>ERZ779889.819-NODE-819-length-36298-cov-10.738846_pt1 | contig 36298 bp, 24 predicted proteins | sample MGYA00511030_ERZ779889 | MGnify/ENA primary metagenome ERZ779889 (study PRJEB29588, sample SAMEA2160616) | human gut metagenome | biome: human gut; feature: human-associated habitat; material: faeces | place: Denmark | collected 2008/2010 ... | reverse complement strand
TTTATTTACTGCCAGAGCCGCTTAGGCTAGGCTAATTTTTAACGAACTATTGTTTTTATTGGACACTAATGATTTCTAATAAAGATTAAAGCATCCTTTATACCAAGGAAAAATACTCGCGCTTCTTCCTTTCTACCTTTTAACAGCTTATAAGTCGCATTTATACTCTGTAATCCATATACATATGTTATGCATGCTATTTTCCATAATCTCAGAAGATAATTTTTCTCATTGGAATAAATAAAACGATGCCAAAAAATAAGTTTATTTCTATATTCAGAATAAATAACCTTACACGTTCTATCAACATTACCTGTTGACGAACCTGCATCAAGATGAACTATTCCTGAATCATAAGATGTAAGAATCTTAAGACCATTCAGATACATCTTATAATACATAACCTGGTCTTCAGGGAAAGCATACGGTGCCTCATCTAACCATAATTCGTCTTCATATTTAATATTCAGGAAATCTTCTTTTCTGCATAAAAAACATGGCCCTGCATTTGTTTGAGATTCATAGACCGCTTTTTTCGGGTTATTTATATATGAAAAACCGGCTGTAGACAATACCTTAAATCCCCATCTGTTTCCAAACAGACGGCAGAATTCACGTCCAAAGACAGCCAGTCTGATTTTATCTTTTATAGACTTCTTATGATTATAAAATACATACGGAGATATTACATCTCCTTTATATTGCTGAAACTCATGGTATAAAGTTTCAACACCTGTGGGAGGTAAGTAAACATCATCATCTAAAAAAAGAATATATTCTGTTTTTACTTCCGTATATTGTAAAGCCCGTTGGGCTACCATTCCTTTCTTCACGTAAACATACTGCTCTTGGTAAACAGTCTCAGCCGGTAAAGCATAACCTTCAGCAATATAAACAACAATAGCTGAGGGGGGCATTGACTGAAGGATTAGAGAATCTAATGTCTTCTGATAGTAATCCCCACCTTTACCCAAAGTTCGTATAACGGCTGTATATTTCATGAGTAATAAAATTATTTCAATTTTCTAAAGACAATCTATGTAGGGTGATCACAGTATAGAATAGACCAAATAAAATAAATATCTCCCATGCTATATTCTACATTTATCTATTTACCAATATATTTGCCAAAGACCAGCATCTGTATTTTAAGAAAAGTAACAAAAGTCTGTTTGATAAGCATGTCTTTATATTCATTACTGGCATGTAATTCAAATATGCCCCTTGTATCCATTTTTTTAAGATTTTCTTTTTATCACTAAAAGTATTTCTTTTATCCAAGAAAATGAAACGAATATAAACCGTCAGATCTCTTATATATTTTTTATGCAAATCTTGAGAGATATTTTCTTCTGCAAACTGCATAATAACTTGATGTATCTTCTCTATATCCATCAGTCTTTGCAAACCGGTCTTTGTTACTAACGAACCTGCAACTTGTTTCTCATGATACACTAAAGGAGTGGTAATAAACGACAGTCGAGAGCAGTTGTTTAAATATTCTAAGTCGAAAATTAAATCTTCACCAAAAGAAATATCCACATTGAAAAGATTGGTTATAAGTTGCCTTTTAAAGATTTTATTCCAACATGGACTCAATAATTCTGTATTAAGTTGATAAATGAAATCTCTTTTGAAATCTTCTAATGTTGAATAATCTATATTTCTCTGTGGACACCACAGACCACCTTCCGGCTCTTGAATTCCACAAATCACACAATCTGCCTGCTTACTATGCAAAACATCCAACATCGTTTTACACATATCAGGCAACATGTAATCATCACTGTCAAGGAACATCACATATTCACCTTTTGCTAAACGAAGACCAGTATTTCTGGCCTTTGATACCCCTCCATTATCCTGAGAAATAACATTTATACGATTATCTTTAGTGGCAAATGCTTCACAAATATTTAAGCTATTGTCAGTTGAACCATCATTAACCAATAATATCTCAAGTTTATTATAAGATTGATCAATTACCGATGATACACATCTTTTTATATATTTCTCAGCATTGTATATTGGGATTATGATTGAAATCTGCGGATTCATGTTAGTCAGTTATTGGAGGACGATTTTTGTATGTATAAAGCTAAATCTATGTTCTTTTCTATAATTTTTCTTGCAAAAAGTTTATTGCTGTATAATAGGTACTCTTTATCTTTTATCGTCCAATTATACGGATAACCTCTATTCCAATCTATTTCCCGCTGATTGCCTATATACTCATCAGATACATTGTAACATCTTTCATAAAAGGGAGAATTATAGACTAAAGTTTGAAGAAAAATCTCATCACCACATTTTGTATACTTGAATCTTTTTAATATATGTTTCTCCTTACTCAATATATATTTGCAACATTCATTAGTAAGGCTAACCCAATTTGCTCCTTTTTTTAAAGTTACAGAAGAATTTCTTGTAAGAATCTTATTTAAGATATATTCTAACCAAACTCGACCATGCACCAGTAATTTGTTAGAACTCTGAAAATGTCTTGAGAATAAATGAAATTTCATTACTTTATTATAGCAGTCAATTCTATTCTCTTCACCTTGGGCGAAACCGACAAATTCTTTTCCATAGTTCTTTTGAAAGAATTCATGAATGTAATCTTGGGACTTGATAGGCAAGTCTGTACCGGAGAGCAAATGATAATATAGGTAAGGGCCATTGGTGTACGCCATTCGAAATAATTTAAATTCAAGTTTTATAGAAGAAATATCTCCCCAGCGAATATCCATTCTTTTCTTTACTAAGAATAATTTTGCCTTTTGGGGATGATACAAGTCTTGAATATTTAACTTCCATTTTTTATCTAAATGAAGATAGATATCGTTTCTTGAATCATCTAACATAGTCAAGAGTATATTCAATATTCTTAACTCGTTATGAGCGATTATAAGAAAGGCATGTTTCATAGAGCTACTTCTTTACCAGAAAATTCTATATATAGCAACATTTCACATATAAATAAAATTAATTATCGAGATTTATTTTCAACCAATCCAAGCTTCTCCTACGTTCAATATCCAAATTATTAAGAGCATTTGTATAATCTATATGCAATGGAGCTGTTAAATAATCATCAGATAAAGTAAAACTTCGATCCTGCAAATTCGTTATCTGTAACAGATTGGAAATGCGATTATCCCTCATTCCATCAAAAACGAAAAAACATTTTTTGAAAAGAATAGAAAAGACTACCGCATGAAAAGAATCGCAACAAATAATAGAAGCATTCTTACACAAATTAAGAAATTCTTTAGGACCTACTGCTGCATATATTCTTAATTTTCTACCCCATTTCAACATTTCTTCCTTTGTTCTGAGCCCTTGTGAAATGACAATCTTTTGGTTATACTTTTTACCTAATTTATAAGCCATTTCATATACACGCTCATTATAATTCGGAGAATATACAAAAATGTATTTACCTTTAATTAGAGGCTTATTACAGATCAATTCGTTATATCTTTGAGAATCTAACAATAATGTCGGATCCAACACGGTCGTAACAGGTTTATTGATAAGGTTTGCTATATATTTAGAACCAGCTGTTTCTCGAACACTAAGAGCATCATATTTTTTTAGCAAATCAGAAATACGATCAAGATTTCCAAACCTATCAATTCCTAAATGGGATCCCATACTGGGAGCATAGGCTATTCGTTTTCCTAATTTAACAAAAGGTAAAAAATAAGCATAACTAAAATCAATATTATACGTATTCCAGATTTGATCACTTCCCGATATATAATAGTCGTAGTTAAAATTTTCATTTTTCAACTCTTTCAACGTTGTATATTCCTTTTTTGATAAAATTAGCTTTTCTTTTAAGAACCTTTCAAATAACCGATGTTTCTTCAGTATTCCTAATGCATACGTAGCTTGGATTATAAAGCGTACACATTTGCCATACAGCGTTCCGACCATAAATATAGGCTTATATTGCTCTTTTTGGGTAGCACTTCTAAAATTAATTATTTCGCAATCATATCCCATACCCAAAACTACTTGTTGTAAGGCGTATGCTTGAAGCATTGAACCATAATTATGTGAAGCATGAAATGTAATGATTCCTACCTTTTTCATATAATTAATCTGCTTGATGAAAAGTTCTTTTTATTCTTGATACTATACCAGTAATTATAAAGTTACGTTCTGTTGCCGTCAAGCCTATTGTATAAATCAAAATTGCTACAATTAGACAAGAAACGACAGTTGAAAGAATAAGCCGAATCCATCCCTCAGACATATTATAATGAATGAGCAATGGCAATATTAACGACAAAATTGTTACCATAATAATTGGTAATACAACTTTCAATACATATAGTCGTAACGATAGACCAATTTGTTTTTTACAAAATATAAGTCTTAGTACATCTCCTAATAAAATAAATAAAGCAGAAACAATCAAGGCTGCTTCTATAGGACACCCTAATTTCAAGAACAGATATGCTACTGGAACAATGAACAACAACGATGAACCTACAACAATCTGATACCATTTTATATTTCCTGTAGCCATGAGCGAAGTAATCATTGGACCACCTAAAGAACCAAACAAAGATTCGATGAGAATAATCCGTGCAAACAAAGCAGTCATGGGAGGGACCTCAACTAACCATAATTTTAAGATAAAATCAGCTTCCATCATAACTGGCAAAGCGATAATGAACAGCAAAAAATAGGATATTTTAGAACTCTCGCATAACAACCTACAAGTAGTTTCAGAGTCATTGGCTGCATAGCTCTTTGTGAGTTGCGGATTCACAGCGCTTTGGAATCCTCCAGTAAGCCCTTGTACTGCACCGGAAATCTGATATGAAACACCTCTCGCAGCATTGGCAACCGGGCCACCAAACATATTCATTAAAATATTGACTCCTTGATCTTTCAATAAATATGCAACAGTTCCAAACATATTCCAGCCTGTAAATTTCAGCATTGAGTTGAAGACAGAACTATCCCATTTCAAACGCAATTTACATTCAGAAAATTGCCGGATGCAATATACACGATAAATGATCGCTATTAAGAATTGGAAGAAAAACATGATGAATCCCCAAAATATAAGGCGATCATAAGGATAAACAATCAACAGAAATACGAGAAAGAGTTTTCCAAACGATTCTCCAAGACCTACATAAGCATAAATATGCATGTGCTCATGTGAAACTATCGACGCATGATAAGGAGTTTGCAATATACTGAGTATTGTAGAAAGCACAGAAGCCTGATATACCCAATTTGCTGCGGACATACGTCCGGCAGGGATATTCAAATAGGTATTGACGAACCATAAGCCTATTGTTTCTGCTGCTATAAGAATCAAGGCTGCGAGACCTAAGTGTATCAGCACAGCCATATTAAATATACGATTATAATTACCTTTGTCTTTTCTGCCTAATTCAACAGTAAGAAAGCGCTGTGTTGCTACAGACATCGAACCATTCAGGAACGTAAGCATAGTGATTACGCCACCTACAACATTGTAGATACCAAAATCAGATACACTTAAGGCTTCAAGAATTTTACGGGATGTATAGAGCGAAATAATCATCGATACGAAAGTTCTTATATACAGGAATATCGTATTTTTGACTATTCTTTTATTTGTTTCTACGGACATTATTAATAATTACGGTTTTTGAGTTTCCAAATAGTCTTATGGTCAGCCAAGACAATATTCATAGCCGTATCGAATGATAATATCGGATATAAAATATTAAACAAACGTGACCTACGGCCTTGAAGAGAAGGATGTCTTAATTGGGTGTTTCCATCTACTGCCTCATCCACGCTGCGTTCAATAATATGAAAATTACTTTCTACGGCTTGTACTAAATTTAAACCTTTGTCTGTCATTGGTAAAAGCAAACTTACGCCATCTCTAGTTTCTTCAGGAAGGAGTTCTGCATTTTTCAGTCCCCAAAAGTCACCTATAGTAATATCTGATACTCGTGTGGGACATGCAAAAGGACATTTGTAACAACTTGGTCTACTTATCATCCCTTCAATAAAACCTTTTAAATACAAATCTTTATATGGTGTTTCCCACAAACTTACTTCGTAACTAAAATTTACGGTTTGAATAGAAAGTCTATAATCATTTCCTTTACGAAAGGAAATCTTTTGAACCACTCTTCTATTTGCGATATGTTTAATATGGTCATGTAACATCTTTTTTGAAGGAACGCCATGACAGATTAAGTCTACAAGATACAAGTGTTCTGGGATATGCTTTATATAATTTTTCAATCCTGCTACTTGACAGGGAGTACCAATAAACAAAACGGACTTCCCGCTTTTCAAGTCATTCTTTACATCCTTGAACAAGCCGCAGACATTACTTTGTACATATTTGGAACCTTGAAGTTTAGACAAATCAGAATGGTTTTCCACTCTAATATGCCGAACATCTATTCCATCAGAGGTACAACCATAGACAACACCACCTTTATCTAAAATGTATGACGACAATATGTAAGCAGCTCCACCGGAAGAACTTGCCAAATGTTCCTGATGGTTCTTATTCCAGGCCGCAAAAGCCTTTAAAGGAGTTCTTAACGATAGCTTGGAAGTATTTAAAGGACATACATTTTCGCATGCATCACATTCAATGCAGATTGCAGAATCTACCTGAGGATAAAGAAATCCCTTGGCATCTTCAATCATTTGAATACAATGCTTAGGACATATTTCCGCACAAGCATTACATCCGCAACATTCTGCTTTTTTCTTATCTGAAACAGACATATCAATACTTGTATTCTGGAGTTATCGTTTTGTATTTTCCTGTTGTGTAGTCATTTATTTACTGCTGATCAGGCGTTTCCAAAATGATGTCTTTCTTTTCTCTTCATTTCCCTGAAGTCCCTGAACATAGCGTTCATAACTCCATCTGTGGGTAACCATTTCGTAAACAGCTCCCCAGTCCGGTAGTCCGCCTACATTGCGATCGTCAATGAACAGGTCGGCTTTGAGTTTTCTGCAAGGAGTAGAGGGGTTTTCTTTAGCCTGTTCTTCCGGGTAGTTGCTGTTGACTGCATAGAATTCCAGACCTCTTTCCCGGCAGAATTCTACTGCCTCGTCCAGTAATTTACCTTCGCGTACGGTCCAGAGTATCAGTTGATGATGTTCTGCCTGTAATTGCTTGAGAGTTACAATGGCAAAAGGAATCTCTTTTCCGATATGTGGATATCGGTGTTCCACGATGGTTCCGTCAAAGTCTACGGCTATGATCATCTTTTAATAATTTTAGAGTTTGGAAATTGGCAGGAATGGATAGCGTTTGCAAATAGCTTGTTCATCAGCTATCAGTTTTTGTTGCTGCTCCGGCTGGGTGTCGGCATATCGCTCTGCAATGGCCGTTATGATTTTATGAGTTTCCTGACACAGATTGTCCATTTCTTTTAGTTCTCCCGGCTGGAGCTTATAATATATCTTTTCACAGTATTTTCCGATCCCTTTTAGGATTAGTAACTGTACTTGAGCTGCATTCGATAATTCTTCTGTCAACATCCAGTATCGGGATTTCATGATCCATTGTTCCAGGCTTTGGGCCAAAACCATCAGGTCAAGACGGTTTTGGGGATAAAAAAAACATTGGGCAATATCCGACTGAAATGAAACGAATTCATCTTTATATGTGAGAGCCTGGGATCCGTTTTGTGTTTCTTGTCGCTGGCGGATGTATTCGTCAACATTCTCAAAACTTTCTTTACTGATTCCTCCGATAGCTACGGTCATGTTGCCGACGGTAGTAACCAGACACTTGTCGCGGGCGATACGGATGCAATAACCTTCCATACCGGTCAGAACTCCGGACGTTATTTTAATTAGTGTATGGTTTGGGGAATAATAATCAAAGGAATGGGGCATAAAGCGAATGTGATGAGGATTTATTTGGGAAAGCTGCATGAAAGGTTGCATGACGCGATCAGGAATAATTGCTATTTTCTTGGTACTGCAATCCTTTACTAGATACAGATCTATTGCTATCTGGTTCAGATAGTTTTGTATTTCCCGGCTGTTTCCTTGAATGAAAATAAGACCTGATATGGTAGGCCGTTCTGTTTTCCTCACATGGCTTTTACCACGTTTGTATGCAATACTTTTATGAATGAATGTTTTGAATTTTAATATTAGTTTTTCATTAATAGTTTCTACTTTGGCATAATGGACAAAAAGGTAGCACCAAGAGTTAGTTTGATTGTCTTGAGGGCAAATCTTCTCTTCCGGACCTGGATTTTGAGGCTCGTTCTGAAATTTGTCCTTAATGACTTTAGAAGAAGTATCTGTACTATACAGTGGCATCGAGACTTTTTCTAATTTATGTTGGGTTTGGTGCTTCGATTTCTTTTTATTGAACTCATATGCACCTCTCTTTTATAAATGAAGTTTAGAACTTTATTCATAATAATAGCTTCTGGGCAGTTTGTCCATTGGTTTTCTGTCTTTTAAGGTCTATCTCTTCTGAAGAGATGGATTTTTCACGACAAAAATATAAAAACTATTATAAAGAGAGAAGGAATCTGTACTTAAAATTTGATTTTTAACTAAATACCTAAAAAAATGTTTTAGAAAAAAACTTCCAGGATGTATAATATGCTGTGTCTTAAAGATATATCACAGGCACTCCATCTCTTCAGAAGAGATAGAGTGATTTATAAAACAAGTATAGACTATATTTTATTGATTATCATTCTATTCGCTTTATCTATAATAGAATTGTCAAGGGAGGCAAGATAGATTCGTGTTGTGCTTTCAGAGTTGTGTCCCATTCCTTCGCTTATTACTCCAATCGGAATATTTTGGCTTTTAGCTATGCTGGCCCAGGAATGACGGGCTACATACATTGTGATATGGGATGGCAGTTTCAGGATTTTGGAGATTTTTCTTAGTTTGTGATTAATCAGATGAAGCGCATTTCTATATTGCTTCAGTTCTTCTTTATGATGTTGTATAATAGGTAGCAAGTATTCCGTAGGAGTTGGACCATATTTGTCAACGATATCTTGCATGCATTTCTCCCATCGGATAAATAATTGCTGTCCGGTTTTTCTTCTTCTATAGATCAATACTTCATTATGTAGATCTTTTTTCTTCAGATAGGCCATATCTATAAATGACATGCCTCGGGTGTAGAAGCTGAAAAGAAACATGTCTCTGGCGAAATCGAGGGAGGTATCATATGACAAATCTTGTAATTTTAATTGTTTGATCGTTTTGAAAGGAACAGCGCGTTTGACGGTCTTTCCTATACCTGTGTAAACATGTCTGAAGGGATAGTGTTGGGTGGTCAGTTCTTTGTCTACGGCACGGTTGTAAGTTGCCCGGAGGATACGCATGTAAAATGAAATAGTGTTCATTGAAATACCTTTTTGCTGTAAGTGAGCCTGGTAGCTTTGTATGAGGTCGGAGGTTATGTCATCGAACAAGATGTCATGTCCTTCTCTGAAGGTCATGAAGCTGTTGAGTGTTGTCTGATAGGTTTCGGCTGTACGTATTCTGTATAGGGATTTTAATTGTTTGATAATGTATTGCATAAAAGTGAACAGGGATTGTTCTTTGGCGTTTTGGTGAAATTGAAAGACAATTTCATCTGCGGTATATCCGCTAGGGCGCTTGTCAAGCGATGTAATGATTTTGATTAACCGTTCTTGATCCCATTTAATTTTTTCTCTGGTGTCTTGAAGAATTGAGAAACGATTTTGAGAGGAACGGGGATCAATAATGTATTCTTCTTGCTGATTCCATTCGGAAGAAAGTATTTTATAATTGGTACTGATCTGGCGTACCATGCGTCCATGAATCACTTGGTAGTATATAGATCCCATTTTTCCGGTAACAGTGGAAGGTCTGAATTTTACTTTTACTGATGTCATATCTTTCTGATTTTATAATTAGTTAATAAGTTGTTTTCATAAACAGATGAAATCTTAAGTGGTTTAGATGCGTTGTCTGTATTTAAGGGAATGAAGATAGATATTCATTTTTTAGATATACCAGAATTCTCTATCTTTGCATAGGCATAAGTTTATCAGACAAACATTTCTTAAGAATTTTATATTTATGTATACCAATAAGGAAATATGGAATGTGACATATCCCATATTCTTGGGGCTTTTGGCACAAAATGTAATCAATGTTACGGATACGGCTTTTCTGGGGCATGTCGGTGAAGTGGCACTGGGAGCTGCAGCTATGGGAGGATTGCTTTATATTTGTGTCTATACAGTTGCTTTTGGTTTCAGTGTCGGATCGCAGATTTTGATAGCCCGCCGGAATGGAGAAGGAAACTTCCGGGCTGTGGGGCCGATTATGTGGCAAGGTTCGGCCTTTAGTTTGGGTATGGCCGTTGCTTTGCTGATACTTATGTATGGGTTTGCTGAGCCTTTGATAAGGATGCTGATTACTTCGGATGCCATATTTACGGCAACCTATGAATTTTTTGTCTGGCGTATCTGGGGGTTCCTTTTTGCATTTGTCAATGTCATGTTCCGGGGACTTTATATCGGAATTACACGCACAAAGGTTTTGACAATGAATGCCATCGTGATGGCTCTGGTCAATGTGTTTCTGGATTATGTACTGGTCTTCGGTGAATTAGGCTTTCCGGAAATGGGAGTACGGGGGGCAGCTTTGGCTTCGGTAATAGCAGAGGCTTCCTCACTGGTGTTTTATCTGGTTTATACGTATTGGAAGGTTGATCTGAAGAAATACGGATTGAATCATTTTGGACGTTTCAATCCGGAAATGGTATTACGGATTTTGCGTATATCCTGTTTTACAATGGTACAGTATTTTTTGGCTATGGCCATTTGGTTCGTTTTCTTTATGGCTTTGGAGCGGCTGGGACAAAGACAGCTGGCGATTGCGAATATTGTGCGGAGCGTTTACGTTGTTTTATTGATTCCCGTACAGGCACTTTCTACCACCGCCAATACGCTGGTGAGTAATCTGATCGGTTCAGGAGGAGTATTGAAGGTTGTCGGGCTGTTACATCGCATTGCCCGGATGTCTTTTCTGATTATGATTGTATGTGTGATCTTCTGTCTGCTTTTCCCTCAGGCTATTCTTTCAGTCTATACCAGTGAGGCTGCTCTGGTCATGGAGTCTGTTCCTGCATTGAATGTTGTGTGCGGTGCCATGCTGATTGCGGCTGTGGCTAATGTATATTTTAATGGAATCTCCGGAACAGGAAATACGCAGGCGGCCCTGGTACTTGAGATTGGAGTGCAGGTCTTTTATGCTCTTTATGTGGTCGTTGTAGGAATGATACTTAGGGCTCCGGTGCACATTTGTTTTACAACGGAAGTGATTTATTATATGCTGATGTTAGGTTTCAGTTTGTTGTATCTGAAAAAGGCCCGATGGCAAAACAAGAAGATTTAAGGTATTGAGTGTTATATTGTAAAAATGGAAAAGATTTGTTGGAAGGGACATGCTTCGATGTTCGGAGCAAATGTTATGTGGGGACTGATGTCTCCGATTTCTAAGTTTATAATGGTTGGTGGAGCTGTAACCCCATTGGTTGTCACCGATCTGCGTATTGGAGGGGCAATGGTGTTGTTTTGGATTGCTTCCTTTTTTCAGAAGCCGGAACATGTGAATCATAAGGATCTGGCAAGTTTGTTTGTTGCTTCCCTTCTGGCCATTGTGTTTAATCAGGGATGTTTTATCTTCGGAGTAAGCTTGAGCTCTCCGGGAGATGCTTCAATCATTACAACCAGCATGCCGCTCTGGGCCATGGTGCTGGCGGCTGTCATTTTAAAGGAACCGATCACGGGAAAGAAAGTGCTGGGAATTGCGGCTGGAGCCGGTGGAGCTTTGTTGCTGATTTTAGGAAGCGGACAAGGTGTTCAGTCGTCTGTTGGGAATGAGGATACAGCTATTTGGGGTGATTTGCTGGTTATGCTGGCTCAATGTTGTTATGCGCTGTACATTGTTCTGTATAAGGATTTTGTAAATAAGTATTCATTGGTAACCATTATGAAATGGATGTTTACTTATGCCTTTATTTGTACATTGCCTTTCTCTGCCAGTGATCTGATGAAAGTGAACTGGGCTGGTTTGCAATGGACGGAGATCGGGGGACTGGCTTTTATTGTGATCGGTGCCACTTTTATCAGTTATATGCTGGTTGTCGTGGGGCAGAAGAATCTTCGGCCGACCGTAGCCGGAATGTATAATTACATCCAGCCGCTTGTTGCTTGCATCGTAGCCATTTGCTGGGGAATGGATTCCTTTAATCTGGTGAAGGGGATTGCCGTTGTATTGATTTTCGGTGGAGTATATCTGGTGACTGCCAGTCGCAGCCGGAAGGAAATGGAAGCCTACGAAGCAGAGCGTCAGGCTTCCGGAAAATAAAGAGCTTTTCGGATAGAGATTGTCATTCTTCTGAAATTTATTCGATTATTCCAGTTATTTTCCGTATTTTTGCACCCTGTGCGATAAAATGCATTGTTACAAGTAAATAATAATAAAGCAAAGATATATGTTCGATAATTTAAGTGAAAGACTTGAGCGGTCATTCAAGATATTGAAAGGTGAAGGAAAGATCACTGAAATCAATGTTGCAGAGACCCTGAAAGATGTACGTCGTGCTTTGTTGGATGCCGACGTGAACTATAAAGTGGCAAAGAACTTCACGGATACAGTGAAGGAAAAGGCTTTGGGACAAAATGTATTGACAGCCGTAAAGCCTAGCCAGTTGATGGTAAAGATTGTACATGATGAGCTGACCAAGCTGATGGGTGGTGATACGGCTGAAATCGAATTGAAGAATCGTCCGGCTGTTATCCTGATGTCAGGTCTGCAAGGTTCCGGTAAGACTACATTCTCCGGAAAGCTGGCTCGCATGCTGAAGATGAAAAAGAACCGTAAGCCTTTGCTGGTTGCTTGTGACGTTTATCGTCCGGCTGCAATCGAACAGTTGAAGGTGTTGGGACAGCAGGTTGAAGTACCTGTGTATAGCGAACCGGAAAGCAAGAATCCTGTACAGATTGCATTGAATGCCATTCAGGAAGCAAAGGCAAAAGGATATGATCTGGTTATTGTCGATACAGCAGGTCGTCTGGCTATCGATGAACAGATGATGAATGAGATTGAAGCGATTAAGAATGCTATCAATCCGGATGAAACATTGTTTGTCGTTGATGCAATGACCGGACAGGATGCCGTGAATACGGCACGTGAATTCAATGAACGTCTGGACTTCAATGGTGTAGTACTGACGAAGTTGGATGGTGATACACGTGGTGGTGCGGCTTTGTCTATCCGTACGGTGGTAAACAAACCGATTAAGTTTGTCGGTACCGGTGAAAAACTGGATGCAGTAGATCAGTTCCATCCGGCTCGTATGGCTGACCGTATATTGGGAATGGGTGATATCGTATCTTTGGTAGAACGTGCTCAGGAACAATACGATGAAGAGGAAGCAAAGCGCTTGCAGAAGAAAATCCAGAAGAATCAGTTTGACTTCAATGACTTCCTGACTCAGATTCAGCAAATCAAGAAGATGGGTAACCTGAAGGAACTGGCTTCCATGATTCCGGGTGTAGGTAAAGCCATCAAGGATATTGATATTGATGATAATGCCTTCAAGAGCATCGAAGCAATTATTTATTCCATGACACCGCAGGAACGTACTCATCCTGAAATTCTGAACGGCAGCCGTCGTACACGTATCGCTAAAGGTAGCGGAACGAATATTCAGGAAGTAAACCGTTTGCTGAAACAGTTTGATCAGACTCGTAAAATGATGAAGATGGTTACTGGCAGCAAAATGGCTGGCATGATGCAGAAAATGCAGAAGATGAAAAAATAAATGTTCATTGGCTGAACTTATCAATCAGGCACGAAATGCGTAGGATCGCGTTTTCGTGCCTGATTTCTTTTATTATTCCTGATACAGCAGATATTTCTTTCGGATGTCTTTGTACTTTTCCAGGGCGGGTTGCCAGGACTGCCTGATTTCTTTTTCTGTTTTACCTTGCAGGATATCCCGTCGCACCTGATCTGTTCCCATCAATAAATCAAACCAGCGAGGGCGGGTGAAAAATTCTTTTTCAGCATTAAAGGTTTTATCTTTAGCAGCTTTGGCCCGATAAAGCCGGTAAAATTCCAGTATGTATTTGAGAGAGAATCCCTGAGGCAGGTCGCGTTCGGCTTCTTCAGGAAGGGTTCCGTTGGTTGTTGTTCGGGAAGTGTGAGCCCCAGATGCTGGCGTTGCTGTCTGATCCCGGAAATCAACTCCGTAACAGATGCGGTCCTTGTGGAGCGGGTTCTTGTCGAAACCCTCCAGAGAACGGGGGGTGAACTGGAAGCTGAAGGCATTGGTATATGGACTTCCTATCACCTGAAAAGGATATTCTGTTCCACGTCCGATACTGACGGATGTTCCTTCAAAAGGACAGAGAGACGGGTATAAGGCAATGGCACGGTCGTTGGGCAGATTGGGAGACGGTTTGACAGGAAGTGAATAGGGCTGTCCGTGTTTCCAGCCTTTCACTGGGATAACGGTCAGCTGGCAGGACAGATTTTTTCCCAGCCATCCTTCTCCATTGATCATTTGGGCTAATTCGCCGACGGTACATCCATGAAGAACCGGAACGGGCAACATTCCGACGAAACTTTTCCAGTTGGGGCGCAATACCGGTCCGTCTACGTAGTCACAGGGATTCGGACGGTCCAGGACTATGACTTCCTTTCCTTGTTCTGCACAGGCTTGCATGACATAGTAGAGTGTACTGATATAGGTGTAGAAACGGGCTCCTACATCTTGAATGTCGAATACCATTACATCCAGATCTTGCAATTGTTCCGGTAACGGCTTTTTGTTTTTGCCATAAAGTGATATAATGGGAAGTCCGGTGCGGATATCTTTTCCGTCCCGGATGGTTTCTCCTGCGTCAGCGGTTCCCCGGAAGCCATGTTCCGGAGCAAAAATCCGAATGAGTTTTACCTGTGTATTCAAGGCATCCGGCAAGGGAGTTGTTCCGCATCGGGAAGTCTGATTGATCACTAAACCGGTCCGTTTGTTTTTTAATAAAGGGAGCAGAATGTCTAATTGGTCAGCTCCATTCCGAATCTGGGGATTCACAGCCAGGACGGGAGAGAGGAAGATTAACAGTTCGCAAAGGAATAATGTGATATATTTCATCATGTCTTAGATTATTTTTGTAGTTTTGTAGATTGCAAATATAAACATAAAAAATAATGAATCCTTTAGCTTTAATAGACAAATATTATCCGGAAGAGAATGAATTGAAACATATTTTGCTGACACATAGCCGTTCGGTAGCGGACAAGGCTCTGGCAATGGCCCGCAATCATCCGGAACTGAATCTGGATCTGGCTTTTGTAGAGGAAGCAGCCATGTTGCATGATATAGGAATTTTCAGGACGGATGCGGATGGAATTCATTGTTTTGGCACGTATCCTTATATTTGTCATGGATATCTGGGATCAGAACTTGTGGCTGCTGAAGGTTTTCCGAAACATGCTCTGGTGTGCGAACGTCATACGGGAGCCGGTCTTTCCCTGCAAAGTATTCTGGAACAGAATTTACCGGTTCCGCATCGTGAGATGGTGCCGCTCAGTCTGGAAGAACAGATTATTTGTTTTGCTGATAAGTTCTTTTCCAAAACGAAACTGGACCGGGAGAAGAGTGTGGAAAAAGCACGGAACAGTATTGCCAAGTATGGTGAAGAAGGATTGATCCGCTTTGATCATTGGTGTGAACTCTTTTTATAGTCTTAAAATTGCATTAAAAGTTAAGGCTTTCGCATGAATTTGCGACAGATTATTTACCTTTGCACCGCAATTGCGTAAAAAACAACTGAATGACGTCATTTAAAAGAACTACATATTCACTGATATTGCTGTTTGTGGTGGGCTTTTTCTGCTCATTTTATGCTGAGGCCCAGCGCGTAAGAGGGAAGCGGCAGCGGGGAAATCCGGAAACAGCCGAACGGATGGACTCTGTACAGGGAGACTCTCTGTATGCAGACAGCCTGGCTCTTGCCGATACGACCCGGAAAAAGAAGGAGCCTCTGGATGCTCCTGTCCAGTATGAGGCAGCAGATTCAATCGTCTTTACGCAGGGAGGTTATGCTCATTTGTTTGGTGATGGTAAGGTGAACTATCAGAATATAGAACTGACTTCCGCCTTGATTACCATGAACATGGACAGCAGTACGGTATATGCACGTGGTATTGCCGATACGACAGGTGTGGAATCAGGAACTCCGGTTTTTAAAGACGGTGAGACTCCTTATGAGTCAAAGGTGATGCGATATAACTTCAAGACGAAGAAGGGTTTTATCAACAGCATTGTAACTCAGCAGGGGGAAGGTTATGTAACCAGCCAGGATGCCAAGAAAAATGAAGATGATGTCATTTTCATGCGTAATGGAATGTACACGACATGCGACAATCATGAACATCCGCATTTTTATCTGAGACTTTCACAGGCCAAAGTACGCCCGAAGAAGAATGTGGTCTTCGGACCGGCGCAGCTGGTGGTGGAAGATGTGCCTTTGCCTATTGCCGTGCCTTTTGGCTTTTTCCCGTTTAACAGCAGTTATTCGTCCGGATTCATTATGCCGACTTATGGAGACGAATTGAACCGTGGTTTCTACCTGCGAGACGGAGGATATTATTTTGCCATCAGTGACCGGATGGATTTGAAACTGCTGGGTGAAATCTTTACGAAAGGTTCGTGGGGAGTTTCGGCTGCTTCTAATTACAACAAGCGCTACAGGTTCAGCGGTAATTTCAATTTCAGTTATCTGGTGACAAAGACCGGTGAAAAGAATATGCCGGACTATTCGGTATCCAAGGACTTTAAGTTACAGTGGAGCCACCGGCAGGATGCCAAGGCTAATCCGAACAGCTCTTTCTCTGCCAGTGTAAACTTTGCGACCAGTAGTTATGACCGCTCGAATCTTTCCAGCTTGTATGATCCGAACCAGTATTCTCAGAATACGAAAGCTTCCAGTGTCAGTTATTCACGCAGTTTTCCTTCTATTGGTTTGAATATCTCGAGTACATTCAATGTAACGCAAAATACCCGTGACTCATCCATGACGATGACATTGCCTGATTTGAATATTTCGTTAAACCGTATTTATCCGTTCAAGCGTAAAAAGTCAGTCGGAGACCAGCGCTGGTATGAAAAGATTTCTTTCCAGTATACCGGTAGTTTGACCAATTCAATCAGTACGAAGGATAATTTGCTGTTTAAAACTCCGCTGAACCAGTGGGATAACGGTATGCAGCATAAGATTCCGGTAACGGCAACTTTCTCTTTATTCAAGTATATTAATATTGTACCTTCGTTCAATTATACCGAACGCTGGTATTTGCGGAAAGTAAAACAGAGTTATGATCCTGCTTCAACGGCAAGCGGACATGTGCGAAGAGATACCATCAACGGCTTTAATCGTGTCTATGATTACAATATGTCCGTGCAGATGAATACGAAACTGTATGGTATGTACAAGCCGTTATTTATGAAGAGCAAGGAGCTGCAGATCCGTCATGTGTTCACTCCGACGGTAAGTTATACTTATACTCCTAACTTCGGTGCTTCACGTTACGGCTATTATGATACCTATACCTATACGGATGAATATGGTGAAGTCCGTACGGTACAGTATTCCCTGTATGAAGGAGCGGCCTACGGAACCCCGGGTAAGGCGATGTCGCAGAATATCAGTTTCTCGATTGACAACAATGTGGAAATGAAGATGCGTTCAGACAAGGATAGTACTGGATATAAGAAAGTGAGTCTGATAGACCAGCTGGGAGCTAACTTGTCGTATGATATGGCCAATAAGAAATGGAGTGACTTGCAGATGAATTTGCGTCTGAAGTTCCCCAACAACTATACTTTCAACATGAATGCTTCGTTTGCCACTTATGCCTATCAGTTCGACAAGAGTGGAAATATCGTGGTCGGTGACCGGACGGAATGGTCTTACGGCCGGTTCGGACGTTTCCAGGGATATAGCGGATCATTCTCTTATACGTTGAACAATGATACTTTCAAGAAGTTGTTTGGCAAGAAAGAAGATAAAGAAGATAAGAATAAGGAAAATCCGGAAGAAGGTGAAGAGAATGAAGACGGCACAACGGATCAGCAGAAGACCAATTCCAACATGCGTAAAACGGAAGCTGCTTCGATGGATTCGGACGGATATCTGGCCTTTAAGTTTCCATGGAGTTTAAGTTTGAGCTATAGCTACAGTATCCGTGAGAATCAGGATAAGGAAAAGTTCAATATCAAGAAGATGCGTTATCCGTATAAGCTGACTCATTCGTTGAATATTTCCGGAAACTTCAAGATCGGAAGCCGGTGGAATATGAGTTACTCAAGCGGTTACGACTTCACTTCGAAAGAAATGTCTATGACGACGTTGAATATTACCCGTGACTTGCACTGCTTTAATATGAGTTGTGGTTTGGTTTTCGGGCCGTTTACTTCATATAATTTCTCTATCCGGGCAAATTCCAGTATGCTGCGCGATGCTTTGAAGTGGGATCAGCGAAGCAATACGGGTAGTTCCGTTACCTGGTATTAAATGTAGAGACAGACTGAAACAAATCGCCTCCGTCCTGTTGGGTTATCAGATCAGGACGGAGGCGATTTGTTTTGGGAAGACCGGTGTTACCATACGATGGGTGTTTCCCCATGCTGTATCAGGTATTCGTTGGCACGGCTGAAATGCCGGTTGCCGAAGAAGCCGTTGTAAGCTGAAAGAGGAGAGGGGTGGACAGATGTCAGTACCAGGTGTTTGTTCCGGTCAATGAAAGCACCTTTCTTTTGTGCATACGATCCCCACAGGATGAAGACCAGGTGTTCCCGCTTTTCTGCAAGTGCCCGGATGGCTGCATCCGTGAATTCTTCCCATCCCTTGCGCTGATGTGAGCCGGCCTGATGAGCTCTTACTGTCAGTGTAGCATTGAGCATCAGGACTCCCTGTTCGGCCCATCGGGTCAGATTTCCGGTAGCCGGAATAGGGGTTCCCAGGTCATCGTGGATTTCTTTGAAGATGTTTTGCAGGGAGGGCGGAAAAGGAACACCGTCATTCACGGAGAAACAGAGACCATGAGCCTGTCCCGGACCGTGATAAGGATCCTGTCCGATGATAACGACTTTTACTTTATTGTAAGGGCAAAGATTAAAAGCATTGAATATCAGTTTGCCTGGAGGATATACCGTGGTTGTCTGGTATTCCTGTCTTACGAAATCAGTCAACCGGATAAAATAATCCTTTTCGAATTCAGGAGCAAGTACTTCTTTCCAGGTTTCTTCTATTTGTACATTCATAATTGACCGGCTTACAGGAGTTAAATTAAAGGCATATTCATGCGGCTGCATTCCTGCCGCATGTCTTCCGGCCAGATGCTGGCTTGTATTTCTCCGATATGTGCTTTTTTCAGGTAGAGCATACACAGTCTGGACTGCCCGATACCGCCGCCAATGCTCAGCGGAAGAGAACCTTCCAGCAGACGACGATGGAAGTACAGTTTTTCGCGTTCTTCTTTTCCTGTCAGTTCCAGCTGTTTCAGCATGGCTTCCTTGTTGACACGGATACCCATGGATGAGAGTTCCATGGCACGGTCGAGCACGTCATTCCATACCAGCAAGTCTCCGTTGAGACCGGCCAGTCCGGTTTTCGGATCAATGGTCGACCAGTCATCATAGTCCGGTGCGCGCAAATCATGAGGTTGTCCGTTGCTCAGTTTGCCACCAATTCCGATGATAAAGACTGCCCCGTAATGTTGGGTGATCAGGTTTTCCCGTTCTTTGGGAGTTTTGTCGGGATACATTTGGAGTAACTCTTCGGCGTGGATAAAATGGATGTCATTGGCCAGGAAAGGAGTGATCTGCGGATACATTTCGCAAACCATGTATTCCGTGCGTCGCATTGCCGCATAGATACGTGTAACGATGTTTTTCAGGAAATCCATGTTCCGTTGTTCGGGAGTGATGACCCGTTCCCAATCCCATTGATCCACGTAAAGTGAATGCAGGTTGCCCAGTTCTTCATCAGCCCGGATCGCATTCATGTCGGTGTAGATTCCGTATCCGGGTTCAATGTTATAATCAGCTAAAGTAACTCTTTTCCATTTGGCGAGTGAGTGCACGACTTCAGCACGCTGGTCGCCCAGATCCTTGATGGGAAAGGAAACGGCACGTTCCACACCATTCAGGTCGTCGTTGATACCCATACCTGTCAGGACAAATAAAGGTGCCGTGACACGGCGCAAACGGAGTTCGGAGGACAGATTTTGCTGGAAGAACTCTTTGATCTGCTTAATACCCAGCTCAGTCTGTTTCATGTCGAGCAGTTGCTGATAGTGTGTAGGTTTTATAAGGTAACTCATAGTTTTTTAATATTAATGGATAATCGTTGGCAAAGATAGGTATATTTTGTAAATATGCAATTAATTTTTATATAAAGTAGTCAATTTGATTTCTTTTTCTTTTGTTTATTGAAAGTTTTGATAGTTTTGTTTGTTGGGGTAAAGAAAAGATTTTGTAATTTTTTAGCCGATTCATTAGGAAGAAAGCTAAGGAAATTGTATTTTTGCTGCGCATTTGAGGAATGCACCCGTAGTTCAATGGATAGAATAATGGATTCCGGTTCCATCGATTGGGGTTCGACTCCCCACGGGTGTACTACTTTGAGAATATTTGATAATGAAGACTCACTAAATCGGCTAATTTAGTGAGTCTTTCTTTTTAAGAGATTAGCCATTAAATCGACAGTTGTATGAATTATGCTTTTGAAATCTGTGCCAATTCAGCAGAAAGTTGTGTGGCTGCACAGGAAGGCGGAGCCAACCGCGTAGAATTGTGCGCGGCTATTCCGGAAGGTGGAACAACTCCTTCGTATGGAGAAATCCGTATGGCACGCAAGTTGATTGATATCCGTTTGCATGTGATTATTCGTCCGCGTGGAGGAGATTTCCTTTATTCACCGGTTGAGATTGAAACCATGGAAGAAGATATTCGCATGGCTCGTCAGGCAGGAGCTGACGGAGTGGTGTTTGGTTGTCTGACTCCGGAGGGTGAACTGGATATGCCTGCTATGGAGCGTCTGATGAAGGCGGCGGAAGGAATGGCTGTGACTTTCCATCGGGCTTTTGATTATGTAAAAGATCCGAAGCAGGTATTGGAAACACTGATTCAGCTGGGAGTGGACCGTGTGCTGACTTCCGGACAGCAGCCTGTGGCTATCAAGGGAGCGGCATTGCTGGCTGATCTGGTGAAACAGGCCGACGGACGAATTGTGATAATGCCGGGTTGTGGTGTCAATGAATCGAATATTGCGGAACTGGCCCGTTTGACAGGAGCTTCGGAGTTCCATTTCTCTGCACGTGAGAATAAGGAAAGTCAGATGAAGTTGCGTAATCCAGCCTTGTCGATGGGAGGTACTGATATGGATGAATATATGCATCCGGTAACAACTGCCAAGCGTGTACGCAATACCATACAGGCTTTGAAGTCTTCGCTTTAAGGCTGTCTGAAAAAGCCCGCGGGCTTTTAGCAAAAAGGTTTCGGCGTTTAATCAAAAACGCCGAAACCTTTTTTATTTTTGTCTCGTTCTTTTTTCAGCCGGATCAGAGGCCGTGGATCACGTGCAGCATCTGTTCACCCAGGCCGATGGTATATCCTTGAGACTGGAATACAACCCGGTTGAATGTGTCACCAATGATGAATACCGGCAACTGTCCGCCGTTGTTGAGCTTCATGTTGGTTGCAATTTCTTTGCGGATCTTTCCGTCAGTATCAATACCGAAGCTGATGGTTGAAGGCAGGTTCGGGAATGCCTTGCGGTCAAACTTCTTATAGGCTGCTTCGTCAGTAAACAGAAGTACGATTTTCCGTCCCCATTTTTCATAGTCGGCTTTCTTTACTTCAATATCTTTCAAAGCATGGTTGGTCGGTTCCTGTCCGACTCCCAGTACACCTACAATGTAGTAGCCGCGTCCTGTTGTAGAAAGGATGGAAACTTCTTCTTTCGTTTCCGGATTCAGATAGGTGGCTTCTGAATTGAAATTACCGATGACACGGATTTCTTCAGCGTTGTCTCTCATCACCAGGTCAACGGTCGTTGTTTTTCCTTCTTCAATGGTGAAGAAAGTGACGTTGCTCAGTACACTTCCGTTTGCCAGGCGGCTTCCTGTTACAAGCATGTAGTATCCTGTTTCAATCGGGGTTCCATTCTTCAACAGGGATTCCCAGGTTGCATTTTCCGGATAGTTCAGCAGACGGAAACTGCCGTTGTCATACTTCGAAATACTGAAGTGTGAATAATATTTCGGGTTGTTAAGACGTGAGATCGGTTTGTAGGTAGCCTTCAGTGTACCTTCTGACGGGCGCTGTGCTACGGCGGTCTCGAAGTTTACATGAGTCAGTTCTCCGTTGTGACGGTAGTAGATGTTGCCGTTGACTGCATCTTTCCAGGCAGGGATTCCCATGCTGCGTGCAGCTGCAACGAAGAAGATTTCGCGGGAACGGCTATCGGTTACACGGCTGTTCCAGGTTCCTGCCGGTGAAGCTACGGCAGCTCCGGTATTCAAGTCATCGCGTACGGTCAGACTGTCCTTGCACCAGTTGACCAGTTGCTGCGGATCGTTCTTGAACTGTTCCGCCAGGCTGGCCGGAATGTTCTTCTGCAAGTACGAACGATACGGAGTCAGCAGTTCGTTCTCGATGCGCGGTGCAAGTACTTCATTCACGTCAGCCTGTGCATCGGTATTGTAAAGGTGATCTTCCAGTACGCTGCATGGAGTGTCGCGCAAGTCTTTGTCGGATACGGTAGAAAGCAGTGCAAGAGCCCGTTCGCCCATATTCTTGGCAACGGCATTCTTCAGGAATTGCATGATTTCTGCGTAGTTTCCTCTTGATTTGATGATGCAGGCAACTGTCTTATCAGCATCCAGCTTCTGTTCGTCAGCGAATGCTTTTGCTTTTTCTTCTGTCGGGAAGGAAGCTACATACGCATTGCGGATAGCGTCTTCCTCATTCATTCTGCGGGTATTCTCGGCGCGCTGTTCCGGAGTAACTTCCGGGATGTTGGCTTTTTCAGCCGGCGGAACCATGTCAAACGGAAGAGTTACAGGATCTCCTTCCTGTTTGTCGAGAACGATGTTGACTTGTTTGTCCTTGCCGAATGAAACTTTCTGGAAACCGAACTTGCCGTTGGCAGATGCAAATACCAGCATGTCTCCCAGTCCGGCAGATAAGGTTGCACATCCTTTTTCGTCGCTGACTTTATGGGCTACGGTATAGAATTCTCCATAGTTGTATACTTTGAACTCTACATCAGCTCCCGCTACAGGTTTCTGGTCAGCACCGGTAACAAGGATTTCGGCCGGAGCGCTCTGTCCATAGTTGTCGATGATATTGATTTCTGTATAATTGGCAGTCTGCTTCATGACATCTTCCGGTCCGTTATAAGCGCCGAATACTTTGGTGTGCATAAGCATGCCTCGGCTTGCCGGTGCATTGAACCATCCCAGATTCAGGACAGGTTCCGGTTCGCAGGCACCCAGGAAATACCACTGGCCGTCTACCCAGGCTTCTACCCAGGCATGGTTATCGTCTGTATGTGCCCAGCGCGGAGTGTAGACCTGACGTGCGGGAATTCCTACTGAACGAAGGGCAGCAACCAGGAAGGTTGATTCTTCTCCACAGCGGCCGTATGCAGTTTTAACCGTGGCCATCGGACCGCTGGTACGGATATCCGAAGGAGTATAGACAACTTTTTCGTGACACCAGTGGTTTACTTCCAGCACGGCATCACGCATGGACAGATCTTTGACGCGCGGCCAGAGCTCTTTGTGGAAAGCCTCGCGTGCATTATCCATGTTTTCGTTGTTCACACGGATGGGCAGTACAAAATGGCGGAAGATCATGTCGGGAATCTGTTTTCCCCATGAAGCTTCCTTGCGGTTTTGAAGAGAATGGCGCACATTGTTCAGGTAATATTCTCCGGAATAATCAGAGATATCACTTCCTGCCATGTAAGCATACATGAACATCATGGCTTCCCGTTCTTCCTGCGTCATGTTGCCTTTGAACACATCAAAGAGGTTTCCATGACTGAACACTTGTTGCTTGGCAGCAAAGTCTGCCTCCACTTTAGCCCGGTAGTCAGCTTCTTTGATGAAGTGTTCCTCTGAGGTGCAGCTTCCAAGACTGAGGGCTGCTACCAGACTGAGCGAATAGAAAAATCGTTTTATCATATCGGTTTTTTGGATTAAAATATTTTCTGGATTTGTAACAGATTGTTTTTTCCGGCTTAAAGATACGAATAAGATTTATTATAACAGGCGTTTTGAGAAAGGAATCTCGGAATAAAATTCAGTAGGACTGCTTCTTGCCGGACGGAAAGGTTCGTTCAGAGGGATTTATTCAAATTTTGTATAAAAAAGAGGCGACTTAAATAATTTAGGAACTAATATTTTATAGTCTGAAGTTTTTTGTTTACTTTTACTTTCTAATCTGGATATTATGTAGAAACGCAGAACGCCAGATGTCCGATGTGGCTTGACAGGTAATTAATAAATACATTAAAGATGTTGAAAAAGAGTATTATGACTTTCTTGTGTGGAGGAACGTTGTCGCTGATGGCGATAGCAGGGGCTTCTGCACAGTCACAAATTTATGTACTGGATAAAGGCTGGGAGTTTTCACAGGCTGGCAGCAATGAATGGATGTCTGCACGTGTGCCGGGCACTGTTCATCAGGATTTGCTGGATCATGGCCGTCTGCCTGATCCGTTTTATGGAATGAACGAACAGAAAGTGCAGTGGGTAGAGAAAGAAGACTGGCTTTACCGGACTGTATTTACAGTGACGGCTGATCAGTTGAAGAGTGATGCGGCATGGCTGACTTTTGAAGGACTGGACACCTATGCCGATGTCTATCTGAATGGCTCCTTGCTATTGAAAGCAGACAATATGTTTGTTGGCCATAAACTGGCCGTCAAGGATGTTTTGCGCGAGGGAGAAAACCGGCTGATGATTCGTTTCCGTTCTCCGGTTGAGGAAACGGCTCCCCAGTGGGATACGGATGGTTTCAATTATCCGGCTGACAATGACCACAGCGAAAAGCGCATGAGCGTTTATACCCGTAAGGCTCCTTATTCATATGGCTGGGACTGGGGAATCCGTCTGGCGACAAGCGGTATCTGGCGTCCTGTGAAACTGACTTTCTGCAATGGGGCGGCCATTGATGATTTCTTTGTACGTCAGCAGGAAGTAACGGAACAGGTTGCTAAGGTAGACAATCAGCTGGAAATAAATAATGTTACTTCTACACCGAAAGAAGCACAGGTAAAAGTGGTGTATGCTTATGGTGAGCAGGCTGATACCCTGACCCGGACCGTAGTTCTCCAGCCCGGAAAGAATTCTTTGTCAATGCCGGCCTGGATTGAAAAGCCGCATTTATGGATGCCTAACGGCTGGGGAGATCCTGCCTTGTATACCTTTACAGCAACAGTGTCGGTTGATGGGAAGGAAGTTGCTTCCAGGGAAGAAGCAATCGGACTCCGCTCAATCCGGGTAGTCATGGAAGATGATAAAGACGGAAAGAGTTTCTATTTTGAAGTGAACGGGAAACCGATGTTTGCCAAAGGATCTAACTATATTCCGGGAGATGCTTTGCTTCCCAATATGACGGGAGAACGCTATGCCCGTCTGTTTGAAGATATTCGGGCTGCCAATATGAATATGGTTCGTGTATGGGGAGGTGGTATCTACGAAGATGACCGCTTTTATGAGGAAGCCGACCGCAACGGTATTCTGGTGTGGCAGGACTTTATCTTTGCCTGCACGACTTATCCTCATGATCCGACGTTCCTGAAACGTGTATCCGAAGAAGCTGTCTACAACATGCGTCGTCTGCGGAATCACGCTTCTCTGGCTATGTGGTGTGGTAATAATGAAATCTATGAGGGAATGCGTTACTGGGGATGGAAGGACAAATACAGTCCGGTGATCTGGAAAGAAATGACCGAAGGATATGATGTCCTGTTCCGCCAATTGTTGCCCGAACTGGTTGCGGCAAACGATCCGGGACGTTTTTACATGCACGGTTCTCCCTATGAAGCGAACTGGGGACGTCCGGAAAGCTGGAAGATAGCAGACAGCCATAACTGGGGAACCTGGTATGGACAGAAACCTTTTGAAAGTCTCGATACGGAAATTCCCCGTTTCATGAGCGAATACGGCTTTCAGGCTTTTCCCGAAATGAAAACCCTCCGTATGTTTGCGTCCCCGGAAGATTATGAACTGGAGTCACCGGTGATGAATGCGCATCAGAAGGCTTCTATCGGAAACTTCCTGATCAAGAAAACAATGGCCCTATATTATAAGGTACCTGAAAAGTTTGAGGATCTCATCTATGCCGGTCTTATTTTGCAGGGGCAGGGGATGCGTCATGGCATAGAAGCTCATCGCCGTCACCGTCCTTACTGCATGGGAAGTCTTCCCTGGCAATTGAACGACAGCTGGCCGGTTGTTTCCTGGTCTTCCATTGATTATTATGGAAACTGGAAGGCTATGCACTATCAGATCCGCCGTGCCTTTGCACCGGTTCTGGTCGATGCAATCAAGGAGGGAAATAACCTTTCCTATTATATTATGTCCGACCGGCTGACAGACGAGGAACTGACTCTGAATCTGGAGTTGATGGACTTCAATGGAAAAGTTTACCGCAAACAGAAAGTCGACGGTCTGCTTCCGGCCAATACTTCCAAACTGTTTTATCAGGAACCGGTGGAACAGGCTCTTGCCGGCCGTGATTCTGCGACCACCTTTATGCATATGGTCGTGAAATCGAAGAAAGGCGAAGTCCTGTCGGATGAAATCTATTATTTTGCCCATCCAAAGGATCAGCTTCTGCCTAAAACACCGTTGCAGTGGCAGGTAAAGCAAAAGAAAGGTTATTGTGAAGTGACGGTGAAGGCTGACAAGCTGGCTCGTGATATCTTTATTGAAGTTCCGGTTCAGGGAGTGCGTTTCTCAGACAACTTCTTTGATCTGTTGCCGGGACAGAAGAAAAAAGTGATCATCACTTCGCCGGACGGTAAGTCACTGGATCATTTGCAGGTTACTGTCCATCAGCTGAGTGATGTACAATGACCGTTGTTTTATTAATCTTAAATGTATATTCATTTTTAAATTAGATCAATCAATATGATGAACCCTTTATCGAAAACCCATTTGTTGGGATTGTCGCTGGCAGGTTTGCTGTTTGCTTCCTGCTCGACTAGAGAAACGGTAGTGGCCGATTATCAGGTCGTACCTATGCCTTTGGAAATAACAACTGCACAGCAGGCTTCTTATCTGTTGAAAAACGGAGCTGTAGTTTATTATCCGGCCGGTAATGAAATGATGCGTCGAAATGCAGAGTTCCTGGCTGCTTATGTGAAGGAACAGACAGGTCTGGAGCTGAAACTTCAGGAAGGTGATGGCGGAAAGAACGGCATTACCTTAAAACTGGGACTGGCTGGTGAAAACAAGGAAGGCTACCAGCTGAAAGTAAATGCAGACGGGGTGACGATTGCAGCACCTTCTGAAGCCGGTGTATTTTATGGTATTCAGACTCTGAGAAAGTCTATTGACGTAGCTCAGGGAGCCAATATTGAACTTCCGGCTGTTGAAATCAATGATGAACCCCGTTTCAGCTATCGCGGTATGCATCTGGATGTATCCCGTCATTTCTTTACGGTAGATGAGGTGAAGACCTTTATCGACATGCTCGCATTGCATAATATCAACCGTTTCCACTGGCATCTGACGGATGATCAGGGATGGCGCATTGAGATCAAGAAATATCCGAAGTTGACTGAAATCGGTTCAAAACGTTCTGAAACCGTGATTGGCCGCAATTCCGGCAAATACGACGGAAAGCCTTACGGCGGCTTCTATACTCAGGAAGATGCCAGGGAAATCATTGCTTATGCAGCAGAACGTTACATTACCGTTATTCCGGAAATCGACCTGCCCGGTCACATGCAGGCTGCCCTGGCTGCTTATCCGGAACTGGGATGTACCGGAGGTCCGTATGAAGTATGGCGTCAGTGGGGTATTTCTGACAATGTTCTCTGTGCCGGAAATGATCAGACCATTCAGTTTATGAAGGATGTACTGGCTGAGATCGTGGATATCTTCCCGTCTGAATATATCCATGTGGGCGGTGACGAATGTCCGAAGACCCAATGGGAAAAATGTCCGAAATGTCAGGCCCGCATCAAGGCACTGGGATTGAAGTCGGATGCCAAACATACAAAAGAAGAACGTCTGCAAAGCTATGTGATTCATGAGGCAGAAGAGTTCCTGAATGAAAAGGGACGTCGCATGATCGGATGGGATGAAACGCTCGAAGGAGGACTGGCTCCGAATGCAACGGTTATGTCCTGGCGTGGAGAAGGCGGCGGTATTGAGGCTGCCAAGCAGAAACATGATGTAATCATGACTCCGAACACTTATTTGTATTTTGACTATTATCAGTCAAAAGATACCGACAATGAACCGTTGGCTATCGGTGGATACCTTCCTATGGAACGGGTATATAACTATGAGCCGATGCCGAAAGCCCTGACTCCGGAAGAACAGAAATACATCATCGGTGTACAGGCAAACCTCTGGTCTGAATACCTTCCTGACATGAAACAGATGGAATACATGCTATTGCCTCGTGTAGCAGCTTTGTGCGAATCACAATGGTGTGCTCCGGAAAAGAAAAACTATGAAGCTTTCCTGCCGCGGGTTGCCCGACTGGTGGATATTTACAAGCTGAAAGGCTGGAACTATGCAACCCACATTTTCGATGTGATGCTGGAACTGACACCGAACACCGAAACCGGAACACTGGATGCAACGGCACGCACTATTGACAATGCACCTATTTATTATACACTTGACGGAACTGAACCGACAGCCGCTTCACAGGCTTATACCGGTACAGTCAAAATAGACAAGGCCTGCACATTGCGTATGGTAGCTGTTCGTCCGGAAGGAAATTCACGGATTACGAAAGATGAAATTACTTTCAGCAAATCATCCATGAAGCCGATCACGATGTTGCAGCCCATTAACAAGCAGTATGAATTTACCGGTGCTACGGTACTGGTGGACGGTATGACAGGTAACCTGAACTACAAGACCGGCCGCTGGATTGCTTTCTACAAGAATGATATGGAAGCTGTGATTGACCTGAAGGAACCGACAGAAATCAGCAGCATGACACTGCATACAGCCGTAGAAAAAGGTGACTGGATCTTTGATGCACGTGCTATTTCTGTATCTGTTTCCGATGACAACAAGGTATTCAAGGAAGTAGCTTCTGAAAAATATCCGGTGATGAAGGAAACAGATCCGAATCAGGTTTATACTCATGAACTGAAGTTTGCTCCGGTGAAAGCCCGTTACGTGAAGGTTTATGCACAGCCTGAACACAAGATTCCGTCATGGCACGGCGGTAAGGGCAACCCGGGATTCCTGTTTGTTGATGAAATTATTCTGAATTGATCGTTATGAAACTGAAATTAAATCAATCACTGGCTGCGCTGCTGTTTTCAGCTTCTGTGTTTACAGCATGCGCACCCGTAGCCGAACAGACTTTATCGGTGACACCTGTCCCGATGGAAGTGAACTGGCAGCGGGGATCTTTCCGTCCGGATGCTTCTACCTCTTTGTGGATTGAAGCACCGGAGGCCGACCGGAGTATTCTGGCTGAATATCTTCAGGCTTCTCCGCTGGCTCTGAAGCTGGCAGATTCCCAGTCGGGAAATCAGGTTGTCCTGAAGCAGACAGATGCTTTGGAAGGGATTACTTCACCGGAAGGATATGTACTTTCTGTCAATTCCGACGGAGTGCGGATCGAAGCTTTGTCCGGTGCAGGACTTTTCTATGGTGTGCAGACTCTTTTGCAGATGGCTGCTGATGCTCCTGAAGGCATGACTGCTGTCACCGTAAAGGATGAACCTCGTTTTGAATACCGTGGTATCATGCTGGATGTGTCCCGTCATTTCCGCAGTAAAGAATTTGTGAAACGTCAGATTGACCTGTTGTCTTACTATAAGATCAATCGTCTTCACCTGCATCTGACCGATGCTGCCGGATGGCGTATTGAAATCAAGAAGTATCCGCGTCTGACCCAGTTTGCGGCATGGCGTCCGCAGGCTGTCTGGAAAGACTGGTGGAACGGAAAGCGGGAATATTGTGAAGAAACCGATCCCCGTGCACAGGGTGGCTATTATACACAGGATGATATCCGGGAACTGGTGGCTTATGCACAGAAACACTATGTAACCATTATTCCGGAGATCGAAATGCCTTCCCATTCGGAAGAAGTGCTGACAGCCTATCCGGAACTGTCGTGTACGCATGTGCCTTATAAGCAGTCGGATTTCTGTATCGGAAATGAAAAGACGTTTGAATTTCTGGAAAACGTTCTGACTGAAGTCATGGAGCTCTTCCCTTCCGAATATATCCATATCGGAGGAGATGAAGCCGGAAAGGCTTCCTGGCCGAACTGCAAACTCTGTCAGGCACGTATGAAGAAGGAAGGACTGAAAGACGTGAATGAATTGCAGAGCTATTCCATTCACCGGATGGAACGTTTCCTGAACAGTCACGGACGCAAACTGCTGGGATGGGATGAAATCCTGGATGGTGGTCTGGCACCGAATGCAACGGTGATGTCCTGGAGAGGAACGGAAGGCGGGCTGGCTGCGATCCGTTCCGGACACAAGGCTATCATGAGCCCGGGACAATATTGCTACCTGGACGGCTATCAGGATGCTCCGTATTCACAGCCGGAAGCTATTGGCGGATATTTGCCATTGAAGAAGGTATATGGATATGAGCCGGTTCCTGATTCCTTGTCGGCTGATGAGGCTAAACTGATGTACGGAGTACAGGCTAATTTGTGGACTGAATATATTCCGACAGAGGAACATGCTGAGTATATGCTTTATCCCCGTGCCATTGCCTTGGCTGAAGTTGCCTGGTCAAAACCGGAAAACAAGTCCTGGGAGGATTTCCACCGTCGTGCACTGAAGATTGTGGATGAACTGAAAGCCAAAGGCTATCATCCTTTCGAACTGAAGAATGAAATCGGTAACCGTAAGGAAGCTGAGACTCCGGTGGAACATCTGGCACTCGGTAAGAAAGTGACCTATAACGCACCTTACTGGGAAAACTATCCGGCTGCAGGAGAAGCAACGCTGACCGACGGACTCCGGGGAGGATGGAACTACAATGACCAGCTTTGGCAGGGATTTGTGACCAAGGACCGTGTGGATGTGGTCATTGATCTGGAGAAAGAAACTCCGATTCATTCCGTGGCAGCAGACTTCATGCAGATCTGCGGACCGGAAGTGTTTATGCCCGAACGGGTAGTGATCTCCGTATCCAATGACGGAAAAGAGTTCACTCAGCTGGCTGAAATCAAGCATGAAGTGGTGAGAGACGATGCTGTGACTTTCAAGAACTTCGGCTGGGAAGGAGAGGCATCGGCCCGCTACATCCGTTATCAGGCATTGGCCAGCGATAAGTTCGGCGGTGTATTGTTTACTGACGAAATCGTCGTTAAATAAATGATTGAATTATGAAAACAGGAAAGAATATACTGATGGGCATAGCCCTGACTTCTGCGCTGTTCGTTTCAGCGCAGGAGCCGGTGGATTATGTCAATCCTTTTGTGGGTACGACCAATTACGGAACGACCAACCCGGGAGCCGTAGTTCCTCAGGGAATGATGTCGGCTACTCCGTTCAATGTAATGGGGTCGGAAGACAATAAATATGACAAGGACAAGCAGTGGTGGTCTACTCCTTATGAAGTGAACAACAAGTATCTGACCGGTTTTTCACATGTCAACCTGAGTGGGGTGGGATGTCCGGATCTGGGTTCGCTGTTGCTGATGCCGACTTCGGGAGAGCTGAATGTGAAGTACACTCAGTATGGAAGTGAGTATACGGACGAAGTTGCTGTCCCGGGATATTATTCAAACATGCTGACCAAGTATGGCATCAAGTGTGAGATGACGGCTACTCCCCGTACGAGCCGTGCCCGTTTTACCTTCCATCGCGGACAGGGAAATCTGCTGATGAATCTGGGAGAAGGGCTGACCAATGAAACCGGAGCTACCGTGCGTTTCGTCAATGATCGTGAGATTGAAGGCTCCAAGTTGCTGGGTACGTTCTGCTACAATCCTCAGGCTGTATTCCCCATTTATTTTGTCATGCGTATTGACAAGGCCCCTGCCACCCGCGGTTACTGGAAACTCCAGCGGCCGATGCAGGGAGTCGAAGCTGAATGGGACGGATATTCCGGAAAGTATAAACTCTATACTTCTTATTCCAAGGAAATGAGCGGAGACGATGTAGGTGCCTGGTTTACCTTTGACACAACAGAAGGTGAAGCCATTGAAGTCAGCATCGGAGTTTCTTTTGTCAGCATCGAGAATGCCCGCCTGAATCTTGAGACGGAACAGCCGGCCGGTACGACTTTTGATCAGATCCGTGCGCAGGCCCGCAAGAAATGGAATGAAGACTTGAGCCGGATTCTGGTGGAAGGAGGTACGGAAGAACAGAAAGGTGTGTTCTACACTGCCCTCTATCATACAATGATTCATCCCAATATCCTGCAGGATGTCAATGGACAATATCCTCAGATGGAAGGAGACAAGATTCTGACAACCGACCGCAACCGTTACACCGTGTATTCTTTGTGGGATACTTACCGTAACTTCCATCAGCTGATGACACTGGTTTATCCGGAACGTCAGATGGATATGGTCCGTACGATGCTTGACATGTACCGGGAACACGGATGGTTCCCCAAATGGGAACTTTATGGCCGGGAAACCCTCACTATGGAAGGAGACCCCAGCATTCCGGTCATTGTAGACACGTGGATGAAAGGCTTGCGCGACTTTGACATCAATCTGGCATACGAAGGAATGTACAAGTCGGCTACGACTCCGGGCAAAGACAACCTGATGCGTCCCGACATTGACGACTATATTGCCAAAGGATACTGTCCGCTGATGGAGCAGTACGACAATTCTGTATCACATGCACTGGAGTATTACATTGCTGACTATTCTCTGTATACACTGGCCAAGGCTCTGGGTAAGACAGAGGATGCGAAACTGTTCTACGACCGCTCCATGGGATACAAACATTATTACTGTAAAGAGTTTGGAACATTGCGTCCGATTCTGCCGGACGGTTCCTTCTATAGCCCGTTTGATCCGCTTCAGGGTGCCAACTTCGAACCGAGCCCCGGTTTCCATGAAGGAAATTCCTGGAACTATACGTTCTACGTGCCACACGATGTGAAGGGACTGGCAAAACTGATGGGCGGACAGAAACGTTTTGTCAACAAGCTCCAGATGGTGTTCGACAAGGGCTATTATGATCCTGCCAATGAACCGGACATTGCCTATCCTTATCTTTTCAGCTATTTCAAGGGAGAAGAATGGAGAACCCAGAAACTGGTGAAGGAACTGCTGGCCAAACATTATACAACGAAACCTAACGGACTGCCGGGAAATGAAGATACGGGAACCATGTCTTCCTGGGCTATTTTCAGCATGATGGGCTTCTATCCGGATTGTCCGGGAGTTCCGGAATATACACTGACCACTCCGACCTTCGACAAGATTACCATCAAGCTTGATCCGGCTTATTGGGGAACAGACAAGCTGGTGATCCGCAAGGAAGGTGGTGACGGTTATATTGACCAGATCCGTCTGGGCGGTAAGAAATATTCCAAATACCGTCTGACACATGAAGACTTGATCCATGCGGGAGAAATTACATTTGTATGTAAATAAGATATCAGATAGGATAGTTTTTTAGGTGATTAAGATTGTTGTTTCTATCTGATGCCCGTTTTGATGGGTATTAAGGAGGAGGCATCGGTTGGTGCCTCCTTTCTTTTTCTGAACTGTTTATTAATCTTATTTGATATGAAAAAATTGAATCTGTTACTAACTTGCACATGTGCACTCTTTGCACTTTCTGTACAGGGGCAGAAACAGCTTTTGCTGTCTTCACCCGACGGAAAACTGAAATCAACCATTACCGTCGGAGACAAACTGACGTATGATATTTCCTGTAACGGCCAGCAGGTGCTGGCTCCTTCTCCGATCTCTGCAACGCTGGACAACGGAAAGGTATGGGGAGACAAGGCTCGTCTTTCCAAGGTTACGGAGAAGAAGAATGATACGCAGATTGATGCTCCTTTTTATCGCTCCAGTTGTGTACGCGATTATTACAATGAGCTGACTCTCCGTTTCAAGGGAGACTACAGTGTCGTGTTCCGTGCCTATAATGACGGGGTGGCTTACCGTTTTGTCAATCATGCCAAAAAGCCTTTCTGCATCTTGAATGAGGAAGTTGATTACCGCTTCCCGGCTGACGTAACGGCCAGCGTACCTTACGTAAATGCGGGAAAAGACGGTGATTACAACGGTCAGTTCCATAATTCTTTTGAGAATGTCTATACGACTGCTCCTATTTCACAGCTGAACAAGGAACGGTTGATGTTCCTGCCACTGGTTGTTCAGGCCACACCGGAGGTAAAGGTCTGCATCACCGAAACAGACTTGAACAATTATCCGGGGCTGTATCTGACAAATGCGAAAGGTTCCAACTCGTTGAGCGGCATACAGGCTCCTTATCCCAAGACCATGAAACAAGGCGGACACAATAATCTGCAGATGCGTGTGCAAACCCGTGAAGAATACATTGCGAAGGTAGACGGTCCGCGCAATTTCCCCTGGCGTGTAGCGGTAGTGACTACCCGTGATACACAGCTGGCTGCATCCAATCTGAGCTATCTGTTGGCTGAACCTTCCAAATTATCAGATACATCCTGGATCAAACCGGGAAAAGTAGCCTGGGAATGGTGGAATGACTGGAACCTCTGTGGCGTAGACTTCAAGACCGGAGTAAACAATGCAACCTACAAGGCTTATATTGATTTTGCTTCTCAGTATGGCATTGAATATGTGATTCTGGATGAAGGATGGGCTGTGAACCTGAAGGCTGATCTGATGCAGGTTGTGAAGGAAATAGACCTGAAAGAACTGGTAGACTATGCGGCAGCCCGTAACGTGGGCATTATTCTGTGGGCGGGATATTATGCTTTCGAACGCGACATGGAGAATGTATGCCGTTATTTCTCTGAAATGGGTGTGAAAGGATTCAAGGTTGACTTTATGGACCGTGATGACCAGCTGATGACAGATTTCAATCACCGTGCAGCTGCCATGTGTGCCAAATATCACCTGATTCTTGATTTGCACGGTACGCATAAGCCGGCCGGACTGAACCGTACCTATCCCAATGTATTGAACTTTGAGGGAGTGCATGGACTGGAACAGATGAAATGGCGTCCGGCAGGATTTGACCAGATTACCTATGATGTAATGATTCCGTTTATTCGTCAGGTGGCCGGTCCGATGGACTATACCCAGGGAGCCATGCGTAATGCAACCCGTGAGAATTATTATCCAAGTAATAGTGAACCGATGAGTCAGGGTACCCGTTGTCATCAGCTTGCCATGTATATTGTTCTGGAATCACCTTTCAATATGCTGTGTGATTCCCCAAGCAATTATATGCGTGAGCCGGAATCCACTTCTTTCATTGCTCAGGTTCCGACGGTCTGGGATGAAACAGTGGTGCTGGACGGCAAGATGGGAGAATATATCATAACAGCCAGACGCAAGGGAGATACCTGGTTTGTCGGCGGTCTGAACAATTGGGATGCACGCGATGTGGAAGTTGATCTGTCTTTCCTTTCTTCAGGAAGTCACAAGGCTGTTCTCTTCAAGGATGGAGTGAATGCTCATCGTACTGCACGCGATTACAAGCGCGAAGAAGTAAGCGTAAGTTCCGCACAGCCGTTGAAAGTTCATCTGGCTCCGGGCGGTGGTTTTACCTTGCAGATTGATTAAGATCGAGCTTTCTTTCAGATAGCATTGGGCTCTATTCAGAAGCCGTCAGAATCGACCGCACGATGGGACAGAATCGTGCGGTCGATTGTGCTTCATCGAGCGTTCGTTGCGGCCCCATCGTGCGGTCGATTTTTGGGCATTGACCAGTCAAAGCGAAGGCATCGTACGGCCGTATGCGAATGACCTTTATAGGAACTCGCATTTGAAAACCCCTAAACCTTCAGTTTAGGGGATGAAAAATGCGGGGTAGCGCAGCTACCCTTGGTTTTCGAT
>ERZ779889.818-NODE-818-length-36329-cov-4.853311_pt1 | contig 36329 bp, 40 predicted proteins | sample MGYA00511030_ERZ779889 | MGnify/ENA primary metagenome ERZ779889 (study PRJEB29588, sample SAMEA2160616) | human gut metagenome | biome: human gut; feature: human-associated habitat; material: faeces | place: Denmark | collected 2008/2010 ... | reverse complement strand
CCCGTATTCAAAAAAACCAATGAAAGGCAATCATCATGACCGAACAAGAACTGAACGTATTCCTCGACCTGGAATGGAACTGTGCCGCATTCATCTCTGAGGAAGCATCTGTTTCCGCTCCACTTTCACCGAAACAAAGGGCGACTGGTTTTGGGGCATTAAACACAACCCGAGGCTTTGGAATCTCTGTCCATGCGAAGACCAGTTCACAAAACCGATGTGGTGGAGCATTCTTTTCTGTTCCGCAGAGCTGCTGACGGCCTGTCCATGCCTTGATCAATTCAGCGATGAGGACTGGCGCAGACTCAATATCCTCCCGAAATTGCGGGGACGGTTACATACCTGTGACCAATTCCGGAAGCTGATCGAACAGACCAGATATCCATACCGCCACCACGAGTTTGATGACCTATCATGATAGTTTCATCGATGAAGCGATATTTTCCCTGTTACAGCAGGGAAATGGACTGTTTGCTTCGGCCTCAGAAAGACATCCTGATCTACGGGGCAGCTGCTTTCGAACAAGTATTTTTATATTTTTTGTACAGCGAACATAATGTGCCCCGGATGGTCTGAGGCGAATAAATTGTTACGGGCGGAAAGCCCAGAAAGGAAAAACATCATGTCTGAAAACATCTACACGATTCCCGGATTGATCTCCCATGTCACCTTGGAAGCGAAGCAATCACCATCCCTCAACCAGCTGCGTCTTGGCGTTACATTCCCAGATCGACTGATGCTTTCCAGCAACGAACAGATCGGCGTTTTCATGGATTTCGTAGCCTGCGTTCCGGAAACGATTGCGACAAGCGGGAAAGCCTATTGCACACGAATCATGACTGACGTGACGAGGGATGCAGAAAAAGAGCAATTTTACTGCGTATTTTACATTGATACGGTTCCGCTCCAATCGGAATCCCTGAGCGAGGAAGCTCAAAATAAGCTGTACGTTGCTCTTCGGGATCTCTGGCAGGATGCGGTGCTGAGTGAACGTCGGCCCCAGGCATTCTTGCTGAAAGACTGATACAAATCCCCCTCTTTCCGAAGCCTTCTATTTCGGAGGGGGATACGATTGATTTCATTCCGGCTGCATGGTCAGTCCAAAAGAGACACTTTCATGCCTGTAATCGGGGAGTAATCAGCGGCAATATGAAGTAGGACATTCCTCCTTCAAGAGAAATAACTTCCATAAGGAAAGGATTCCTCTCATAGTATGCTTCGTATCGGAGACGTAACGTCTCCATACTATCCGTTTTTACATCAGGTGAAATATTTCCTTTCCCCATAGATCAACAGTAACTACGGATTGCAGTGTGTAATTGAAACCAGTTCCTCTCTGAAGGCAGCCGGTCTTCAGAGAGGAGTTGTCTTCTGTCATACCGAAGCCGAAAACGTCAACTTTTGTCCCTGTCCCAGCAGGGACTTTTGATCTTCAAACCGTCTGTTTTGCGCTTCTCTGCTCTACTGTCTTCAGGAGGCTAATTGAAGGCATATTAACCTTGCCAAAGCAAACATTCTTTCAGCATTAAGAACAGTACGGTTTGACTAAAGCGGCCAACCAACCTTTTTCTTGTAATAGCCTATTTGAAAAGGAATAGGCCCCCCCTGCTAGGCGATAACGTCCGGAAAATTGCGCACATTTTGAGAGAAGGCACTTGAAAAAGGGCCTGTTTTCTGATTGATTATAGGGTAGTGTCCGATATTTTGCGCACATTTGTTTCTGAGCGATTACAGATGATAATCATAAATTATACTATTTTCACCTCAAAATCCCTTTATGACTCTACCAAAACACTACTAATAGCCCCAGATTTCTGGCCTGTTAGGCAATACCTATAGTAGGTAATGCGTCAATAGCTTTTTGTAAGGCCGCTGTAGCATGTGTGTACACCAAATTCATGTCAACGCTGGAATGCCCGGTCAATTTCATGCGGGTGCTGGCATCGGCTCCGGTATCCGCTAACATTGTGTTGAATGTGTGACGGAAACTGTGAAACCCAACAAGTTCTTCCGCATTGCTATCATCTCCAATATGGAGCCGGTGAAGCAAGGCTGAAAATTCCCGAGATTTTCCACCCCATTTGCGTTGGTATTGACTGGCCAGCTTGGGGAACAGATATTCATCCGGAGAAGTCAAGCTGATCCACCTGTCAAGCGCTTGTCTCAAAACCGGATGGACCGGAATAATAAGGCGCTGTTTGTGACGCTTCAATTTCTGCGGCTCCCTTATAATCTTGTCCCCTGTATATTCGGACAACCGCAGGGTACAGCAATCACCAAACCGCAGCCCGGTGTAGAGTGCGACTGTACAGACGGGCTTCCATTCTCCGGTGAGATTCTGGAATATCAGTCGAAGCTCTTCCGGAGTGAAACACCGTCTGCTTTTCCCGTCGTTTGCTTCAATCGACGTACCATCAAGCGGTGTTTTGTCCATTCCAATGTCATCTTTGGTGCGGTTGAAGATGGACAGAAGAATTGTCCGCCGAAGCCGTTTCGTTGTATCCGTTCCGGGCAGATTCTGGAGGAATTCCATCGCCTTTTCCCGGGTGACTTCTTCAATACAGCCGATACCGGATTCTTTCATGAATTCCGAAAACTTCCTCCAGGTTATTTCGGAGTTCCTAAATGTAGAGCGAGACAGTGAAGCAGTCTTCGGGTGTGCCAAATACAACCGCCAGACTTCTTCGAGCGGAGTTTTTCGGACCAGCAGGATTTCACTGGTCGCTTCGGCCCGCTCAAGGATCAGCTTTCGGATTTTGTCCTTGTTTTGCTCCCGGTTTGCCAGCATTCGCGCCGACAGAATTTCCTGCATGATACTTTCAGCAGCTCCCCGGTCCTCTGTATGTGTGGACCGCCAGACTTTTTTATATCTGACTTTTCCGGAATCCCGGTCGATTTCCTTTTGAGAATCCACCAGGTACCAAACTCCGCCAGAGACTTTTTGAGAAAGAAACATGGTACTTGCCTCCCTCCCTAGATTCCCCGCAGGTTTTCAATCACAGCATTCAGGCCAAGAATTGCATTATGCAACTTCATGGCGCTTCCGATGTGGCACTCATTATCCAGCGCCATTTGCAGCCGGGACCGCCGGAGTTTGCACTCAAGGCGGAGCTTCCGTAATTTACAACGGACCGCATAAGAAAGCGGCGACTTTTCACGGCGAGAAGTAGCGAGAAGAATAAGAGCAGTGGTGGTATTCATCTTTTGATTTTCCTTTATGTTGAATTATTTGTTATCTTCGGTGACAATTTCCAGCTTCGCGGATTCAAGAGGGAATCCCCAAGGCTCACAGCCGAACTTTTCCCCGAAATAAGTCAACTCTTCGGAAAGATTCCGGGTTTTGTAGAAGTTCAATACCTCTTCTTCGGTTGCGTCGTAGTCGAACAGGTTCCAAGAGTCACCCGCGTAAAAATTCCCCTTTTCAAGATCAACCGTCTTGAAAATCGGCCGATTCCAAGAGTCAATCCCAACGAATTTAATCTTGATGGTTTTTCCGGAAATACTTTTGGTGAAGTGGTCAATCATTGCATTGAGCGTTGCCATGATTTCATCGGTTTTTCCCATTTTCTGTACTCCTTTATGATAAGTTGTTTATGGTTATATGACTTATTATTTCAACAATTTTTCAACAGCCGCGCAGGCTTCTTCATAATTCGCAGGAGTGAAGCAATGGCAATCCCAAAAGATGGGGCCGTCCATCCCCTCAACTGCGTAGAAAATTTCATTTTTGTCATTCGAGATATAGACAGCAATTGGCGCGCTGTCCTCCACCGTTCCACCCTCCCAACGAATGCGGTATATAATTTCGTTTCGGGACCGCAACGGGAATCCCTTAGGCTCCTCCAGACGAAACCAGGTACCTTTTTCAGTCTCAATCATTTTTCTGTTCCCTCCATTTTGTTTTGTGAATCCCCGGTTTTCCCGGGGACAATTATTTGTTTTTTTTCTACAGTCGATCGGTTAGAATCCCGCCGCGCATTCCGTGAAAACTTCCCGGGCCTTTGCAAAGTTCCGTTTCAATCTGGCATTTTCAGCTTCAAGCCGCCGAAGCTCTTCCTGCATTTTCATGTACTGGCCCCGGAATTCCTGATACTCTTCGATCAGGTTATCAATTTTTGCGAACAGGGGCGGAACCTGTTGTTTTTCGAAAGCGATTCCGTTGAATTCATTAGAATCCATTTCGGATGTCAAAGATTCCCCGTCAAGTTGCCGCAGGAAATTTCCCCAATTGGTGGTATGATTGCAATATGCGGGGGATTGTGCATTTCTGGCAGCAAGTTTAATCAGGCCAGCCCGGGTAAGCCAATACTCATGGAATACGCCCGCTTTTCCATAAGGAAGTCGGATACACTCTGACGGATCAAGCATAGAACAGATTTTAGTCATTAAACCACTATAATTAGCATACCCAATTGCCAGCAAAGCTTGCTTGCCATGATACACCGTTTCACCGTTGATGGTCCGCACTTCGATCGACTTTCCATTGAATTTACACATGATACACCGTTCCCTTTCTTTTTAGTTGTTTGGTGGTGATTTTTGAGTGTGATTACTTGTAATATCTTGGGTGATTCTTTAGTTCCCGGGAATTACTATTATTCCGCCCGGGATCAGAATTTTGTGTTACATTGATTCAGGCATTCAACGCTTTATCAAGCTCCCGAAGATTTTCAACCGGGATACAGTGACAACCGATTTGAACGAATTCCGGCCCAATTTCCCGAACTGAATACGGCCCAACGTGCATTCCAACAGTTGCCCGGTCAGCTTTCCACAATGCCAGCATACGGCGGGCAGTAGCAACCGGAAGTTTCACGCCTTGGGAAGTCCTCACGTTCTCGCTATCTTCCGGCCAGACGTAAGACTTCATCCCGCCAAATCTTCTAACCAATTCATCGCGGGCGATTGCAGATTCTTGGGTTGTCTTTTTCTGCCCGAATGCCAACAATACAAGGGAAATAACCGAAGAATCGGCAAACATAGCAAGAAGTTTCTTCCGATTTTCCCTTGCTGCCTCATTCTTCTTTCTGGTTTTGGCGGCCAGCTTTGCAGACTGCTGCCGACGGGCCCGGCGGTTTTCTTCGGTATCTTCGGCCAGTCTGGTAAGTTCATTCAGGCGGGTTTTCGTGGATTCATCCAGTTTCTGGCCGGTTACCTGAATAAATTTTTTGAAACTCCAATAGTGGCCCAAGAAGTCCTTTCGATTATTCGCCAGGCGGAACGATTCCACCTTATAGTTTAAAAGATGTTCGGTGAATCTTTCAAGCATAATCCGGGGAAGATTCTTTTCATCGTAAACAAAATTATCATACCAGTCGAACGGTACTTCAATACGGTCCATTGGAGCGGCCATAATTAAGGCCATTCTATGCTCTGATGTGGTACGTGAAAAGCTATTTTCAGATATCAGCAGCACCGGGCGGCCTGTCTCATTGTACAGATATCCGATTTGCGTTGAATAGCTGAAAAAATGGCGGCCGATATAATGAACATTTGCGCGGCCCTTTTGTTCAGTTTTTGCACTGTAGAAAAAATTGTGGAAAATTTCGTGATTCAGTTTCATTTTTTGCAATCTCCTTTTTGTTGATTGTTGTTGTTGTTGACTTTTTGGTTATTGATTCTATGACGATCAAAGGAACTCTTTTCCTAGATGTATCAGGACACAAGAGGTCTTTTGATATCCACAGAAACCCGCTGAATTGGTCCGGCTTTTTGGTGGACCAGTAGCCGGAAACTGGTTGTCCTGATTCAGACTAGAACATCATAATCAGGAGCAGGATAGCGGCCGCAACCACGCAACCACCCAAGGCACCCGCCGAAAATTCGACGGATTCAGCGGAATGATTGCAACCGCCCTTGACAAGTGGAAATTCTTTCATTTTCTTTGAAAGTCCCTCTTGATTTTTCTATAGACTAGATTATACTGAAGATAGCCTATAGAAGTTGAAAGTACTTGGCGACACGCTCCGGAAAGTATTGGTGGTACTTCCGGAGCACCTCTTTTTTAACGTCTAGTTCATGATATCACCTCCCCTCTGGTTAGATGTTATTGGTTGCTACTAGCTGCTGTAAGTCTTTCAATGCGTTCCCCTGTAACCCCCCGTAGAAGAGCTACAGGAAAACGACTTGAACCCCCCTTAATCCAATGTTGCGCGTACCTGATAGCAGGCAATTAGCGCTTTATTTGGCGTTTTTCCCGACGCCTCAATAAAACACCCCCGAGGATAATACGCCCGGATTTGATAGTTTCCAGGCTCGCCAACGATAGTCCATCTGTAGTCCCCGAAAGTTCCTTGCATTTTTGGGGAAAGCTGGTTAAGGACTTGTTGCACCATCTGCATGGTTACATAAGTAAAACCGGTTACTCCCCGTTGGGCGTTCACCTCAACGGTGTAATTGCTGCCGTGTGATTTGATTGTGAGTTTCATTTCTTAACTTTCCTTTCGTTTTTGATTTGATTAACCAGTTGTATCAGCCCGTGGATCCCGTCCACGCTATATAGTATACCACAGCATGGTGACAAATGCAACACCGAAAAGTGAAAAATTTCAACTTTAAATTCGGATATCCTAAATATAACCGGTGCATTTGTTACCACTTGATTTTTATAAGATGTTGATGTATAGTATACAAAAGGGGATATTTTCATGAATTTATCAGATTACCAGCTCAATTGTGACATTGGAAATAATTTCAAAGTATCCGATTTCCAAGGTATCCCAATTGCCATTATTGGCCATGGTTTTGATGGCATTTATTCTGGTCAGTTCCGGAAGCAGGTCCGGAAGCATATTTTTTAACTCTTGCTTGACTTCCTTAAGGCGTGAATACTCCGAAACTCTGGTTTCCTTGCTGATTGTGATTGTTGCTTTCATTTTCTCAACTCTCCTTTTTGGTTTCGTGGTTTGATTGACCAGTTGTATCAACCTGTTGATCGTGTCAACGCTATATAGTATACCACAATGCATAAAGAATGTCAAGAGCAAACATAAAGATTTTTTTAAAGATTTTTTGAGTTTATCTATAGTTTATCTGTAGATTTGATTTTCTAAAATATTGTGTTATATTGAGTTATCATTACTTTTTGGGTGAGATATGGATAATTTTATGAAACTACAGGCTGCTGCTGCTAGATTTGGCAAGCGCGGATTAGCAAAACGGCTGAATATTTCGGAGGCCGCTCTATACCTAGCATTGAGGGAACGACGTGGATTACGTCCCGACTACATGGAAACTATAGATTCACTATTACAATCTGGTGGTAAGTCTATAGAAATGTCAGGAAATGCCTCTAGCGTCGCTTTAGAGCCGCCTCAAGACCAAACCCGCAGTGATACAGCGGTCGAACGTCAATTAATCGCAGAATGGACGCTAGGACTATCAAAAGACGAATTGATGAAAGTCATTGCGTTTATAGCAGAAATAAAGGCCAACAGGCCAGCTAATAGTTAGGACAACATAAACAACAGAAAAAGGGGGAAATCAGCATGAAGAAGAGAATCAAGGCAATTTCTTTTGTAATGGCATGTGTGCTAACATGTTACTTGTTATCTGGATGTGTTTGTGATGGTACAGAAAAGACATTTAGAGAAGTTGATAAAAAATATGCGAAGTCAACGGGTGCTGTTCTAGTTGCATATGTTCCAGTAGTTGGGTGGATTGCGTATCCTTTTTTGGCATGGTACAAGCATTTAGATTATGTTGCAGTTTTACATAAGCAACCAGCTTCCCCGGAATTTGAAGTGTTACGCTGGGACAACCGTTTAATCATTTCTCCCATTACCAAAACAGGGAAGCCGATGTATTACTAAGAGTTTCATTAGTAACACTTTAGGAATAATTGTACACAAAAGTGCAAAATAGGCAAATCAAATATACTTAGGAAATCCTAAATAATTTGATCTGCCTGTATGGAAATGATAATTATTATCGAAAACTAAATAGCGGATTCATCTGCGCGGCGGCCTGGATTGTCCTGTTGCCGTTCCCGTGAATCAATCACCGTTAATACTTGCTTATACGTATCAACAAAAAAGGGCCATCCCGTCAATCTGTAGTCGATCAATAGGATAACCCTTTGGTGTTCCAGTGGTTACGCTCGATGTAACACTGGAATTATGTAATATTTGTTTGTTTAAAACAACCGAAGTTGCTAATATTTATTCAAAAAAAAGGGCTATTCAGTCAACCGAAGTGAACGACTGAATAACCCTGTAGTAATATCTGCTTATACGTATAAATAAACGTTTTGACAACCCTGCAGTAGACCATTGGTAGAGCCTGCAGCATGAATTGAGGCGAAAACCGGCGGCCCTCACGTTAGCATGAATAATCAGCACTGCGAAAACGACCAGAGCTGGCGGTACTGGTCGGCGTATTCTGATCGTCAGGTTCCGAACTGTTGATCGTTAGGAACCGAAGTATCCGGCGGTTGGCTTCCGGCGTCATTCGATAGTTAGGAACCGAAGTTTTATCCTTTCGTCGAATCATACCGGTACCGGGGGAAAAACCACGATTGATATATCGATATGGCTTTTCAAATTTTTTACCAATTTTTGAACCAGAACCAGTGACATTCCAGAGCCAATCCCCCGGCCTGACCTGTGACGTCCCCAAGGCCATCCTGTGGCAATTCCAGTGATGATGTTCCCCGGTCAATCCTTCAGCCGCCTGACCAGTGGCGTTCCGGAGTCAATCCTCCGTCAAATATGGGAATCCAGCTGGAACAGCGGCGGGATTTCGGTTCCACCCCCTAATCATGGTGTATCGTCCCGAAGGATATAACCACCGGAGGACCGGTATTACCATTCGCAAAAAACCTGTACTGTTACCACAAGGAACCCGGTTCAGCCCGCTCCAGCCGCCTCCGGAGCTTCCACCGGGGGCTTCTTTTACCGGTTCGTCTGAAAACCGGAAATCCAATATCCGTCTTTGAAAAAAGAGAAATACTGAACTCTTGAATACTGGAACTCTTGACTATTGGAACTCTTGACTATTGGAACTCTTGACTATTGGAACTCTTGAATACTGGAACTTCATCAGCAGGACTCTTCCCTTTACTCCTAAGTATCTCTTATGATTTTCCTTAATCAGAAATCCTTGAATCAAATCCCAAAGAGTTCTTTCCTTTTACAGTTTCTTTCTTATAGAGACCAGGATTTCTTTCTTTCCTTGATTCCACAGCTCTTCTCAGGAATCAGGCTCTATGCTTGGAGAATACTTCACTAGCTGCTGAAAAACTCCAGAAAACCCCCCCCTTACCCCCCCATGATGATGATGATGATGACATTTCTTCATTTCATCAGGACCGGATAAGAGGTGGACAGCTGTTGTGAATTACCGTACCCTCCAATCTGGAGAACGACTTCACTGAGCTTGCTTGAAAAACAGAAAACCCCCCGAAAAGACAAAAACAGAAAGAAGATCGTTGTGGAGTTACCCGCCGCGTTGCCTATGCGCGGTGATCTTCTTCTAGTAAGGTGTAGGTTCCGGGAGTTAAAATCACTTGTTCAGCTCCCGGTTCCTGTTTGACGGCAAGATGTTATGACTGTTCGGAAACTCTTTGGCACGTTTCGGCCTGTTTTTGATCCTTCTTGAATATGAACCAGTTACCTTCAATCAGAGATTCTTTGATTTCAGAAGAATCTTCCGGAAGTTGATTCACGGTCGCCAGACTTAGTCTCGTCGAAGTTGCTCCACGCCTTTCCGCTCCGGATGTGGTCGCAGAAGCGCTCCAGCTCCTCCATCGCCTTCTGGTCGGCAAACTCCATCGCCCTTCGCTCCGCGTCCTGCGCCACCGCTTCCACCCAGTAGCCGCAGGCCATCGCCAGTGCGTCCAGCTTGTCGTCGTGCTTCAGCGCCCCGCGCTCCTTCGTAATCCGCGTCATCTGGTAGAACAGATTGTGCACCAGTTCATCCTCCCCGGACTCCGAAGCAATCGCCCCGTAGGCCTCTTTCTCCACAAAGCTCTGATCCACGATCAGCCGGTGCGAGTTCATCAGCGGCTCCAGCGTGTCGATGATACGAAGCTCTTTCTGTTTGGAGTTCTTCACCTCCGTCACCGTGCACGGATGAATCTTGCCGAGAACCGGTTCCAGAAGATGGGTGAACATGCCGTCGCCAAAGTTCGCTTCGACAATCACTTCGTTCACATCGTACTGCTTCGCCTTGTTCGCCAGCGCCTCCAGCGTCCTGCCTTCGTACCCCCCGGCGAACCCTCCGCAATCCATCAGAAACAGATTTCCGTTGAGCTGTTTCACCACGGCGTACCCGGTCAGGTCACTGCCGCGCCCCGAAGAGTCGATCGCCATCACCGTCCCGCTGTACGGCTCCATCGTCGGACTCCGGTAAACCGGTGTGTACCAGCGGTCCCCCGACAGCCCGATGCACGGGATATCCTTCAGCTGGCAGTCCCGGATGCTCGCCCACTGCACCTGCGACGGCGCGTTTTTGTCGTTCAATGCCATCACCAATAGATCACTGGTCTTCAACGGGTACCGGTTCAGGTCGGAAAGCGAGGTGTTGAGCTGGAACTGCAACAGGTAGTTGCTCCGCCCCATCTGAAGCTCCTTGTCCCGCAGCACCGCATCGCTGAACCGCTCCGGATCGGTCGGCTCCCCTGTGTGCCCCCCGGCTTCCACCAGTGCCATGATCTCCGGAGCCAGCGCACCGTCGTAGATGTCGATCTCCCCGATGTCAGGCACCCGGCTCGGCCAGTAGCGCGGCAGGTAGCCCCGTTTGGCCAGCACACGGTAGATCGTCTCGATGCTCTGCGGCGTCCCCAGAAATCTTGTCTTGCCCCCCGGTTTCAGAACCGAAACAAATTCCGTCACCAGGTAGAGCAATTTTTCCCTCTGATCCACCGTCAGGCTGTTGCTCAAGGTCTCGATGTCGTCCGCAATCACCACATCCGCGCGGCTCCCGGTGATCTGCCCGGTGATTCCCACCGATTTCACCGAAGGAGCCTGGCTGGCCCCGGACCCGGAAACATCCCACGCCTGCACCGAATCCCGCTGGTCCACCCCGGGCGTCAGGTGGCGAAGCAGCGGCATCTCCCCCAGAATCCTCCGGGTGAACGTGCTGAACTCAAATGCCTTGCTCCCGCTCGCCGAGACCACCAGAATGTTCAGCTTCGGATTGTTCCACAGCAGCCACAGCACGTAGGCCGCCGTAATCCAGCTCTTCCCTTCTCCCCGCTGTGCATGGATGATGATGTTGTCCCCGCCGTACTGCAGGTAGTCGGCAATCTCCCGCTGCACCTTCGTCGGAGCCGGAAGACCCAGATGGTTCCACACCAGCGTCAGAAACACGGAAAACCTGTCGTGCGCCAGCGTAACCAGCCGGGCAAGATCATGGTCGTTCATCGGTATTATCCTTCGTTAGCCTTGTCTAATTCCTTCCGGGTTTCCAGAAATTCCGGAAGCCCTACGCTCCGCAAATCCAGTCGGCTGAACTCCTCCTTCAGTGCGGCGTGCGGAGTCCCCGGTTCAATCGACGCGGTCACGTCGTTGTCCTTCAGAAACTTGGTGATCGAATTCAGCATGGCCGGGGTGAGCTCCTCGCCGCTCTCGAGCATCTCCAGCATCTTTTCCGCCGTCTTCGTATGGATCTTCGACAGCATCTTCTCAAGTTCTGTCATGGTGTTTTACTCCTTATTATTAATAAAAGAGGGGGAGCACTCCCCCCTTGTTTTGGTTTGTCAGTATCCGATGTCCGGACTCAGAGTGTCGATGTCGTATCTCACCACGTCGAACGGGTCGGACAGGTCGGACCAGTCGGACGGGTCGGAAGTTCCGGAGAGCAGCTCAAGCTCCCGCTTCCTCTGGTGTACTGCATCCTGCAGCCCCGGAGAGCGCTGCAAGGTGAGCGATGCCGCCACCCTTCGGTAGCGGTTGATCGTCTTTCTAAGAGCGTCCCGCCGCGTCTTCTCGGAGCTCCCCCGGTAGGTGGCGCTTGTCACCATCCGGTCCAGCATCTCCGACGCACCCAGCTCCCGCATGATCTCCTTGTAGCGCCGCCAGTCTTCACCGGAGAGCTCAACCCCCAGCACCTTGCCCGGACGATCCTCCGGGAAGATACGGAACTTCGCCATCTCCCGATACGACGGGCGGTCGGTGTATTTGCTCGTTCTCACCCCCAGCAGAATCGCCGAAGGCTGTGCCTCCGTCATCACCGGATAGCCGAACACATCCAGTTTATCCGGAAGCTCTCCCTTCGCCAGTACCGTGGCGTTGAGCAGTCGGTCGGTGAACTCCCGCACCTCCTTGACCTCCGGAGCAACACCAGCATTGTTGATGAATCTCTGCGCCCCGCCCAGAGGCAGGAAGCTCAATGCCAGATTGGAACTGAACCTCTCCAGATACCGGGTCGGGTCCTGAATGCACTGGATGAGCTCCCCCAGCGTCTGAAGATAGGTCTTGTTCACCACCGCGTTGGTTCCCGCCAGAATCAGCGAGGAGGTCGCCTTCTCCATATCACCGTCGGAGCTGAATCGGGCCGCCCTCCCGAGGTCCGCTACCAGACCTAAGTACATCCCCAGCGGGTCCGCCCGGTTGTAGGCGTAGTACCGGTTGCCGATCAGAATGGAATACTCCTGAATCCCCGCCGCCTGCAGCTGCTGGCGCTCCTCCGGGGAGTGGCTCCCGGTCAGGTGCCCCGACAGGTACAGCCCGGTTCCCGTAAGATACAGCAGACTCCCGGTAATCAGCTTCGCCGTCATCAGGTCCCGCTGTGCAGGATCACCCGATGCAATCGCCCGGCGGTACTCGTAGGAGAGCTTCTGCAGCATCGGCGTGTGGGCGAATACGTTGTCCAGAATGTTCACCGGTGTCTTCACAAACGGGAAGAACAAAAGGCGCATGATCTTGCTTTTGAACCCTTTCCCGTTCACCTTGCTGTAGAACCAGCCGAAGGCGGACTCCGGGTCCAGCCCCTGCTTGTAGGTCATGAGTTCCGATTCCCGCACCGCCGTTCCAACGATATTCTCAATTACCTCTCTCGCCTGCTCCGATGTGCCTTTCCGCACCCTTCCGGTTCTCCTCGCCTCCACCACCAGTGTCGTCACGTTGTCAATGAACTTCTGAAGCTGGTTGGTCGGTATCCCGGCATCCGAAGCCAGCATCCGCGCCTCCCGCTTCACCGCCCCCAGAAACACCTGATTCCCCGTCCACGCGTCCCCGGCATTCATCACACCGAACGAAAGCGCCCGCTGCACCTCGCCGAACCGGTCCAGCAGCCAGCCCAGCGGCTTGCTGGTGATCCCGAGGTTCTCCGAAGTGAATGCAGCCGGACGCAACCCTTCGGATATCTGGCGTTCGGAGGCTCCGAGATTCACCCGGTGCAATGCCTGACCGATCCTGTGGAACAGCGTGACATCGTCCGGAAGGTTCTTCATCTCCCGGGAAAGCTCACCGAAAAACCGCATTGCTCCATCCAGCTGACCGGAGAGGTTCGCCAGAACTTCCGAAGCGGTCTTCCGCTCCGTGTTCCCCCGCACTCTCCCGATCACCGACGCAATCGGTTCTTCGATGAGGTACCGGGAAATCTGATTGAACAGCGTGCCGATACGGTCCACCGCGTGCGTGGTGAATCCCGAAAGCATCGAGCTGGTACGGTACTCGATCAGCGCATCCAGCCACGGGTGCTGTTCCCCATCCGTATCTTTCACCAGATTCTTCAGGTTCCCGGAGCGCACCTCTTCGGCGTGCTTCACCACCGTCTCCGCCAGCTTCCGCACCTGCTCCGGGTCGGACTCCTTACCACGGGCCTCCCGGATTTCCGCAGTCAGCTTCTCCAGCTCGGAAGCCTTCATCCGTTTCCCGTAGCTCTTCTTGAGCTTGATCCCCAGCGGGTCCACCACCGTGTCGTACATCTTGAGCACCCGGGCGTCGTTCCCGCGTGCCTCCCGGAACAGCGAGACATATTCGGTGAACTCCTCCATCAGAGTGAGCAATCTCTCCCGCTCAACCGCATTTCCTCCGCTCTGAAGAATCCTCCGGCTCTCCTCCACCAGATGATCCGCAGAATTCAGCAGAACCCACCTCTGGAACTGCGCCCGGGCGATTCTTTGATTGGTCTGCTCAACCTCTCCCCGTGCAAGCTCCTTCCACGCTTCCGGAATCCCCAGATCGTCAAACAGACGTTTTGCCGATTCTTCCTGAATCATCTGGTTCGCCTCACCGGCCATGTCTGCCATCTTTCGCGGTAGGTTGGCAGGATGATTCTTCATGGCAACTTCGATGGTATCCAGCACGGTATCCCGGTCCTGCGAAGAGACGAAGGCGCCGAGGATGTTCCGCTGTTCCTTCTCACTCTTTGCTTCCGAAAACATCCGGGAAACCGCAGCGGTGTTATGAGCTATCTCATCGGAGACAGGTTGCTTTCCTCTCTTCCTGATATTGTCCAGAGAGCCATCCACGGATACTGGAAGTTCCTCCACAACCTCTGCCGATGCCCGTTCGATCTCCTCCGGGTCAAAGAGGGCAAACGCCTTCTTCGCCCGCGCTTCCCCCATCACCGCAACTCCGGTCGCCTCGGTGATCCTCTGCTCCCGTGTCCGGTACACCCCGTCGGATGATTCATCCAGCTTCGCCCGTTTGAGCTTCAGGAGTTTCCCGAGACCTGTCAGCAGGTAGTCGGAGGCCACCCCGAGCGGCACCCCCTCCATCGCATTCTTCAGCCGTCGGTACAGCTTTGAGTCGTCATCTTTGTGCGACAGATAATCGGTAATCGGATTGGCCAGCTGGGGAAAGCTCTGGATCAGACTGGAGAAGTTCCCCCCGTCGCTGTCCCCCAGCACAAAGTCCACCGGCATCCCGAGCCCTGCCGACGCGGCAACTCGCGCAGTCAGGCCGTAGCCCCCCTTCAGCGCCTTGTCCGCCACCCCGGCAATCCGGGCGATTCTCCCCAGCTTCCCCGCCTTCGACAGCGCCGACAGCGTCGCACTCCCGGAGATCATCCCGAGAGCGAACGACCCCGCCTCCGAAGAGAACTCCCCGAGACCGGTGCGGTTCTGGTACAGGTCCGGAATGTCCACCCAATTTACATCATCTCCGGTGAAGTAACTGGTGACATCCTCCGCCAGCGACACGATGGAATCCGCTGTACGGGGTACCGCGTTGAGCAGGAAGCCGCCGAACAGGTCGGTCGGGTAGTCGTACCATCGGGTCTTTCTGCGATATCCGGAAGAACCCCCGGAAGCAGATGAATCGTATCCTCGATAGATTTCCATAGCTTACCTCCTGTTCCTGCTACTTCCAGCCAAGCGAATCGTTCAGTTCCTGTATCGTCATCATCTCCACAGGGATGGGAGAGAGAAGCTCCGGAATGGACGGCTGCGGTTTGTATCCGGAACCAAACAGACCGCTCGGAGGCCTCCAGGCCGATGTTTTGAAGAATGATCCGATCTTTCGAATCTCCGGCCCGAACCAGCTGTTCACCAGTACGTGCATCTCCTTGTATTGCTCCAGCCCCTCCGGATTGCTCCAGTCCGGCAGAGGAAGAGAAGACTCCATCGCCTTCCTGCTGGAAAGCACCGAAATCAGCTCCTTTTCATTTGCAATGTCAACAATCCTCCCCAGTGTGCCGTCCGATTTCAGATATTGCATCCGGGAGAAGAACGGGCTGGTAATCATATTCTGACGGTCTTCCGCCGAAAGGACATCCACCGGTTTGGCCAGAAGTTTTCCATCCGGCTGTCTCACCGCGACAAAACACTCGGAAACCGGGGTGAAATCATCGTAGAACTTTCCCGATATCCTGGTGGTTCCTTCCATACTCTTCCAGTCGGAACCCTTCAGCGTCTGACCCCACAGCTCCGGAAGGTTCTTCGCCTCGGTGACACTTGCAGGAAGAATGCCGCGCAACCGCTCCTTCGCCCCGTCACTCAACGACGGATTGTTCAGCAGATTCTCCTTGAGCTGCTGATAGTCCGCCTCGTTCGCCCCGGAGGCAAGCACCGGAAGGTCCGAGAGCTCCGCGAAGTCCGCCACCGGTTCCCTGAGTTTCCGCTGGAAGTTCGCCATCGTCTCCCGGCTCGCAGCCTCATCCCGGGTGAGCTGCTTGTACTTCTGGCGGAATCGTTTCTCCGCCCCCTCCTTCCACGCCGTCTCTCCCGCTTCCTTATTCAGATTCTTCTCCTCCAGATAGTAGCGGTAGAGCTCCTGTTTGGCGTTCTCCTGTCGCTCTCTGGCGCTCACCATCGGATTATCCGGACCAAGATCACTGGAGAGAACCACGTAATCACTCCACTCCTTCCGCTCCAGCAGTTCCGCCTGCGCCGTTTTGCTGACCGAAAAGGCCATGTCGCGGTACGCTTTGAACACCCCCGGCTCCACATTGGGATTCTCCCGGAAGAACCGGGTCATCCCCGATACGTCGTTCCGGTCCAGCATCGAGCGCAGCGCGGCCATCTCCTCCACCGCCAGCGGTCGGGTCATTCCACCGTTTGAGGCCATCGACTGAAACCGGCTCAACATATTTCGAAGCGTCTGTCGGGAATCCTCCGTCAATGATTTGTCTTCATTTACTTTGCGGATCATCTCGGAGAATGTCCCGGAAAGCTCCTGCGCTTTCGTCATTCGATCCTCTCCGGACAGCTTCCCCAGTTCCAGCAGGGAGTTGTCGAACGAGCCGAACTCCTTCGTGTAGTTCTCCACCGCAGCCGCACTCTTCAATGCCTTCTCCTGCTCCCTCCTGCGGAGAATTCCAAGATAAGCCGAATCGGCTGACTCCAGAACCGTTTTCGTAATCAGCCCGAGACTCTCCATCGTCGCCCCGGTGTCCCCCACCGAAGTGCTCTTCAGTTTTTCCAGCACCTCCCGGTTTCCGGTGGAAGTGAGCTCTTTCACCAGGTCCCTGAGAGCCCCAGTGGTCATGGAGGCATCCACCCCGGTCACCTGCTTCATGTTCCGGGAGAACTCCAAAACCGCCGTCCGGATTTCAGCCGCCCTCTCTTCCCCTGTAAGACCGGAAGCAAGCTGGTTGATCCTGCTTCGAAACAGGGTAATCACCTGATTCTGCTCCTGCGCCACCTGATTCTGAATCGTGCGATTGCGATAGTTCTCCGTCATCCCGTCCAGAAACCGGTGAATCTCCTTCCCCTTCGCCAGAACGAAATCCCTGTCCGAAGTGTTCCCCTCGAACGACTGAAATGCCATCTCACGCAGCTTCGTCGTGTAGGAGGAGACACGCTGGGCAGGAGTGAGATCAGAAGAGGCCAGCTCCTTTTCCAGCTCAACCGCACGGGAGGAAAGGTCGTTTACCGCATCCACCCCGGAAAGAGCGCCCTCCACCTCGCTGATCGCCCGCTGCTGCGCCTTCTTGAAGGTGAACATACCCGAATCATCGATGGTGAAATCACCGCGCATCGCTCTTGCCTGCGCCTTCTTGTACTGCTCCCCCGCCTCCGTCTTCATCAGTTCCGCCAGAACGGAGGAAGCTCCCAGAAGTTTTTCGGCAAACCCCACCCCGATGCTGGACTCCGGATACCATGCCACAGGATTGGAGGGAAGACGCGACACCCCGTAGAAACGGGGAGTATCCACCGTCGTACCCCGCTGACGGGTAACACGATCCTTTATCCCGTTCCAGCGCTGACTCTGCTGAACCTTGGTCGCCATATCTTATCCCTCCGTTGTTACATTAATGGAAAATACCCGGACAGGAACCCCGCCGGAAGAGCACACCGGTACCGGATTGATCAGAAAACCCAGACGTTCCAGCCATTCCACATTCCTCTTCGATTCCGCCGGTACGCAGTTGTACATCGGAATCCCGGTTGCCCGGACCTTGCCCACAATCTTCCTGGCCAGACGAAGGAACTCCTTCGGGCAGTGCTTCTGTATCCTGCCGTCGCTCAACAGCCACGGAATGAAACAGGCACGGTCATATGGAGCGAAACCGAAGAGAAGCGACGGGGTTCCGTCAAACAGCACACCGTAGGAGTTCTCCTGCGTCATGCAGTAGAAAAGAGACTCCTCCGCACTTTCACCCGGGTTGACCAGAGCAAGCTCTTCACGATCATCTCCGCACAGCGACAGGTTCCGAAACGGCTGCACCATCCACGGACGATCCCTTAGACGGAAGATTTCAATCCGGTCGGTTGACAACGTATCAAAGTTGTACAGCAGCCGCATGGTCTATTCCTTTTTATCGAGGGATGCAAATGCCTTCATCCGCTCTGACGTCTCCTCCGCCGTCTCACCCGGAGAACCGATGTAGCTCACCGATTCCGTCACCGCGTCGATTCCGAAGAGCTCCCCGAAGAAACTGTTGCGGCGGCTGCGCACGAACACCACCTGCGTTTTCACACCGTCAGCCACCGCCGGAGCCGTAGCCAGAGTGTTCACCGCTCCCCCCAGAATCAGATTGGGAAGCACCGTTCCGGTGGACACTCCGCCGCTGGTCTCCAGTTTGAAGGCATCCACCCCGCTGCCCAGCGCAAACGCCTTGTTCTCCAGTGCCGAGCAGCCGGATACCAGGCACAGGACAGCCACGAGAAGAAGGGCAAGCGCCCCTTTGACAGGAACCTTGAATTTCTCCCGGTCCTTGAACTCCTCCTGCTTGCCTTTGTTCCAGTTCGTCACCGGGCGGAAATACCCGCAGCAGCGACTGTAGACTTCGCATTTTTCACCACATTTTTCACTCATAGAAACCTCCTGTTATTTTGCCTTCACGATCGGAACCCCGATCATCTCATGATACTGTTGCACCGCAGCGACAAACTTGCTGTTCTCTTCCACCTTCTTTTCCAGCTCGTCCAACCGGTCACAGTGCTTTCCCATATCCTCCCGGCAGTCCGACTTCTCGACAAACCCCCGGAGAGACTTGTGCAGCAGCCGCAGTTCCGCCGCCACCCAGGTCAGCACCGAGGTCATCACCAGAAGAGCTCCGGAAAGCAGCGCAATCGCCCATCCTTCGCTCATTCGGACACTCCCTCCGGTTTCGTCCAGCCGGACCAGCCGAACAGTTCACACAGGTTGCGGAACTGTCGCGCCTTGTTCCAGACCAGGTACCGCCTCGGGTCGTACCAGCTGTACGCGTCGAAGGCGGCCGTCTTCCCGTTCCGGTAGAAGCGGTCATTCGATTCCGTGAACTGTTCCCGCGTGCCTCCCTCGTGGTACTCGATGTCGTGAATCAGCGCCACAACCTGCAACGTCGGATGGAGCGTGTTCAGGAACTCGCGCAGCACTTCCGGGAACCGGTCCGGGCCGATGCCGTTGTAGATTACCGAAATTTCTTCAACCGAATACCGGTCGAGAATCCCGACGTTTTCCAGACGCAACTTCCGCGCCTTCTGGATCAGCTCTTTGACAGTCATTCCGTCACCTCCTGCGCCAGCGCGGAAGCCGCCTCTTCATTGAGTTCGCGGATCGTGTACGGGGGAGGGGTGAGCGCGTCGGTACTGATGTCTACCGCCCGCAACGCTTCCAGCGTCTCCGCCGCCGCGAGAAGATCTTTCACCTCGTAATACTTCGCCCAGAGCGCGAGAACCCACTGCTGCACTGCCGCGCCCTTCGCGCTTCCTCCCGCCGCGCAGGTGTTAGCGAGAGTCAAATCCTCAGGGTCAACATAAGTCCGCTGGTAGGTTTTGTAGTTGCTCCACAGAGTGTCCTCAAGTTGCGCCCGAAGCTCCTCGACCGACTGCTCCACCCACTGCCCGCCGGAAAACGTATATTTGTTCCCCGCATCCGGCGGCGGCGTGAGCGTCCAGCCATCTGGGACGTTCGCACCGAGGACGTTCGACATTGTGCTCGTCTGTCGGGAATCGTCGACCGAATACATCGTTTTCCCGCGGTTGTCGTCGCGGTATCCCCACTCCTCCCCATTCCAGACGCGGGCTTTCCCCGCCTGTTCCTTCGGCGGGGTAACCGTCGTCGCATTCTCCGGGATCAGGAACTTCCCCGGTTCGCGCGGAGATTTCTGACACTGAATTTCATAAAGAAACTCGCCGGTCTGACTGTATTTGTACGCGTTCATGTTTCCTCCTACATGTATTTGATACAGAACTGCATAACCGCAGCCGGAGGCTGGACGGTTGTTGAATTGCCGTAAACGGAGCTCGACCGAGATGCGTCGAATGTGTAACCAGAATGATACGAAGTCGAACCGTCTCCTCCACGAAGATAGCTTACGGTTTTTGTTCCGGTTTTAGCCAATGCTCCGGAAAACGTTCCCTCATCATAACCATGATAGTCTCCTGTATGCACGTACTCTGCCTCAACATTCGGAAGTCCAGCTTCCTTATAGCAGCCAACCGCCTCCGAATCGCCGCCCCATACGGTTTTGTCTGTCAGGTCAGGCAGATTGAACGTCGTAGAACCGTCCCCCTCTCCCCATGCCGTGCCGATGGCGGAGAAAAGCTCCGCGTAAACGGTTCGGCTCAACGCAGAACCGTCACACAACAGATATCCCGTCGGAATGGAGGAACCGGAAAACAAGGCAATCGAACCGATCTGTGCCTGAACCAGACCGTCGAGCTTCACTTTATCCGCAGCCGACATGAGGCCGTTTGCGGTTTGCGTCGCGACACCGCCCAGACCGTCGAGCTTCACTTTGTTCGCAGCCGACATGAGGCCGTTCTCGGTTTGCGTCGCGACGCTGTCCCCCCCGCCAACCGCCGCCCCGTCGAACAGCAGCTGCCCGTCAGCTTCACCAATTTTATCCAGAACGGATTTATTGTCATGCCGGTGGGCCTGCTGCTGCATTGCCGACAGGTCAACCCCGGACGGGAGGTCGGATTCACGAAGGTTGCCGGTAAGTTTGTCAAGTTTCGCTCTCATGTTACACCTCTTCAGAGAAGTAGCTGTTCACACTCCGATAGGTCAGGGATTCCCGCTGTGACCACAGACCAAAGGCAATTTTCCTCGTTCCACCAGTGGCGGTCTCCTCAATCTTGTGAATCGCCATCGGCCGGGAATCATCATCCCCGCCGTATCCAAGGTAGGTGACGGAACCCGACGTTTCCCATCGATCAGGAAGCGGCTCATGATTCCCGAATACCAGGCTGTTGGATTTCCTTCCATACCTGTCACGAATAATCTTCATCTGTTGTTTCTCCTTAACTGATCTTCAATGCTCTTCCGACTTTTCCGGCAGTTCCGGTGACGACATCGCTGAATCCGGCACGGTCAAGCTCAGCCCCGGCCTTGAATCCGGACAGCGTGGACCCCGCAAGATTCATCCAGTTCTGCCAGGTTCCTCCAATCGGACGCCAGGACGCCTTTGCCTTCTGCTCCGCATAGTCGATCGAACCGTTGTACTCCTGAACAATTCCAAGTCCCCGAATCAGATTCTCCGCTTCAATCCCCTCCTGCCGCGCTTCATACGTGGCATCGGCACGGGCACTCTCCGTGGCATTGACCACGACATTTCTCGCGCCCGTGTTACCGGCCACATTCAGACTGCTCATCGCGGCCTGTGCGGAGGCTTCGGAGCGAAGAGATTCAATGGAGGATTCCCTCCGCTCCTGCTGATTCTTCGTCGATTCCTGAAGCGTCTCCTCCTGCAGCTGCATCTGCTGCTGCGCATAGCGGTTCCTCGCATTCTGAACATCCGCCTCATACGCCGCCTCAATCGCCCGATTCATCGCCTCCTGCTGGGAATAGCTGTCGATCAGGGAAAGAGTTCCGGAAACCGCCCCCAGTGCCGTACTCAGTGTCGTGCCAAGAACGGCCCCAATGATGGACAGCGCATCACACATGTAATATCCCTCCTTATTTCTGCATCATATAGGTGGTGAAGTCTCCCGTAACTTCAGATGGAAGCTCGGAATTTCCGCTTTCCCAGCGATTACCCGTCCATCGATCCGATACCGGAAGTTCCCCCGTAAGACGCATCTCTCCGGAACACTGCTGAAACGTGTAGCTGACCTCCTGCGTCTCCGGATCGATCGAAACCGGAACCTGAACCTTTTCCAGTTCCGTCTGCGAGATGACGATTGTCCACGCTTCCGCCGCCGCATCATAGGAGAGAACCACATCGGCAAGTTTGTGCTCCTTCGTCTCCTGAACGAACGTGCCGCTGTCAGGATCATATTTTGTTTCCGTTGTCGTCACTGAAGCGACACCGCACCAGACGCGGGAGTTCCCATCCCCTTCCGTGTAGTGCAGCTCCACATCCGTTACCCGGAGATTGTGGAGGACCGTCTCCTCCTCCAGATAAGGAGCGCTGTCGCTTCCTTCCCGCACAACCTTGTGCGTACACTTGTAGTTGAGCGGCAGCTCTTCACCATGACACACGAACCGGATGTCTCCCTTCCACGCATCGATCACGGCGGTGCCATGCGAACTGTTGTACGGATCATCCAGAGGACTTCCAACCGGATCGTCCGTCGTCTGGTTCGGATCATCCGTATCCGATACAGAACCCTTCTGAAGCGCATTGGCCAGTGTCACCGCCGTAGGAAGAAAGATGCCCCCCATCACCACACCGGTGTCGCCCACCGACGGTACGTAGGATTGCGACATCGCCCCGATTTTGCCGGGGAAGAACAGACCGTTTCCGGAATTCCACATCCACTCCGCAATCTCACGAAACGCCGCATCCGTGCTGATTATCGGATCGGACCACGACACGAATTCATCCAGATCACCTTGATAAAACTCAATCATCGGGTGTTCCGTCTGAACATCCTCGTTCTCCCCCCACATCATGGCGTCCGGAAGAGAACCGAAGCAGCTGTAGCGGTGGATCATCCCGCCATAGGTGTAGGTACCCCAGTAGATGTATTCCGTGTTGAGCTTTGCAACTGCGGGCAGATGGCCGTTCATCGTGCCGAACTCCACCGAACCATCCAGAGATACACTGTATCGATTCCTCCCTTCATCGGCAAGAATCATGAAATGATGCCAGTTCCCATCATACAGATTCCCGCCGGGTGCTGAGATTTCCGCCGTTACAAACGTGCTGGGACCAAGTGCCCCGTCGACGTTGCCCGCAATGTTGCAGTATACCTCCGAACCCAGAAGATACAGATAGAAGATACTTGCCATGTTCCGCTGAAAATACAGCGTCTGCCTCTGACCGGTCGGACCGTCCGCCGCCGGACGGAACCACAGGGAAATCATGCAGCTCCGCTTCCCGGAGGAATCATCCTTTCTGTTTCTTGATCCTGTGGTCATCTGGGGGATGAAGATGAACTCCTGCCCTCCCAGTCTCCAGCCGCGCAGATGTTTCCCGTAGCTGGCGCCGTGACGCATCTCCCCGGTGATGAACCCTGAATGAATCACCTCATCCGGAAGCAGGCACTCCACCCGAAGCGGCGGATGACCCCAGTTCTCCTTCAGCCCGTAATAGTAGCTGCTCGAGGAGATTCCGACGTTCCACCTGGTGTTCCAGCGATACCCGGTCTGCCCCTTCGTGTGACTCCATACGGAGCCGCCGCAAATCTCATAGGACCGGTCCACATCCGCCCCCTTGTTGTAAAGGAGGGAATAAACATCGAAACTTACCGTCGGAGTTACCTCCTGCCATGCCAGCTTCGTGCAGTCCTCACTGCCGAACCCGAGCACGCAGTAGGGACGATGCAGAGCAAAGACATTCTCCGGATCACCGGAACGGATGTGATAGCAGGCCAAGTAAGGCTGGCCGGTCACATCAAACCGTCCTCCACCGGATCCCGACTGCTTCATGCTGGTCACTTCACAGGTGAGCGAAACGGTGTTTGCAGCACCGGTCACTTTCGCAGGGACCGCCCCCAGAGATTCATTGGAAATCTTGTATCCTGCTCCGCCGCCCACCAGCGGACCGGAGGACGGTTCATAATCCTCGCCGTTTTCATGCCGTCTCGTCAGACTGATCGTGAACTCGTCGAACCTGCCGGGACACCACTGTTCGAAGGTTGCGGCCTGCACCCGGCCATCGAATGTGTTTGTTTCCGCCTCCTCCGCCTTCGGATGATACCCCCGGCCCAGCCCGATCCGCAAATCCCCGTAACTGGAAATTCTCCACGTAGGATAATCGTAGTAGGTTGGTGGAATGTACGTACCGTCAAGCCATAGCGCCTGCCCCGGAAGGGTGTCACTGGTGAATCTGTCTCCCGGTCGAATTCGCCACTCGATGAGATGCCACGCGCCGTCGAACAACCCGGAAAGTCTGGCGTTTGCCCACATCACCCCCGGAGCGTTGTTATTATTCCACATTTCAAACTGCAACAGACCGGGGGAAATCCATGCCATTGTCAGAGCAAGCCGACCGTACAGATCACGGCTCCAGTAGTCAACACAATTTTCACTCCACAGCTCAATCAGTGACCGTCTGGTACCGTCAGGAAGCACCCCGTTGAAACGACATCGGAAGCTCACCGTGAGATAGTCCTCGGCATTGACCGACTTGCTGCGGTTCATCGACCCGAAGGAACTCTCGTCGATTTTGAACTCAATCGCGTCTTCCTCGCTGTCGATCTTCAGACAGCCGGGACTCTTCGCCCAGCCGAGGTTCAGAAACTTTCCGCCCTGCCCACCGTACACAAGCGCGGGTCCGTTGTTGTAGAACAGATTTCCTTCCTGATTGAACTCAAGAACAACCCGATGCGCGGAATCCATACCACCCATCGGATAGTCGGCCACCACCGGATGACCCGAATTCTCCGGAGTGATGTTCGACACCGGAGGCATCAGACAATCCACATCGAGATTCTCCACCCGCTCAACCAAATCTTCCAGATCACCGACGGAGATCAGCAGATTCGACAACCGGTCCAGAAGACCGGCAATCGTCCTGCCGACGTTGGAGTCGATCTCCTCCAGCTCCGCACGAAGATCAGCGAGGTCGGCAAGCAGCTTGTCCCGGATTTCCACCAGAGTGCCGATTGCGTCGATGTCGTACTCCCCCTCCTTCAGCCAGGTCGCCAGATCGGCCGCCTCCTGCAACGCATCAAACAGCTGCAATGCGGAGCGGTTCTGCTCCACCTCCGACAGCATGCTCCGCGCCGTGAACACCACATCCCGGGTCGAGAGATCAGTCACCCGGCGGATCAGCAGATAGTTGCCCTGCGGAGGCTCATCGAAAATCACCGTCTTCGTCTCCGGATCGTAGGTGTAGCCCTCCGCAAGCACAACCTCATCCAGACGAACCTCCAGCTTCGACCGGCTGGTGTCAAAGGTGAAGGTCAGGGGAAATACGGAAACCTCATTCCCGCCAGGCTCCGCGGCACCGCCTTCCCCGGACGGGTCGTACAGTCGAAAATAGTTCAGCGAATAATACTTTGTCGCCATCGTTTTATCCTTATGTTCTCTGTGATCGAACGTGATAGATTCCCTCGAACGACAGGCTGTCGAAGGTGGAGGGAAGTATTCCGTCGTTGATGATTTTGATTCGAAGATTCGCCGCATTCCCAAGCACGGCAAACCTCCTCCGTTCACTCCGAAGGCTCCTTCCGGCCATGACAGCTTCCCCCAGAACCACGCCGGTATAGTTGTGGATCATCGTCTCTCTGCCCGGATAGGATACCTCTATTCGAAAGTTTCCCGTATCCGTGAAGGAGAGAAGCAGTGTCCGGAGCTGAAGCCTTCCCTGCAGCATCCCGGAATTCCCGTCCGAAGACAGCAGAAGCTCCGACAATTCAAAGGAGCTTTCAAACGGAATCCCGAGAAGAACTTCACCCGTCGACAGGTCCCCGGCCACCGTCAGCATTCTGCTGGTTCTGGAAATTTCAGTAAATGAGCTGTAACAGGAACCGTCATCCAGCGTATGCACCACCTTGACCGGGCAGCTGGAAGGAATGTCCAGCGGAAACGTGAGCGATGTGCAGTCCCGCTCCGCGTCATAGGAGAGAAGAGACGGATTGAAGGCGCTGTCCATCAGCCACTCATCCTCTCCGCTGGGGTCGAAGCGAAACAGCTCCACCGATCCCGTATCGGAAAACCTGCCGAGAAAGTATACGATCTCATCAAACTCGGCAAGCGCAAGAATTCGGAACGGAAAGGAAAACCTGCTCCACGAACTCTGCGGTTTTTCATTGCCGCTCCAGAAGTACCGGTAAACCGACAGATCACCAGGAGAAGACGGAGAAAATAAAAGCAGCATTGTGTTGTTCGGAAGAGCTACCGCCTGCGCCATGTTGTTCGGAAGGTATCCGGGAACATGCGCCGTAATGTCCGCCGCCGAACACTGCATCGAATCCGCCTGAATGAAGTACTCCCGCACCAGAGTGCTCCCGGTGACATCCGACAGAAACACCAGACTTGACTCAAGATTCAGCGGACGGACCACCGTGGAACAGGGGTATTCGCTCATCAGGTCTATCATCGCGGTTTCAGCGGTGAAGATTTCCGTTCCGCTGCTCACGATGAACTGACGGTTGCGACTGAACAGCAGCAGGTCCTCCTTGTACGGAACTGCAAATTCAGGATACACCGGCTCGTTGAAGCCGATGGAACGGTCGGTCGGGTCAGTATCAAGCGTCGTGGTTGCGGAAGCAGGGAAGAAGTTGAAGTAGTCGTTTGGACAGGACAGAATCAGATTCTGACCGGAAAGAAATCCAAGACGGTTCTTGTGATAGAATACGTCACTGATCCGATTCCCGATAAAGGAGGGGTTCGGAGCACTGATCTCATCACCGGACGTTCTCGGCTCCCATCCCGGCCGGTTCGCACCGTCATCACGAACGGACGGCCGAAAGTCAAACGTCGTTTCATTTACCCGAATCAGCTGATGCGGCATCGTGGAGGCGTCGAAGGCGTTGTATAAAGAGGGTCCTGTGCACTCTTCCCACAGCTGGGAAGCCCAGTTGAACTTCACATAATAACCGGTCAGCGTATCCGCCTTCTCCCCGGTGATCTCCACCACATCACCACCGGCCGCCATCGGAGGAAGGTCCTCCTCCTTGTTTGCAACACCCTTTGTCAGCGTCATCGCCTGATTGCCATAGCTGTCTGAACAGGATAACCCGTTGATGTAATCGCGGGTGCCGGTAATCCGGATCACGGAATCGCTGATGAGCGACGCCCCCTGAACCTTGCTCGCCAGCTGCTCCGCAATTGAGCGGGTGGAAAAATTCGTCGTGGAAGTGCTGCTGTCGGTCGTGTAGCTGGCACCCCCCAGAGAGTAGGTGGTGGAAGTGAGTCCGCGCTTTACCCAGCAGAGTGCATAAGGCACCGAATCAGGAGAACGGTCGGACGCCGACTGTGACATGGCGCAGACTTTATTGCGGTTCACCACCACAATGTAGTCGCTGATCGATGCACAGCGGACCTCCGATCTCGGAACCGATACCCCCGAGAGATAGCCGCTGTCATACATTCGGACCAGACACTTCTTCACCGTATCACCGAGAAGCCATACCTCAATCGGATTCCCGGAATTTCCGGTGAAACAGACAAGATAATCACGACCCTCGGAGTCCCGAAACGGAAATACCATTGAGTTCTCGTTGATATAACTGAACTCAAGTGTTGAAAGATGCCTTGTGCCCTGACGCTTCGACAGACCGTTCACCACCGAACTTGTCATGTTAAGCTGCTCGGAAAGCTGATTCGCCAGGCGAAGCGGGGCGGACTGTCTGCTCACCCCGTTGTACAAACCGGGAATGTCTCGATGCACTAGCGCCATGGAAGCCCCCTGTTCTGCGGAGAAACTCCCCGCGCAATCACAGCTTTGTCCCATACGTTGAACAGATTCGGATTGTCCAGAGACAAATCGAGGTCCTTGAGTTCACGATCCGCCGACAGCACCTGCTCCTCCATCATCCTCACCATGTCCGGAGAACCCACCGCGTTTTCCACAAACAGCCGGGAGGCGGAAAGCAGAATGAAGTTTCTCGCCTGTTCCGGAAGCGCAGACCATTCCAGCAGCCGGACAATCTCACAGGTCAATCCGGAAACCTTCAGATCATACCGGTTCTCCTGTCGATCATACAGGCGTCCTCCCATGGCAATATAACGCCGATCCTCACATAGAACCTTCAGGGCATTTTCCGGAACACTGATCGCACCATGCTCGTCAGGAAGAAGTTTCAACAGAAACGTGTTCCACGGATGACCCTGCGACTGTACCTCCCTCGATGTCTGGCAGAGCAGTCGATAGGCCACCGCCGCCTCCGTCTCCTCAATGTCATCCAGAGAGTTGACCGGAGGATCGCCGATGTAGTTCAGCATCATGTTGACCGCTTCCAGCTCTGTGGTCGGACTGTTCATACTGTTATCCCCCTTGTATCATTAAAACGAAAAAAAATCCCCCGGGAGGAAGACATAAGCCACCTCCACGGAGGATTCCAAAAAGACGGCGGGAGAACAGGATTACGCGTTGGTCAGCGTGTCCAGCTCAAGCGCCACGCAGCACTCCGGACGGAGCGCACCCATGCCGTAGGCGTGCTTGGCCAGCACCAGTTCGCCGAGGTACTCCATCTTCCGCTCATGCTCCACCGAGACGCTCATCAGCTCAAGGCAGCCCATCGCTTCCGGCTTGAACACGAAACCGATCAGCTTGGAGCAGTCGTTGTAGTAGAACTTGTAGTTGTCGCCGTCCTGCGCGATGTCGGTCGACGGAATCGCCGGAGCCTTGAGGAACTTCACGTTGTTGATCGGAGGAAGCTGACCGGTCGCGAACGAACCGCTGCCACCGAAGTCACGGTTGAAGGCGTATCCGGAGAGACCCGCGATGCCTTCGAAAAGGGCGTTGTATTCGTTCGGACGCAGAGCACACATACGATCCATGTCATCGACGTTCGCCTCATCCATGATCTTCGACGCGAGGAACACATCCTCCACAATCGCGGCGGCAAGCATCTTCACATCCGTGCTTCCGCTGTCGGCGTCGATCTTCAGGCGGTCATCCGAAACCCACTTGCCGTCCACCTGGTCGTCGTCGTCGATCACCTTGGTGGCGTGGCTGGTCTGGTGCAGAACGATCGCCGTGTGAATTTCACGAAGGTCGGCCAGGGCGCGTCCAAGCTGAATGGCGTACTCCTGACGAACATCGTAGTGCATCACCGCGTTCTCGAAGTCATCGATGAAGGTGGCGGCAGTCACCACCCCCGGAATCGAAATGAGCCGCTGGGCCGACTTGATGCCGTCCATCAGCACGTGGCTGCCCGTGGTGTGGTAATGCGCCTTGGCCCGTCCGGTGAGAGGGAACTGCGCCGATTTTCCTTTGCTGATCGTGCGCTTCTTCACCTTGTCGGAGAGAACCACCGCCCGCTGGTAGCTCGCCAGAATTTCACCGGCGAACTGCGTGAGCGTAAGGTCGAACTGCTTGGTGGTGTTGTTGTTGATTGCACTCGAATGACTGATGTCGGTCGAAGCAAAAGAGGTGAATGCCATAGTTGTAAATCCTTTCTGTTGTTAGTGTTTAGTTATGGCGTTTCAAATGGTTCCGTCACAGCTTGATCCCGGCTGCGACACTGCGGGAGATTTTCTCGGCAACCCGACGCTGTTCCGCCGGATTCTTCCAATAGTCATCTTTCCCCATATCAGCCGCCATCTCCTCGCGGCTGGTGTAGATGTCCGATCCACCGACAGCTCCGGCGGTGGAACCCGTACCGGAAAGCTGCGCGGCAGGAGGCGTCGGACTCGCCTTCTCAAATGCGTTGAACAATGCTGAAAGCCCCGCTTTTATCGTTGTGATGCTTTTGCTCCCCAGCATCCCGTTGTAGGATGCCTTCTCCTCTTCTGTCAGGCTGGCGGAGGCCCAGCGCATCATCGCATCATACCGCTCCTTGCCTCCGACAAACTTATACACCTCGCCGAAGAACCGCTCCGATGCCGCCTGCTGACCCTGAATGAACTGATCCACCAGATCACGGGGAAGCCCCTTCTTCGCCAGCTCCGCGTAGCTCGCATCACTCAACTTCCCGTCCCGCGCCAGCTCCTCCCCGTATCGGGTCTGGTCCTCCTGCGATACGATCGACTCCGGAATCTCCGGAGCAGTGTTCTGCGGCGGATTCCCCGGAGCAGGGGCAGGAGTTGACTGAGGCTGTGCCTGCGGCGGTACCTGCGGAGTCTGGGAAGGAACCGGAGTCTGCGGCTGCGGCTGTACCTGCGGATCGGTCTGCACCGCTTCCCCATTCTGTGCCGACGGAACACCCTGCGGATTCTGCGTTACATCCTCCATCCGTCAGCCCTCCTTGATTACCATGGAGCGGTTCGCCGGACCGGCGGAACAGACCTTGCCGCTTCTACCGGAAAACATGGAATTCTGCGGCCCTTCCACCGTCTTCCTGCGGGAGGCCTTCTCCTCCTTGCGGTACTGCTCGAGAGACTTTTCCAGACTTTCCACCCGCTTCATCAGCTCAGCGGCCAGCTCCTGAAAGTCAACCCCGCCTTCGCTGCCGTTCTTCGGAAGTTCTTCCTTATTCGTTTCTTCTGACATTTTTCTCCTTATTCTCACTGTTGTGATTCTCCTGTTTGACCGACGGCGCCCTTGATGATGTCAGGCAATGCCCCGGATGCCGACCCGACAACCTGCTGCATCATCTGCTGATTCTGCGCTTCCTGCTGCTCCTGCGCCACCTCTTCCACCGTCTTTACCAGACCGTTCATGTCGATGCCTCTGGCAGCCCCAATCCGCTTGATGAAGTCAGGAAGATTCAGGTAGGCCAGCACCTGAGGGTTGTTCGTGGCGGCAAGATCGGTGATGAACTGCCGAAGTTTCGTCGCGTCATTCCCCCGGCCAAGCGCCTCCAGACCGGTGGTGATCTCCACCTTCAGGTCTCTGCCAAGCTCCACATCCTGAATTCCGTACTTCTTGAACTCCGACTTCACCTCCTCGTAGAGCAGCTTCACCAGAGGAAGCTGAAGGTCCTGCGACAAAACCGAATATACGCCGCCAAGATTCTCCTCCAGCTCGGCCGCAACCGTCCTGATCTCCTCCGCCGTCACCCGCTCGCCGTCCCGCTGAACCACCGACTGCATCAGAAATGCCGCCTTGATGTCCTGACGAAGCTCCTGACAGTGCGACTGAAGAACCGAGATGTCGTTGAGCTTGTCCACCGTAAGAAAAGATACATCATCCCGTCTTCCGTAGACGAACTGGCCGTCCTTCGCCCGGTTCAAGTCCGATACCTTCGTGACGGAGTTCGGATTGACCATCGGAACAATCTTGCCGCAGGCACGTACCAGAGAGTCCAGTGTGCAGGCGTCGTTCTCCAGCGCCCGAAGGTCGCCGAGGTAATCCTCCACCATGCTTCTGCCGTAGTCCTCGCCGATCACCTCGCTCCACCGGATCGCCAGATAGGGAAGTTTGTCGCCACGGTACTTGCCCCGGCTGCCCGGAACCTCCACCCCGGAGAGCTCCTGCCACGTCTCGAAGGTCTCCCCCTCCGTCCGACGCACCGTCGTGTACAGCTCCAGATTCTCATTGGACGGATTCTCCGGAGACAGCGCATGCTCCACCACCGGATCAACCAGCTTCTTCAGCTCCTCCGTGAGCGTCGTGTAACCCAGATACTCCCGGATCACCAGCTCGGAAAGATTCCCGTCCCCGTCACGGATAACCACGAAGTTGTTCAAATTGATGACTTTCATCGGTTTCCCGGGAAGTTTGCATACAAGCACATCCCCGGTGGTTATCAGCAGTTTCAAGAGCTCAAACAGCTTCGCCCGCAACGCCTGACGCTCAAAGTGGGACAGTGTCATCTGCTCCATCATCGACAGCCGCTCCTCCACCTTCGCCTTCAGACCCGCATCACCGGAACCGCTCGAGGTCTGCCGGTCGATGTTCGCCAGCTGCATCACAATCACTTCATGTGCCGCAAGGCGAAACCAGACAGTACCGGGAGGAAACAGCGCCAGCAGAATTTTGCTGGCCAGATTGTTGACCGCCCGCGCACCGATGCTGTCATAGGTTGCCGGTAGATTCTGCATACTCACAAACCGGTTCTGGTTCCGGGGAAGAAGCGCCGGAATCGTCAGCTCCGCGCACTCCCAGGCAACATTCATCTTGCCCCCCCTCCGTGAGTTCAATGCATCAAACCTGCTCTTCAACTTTGTAATGCCGCTCTGCGGTGCGGACGGAAGCAGTGTCGATGTGTCGTTCATGTTACACCGCCCCAACTCCGCTCTTACCTGCGGTTCCCACCCCGGAATTCGTCGGTATTGTCAGCTGACCGGTCCCCTTCGCCGCCTTGCGACGACGATCCTTCTTCTCCTCATTGTCACCGCCCACCGAAACCTCCGCCTCAACCTCCGGAGACTGGACCACCAGAGGCTGCTGCTGCGTCTGTTTAGGAATCGACGGCTTCTTCGCGGAACACATTGCCGTTGCCCTCCATAGATTCTTCAGGACGAAACCGGGAAGTCAACTCCTCAAGCAGCTCCTCCATGGTAAAACACCCTTCCGCCATTTCGCACAGCCAGTTTACCGCACTGGCCTGCCCGGAGCGGAACACGTTTTCATCATGGCTCCTGGACAGATCATAACCGCGCTCCGGAAAGGCCGCCCTCATCATGGCGCAAAAGCGGAGAACCGGGGTTGATGCAGAACCGGATTTCCGAGTTTCGTTATCCATAAGTTTTCTCCTGTTGTTCTCTTTAGAAACAAAAACACCGGGAAATGCCTTGCATCATCCCGGCGCCTTCCATCGTCTTCTCTCTTTTTTCTTTTTATTTATTTTTCTTTATTTCTCTCTCCTTAAAGTTTTCTATAGTTTATCTTAATCTTCAGGAATCCATAGTTCTCTACAGATTACTGACGGAGTCCCGTTTGTCATTTCCTTTGTCATTCCGTTGGAAATAACATAGGAGGGATTTTACCTATGAGGTGTAAGTTAAAGAATGCTTGAATCTTTATTCAACTCTCTTTGGATGAATGACTTAACATGTCTCGACCGGCCGTCGGCTCTGACCGGTTCATAATGTTAAGCGGTTTATCCCCAAAGATTTCCACATAGTTCTTCCGGTACTGCTCAAGGTTCGTCCGTTTCCGGATGTGATCCCCTCGGCCGTTGAACCAGACCGCTTCGGAAAGTTTGTCCATGTGCGCCGCCATAATTAATTCACCTCCATCCATTCGGCATCCCCGAACGGGTGCCACAGTTTTACCTTGCGCCTGCCTCTGCCCTGAAACAGAAAATCCCCGTGGCGGAGAATGCGGGCCATCCGGGCGTTGTCCAGTGCGTCCTGCTCACTCTTCCCCGCCTGTTCGTAGGCTGTCACCACCCGGCTCCACAGCTCCCTCTTGTCCCACCCCGGAACGTCGGCGAGAATGGCTTCCGCCTTCTTCGGGCGGCTCCCCGGGCAGCCGGGAAAGCCGTCGGTGGCATCCCCGGTCAGCGTCTGGCGGATGTGCCACAGATCCGCCTCGTCCTCCTCCACCATAACCGGTTCCGGATTGTTCGCGTTCCAGTTGTAGTGCCACCCGGGAATCTGCATCAGGTCCTTGTCGATCGTGCAGATCATCGAGAAGCCGTCAAGCTCCGTCTGAAGGATTCCCATCAGGTCGTCCGCCTCCAGCTCCGCCACGCGAAGATGATGGAACTCCTCCATCAGGTAGTCGGTCAGCGTCGCCCGGAGTTCCGGAACCCACTTGCCAGCCCGGTTGTGTTTGTAGGACGGAAACACCCGCTTCCGCCAGTTGTTCTTCCCGGTGAAGCAGAGCAGAACATCCTCCGTTCCGACACGGTACATCAGGTTCTCAATGAACTCCTTCGCCTCCTTTTTCGCCGTCTCTTCGTCCCGCACTGTGAATGCCTCCGGGTCCTCCGGAAGCGTCTGATCGTTGTCCGGGAAGCGGTGCGGCGTCTCGTGCTTGCAGGCGAACCGCATTGCCACAATGTCCGCGTCAATCAGCAGACGGAACCGGTTGAAGAACCGGGGAAGTTTTTCGGTGTTGTTTTCAGGCATGTCAGTCGTCTCCTTTCAGCACTCTCTTGATTTTCTCCAGCGCCGCTTCGGCTTCCTCGCGGGTGCGAAACATGTTGCCAAATTCGCGGCGGTCATTATCGAGCGGATAGTCATCGTAATTGGTATCGCGGATGAATCCAGTCGAATCGAGGCAATAATATTTGTCTCCTTTTTGTGGCCACGGCTTTTCGTAACCTTTGCCGTCGGTCTCGTTATACTCCGAGATTGCCTGCATGATCTTCGCGAAGTTGGACAGGGGAACAGTTACCGGGATGTCATCTTCATAGTTATTACACCCACGAACATACAGAATGCTCATTTGTCCGTTATAGTCCGGGCAGCTGCAGGATGAAATAGAATACCCAGAACTGCTTTTGAACTCGTTACCGTTCGGGGTAAACTCTTCCTCCCGGTGCGTCTGTCGGGAAATACGGAAGGTGACGGTGTCCTCCTCAACGCGCTCAACCGAAATTTCAATGTGCCGATTCTGCTGATCTTCTTCTTTCATCTTGGGTTTCTCCTCTTGTTTCTCCTTGGTTTTTCTTTTGAATCTGCAACGCTTTCCGTTGTTCTCTCTGTCGCAGTTGAACTCGATGCCGTACACGTAGTAGGCATGAGCACAGCCGCGGCACTTCTTCGGCGTGGTGTCCGGAGGGAAGAAATCATCGGGATCAATGATGGCTTTTTCACTCATCCTTGAATCCACCCCAGAACATCTTAAACAGGGTAATGAGCACTAGTACACTCATGGCACTTATCATAAGAGATAATGAGATGAATGTGACGACTGTGAAAATTTCAATCGCTATCATTTATTTTCCTTCCCTCGTTTCAAAGCCTTTCCGATTGGACAATCATAACAGACCCTTTGATCCTGAAATATTACTTCGCCACGCAGGCATCCTTCACAAATGTCCTGGAGAATCTGACGGAGCTTTTTGTTCTCCTCCTCATACGTGCTGATCTGCCTGGCTTTGGTGTTGAGAATCAATGTGATGATGTTTTCGATCATTCCTCAACCTCCCTTTCCAGCCAGTCTATGACGTTGTTCCAACAGCCAACATCCGAGCATGGACACGCCGGACAGATACTGCAGTCATCCGCAGTCGCTAATTCGTAAGTGATGAAATCCGCCAGCACTCCGGGGCAGGTCGTCAGTGCTTCGAAGTTTGTGAGCCCGAGACGGAGCCCAATGTCACCGAGCCAATTCTCCCATTTCTGCTCGCAGCTCTTTGCATTGCAACCTTGAACATGCGCCGGGCAGTTAATGCACCCGTGCTTTATTGCGATTCCAGACAAAAACGTAGCCAAAGTCTTTTTCGTTTTTGTAAGTTTTTCAAAGTTCGTCATTTTTCCACCTCCTCATTCAGCCAGTCCAGCGTCGCGGCGACAGCCTCTTCCCGCATTTGCCATGCTCCGTTAACAAAAACACTCATCCACTCCGTGCCGTCGCTGTATTTGTCGTACACTACGTATACAGATTCTTCCGCCAGCGCTTCCGGCGTTTTTGTAACATTTTCGAAGTTCGTCATTCCTCAACCTCCCTTTCCAGCCATTCCTGTGTTGCGGTGATTGCTTCTCCCCGGCTGTCGAACGACCGATTCTCTTTCATGCTGGTGCAGCCAAACCAGTGGTTGCCCACCCGATACACCAGAAAATTAGCCAACACCTCCGGGCTTGCGGTGATCTTTTCGAAGTTTCTCTTAGCTTCCACAAAGACAACGGAACGTCCGTCTTTCCTGCACGCTTTACTGCATTCAGGAATATCAGACCAGTAGTCACATTCACGGTGTTCCCTGAATGCACACTTGCTGCATTTGCTCCGGTCGTTTTCCTTCACCTCTTCCACCCGATAGCGGATGTGATTAAACATAAAGTAGTTTTCATTCATCTGAGTCAGTTTCCCATAAATGCTTTGACAAACTCCGATGCAACCTGAGGAACAATTGCGTTACCATATCCCCGCAAAAGCATCACTCGTCCTTCCGTTTCTTTTGTGAGCGGGAAGCCTTCAGTTTCCGAAATGCCCGTAACCCGGCTTCTGTCCACTCCTTCGGGAAGCCCATCAGCCATCCCGAAAAGTAAGGATTCAGCCGGTACCCTGCGAGTTTTCCCATCCCGGCAGAGGATGAGTTTACTGTTTCCCCATGGAGAAATACCTGCCATACCGCCCTTCCCAAAAGGCAGTTTACCGGGACGTTCGAGGGATTTCCGTCCTTGTGATCCCTGCTCGTAGGGGTTGGCCAGGCGGACACCTCCCCAGTAGAGCCGGTATCGGCGATGCGGCGCTCCGACGCTGTGTGCGCCAAGTACGGCCGCCCCGACGGAGTAACCTTCTCCTTCCAGGTCTGTGTATACTCTATCGAGCCATCCGTGGCGAATCGCGTTTTCAACCTGTTCGCCAAATATAAATTCAGGTCGGCACTCTGCAATGAGGCGGAAGAAGGCAGGCCAGAGGTCTCGCTCGTCTGCGTTTCCTCTCTGTTTTCCCGCTGTACTGTATGGCTGGCAGGGACAACTTCCTGTCCATACGGGTCGATCTTCCGGCCATCC
>ERZ779889.814-NODE-814-length-36457-cov-9.784984_pt1 | contig 36457 bp, 34 predicted proteins | sample MGYA00511030_ERZ779889 | MGnify/ENA primary metagenome ERZ779889 (study PRJEB29588, sample SAMEA2160616) | human gut metagenome | biome: human gut; feature: human-associated habitat; material: faeces | place: Denmark | collected 2008/2010 ... | reverse complement strand
CATTTGGCCGTTTGGAAGAGGGGCTTTCTGACAGTGCCGATTTGGCCGTTTTATGTCTGAGCGCGGCCGACGCGCGCCGTGCGGCCCCTCGTCGCCTTCAGAGGAAGCACCTCCTCCCCGTCCCAGAGGGCTATGCCGCCGAGGCCGAGGGTCCTGCCGGTCAGGTACTCGTCGCGCCCGGCACCCTCCTCGCGCTGCTGCTCCCCGGTGGGATACCACAGATACTCCAGCAACTCCATGCGGGCGCCGCTCTTGGAATAGAGGTCGACGGCGCCGCTGTCGTTGAAATATATCCTCAACGCGAAATGCGAGTTCTCGACCGCCGGTCCGTGGTGGCCCACGAAGCCGTACTGCACGGGCTGCGCGGAGACTATCTCGGCCACCTGCACGCTGTCGGCCCTCCAGAACAGGCTCACGTCGGTCTGCGCCCGGAGGGTGCAGGCGCAGATCAGCGCCGCGGAGGCTGCGGCGGCGTATTTGAGCATCTGGCGCATATCCTCCCACAAAGTTACTATTTTGCGGTGGTTCTGCAATCCGGCCGGAGAGAAACATGAGGGGCGGCTCCGGGGCCCGACATGGCTTCCAGGCGCTCCCGCGGGGGTTGTTAAAAACTTTGTTGATAACTTCTCAGAGCCGCCGTCCGCGGGTCTTGTCCAACTCTGCGATTTATGCTTAAATTTGTGATGCCTTGCATCCTATTTTAGAACAATTCTAAATGTTTGCAGGCCGACACTGACTTTCAACCGATTAATAATAAATTACATAGCAATGGATGTTCGTAAAACCAACGGCTCTATCGAAGAGTACGACAAGGCGAAGCTCTCCAGGGGCATTCACAAGGCCTACAAGACGGCCGGCGAGTATTGCGACGACGCAGTTGTCGTCTCGATAATCAACAACCTCTACATCTATGAAGGCATCACCAGCGCCGAAATCCGCCGCCAGGTGGAGGAGTCGCTGATGTCCATCAACAAGAAGGTGGCCCACGCCTACATCGAGACCTTCGACGCGGGCATCGACCTGCGCAAGAAGCGCGACTTCATCAAGGACTACATCGCGGCCTCCAACGCCGCCACCGGCTCGAAGTTCGACTCCAACGCCAACGTCACCCGCAAGAACATCGTGACCCTCGGCAACGAGCTCTACAAGGAGAACAACATCAAGCAGAACCGCTACATCATGTGCGACAAGATCAAGACGATGTACGGACGCTCGCTCGCCGACCAGTATCTCGCCGACCTGAACAGCCATGTGCTCTACAAGCACGACGAGAGCGGCACCCCCGGCTTCCCCTACTGCGTGGCCATCACGATGTATCCCTTCCTCGTGAGCGGACTCAAGGAGCTCGGCGGAGTGTCCATCGCACCTACCGACCTCAAGTCGTTCTGCGGCGAGTTCATCAACCTCGTCTACTCCATCTCCTCTCAGTTCATGGGAGCCGTGGCCACCCCCGAGTTCCTGATGTACCTCGACTACTTCATCCGCAAGGACTACGGCGACGACTACCTCGAGCACCTCGACGACGTGGTCGAGCTCAACGCCAAGAAGCGCACGCTGATCAAGGTCATCGACAACTACTTCCAGCAGGTGGTCCACTCCATGAACATGCCCGCCGGCAACAGAGGCTACCAGACCGTGTTCTGGAACATCAGCTACTTCGACAAGAACTACTTCCAGGGCGTGTTCGGCGACTTCCGCTTCCCCGACGGCTCCGCACCCAAGTGGGAGACCCTCGACTGGCTGCAGAAGCACTTCATGAACTGGTTCAACGAGGAGCGCAATCACTACATCCTGACCTTCCCCGTCGAGACCATGGCCCTGCTGACCGACGGTGGCGACGACTACCTCGACAAGGACTACGCCGACTTCACCGCCGAAATGTGGTCGAAGGGACACAGCTTCTTCTGCTACATCTCCAACAGCCCCGATTCCCTCTCCAGCTGCTGCCGTCTGCGCAACAGCCTCAAGGACCTGCAGGACAGGGAGGACACCGAGCACAACCACACCACCCACCAGTACTCGATGGGAACCGCCTCGGTGGCCACCGGCTCCAAGTCCGTGATGACCATCAACCTCAACAGGCTGATCCAGGATTCCGTGCGCAGATACTTCCTCGAGAACAGGGGCATCGCCCTCCCCGCCGGAAAGCCCCTCGACCCGAACACCCATTACTACGACAAGGAGGACCTCTACAACAACTATATCTGCAAGGACCTCACCGAAATGACCGAGAGGGTCCACAAGTACCAGATGGCCTTCAACGAAATCATCAAGGACTTCCTGCACGCCGACATGCTCGACGTCTACAAGGCCGGCTTCATCGACATGAAGAAGCAGTACCTGACCGTGGGAGTCAACGGTCTCACCGAAGCCGCCGAGTTCCTCGGACTCGACATCAGCCCCAACAAGGGCTACAACGACTTCGTGAACCACGTCCTCGAGACCATCAACATGTGCAACCGAAAGGACCGCACCTCCGACGCGATGTTCAACACCGAATTCGTGCCCGCCGAGAACCTCGCCGCCAAGAACTACAAGTGGGACAAGAAGGACGGCTACTTCGTGTCTTCGAAGCACAACCTCTACAGCTCCTACTTCTACAACCCCGAAGACGTGAACGTGTCGGTGATCGACAAGTTCAAACTCCACGGCGACAACTTCGTGAAGTACCTTGACGGCGGCTCCGCGCTCCACATGAACCTCCAGGAGCACCTCTCCAAGGAGCAGTACCGCCAGTTGCTCAACGTGGCGGCCCACTACGGCACCAACTACTTCACATTCAACATACGCAACACCGTGTGCAACGAATGCGGCCACATCAGCAAGGACACGCTGACGGAGTGCCCCGAGTGCGGCAGCAAGAACGTCGACTACCTCACCAGGGTCATCGGCTATCTCAAGAGGGTGTCATCCTTCGCCGAACCCCGCCAGGTGGAGGCCGAGCACCGCTTCTACGCCAAGAAGGACGTCCGTATATGATAAAGTACATTCCCGAGCTCACCGACGTGGTGCTCGAAGAAATACCCGACAGAGTAACCCTGGCACTGGAAATCTCCAACTGCCAGGGTTCCTGCCCCGGGTGCCACTCGTCTTTCCTGAAGCTAGACCTCGGCAGGGAGCTCACTCCCGAGGAGGCCGACAGGCTCATCGACGACAACTTCGGCATCAACTGCTTCCTGCTTCTGGGAGAGGGCGGCGACCCCGGGGCCCTGCTGGCCCTCGCCGGACATGTACGCAAAAACCACCCCCGGCTGGAACTGGCCCTGTATTCGGGCAGGCAGGAGGTGGAGAAGGAAATCTACGACGCCTTCGACTTCGTGAAGGTCGGCCCCTACGTCCAGAGTCTCGGCCCGCTCAACGAACCCACGACGAACCAGAGGTTGTACTACCACGGAGAGGACATCACCCCGCGCTTCTGGCGCAAGGGAAAGAAATCGGAATAACAGCCCCCAGACGCTATTCGGCCCGAGGAGCGTTCTCGAGCAGCTGGACCGCCAGGTTCAACGTGTTCAGGTAGTGAATCACCGTGTAGAACTTTCCGTCGGTGCCGGTCTGGGCGCGGATCAGAATCTCAGGGTCCTCGAAGCTGAAGGTCACGATGTGCTTGCCGCTGCCGTACTCCTGCCTCGTGGTGTTCCGCCTGGAGTTCTGGAAGCTCTCGTCGGCCGCGCTTATCTCGAACTCGCCGTACTTGCGGGCGTAGCGGTGGACGAGCGGCATCACGTCCCTGGAGATGAATCTCATCACTGAATCACCGAATCCGGGAAGTGAGACCGCGGCGTAGGCCACCAGCCTGTTCTCCGGAGATATGGGATAGAGCACGAGACTGGCCTTCCTGTCGAGGAATATCCCCTCCAGAAGGACTCCGTTGGCATAGCGCGTGCTTCTGGGAAGCCCCGCCTTCTCGAGCTCCTGCTCGGTGAATCTCGAATAGGGATTGATCCAGCCCTTCTGCTTGAACTCCGCGGCAAGTTCCTCGACCGTGCCCTGCAGCCTCACCCCGTCGACCGAAGGGGCTTCGTAGGTGGCTGCGGCGCTGGCGAGGAGACTGTCGACCTGAGCCCTTGAGAATTCGATTTCCTGAGCCTTGCCGACCAGAACGGCGGACAATATCGTAATAAATGCGAATAATACCTTCTTCATAATTCAGATATTTTTCTGTCCACTCTAAAGTTAATAAAATTATTTCTGATATAGACAAATTTATATGAAAATTTCAGCGGAACTCCTCAACCCGGCCGAACGAAACACGATTTCAGGTCGGGACGACGGACCGCCACATACGGAATCCGGCGGAAATTAGTACTTTTGGAAGTTTTTTCCTGTAAACAGCGATTTTGGCCGCAACAAAGGACATATTGCTCGGCAAGCTGAGGACGGGCACAGGGATGAGCGGGCGGGAGCAGTTCAAGCTCACGCTGCTGCTTGCGTTCCCGTCCATCATGGCCCAGCTCTCCATGTGCCTGATGAGCTACATCGACGCCGCGATGGTCGGAAGGCTGGGTTCCGCCGAAGCCGCCGCGATCGGCCTCGTGAGCACCTCGACCTGGATTCTGGGCAGCTTCTGCTATGCCAACAGCTCCGGCTTCAGCGTGCAGATCGCCCACCGCTGCGGCGCCAGGGATTTCCGCGGCGCGAGCGTGATCTTCCGGCGGGGGCTGGCGGCGGTGCTGGCCGTGAGCGTGCTGCTCTCCCTGCTCGGGGTATCGCTCAGCGCGCGGCTGCCCTCGTGGCTCGGCGGCCGGAGATCTGCGGCGACGCATCGGCATATTTCCGCATCTACTCGATGTTCCTGCCCGCCTACCAGCTCAGCGTGTTCTGCCAGAGTTCGCTGGTGGCGAGCGGCAACACCAAGATACCGAGCATCACCAGCATCTCCATGTGCCTGCTCGACGTGCTGTTCAACTACATCTTCATCTTCCTGCTCGACATGGGCGTCGCGGGCGCCGCGATAGGCACCGGGCTCGCAATGCTCTGCGCCGGGCTCTTCCTGGCGGGCTACGTGTTCAGTTCCAGCCGCGAGCTGGGAGGCAGAAAGCTCATGAACGAAGCCGACAAGGCGGAACCGGTGAGGCCCTGCGCCAGCAGGGACATCTACAGGAACGCGTTCGGCATCAGCTGGCCCCTCTGGATCCAGAACCTCGTGTCGAGAGGCGCATACATCGCCGCCACAGTGATAGTGGCCCCGCTCGGGACCATCGCAATCGCCGCCAACTCCTTCGCCATAATCGCCGAGGGCTTCTGCTACCTGCCGGGCTACGGCATGCAGGACGCGGCCACCTCCCTCGTGGGGCAGAGCCTCGGCGCCAGACGGAGGGACATGGCGCGGCGCTTCGCCCGCATCACCATAGCCACCGGCTCCGCGATGATGACCGCCCTGGCCGTCCTGATGTGGGTCTTCGCCTACCAGATCATGGGAATGATGAGCCACGACCCCGCCGTGATCGAACTGGGGGCCAGGTGCCTGAGGATCGAGGCCTGGGCTGAGCTGCTCTACGGAGTCAGCATCGTGGCCTACGGATGCTGCGTGGGCGCCGGCGACACCCTCGTGCCGTCCGCGATCAACCTGCTGAGCATGTGGGTGGTAAGGCTCGGCCTCGCCATGCTGCTGATTCCGCACATCGGTCTGCTCGGCTACTGGACGGCCATGGCGGTCGAACTCTGCATCAAGGGAGTGATCTTCGCCGTGAGGATATACCGGGGGAAATGGATGGACACGCGGCTGACCGCCGAAAAGGCAGCCGGAGCATAGGGAGGAACGGGGAGACCGTTGTTCTTTCGGAATATTTTCCTAACTTTATAAGTTGTTTGAATTTTGAAACCACTCAACTGATATAGAAATGAAAAAACTCGATGTAGTGCTCGGACTCCAATGGGGAGACGAGGGCAAAGGCAAGGTTGTCGACGTGCTTACTCCCGGCTATAAGGTCATAGCCCGCTTCCAGGGCGGCCCCAACGCCGGACATTCCCTGAAGTTCGGAGGTGACGGCTTCGTGCTGCACACCGTGCCTTCCGGAATCTTCCGCGAGGACTCGATGAACATCATCGGCAACGGAGTGGTCATCGACCCCGTGATACTCATGGACGAGATCCGCAGCATCGAGGAGAAGATAGGACCGATCAGCGGCAGGCTTCAGATCTCGAAGCGCGCGCAGCTGATACTCCCCACCCACCGCATGCTCGACGCCGCAAGCGAGGCCGCCAAGGGCAAGTCCAAGATCGGCTCCACCCTCAAGGGCATAGGGCCCACCTACATGGACAAGACCGGGCGCAACGGACTGCGCGTCGGCGACATCCTCTCGCCCGAATTCCTGCAGCGCTACGAAGCCCTGAAGACGAAGCACCTCGGAATGCTCGCCCAGTACGACTTCGAGTTCGACATCACGGAATATGAGCGGAAGTGGCTCGCCGCGATAGAGGAGCTCAAGCGCTTCGACTTCATCGACAGCGAGATAGCCGTCAACAGATACATCGACGACGACGTCCCCGTGCTCGCGGAGGGCGCCCAGGGCTCGATGCTCGACATCGACTTCGGCACCTACCCGTTCGTGACCTCGTCCAACACCATGAGCGCCGGAGTCTGCACCGGACTGGGAATCGCCCCGTGCAGGGTCGGCAAGGTAATAGGCATCTTCAAGGCCTATTGCACTCGCGTGGGAAGCGGCCCCTTCCCCACCGAACTCTTCGACGAGACCGGCGAGGAGCTCAGGCGCATAGGCAAGGAATTCGGAGCCACCACCGGAAGGCCGCGCCGCTGCGGCTGGCTGGACATGGTGGCGCTCAAATATGCGGTGATGATGAACGGCGTGACCGAGCTCATCATGATGAAGGCCGACGTGCTCAACAGCTTCAGCACCATCAAGGTAGCCACCGCCTACGAGCTTGACGGCCGCCGCCTCGACCACTTCCCCTTCGAGTGCGGCGAGAACGTGACCCCCGTCTACCGCGAGTTCAAGGGCTGGGACTGCGACATCTGCGGCGTGCGCGACTACGACGACTTCCCCGCCGAACTCAAGGACTACATAGCCTTCATCGAGCAGGAAACCGGCTGCCCCGTGAGAATCATCTCCACCGGAGCCGACCGCAGCGAGATAGTCATAAGGTAGCTGCACTCCCGCAAGGACGGAAATCCTGCAGTCCGCAGCGCGCGGACTGCAGTTTTTTTGAAAAAATGCTATTTTTGTAATTTATGGACAGAATCGAGGCCAGGAACCGGATAGAGGAACTGAGGCGCCTGCTGGAAGAGAACAGCAGGCGCTACTACGTGGACAACGCGCCCGCGATCTCCGACTTCGAGTTCGACACGCTGATGCACGAGCTCGAGCGCCTGGAGGCGGCCTATCCCGAGTTCGACAGCCCTGACTCCCCCACCCACAAGGTAGGCTCCGACCTCGACGCCCCTCTGGAAGGCAACGCCGAACCTCTCGCCCGCACGGGCTTCGTGCAGAGGCGGCATCGCTACCCGATGCTCTCCCTCGGCAACACCTACTCGATCTCCGAGATAGAGGAGTTCACCTCCAGGGCGGAGCGGACCCTCGACGGAGCCAGGTTCAGCTACAGCTGCGAACTGAAATTCGACGGCACCGCGATATGCCTGACCTACCGCGGCGGACGCCTCGTCCAGGCGCTCACCCGCGGCGACGGCGTATGGGGCGACGACGTGACCGAGAACGCCCTGCGCATTTCCAACATCCCGCGGCAGCTCCACGGCGACTACCCGGAGGAGTTCGAGATACGCGGCGAGGTTCTGATGCCCTACGAGGCCTTCGACGCCCTGAACCGCGAGCGCGAGGACAACGAGGACCCTCCCTTCGCGAACCCCCGCAACGCGGCTTCGGGCTCGCTCAAGCTCGTCGACCCGGAGGAGGTCGCCCACAGGGGGCTCATCTGCACGCTCTACCACATCCCCGCCGAATCCGTAACCTTCGCCTCCCACTGGGAAGCCCTCGACGCGGCGGCGCGCTGGGGGCTGCCGGTGTCCGACAAGCGCCGGCTCTGCCACGACATAGGCGAAATACGCGAATACATCGACTACTGGGACAGGCAGCGCAAGTTCCTGCCCTTCGCCACCGACGGCATAGTCATCAAGATCAACGAGCTCGACTGCCAGCGCACCCTAGGCTACACCGCGAAGTTCCCCCGCTGGGCTGTGGCGTTCAAGTTCAAGGCCGAGCAGGCATGCACAAAGCTCCTCAGCATCGACTACCAGGTCGGCAGGACCGGGGCGGTGACGCCCGTGGCCAACCTCGAACCCGTGCAGCTCAGCGGCACCGTGGTCCGGAGGGCCACGCTCAACAACGCCGACATCATGGAGCAGATGGACATACGCACCGGCGACTACGTGTTCGTGGAGAAGGGCGGCGAGATCATTCCCAAGATCACCGGAGTGGACCTCTCGAAGCGCGAGGCGGGGGCGGTCAGGCCGGAATTCCCCAGAAACTGCCCCGACTGCGGCACCCCTCTGGTCAAGAGCCCCGACGAGGCTCGCTGGTTCTGCCCCAACCAGGACGGCTGCCCCATGCAGATCAAGGGCCGCCTGCTGCATTTCACAAGCCGCAGGGCCATGGACATACTCGCCGGCGAGGTCACGGTGGAGCAGCTCTACGAACTGGGGCTTGCCCGCCGGCCGTCCGACCTCTACAAGCTCAGCAAATGGCAGCTCAGCTCGCTGGAGGGCTGGAAGGACAGGGCCGCGCAGCGCTTCCTCGACAGCCTCGCCGAATCCAGGAAGGTGCCCTTCGAGAGGGTGCTCTTCGCGATGGGCATACGCTACGTGGGCGAAACCACTGCCAAGGCGGTCGCCAGGCATTTCGGAAACATAGACGCCTTGGCCGCGGCCTCGAAGGAGGACCTGCTGCAGGTGGACGACATAGGCGAGGTCATAGCCTCGAGCATACTCGACTTCATGCACGACCCCGTGCAGCAGGAGGAGATAGCCAGGCTCAGGGAGGCCGGGCTCCAGTTCTCCACCGACGGGGGCGGGGCTGCGCTGTCGTCGGCCCTCGAAGGCAAGACCATAGTCATCTCCGGCAACTTCAGCATCAGCCGCGACGCGATGAAGGAGCTGATAGCCGCACACGGCGGGAAGACCAGCTCCTCGGTGAGCGGAAAGACCGCCTTCCTGCTGGCCGGAACCAAGCCAGGCCCCGAAAAGCTGAGCAAGTGCGAGAAGCTGGGCGTGCCTGTGGTCTCCGAAGAGGAATTCAGGAAGATGCTGCCCGAGAGCGGCGGCGCCCGCGAAGGCGTGACCGAACTTACATTATTCTGAGACGATGATGAACAAGGCCGGCAAATTCTTCGAACTGTTCACCGACAGAATCTGGACCGTCGACACCTCCGCGTGCCCGAAGGCCTACGCCGCCCTGGTGAAGCATATCAAGGTGATACGCATCACCATCGACACCTTCACCCAGAACCGCATGGGCTTCCAGTGCGTGGCGCTCAGCTACTTCGTGACGCTCGCCATCATACCCCTGATCACCTTCATCTTCGCCATCACCGGCGACCTCGGCCTGTCCGAGAAGATCTCGGAGCTGCTGCACCGCTTCTTCGCCAACAACCCCGAGTACATCGACGTCCTGATGAACAAGGCCAACGAGCTGCTGGAGACCGCCAAGAGCGGAGGACTCGGATTCGCCTCGGCGCTGACCCTGATCTGGGCGGTGCTCTGGATGATGTTCCAGGTGGAGCGCGTGTTCAACAACGTGTGGGGCATACGCAAGATTCCGCGCAAGGTGTTCACCCGCTTCGGCTTCTACCTGCTGGTGCTGGTCCTCACCCCGTTCCTGATACTCATATTCGGTACTGGCATAGCCTACTACACCAACATAACCAACCTGATTGGCCTCGACCTTTCGGACCTGCGCTTCCTTCCGAGGCTGCTCGGCTACACGGCCTTCTACGTGGTGAGCGCGTTCACGCTGTCGGTGATGTACAAGTTCATTCCCGCCGCGAAGGTCAAATACAGCTTCGCGCTCAAATCCGCGATGATTACGGCTGTATTTTTCGTAATCTTTCAGTATCTTTACCTCGAAACCCAGATGTTCGTGGGACGGCTGGGAAGCGTCTATGGTGTCATAGCCGCGATTCCTCTGTTCCTCGTATGGCTGAACCTGAGCTGGCAGATTATAATGCTTGGAGCCGAGCTCTGCTACGGCTACCACAATGTTGACAGATATAAAGTCCTCGAGTGGGACAGTGAGAACAAGTAAATGAGCTTTTCCGAATTCACAAAAGAAGATTTCAGAATCATCGACGAAGCATACGCGTCGCTGCTGGAGATTGCGCGCCGCCGCTGCCGCAACGAAGAGGAGATTGACTGCGTGCAGAAGTCCTTTGAATTTGCCAACCAGGCGCACAAGAACGTGCGCAGGCGCTCCGGCGAGCCCTACATCCTGCACCCCATCGAGGTGGCCAAGATAGTGGTGAGCGAGATAGGCCTGGGCTACAAGTCCATCTGCGCAGCCCTGCTCCACGACGTGGTGGAGGACACGGGCTACACGGTCGACGACATCCGCAGCCTGTTCGGCGACAAGATAGCCTCGCTCGTCGACGGACTCACCAAGATCAAGACCGTGCTCGACAACGAGGACAGGAAGGGGGCGACCGCAAGCACCGAGAGCCTCCAGGCGGAAAACTTCAAGCGCATCCTCCTCACCCTCAACGACGACATCCGCGTGGTCCTGATCAAGCTCGCCGACCGTCTGCACAACTGCCGGACCATCGAGTTCATGCCCGAGCACAAGCGCGACAAGATACTTTCGGAAACCATGTACATCTTCATCCCCCTCGCCCACAGGCTGGGACTCTACGGGGTGAAGTCGGAGATGGAGAACATCTGGCTCAAATACAAGGAGCCCGAGGAATACCGCGACATCACCGAGCGCATCAGCAAGAACATCGCCACGAGGGACAAGGACATCGACGACTTCATCGCCCCCATCGACAAGGCCCTGTCCGACGCCGGCTTCAAGTTCACGATCAAGAAGCGCATCAAGACCCCCTACTCCATCTGGTACAAGATGCACACGAAGCACGTGCCGTTCGAGCAGATCTTCGACCTCTACGCCGTGCGCATAGTCTTCGACCCCTCGGCCGACAGCCAGCAGAGCGAGAAGAGCCAGGCCTACCTGATATTCTCCCTGATCACCAACCTCTACAGCGAGAACTTCAGCCGCCGCAGGGACTGGATCTCCAGGCCCAAGAACAACGGCTACGAGGCCCTGCACTGCACGCTGATGAGCCACGCCGGAGTCTGGATAGAGGTGCAGATACGCTCCCGCAGGATGGACGACATCGCCGAGAAGGGCATCGCCGCCCACTGGGCCTACAAGAACGACGGCTACGTCTCCGAGAACGACTCCGAAGTCGACAAGTGGCTCGGCCAGATCCAGGAGATACTGCTCAGCAACGACGTGAGCGCGCTCGAGCTGCTGGACATCATCCACAAGGACCTCGTAAGCTCCGAGATAGTGGTCTTCACCCCCAAGGGCGACCAGAAGTCGATAATCAACGGGGCCACGGCCCTCGACTTCGCCTACTCGATCCACACCCACATAGGCAACAACGCCATAGCCGCCAAGGTCAACATGAAGCTCGTTCCGCTCTCATACGTGCTCAAGTCGGGAGACCAGGTGGAGATCATCACGGCGGCGAACGCCACGCCCAAGATGGAGTGGCTGAAGTTCCTCCAGACCCGCACCGCCAGGGCCAAGGTCATGGACTACTTCCGCGGCGACCGCGAAAAGATAGCCAGGCAGGGCAGGAAGGTCTTCGAGGAGAGACTCAAGCTGCTCGGGCAGAAGAGCAGCGACAAATTGCTGGGCCGCTTCATGGACTACTGCCAGCTCAAGGACCCCGAGGAGTTCTTCTTCCGCGTCGGGCTCGGCATCCTCGACCAGGAACAGTTCCAGACTATCATCGAGGAGAACAAGATGTCCACCGGCGAGAACAAGAAGTACGTGCTGCACGAGGACCAGGCCGGCGACATCAGCTACAAGATAGCCGAATGCTGCAACCCCATCCCCGGCGAGCCGCTGATCGGCTTCTTCCTCGACGACCACACCATCGTGGTCCACAAGAAGTCCTGCCCGGTGGCCGAAAGGCTGGCCAGCCGCTACGGCAACCGCATGGTGGTGCCGCAGTGGTCGGCCTTCGACAAGGAATACCCCGTGCGCATCTCCCTCAAGGGCATCGACAGGGTCGGGCTGCTCAGCGAAATCTCCAGCTTCATATCCAAGACCCTTGGCATCAACATGCGCAAGCTCCACCTCGCCACCGAAGGCGGGGTCTTCGAGGGCTACATCGAGCTGCTGGTCAGAGACAAGCGCATTCTCACCAAGATGGGCGAAGGCCTGAAGAAAATCGACGGCATCCAGGATGTCGTCAGAACCGACATCTGAGCCGATGAGACGCTTCCTTCCGTTGATACTGGCAGTCTGCGCGGTTCTCGGCCCGCTGATGTTCACCAATTCCTGCGCCAACACCACCGAGGCGCCCTCCGGCGGCGTCAAGGACACCATACCGCCCTACATAGTCGCGATCAACCCTCTTCCCGGAGCTACCGGAGTCCCGACGCACGGAGCCAGCTTCGTGTTCAGCTTCAACGAGTTCGTGACCATCGAGAACAGCGCCAACATCCTGCTCTCCCCTCCCCAGCAGAAAAGGCCGGTGGCCAGGCTCAGGGGCAGAAACCTCGTGGTGAGCTTCGAGGAGGACCTCATGCCCAACACCACCTACACGCTGAGCTTCACCGACGCAATAGCCGACGCCAACGAGGGCAACGTGTTCGCCGGCTACTCCTATGCATTCAGCACCGGCGAGAAGATAGACTCCATGATGATAACGGGGACCGTGGCGGACTGCAACACCCTCGCTCCGGTCAAGGGCGCCACGGTGCTGCTCCACAAGGACGCCTCCGACTCCGCCGTGTTCAACACCCGGCCCTACGCCGTGGCCAGGACCGACGACTGGGGCTTCTTCGTGATACCTTTCATCCAGGACACGGTCTACAGGCTCTACGCCATCAAGGACGCCAACAACGACAACCTGCTGAACCCCGAGACCGAACTCGTGGCCTTCTGCGACTCGCTCGTGCGGCCGGTGATGACCGCCTCCGACACCACCCGGGAGATGCTCAGGTACGACATGCTGGACACCCTCTCCTGCCTCGCCCGCCACAGCGAGTACGAGCTCAAGCTCTTCAGGGAAATCCCCTCGCAGCAGTACCTCGTGAACCGGGAGCGCACCGCCGAGCGCGCGGCCTACATCACCTTCATGGCGCAGAACGCCCGCATAAACTCCATAAACGTCAACGACTTCCAGCAGAACCAGATAATCAGCCAGTTCAACCTTCAGCGCGACAGCCTCGAACTCTGGATCAACAGCCGCCGCGCCGCCCCCGACACCATGAAGATCACGGTTGACTACTACAAGACCGACTCCACCGGAGTGCTGAAGCCGGCGACCGAGGAGTACAAGCTGCCGCTCGCCAACGACAAGCGCACCTACTCCAAGCGCTCCCGCCGCGACCTCACCACGGCCGACACCACCTGCACCTTCACGCTGACGGCGACCCCCGAGACCATTGAGCAGAACGGCTACACCCTCGAGTTCAAGTACCCGATAATCTACGAGAACTTCGACTCCCTGAAATTCACCTACGTGACGCCGCGCCAGACCGTAGAGAGCGCCCCTTTCCATGTTGTGCGCGACAGCCTCAACCTCAGGAAATACTCCGTGATCCCCGACATCACCCTGCTTCCCGGCTATGAATACCGGCTCAAGGTGCCCCACAGGGCGTTCCGCGACATCAACGGCTTCTATTCCGACAGCACCGAGGTCAAGTGCAGCCTGCCCGACGACGACAAGCTCAGCAGGATGACAGTAAGTTTCACCGGAGTGGACCGCAAGATAATAGTCGACCTGCTCGACGAGAAGCGCGACAAGGTGCTGCGCAACTACGTGATAGACTCCGACGCCACCCTGGACTTCCCCTATCTCAAGGAGGGCCGTTACTGCATACGCATCACCGAGGACGCCAACCGCAACTCCTTCGTGGACACCGGCTCCGTGCTCGAGCGCAGGCAGCCCGAGAAGGTGCTCTTCTATGAGCTCGACGGCGAGAGCTACATCGACATACCGCCCGCCTCCGAGCTGGTCCAGACCATCAACATAGCCGAAATGTTCAAATGAGAAGACTTCTGACCATACTGATGCTGCTCCTGCTCGCGCCACTGGCCTCGAAGGCCCAGGACAGCACCGACATAGCCCTGGCCGACAGCCTTTTCGCCGACAGCGGACCCAGGCTGATCAACGACTACTCGATGATAGGGGTGAACTACGGAGTCAGCTTCTCCAACACCTATTTCAGTCCCAGGAAGCACAACCAGGTCTACGTGACGGCGCCGAACTACGTCTCGGTGACCTACACCAAGCACTGCAAGATGTTCGACACCATGCCCTATTTCGCCCTCGTGGTGGGGGCCGCCATGGGCACCGAGGGCTTCGCGTTCGAGCCCGACAAGCAGACCGGGGTCACGGGCGACGTCGACGGGGCCACCTGGTGCTCGGTCAAGGTGTTCGAAGTCCCCGCCATGGCCCAGATCCACATAGACTCCGACCCCTTCAAGGTGATGGCCAATCTCGGCATCTATGGCGGCTGGCGCCAGAGCATAAGCCGCAGAGGCCCGACCCTCGACCCCCAGTGGACCAACTCCTTCAGGGACTATGAGAACCGCATCGACTACGGTTTCCAGGGAGGACTGGGCTTCGCCCTGATGTTCGACCCCGTGGAAATCCACTTCAACTGCCTGGTGCGCTGGTCGTGGTCAAGCCTCTACCAGCCCGACTACGCCAGCTCCTACTACTACAACTACGCATATCCGATCGACATAATCGCCTCCGTAGGCCTGCACTTCCAGCTCACCAAGCGTGACGGAAGGACCAAGAGCCAGATAAGGCGGAGAGCCCACGAAATAGTTTATGGAACGACTCAAGACAATTCCGGTTCGAATAGGTGAATCCCTGGTCATGGGCGGAGATTCTCCGATAGTCGTACAGACCATGTGCGACACCCACACCTATGACGTAGACGCCACGGTCGCCCAGTGCCTCCGGCTTGCGGAAGCGGGGGCGGACCTCATACGCATCACCGTGCCCGGCATCAACGACGTGCAGCACATCAGGGAGATACGCCGCCGGCTCCGCGAGGCTGGATGCATGGTGCCGCTCTGCGCCGACATACACTTCTCCTCCGAGACCGCGATCGCGGTGGCTCCGGAGGTGGAGAAGGTGCGCATCAACCCCGGCAACTTCCACCGCGACCACGACAAGGCCCGCGAGCAGTTCTCGAGGCTCATCGAGGTATGCCGCGAACACGGGACCGCAATACGCATAGGCCTCAACCACGGCTCGCTGGGAAGCTACATCACCGAGCGCTACGGCAACACGCCCTTCGCGATGGCGACCGCCGCGATGGAATGGGTGAAGATGTGTGTCGAACGGGAATTCTACAGCGTGGTGGTTTCGCTCAAGGCGAGCAACACCGTGGTCATGACCCAGGCCTACAGGGAGCTCGTGAAGATGATGCGCGAAGAAGGGCATGTGTTCCCCCTGCATCTCGGCGTGACCGAGGCCGGCGGTGGCGACAGCGCCAGAATCAAGTCCTGCATAGGCATAGCCGCCCTGCTTCAGGAAGGCATAGGCGACACCATCCGCGTCTCCCTGACCGAGCCGCCCGAGAACGAACTTCCGGTCGCACGCTATCTGGCCGAGGGCCTCAAGGGCGACGAAATGCTCGACGCGGCGATAGAATGGGGTCCGAAGCTGCTGAAGCGCGAAATCGACGAGATTCCGGCGTCCGCCGGAGTGTCGGAATATCTGACCAACGAGATAATGCAGGCCGCACGGCGCCGTTTCTACAAGGCCGAGTACATCGCCTGCCCGGGCTGCGGCCGCACGATGTACGACCTGCAGAAGACCTTCGCCGAAGTCAAGGCGCGCACCTCGCACCTCAAGGGCGTGGTGATAGCCGTGATGGGCTGCATCGTGAACGGTCCGGGCGAGATGGCCGACGCCGACTGGGGCTACGTGGGAGAGGGTGGCGGCAAGGTCGCCATCTACCGCAAGGGCGAGCCCGTCCTGCGCCACATCCCCGATTCCGAAGCCATCGACAAGCTCCTCGAACTCATCGAAGCAGAGAACGCCTGATTGCAAGTCACGCGAAACATTGAAGGCTGCCGCGGCGGAGCTCGGCCTCCGGCAGTAAGAACCACCGCACAGCCCTATACTGCCTGAGGCCGACTCCCGCCGCGGCTACTCCACGTAAAGCAGGAGACCTTTGAGGTACTCGCCCTCGGGGTGATAGATGCTCACCGGATGGTCAGCACCCTGGCAGAAACGGTCCAGGATACGCACGCTGCGGCCGGTCTGCGCGGCAGCCGAAAACACCGTGTTCGCAAACGTTATCTTGTCGACCACCTGCGAGCAGCTGAAAGTGAACACCAGCCCGCCCTCGGCGACCTTCGAAATCGCAGCCGCATTCAGCCTCTGATAGGCGCGCAGCGCATTCCTGAGCGCCCCGCGATGCTTGGCGAAAGCCGGCGGATCCACCACCATCAGGTCGTAGGCCCCGTCGCCGGCGGCGCCGAGGAAGTCAATCGCGTCGGTGCAGAAACTCCGGCAGACGGTTTCACAGCCCCCGGAATTCAGGGCGACGTTCCTGTCGAGCAGCTCCACCGCCCTCGCCGACGAATCCACCGAATCCACCGAGAGAGCCCCTCCGGCCATCGCGTAGACGCTGAAGCCGCCGGTGTAGCAGAACAGGTTCAGCACCTTCCTGCCGGCCGCATACCTGCCCACCAGAGCGCGATTGTCGCGCTGGTCAAGGAAGAAGCCGGTCTTCTGCCCCTGCTCCCAGTTGACGATGAAGCGCCTGCCGTTCTCCACGACATTCCGCTCCTCCCCATTGAAACCCTCCCTGCGGTAGAGATAACCGTCCACGGGGTCGAGCCCAGCCTTGAACGGAACCGTGCCCGAGCTCTTGTCGTAGACCGCGAGCAACGAATCACCCAGCAGCTCGCGCAGAGCCTCGCAAATCTGCATCTTGGCCCTGAACATACCCACCGAATGCGCCTGGAACACGCAGACCCCGTCATACCAGTCAACCACCAGCCCGGGAAGACCGTCACCCTCACCGTGCACCAGCCGGAAACAGTTGGTGCACGAGCCGCCGGACACGTCCAGACCCACGCTGCGGCGCACGTCGACGGCACAGCCCAGGCGGCGGACCCAGAAATCCGGCGCGAGCGGGTCGGCGTCGAAAGACAATATGCGGACAGCGATGGAACCTATCTGATAGTGGCCGCGAGGTACTCCCCCTCGCTGCTGTAGACCGCGACCATGTCGCCTTCGGCCGGCGAACCCTGGATCTGGGCAATCGCCCCGCTGAACACCCAGGGGTGGAAGCGTTTCAGAGACTCGTCACGGCCTCTTTTCAGTATTACCTTGATCATTTTGCTGAGGATTTGGAGCCATCTGCTCCGGAGTCAGCGGATGCTTTTCCGATTCGAGCAGCTTCATGTACATTTCGCGGCATATCCACGCGTCGGTAGCCGCATACATCTTCTGGGCGGCGGACAGTTCATCAGCCTCCCAGTTGGAGAGCTGCTGGGTCTTGGAGATGCGGCAGCCCAGGATTATGGCCGACATCTTCTTCACGCTCTTGTCCCTGATCCCCCACTCGCACACTATCTTCTGGAGGTCCACGAAATTCTTAGCCTCGAACTTGCCGTGGTACTGGAGGCCGCGCACGTCGTCATGCACGGCCGCGCCGACCTTGATTATGTTGGGATTGGAAAGCACGGCGCACATCAGCCGGCGCATGCCCAGCTTGTTGACCCTGAACAGATAGGCCTTGTCCGCCCCTGAAAGCTGGAGCAGGGCCACGTGGTGGTGCGGATGTCCGGGGGTGAACACCGGGCGGGTCTCGGTGTCGAAGCCTATGATCTTCTGGCTCATCAGGTAGCTTATGGCCCTGGCATACTCCAGTCCGGCCTTGTCTATCACATGAATCTCGCCAGGAAAGGCGCCGAGCGGCATTTTCTCTATTTCTTCCGGCTGTATGCTAATTTTGTACATATAGATCAGGTATCAGGATGATGTCTCCGCCGGCGGAGTCCGGATTCACGACCGGACGGTACAGCAGGACTTCCGGGAAAGCGATGTTGTGGGTGAACATGTTGTGGCGGCGGAGCAGGTCGTAGCAGTATCCCGCCACGGCGTCGAATCCATGGACGAGGCGGAAATCACGCGACAGCATGCGGCCGTAGGTCAGCGAACTCTCGTTCATCACCGAGACTATGTCGGCCAGCTCGGTTTTCACGCTGTCGGGGGCGACCCTCGGGTCGTCGACTATCACGGCGTCAAGGGGCATCATGGCTCCCCCTTCGGCATATCTCTCCACGAGCTTGTGGACCAGGCTGTCCCGTCTGTGGGCGGGGAAAGGCACGCACACTGACTCAGGCGCCCCGTTGCGCTGCGCGGCAGCACGGAAGCCGGAGCGGTACACCGACTCCGGAGCAATTTCCGGGTCATATATGATTCCCACGTTCAACGTGCGCCCGGGATGGGCGGCGAAGACCTCGTCGAGCATCAGGTCCAGCGACGAGACCACGGGGACATGGTTGCCGGCGGAGGTCATCATGGTGTCCACGTCGAAACCTCCGAATACGGAGAGGCAGGGGTCGGCGAGCACGATGAGCTTCGCCGGGCGCTTGCCGCCATAGCCGTCGACATCGTAGGGGGTGATATGAAGCACGGTGTCGAGCGCGCTGATCACGCGCATCACGGTCTGACGCCGCAGCTCGAGGGTGTCGGCGGAGCTGACATAGGACGAAAATGACCCGTCGTCGGCTATGCAGGCTATGGTCTCCCCCGCGAAATCAGGAAGTTCGTCGGAAACTCCGGCCCCGCTCACGTTGTCGTGGATGTCGTGGACGGCGAGATAGTCGGCATAGCCGTAGCACGCATCCAGACTGCCTATTATGCATATATCTCCGGCAGGCTCGGGGACGGCGCTGTTCTCCAGCACCGCGAGCTCCCGGCTCCGGACGCCGCCGAGCACCTCCTCGACATAGCCTATCGTCGGGCGCTGGCTGACGACCCTCTGGCCGCAGGACGCGGCGAGCAGACATAGCGCCGCGGCTAAGACACAGCTTGAAACCTTCATACCCTGAACATTGCAAAGATTGAATTCAACAGAATGTACACTACGAAAACCAGCATCACGGCGAACGACCAGGTCAGGCCGAAGACGAGGCAGGCGGCGACCGAAAGCGCGGCGAGCACCAGGAACGCCAGGCGCCTGCGCTTGAGCGCCGGGCTGTCGTCGGCATGGAACTTCATCGAGAACATCGGGAGTTCGCAGACCAGCAGGAAGCTCAGACAGAGCGACACCAGCGGAATCAGCACGGGGCCCGACGCCCAAGACGCCAGCACTCCGGAAGGATTCGCATGCACGTAGTGGCAGAAGGCGGCGCAGAGCATCGCGCACGCAGGAGTCGGCAGTCCGATGAAGGACGCCTTCTGCCTGTCGTCGACGTTGAACTTCGCCAGCCTGAGCGCACTGAACACTGCGAGCAGCAGCGGAATCCAGCAAAGCCATCCTGCGGTGCCGGCCGCCTGCATCTGGAGACGGAGCATCACCGCGGGCAGCACGCCGAAGCTCACGAGGTCGCAGAGCGAGTCGAGCTCCTTCCCGAGATCGGAATAGGCGTCCAGCGCCCTCGCGGCGAAACCGTCGCAGAAATCGAACACCGCCGCGGCAAGCATCATGTAGAAGGCCAGGTCCGGGCGGCCGTCGAATGCAAAGACGAGGGCGATGAGTCCGCAAACGAGATTCATCGCCGTCAGAAAATCAGGGAAGTACTTCCTCAGAACCATCAGAATCCGAGCTTCCGCTTCAGATCCTTGGTCAGGGCATCCTTGTGGATCATGATGTCAAGGGTCTGGTTCTTCACGAAAGCCTCGGTGGCATACCAGATTCCGTCATATTTTCCGGTGACGCCCCAGGAGTTCTTGACCATGTAGTATTTCTTGCCGTCCTGGTCCTTTGCGATGCCGAAGATCTGCATGCCGTGGTCGTCGGTGACGGTCTTGTTGTCGAAGTCGGTCTGGCGGGTCTCCTGGCTGGGCACCCTCTCCACCACGGCTGCGGAAGCAGCGGGCTTGTCCTCCTCCTTGCCGACCCAGCGCTCCTGGTCGGAGCCGGTGGTCTCAGCCTCGGTGTCCACGAGTATCGCGAGTCCGTTGCGGGTGAAGCCGGGGTGGCTCACGTCGGTGGCCCAGGCTATGGTGTAGCCGTTCTCGATGGCGTTGTCGATCACAGCCATCATCTCGTCCACGGGCACGTTGTACATCTCATCCCAGCGCCAGTTGTCGGCCACCTCGAGAGGGAACCAGGTGTAGAAGGGATGGTGGGTGTATGAGGTGAGGGTTATGTAGTCTTCGGGGACGATCTTCATCGCGTCGCGCCAGGTCTCGGGGGTGTATTCCTTTCCGTCGACCGTGAAGGTCTCGGGGTATTCTCCGAGGTAGGCGTCGAGAATGGCCTGGAAACCGGGCTTCCATGCGGTGGTGAGGGTCCTGTTGGGATTCTTGGCGACCGCGGACACGTAGCCGAGGAGCACTGCGTCAAGTTCGGACTGTGCGGGCAGTTCGGTGCCGTAGTTCATTCCGGTCATGGCCTCGTTGGGCACGAGTCCGTAGTCCCGGATCACGTCGATCACGTCGGCAGCCTGCGAACCGGCCCCGAAATTGAGCTTTCCGTCGAGTCTCACATACTTCTCGGCCCTGTCCATGTAGGAGTGGGAGACGATGAAGAATTCCGAGAAGTCGGGATAGTCGAGGGTGTCGGTGATGTTGTTGAGCCTTATGGCCTCCGACTCGAGGAAACTGAGGGTGGAGTAGGCCCAGCAGGTTCCGCTGTTCGCCTGGTCCTTGATGGAGGTGATGGGGTTGGCCTTGACGGTGGTGAAGGTGTAGTCAAGGTCGGCTACCTTGGGCGCGGACTGCGCGAACGCCGCCGCTGAGATGCCGAGAACTACGGCTGAAAGGATGAACTTCTTCATATTTCGTACAAATCTAAATTTTCCGAATTACAATTATAGCAATTTTTCCGCAATCGTCCCAATATACAGCAGTACGCCCGGCTGAGGCAGTTTCCTGCCTCAGAGGTTCCGCTTCGCGCTTGCATGAGCAAGCGCAACTTCAAATATGCTCAACCTCCATTTCATTACGGTTGGCGGCTTCGTTGGTTCGATTTGCAAGCAAATCTCCCTGACACTCCGCCGCACCGCTGATGCGGTCTCCGGACGCTTCGCATCGCCCGCTCACAGCCGCGGGCGGCTAGCCTCTTCGACAGGAAACTGCCTCAGCCGGACTGTTCTATTCTATTCCGACCCTCTTGAAGATGTAGTCGACGTTCTTGAAATAGTAGTCGAGGGTGAAGCAGTCTTCAAGCTCGCCGGAGGAGAGCAGGCTCATGACCCTGGAGTCGGCGGAGAGCAGGGTCTTGTAGTCCAGGCCCTCGGTCCAGGCCTTCATCGCGATGGGCTGCACGGTGTCGTAAGCCTCCTCGCGCGAAAGCCCCTTGCCTATCAGGGCGTTCATGACCCTCTGCGCGAAAATCACCCCGCGCGTCAGGTAGATGTTAGAGAGCATCCTCTCGGGATAGACCACGAGGTTCTCCAGTATGCCCTTGAAGCGGTTGAGCATGTAGTCGAGCAGTTCGGTGGCGTCGGGCAGGATTATGCGCTCGGTGGAGGAGTGGGAGATGTCCCTCTCGTGCCAGAGGGCCACGTTCTCGTAGGAGGAGCACATGTAGCCGCGCATCACGCGGGCGCAGCCGCAGATGTTCTCGCTGCTGATGGGGTTGCGCTTGTGGGGCATCGCGCTGGAGCCTTTCTGACCCTTGCGGAAGGCCTCCTCGGCCTCGCGGACCTCGGTACGCTGGAGGCTGCGCACCTCCATGGCCATCTGCTCGAGGGTGGACGCGATCACCGCGAGGGTGGCGAGGTAGTAGGCGTGCCTGTCCCTCTGAAGCACCTGGGTGGATATGTTGGCGGACTGGATGCCCAGCTGCCCGCACACGTAGTCCTGTATGAACGGGGGTATGTTGGCGAAGTTGCCCACCGCTCCGCTCATCTTGCCGGCCTCGACGCCTGCGGCGGCCGCCTTGAAGCGCTCGATGTTGCGCCTGGTCTCCTCATACCAGAGGGCCCATTTGAGGCCGAAGGAGGTGATGTCGGCGTGGACGCCGTGGGTCCTGCCTATGCAGGGGGTGTTCTTGAACTCGACGGCGCGGCGGCGCAGCACCTCCAGGAAGTCCTCGAGGTCCTTGAGCAGTATGGCGTCGGCCTGCTTGAGCAGGTAGCCGTTGGCGGTGTCGACCACGTCGGTGGAGGTGAGGCCGTAGTGGACCCACTTCTTCTCGTCGCCGAGGCTCTCGCTCACCGCACGGGTGAACGCCACCACGTCGTGGCGGGTCTGCTCCTCGATCTCCTTGATGCGGTCCACGGAGAACCTGGCCCTCCCGCGTATCTTCTCCACGTCTTCGGCGGGGATCACGCCGAGCTTGCTCCAGGCCTCGCAGGAAAGAATCTCAACCTTGAGGTAGGCCGAGAACTTGTTCTCCTCGGTCCAGACGTCCCTCATCACCTTGCGTGAATATCTCTCGATCATGGCTGCTATTTCTTAAGGAATGAAAGTATGGCGCCCTCGATGCGCTTCTCCACGTCACCGCTCTCGCAGGGCACGAACTTCTCGCCGGTGATGTGCTCGTAGAGCTCGATGTATCTGTCGGTGATTCCGGCCACCACCTCGTCGGTCATCTCGGGGACCTGCTGTCCGGCGAGACCCTGGAAGCCGTTCGCCATGAGCCACTCGCGCACGAACTCCTTGGAGAGCTGCTTCTGGCGTTCGCCGCGCGCGAGCCTCTCCTCGTAGCCGTCGGCGTAGAAGTATCTCGAAGAATCCGGGGTGTGGATCTCGTCCATGAGCAGTATCCTGCCGTCGCGCCGGCCGAACTCGTACTTGGTGTCCACGAGAATCAGCCCCTTCTGCGCGGCCATCTCTGTGCCTCTCTGGAAAAGGGCGCGGGTGTAGGCTTCGAGCTGCTCGTATTCCCCGCGGCTCACGATGCCCTGCGCGATGATATCCTCGCGGCTGATGTCCTCGTCGTGGCCTTCGGCGGCCTTGGTGGTGGGGGTGATTATCGGTTCGGGGAGCTTCTGGTTCTCCACCAGCCCCTCGGGGAGCGCCACCCCGCAGATGCTGCGCTTTCCGTCGCGGTACTCCCTCCAGGCGTGTCCGGAGAGGTAGCCGCGGATGACCATCTCGACCTTGTAGGGCTCGCACCTCCATCCGGCGGTGACCATGGGGTCGACCTCGGAGATCTTCCAGTTCGGGACGATGTCGGCTGTGGCGTCAAGGAACTTGGAGGCTATCTGGTTGAGCACCTGTCCCTTGAAGGGGATGCCGCGGGGCAGCACCACGTCGAATGCCGAGATGCGGTCAGTAGCGACCATGATGAGGTAATCGTTTCCGATGCTGTAGACATCGCGGACCTTGCCGGTATATCTGGCTGTCTGGCCCGGAAAATTGAAGTCGGTCTTGGTGATGGCTTTCATGATTTGAGAAAATATTTTCCAGCGCGAATTTAAGAAGAAAATTGTTACTTTTGTCCCCGTTATGAACCAACTCGGCGCAGAAATCCACGAAGAATGTGGAGTCTTCGGCATTTACGGTGTTCCGGATGCCGCCAATCTCGTATATTACGGTCTGCATTCCCTGCAGCACAGGGGTCAGGAGGGCTGCGGAATCGTGGCCTGCGGCGACGACGGAGTCCTGCGCAGGGTCAAGGGCCAGGGTCTGGTGACCGAGGTCTTCAACGGTGAGAAGATCAGGTCGATTCCCGGAAGCATGGCCATAGGCCACGTGAGATACTCCACCACGGGGGCCAGCACCATCGAGAACGTGCAGCCCTTCCTCTTCCACCACAACACCGGAGACTTCGCCCTTGCCCACAACGGCAATCTCGTGAACTCCCACCAGCTGCGCCGCTACCTCGAGGACAACGGAAGCCTGTTCCAGTCCTCGTCCGACAGCGAGATACTCGCGCACCTGATAAGGAAGGACACCCAGGACCGCAAGAAGCCCAGGATACTGGCCATCAGGGACGCCCTCAACATGATCGAGGGAGCCTTCGCGTTCCTGATACTCACCAAGCACCGCATCTACGCCTGCCGCGACAAGCACGGACTGCGGCCCCTCTCGCTCGGAAAGATAGGCGGGAACGGCTACGTGGTCAGCAGCGAGACCTGCGCCTTCGACGTGATGGGCGCCGAGTTCATCAGGGACATCGAGCCCGGCGAAATAGTGACCATCGACCACCAGGGTGTGCGCTCCAGTTTCTACTCCGACTTCCGCCACCACTTCATGTGCGCGATGGAGTACATCTACTTCTCCAGACCCGACAGCGACATCGAAGGCTGCAACGTCCACAACTTCCGCAAGCTCACCGGCAAGCTGCTGTTCCAGGAGGCCCCGGCCGACGCCGACATAGTGGTGGGCGTGCCCGACTCCAGCCTCAGCGCCGCGATGGGCTATGCCGAAGCGTCCGGCCTCCCCTACGAGATGGGGCTGGTCAAGAACAAGTACATCGGGCGCACCTTCATCCAGCCTTCGCAGGAGATGAGGGAGAAGGGCGTGAAGATGAAGATGTCGGCGGTGAAGACCGTGGTCAGCGGAAAGAGGGTCGTGCTGATCGACGACTCCCTGGTGCGCGGCACCACCTCGAAACGCATCGTGAAGATGCTGCGCGACGCGGGCGCCGCCGAAGTCCACCTGCGGCTCGCAAGCCCGCCGATCACCCGCCCCTGCTTCTACGGAGTCGACATCTCCACCTACGACGAGCTGATCTGCGCCCACAAGAATCTCGACGAGGTCAGGCAGATACTGAATGTCGACTCGCTGGCCTTCCTTTCAGAGCAGGCGCTCTACGAAGCCGGACGACGCAGCGAGCTCTGCCTCGCCTGCTTCAACGGCAACTACCCCACCTACCTCTACCAGAGCATAGAGGAGGCCAACAAGGACGGAAAATTCTAGCATGGACATGTTACGCGAAGAGACGGTTTTCGGCCCCATCTTCAGCCGCAGGCTGGGTTCGTCACTGGGCATCAACCTGCTGCCGAGAGACGGCAAGATATGCAATTTCGACTGCATCTACTGCGAATGCGGGTGGAACCGCGACGGACGCGGCGACACCAGGCTGCCAGGCGCGCAGGAAGTCCGCGACGCCCTCGAGGCCAAGCTCCGCCAGATAGCCGCCGACGGCGTGCACGTGGACTCGATCACCTTCTCCGGCGACGGCGAGCCCACGCTGAACCCCGAATTCCCGCGCATCATCGCCGACACCCTGGAACTGCGCGACCGCTGGCTGCCCACGGCCAGAGTCTCCGTGCTCTCCAACGCCACCAGGGTCCACGTGCCCGAAATTTTCGACGCCCTTTCGAAGGTCGACAACCCCATAATGAAGATAGACGCCCCGACCGACGAGGCGGTGCGCCGCATCAACAACCCCGCCCCGGGCTACAGCCTCAGCCGCACCGTCGAGGCCCTCAGACGCTTCAACGGCGACTTCGTGCTGCAGACCATGTTTCTCAAGGGCCCCGGCTTCGACTCGTCCGACCCCGGACAGCTCGCGGCATGGATGGACATAGTCAGGGAGCTCCGCCCGAGGCTCGTCATGGTCTACACCATAGCCCGCCCCACCCCGGAGCAGGGACTCGTCAAGTTCAGCGAAGAGCAGATGCGCAGTCTCGTGCAGCCTCTTCTCGAAGAAGGCTTCAACATCGAAATAAGAGGATAATTGCTATCTTTGCGGCCGGATTGCGGTGAAGAGAGGGATCTCTTTGAAAAGGGAATCCGGTCAGAGTCCGGAACTGTGCCCGCAGCTGTAGGCATCCCCGCAGGACCTCCTCCGCAGGAGGCGCCGTACGGAACTTCCCCGATGCAGCCATTGTCCTGAGCAGAACTCCAGCCTCCCGCGCGGGAGCGCCGGTGGTCCGCAGCAGGATGAGAAGGCCGGGAGAAGCCGATGCAAGTCAGAAGACCTGCCGCAGTCAAGTCAAACCACGGAACCCGGGGCCAGGTTCCCAGCACAGACGCAAAATGTATCTTACTGCAATCCTTGTTGCGGCCTCCCTCGCTGCTGCGGAAGCCGCGGATTCGCTCGACGCGGTCACGATAACCGCCGAGAGAGGCATGGTGGTCTCCCTGACCGACACCACCGCCGTCAGCAGCGGCGACATAACCGAAACCCTACTCACCGTCCCCGGACTCTTCGTCAACGACTACGGCGGCATATCCGGCCTCCGCAGCGTGAGCATGCGCGGACTCGGCAGCGCCCACACGGCGGTCTACATCGACGGCATACGGGTCAACAACCTTCAGACCGGGCAGGCCGACCTCGGCTTCCTCGACCTGCCGGGCTTCGGCAGCGCTGTCGTGGACTTCGCGCAGAACAGCATCGACTTCAGGACCGCGCGACCCACGTCCGGCGGCAGCCCGTTCAGCGGCAGGCTGAGCCTCGACGCCGGCTCGTTCAACACCTGGCTGCCCTCGGCGCAGTTCGACTTCAGGCTCTCCGACCGGCTGGCGCTCAGACTCTCCGGCTCTGCCACGCTGACCGACGGCGACTACCCCTGGGGCGACGGACAGCGCCGCGAGAACAACGACCTGAGGCAGTACCGCGCCGCAGCCGACCTCTTCGGAGCGATGCGGGACGGGGAATGGCAGGCCCAGCTCTACTGGAACAGCGCCGACAGGACCTCGCCCGGAGCTTCGAACTGGCCGTCCGTGAGCCGGCAGAGCGACCGCAACGTCTTCCTCCAGGGACGGCTGCGCCGGCGTTTCTCCGAACTCTACTCCCTGGACGTCAGCGCCAAGGCGGCGGCTGACGCTCTGAACTACTCCGACGAGTGGTCGGAGACCGACTACGACCAGAAGGAGCTGCAGCTCAACAGCTCCCACAGCTTCGACATCCGCAGCTGGTGGAAGGCGTCGCTGTCCGCGAGCGTGCAGTGGAACCGCCTGGAGACTTCGCTCTACGAAGGCTCGCGGACGGAAGTCATCTCTGCAGCCGCGACGAGCTTCATCCTCGAGCGCTTCCGCGCCGACTTCGCCCTCGAGTACGACGGCACCTTCGAAAGCGGAGGCCGGCGGACCAGCAGGCTCTCCCCCTCGCTCGGCCTCAGGTTCAACGCGGCCGGCGGGCTCGACATCGTGGCGTTCAGCCGCATGGCCAGCCGCGTGCCGACCTTCAACGAACTCTACTACCCCGGCTACGGCAACCCCGGCCTGCGTCCGGAAGACGCCTGGCTCAACAGCCTCGGACTGGAGTACCGGCTCTTCCCCGGCGGCGCATGGCGGATAGTCATGCGGCTCGACGGCTTCTACAACAGCCTCAACGACAAGATAGTCTCGGCACCCACCGAGGAGAACCCCTCGATATGGCTGCCCTACAACGTGGGCAGGGCAGAGATTGCCGGAATCGACGCCTCAGCCTCGCTGTGCTGGACGCGCGGGCTCTGGGACGCCGGACTTTCGTCCGCATACTCCCTCCAGGACGCCCGCGACAGGACCGAGGGCTCCGACAGCTTCGGCCAGCAGCTCAGCGGCACCCCCAGGCACTCGCTGAACTTGGCGGGAGAACTCGCGTGGAACGGCTGGAAATTTGACGCGGACTGGTGCTTCCGCGGAGGACGACGGGACTCCGCCGGGGAGCTGCCTGACTGGAACACTCTGGACGTCAGCGCCGGAAAGAGCCTCTCCATCGGAGACATGGAGCTGACAATCAGGCTGAAGGCCCGCAACGTCTGCGGCTTCAGCTACGAGACCGTGCGCTATTATCCCATGCCCGGCCGCTCGCTGCTGGCCGGACTCGAATTCAGATTCTGACACACCATGCTCTCTCTTCTGTACGTGATTCTTTCGGGCATCGCCCTCCCGGTCGGAGGCATCCAGATGCAGTACCTCTGGCGCAACCAGCTCGGCGACGTCTACTCGCTCGGCCTCGGCTCTGCCGCCTGCCTCGGAGCGGCTGCGGCCACGATGTCCGGGCTGTGCTCGCTGACAGTAGGCTCCTTCATCTGCACCCTGGTATGCACCCTCGTGTGCTTCGCGGTCACGCTCCGGCTGTCGACGCAGAACCTGATCACCTTCGGCATCATCTTCGGCACCTTCATCAGCTCCCTCGGCACCATAGTGGTGACCAACGCGCCCAACGGCGAGCTGCTCAAGCAGTATTATCTCTGGGGTGCGGCCAACTTCAACCTCATCGACGTCACCGCCGGCGACATCGTCTTCTCGCTGGCGCTCTTCGCCGCCGGATTCGCGGCCGCGCTGCTGCAGCACAGGTCGCTGACCGCCCATTTCCGCGGGGAGATCGAGCTGTCGAACCTCCGCAAGGCGGTCAGCCTGCTGATGATAATGTTCCTGGTGACCTCGGTCGTGAGCATCTGCGGCCCCATAGGCTTCGTGTCGCTGGGCGTGCCCAACCTCAGCAGGGCGATATCCAAAAGCAGCGACATACGCAGGCACTACCTGATTTCGAGCGCGATGGGGGTGGGGCTGCTGCTCCTGACCTATCTGGTGGTGAACTTCTCCGGGCTCGGAATCTACCTGCCCGTGAGCGCGACCATGGCGATAATCGCCCTGCCGCTGATGTTCTTCCTTTTCAGGAAATAGCCTACTGGAGGGGCACCACCGCGAAGAACTCGAGGTCGCCGGGGCCGTCGCATACCAGACAGTGGGTGTGGCCCTTGGGGCAGTAGTGCACGTCGCCGGCCCGCAGGTCGATGCGTCCGCCGTCGTAGACCGCATGCCCGCAGCCGGAGAGTATCAGGATGACCTCCGAGCTGTCGTCGTGGGTGTGGGTGCCGATGGAGGCGCCGGGCTCGAGGCGGGCCTTCATTATCTTGCCGTTCCCGTCGGTGAACATGCGGGCCGCAAGCGCCTTCTCGCCGCCCTTGAAATTGGGGATGCTCCTCTCTTCGATGGAATTGAAATCTATTTTCATCTTCGTATAGCCTGTTGGTCGGCACAAATATAGTGAAATCGGCTTATCTTTGCAGACCGTGAAAGTCTCAGCGCGCATATTCTGCTGCCTCGCGGCCTTCGCAGCCGCGGCCTGCAACGACGTGGCCTTCATCGAGGACTTCCTGCCCGAAGTCCCCGACATAGTCCTGGATGCGGAAAACAGCAGCGCCGTCATCGAGTTCGAGGCTGACAACTGGGACATAGCCGGGGTGAGGAACGGAATCTCCTACATCAACGCCACGATCTTCGACCTGGAGGGCCGCGAGACCGGCACCGACTTCCGCCTCGAGGGGCTCGGGAAGATGGTCTACGACCTGGACTGGTACTCGTTCAGCATCGGGCGCGACGCCCCCGACCGGCTGGAGATCACCCTCACTGAAAACCTGTTCGACTATCCGGTGTATCTGGAGCTGAGGGTGGGCAACGAGTTCGAAGCCAAGACGATGAAGCTGACGCTCGGCCCCACGCCGAAATATGAAATCGAAAGCGTGGAGTACCGCTGGGAGGACTTCCGATGGTCCGGCGACGTGCCGGAATTCCAGGAGCTGGTGCTCAAGGAGGTGTTCACCGTCGACAACAGCACCGGCGGGGAGGCGCTGGAAGTCACCGTGAAGCCCTACAGCGACGTCTGGCGCGAGATAGCCTTCATGGACGAGACAGGAACCACGCAAAGCGACTTCCTGCACATATTCGGAGACCGTCCGCCCTTGATAAGCATACCGGAGGTATCCGGCGGGCAACCTGTTTCCGGAGGCCCGGAAGTCGAATTCAGCTTGGAGCCGCAGCTGCTCGACTGCGGGCTGGACCCCGGACATGTCGAGACGGCGGTGGTCGGGCCCGGCCTCGTCAGGGACATCCACGTCTACCTCGAAGTCGAGACCTACTCCGTACCCTACACCGTCACGGCGAAGAGCCCCTTCAGCGGAAAGACCCGCAGCTTCTCCGGATTGCTCGTCAGCACGCTGCCCCGCGGATGCCTGGTGCTGCCCCTTGAACCGTCCGCGCCATGAGAAAGACCGTCACTACCCTAATCGCGGCGCTGACCGTCTTCTGCCTGGGTGCGTCGGGAGCCGAGCTGCCGGACAGCCTGCGCGGCACACATTATATAGGAGCCGACATCAGTCCCGCCTGGCTGCTGCCCACCAACCCCTTCTTCCGCGGCGACCGCTACCGCGATCCGATGAGCTCGCATTTCTCGATGCACCTGAAATACGGCTACAGGTTCAGCCCTGCCAGCCGCCTAGGCAGGCTCCACCCCCATGCCGTCCAGGGAATGGGAGTCAGCTGGAACACTTTCGGCAATGCCTACGAGGTCGGACGCCCGGTCGCCATATACGTTTTCCAGACCTCGCGGCTCGCGGGGCTCGGGGAGAGACTCTCGCTCGACTACGAATGGAATTTCGGAGCCTCGTTCGGCTGGAAGAAGTACGACCCGCAGCGCAATCCCGACAATACCGTGGTGGGCTCCTCCGTCAACGCCTACATCAACCTCGGGCTGCTGCTGAACTGGCAGTTCGCGCAGCACTGGAACCTGCGTGCCGGGGTTGGGATGACGCATTTCTCCAACGGCAACACCTCGCTGCCCAACGCCGGAGTCAACTCGGTCGGACTCAGGATAGGAGCCAGCCGCAGTTTCGGAGAAGCCGCCGTGGAACCCGTCGGACGGATGGCGTCCACGGACGTCGGACCGCAACGCAGGGTCAGCTGGGACGTCACCGTCTTCGGCGCCTGGAGGAAGAAATACCGCAAAGTCGAAGACAAGGCCCAGATCGCACCTGGCAGCTTCGCCGTGGCCGGGATGAACGTCAATCCTCTCTACCGCGTCAGCAGCTGGTTCAAGGCGGGGCTCTCCCTCGACGCGCGTTTCGACGAAAGCGCCAACATCTGGGACCACATGGCCGACGGCAACGAGGAGACAGGCGGCGATCTCAGATTCCACCGGCCTCCGTTCCGGGAGCAGTTCTCGCTCGGACTCTCTGCAAGGGCGGAGTTCACGATGCCCATATTCTCGATTAATGTCGGCCTAGGCAAGAACTTCATCTGCCAGGGCGCTGACACCGACAAGTTCTACCAGGACATCGCGCTGAAGACCGCGCTCTCGCGCAGGCTATTCCTTTATGTAGGCTACCAGCTCTACAATTTCAGCAAGCCCGACCACCTGATGCTCGGAATCGGAGTCAGACTCTGATTTTACTGCGGCACTGGTCAGGAAAACATCTTATTCGCTATATTTACATTTTTGAATTGCATTCGGAGATGACCCGGGAAACTGCCGACATAAGGGAGAGGAACATCATCCGCGCCAGTGCGGTGGGGATAGGGGCGAACGTGGCCCTCTGCGGCGCCAAGGCCGCAATAGGCCTGATTTCCAATTCGATAGCCATAATTCTGGATGCGCTGAACAACCTCTCCGACGCGCTGTCGTCGGTGCTGGTGCTCGCCGGAATCAGCCTGGCCAACAAACCCGCGAACCGCGAACATCCCTTCGGCTTCGGCCGCTTCGAATACCTCACGACCCTGACCATAGCCCTGATCATCCTCGGCACCGGAGTATTTTCGCTCGTGCAGTCCTTCGACAAGGCTCTGAACCCTGAGCCGTCGGAGTACGGCTGGGCCGGAGTCTCCGTGCTCGTGCTGGCGATCGGCGCAAAGCTGCTCTTGAGCCGCTACTACCGCCGGCAGGGCGAAGCCAACGAGTCCGACACGCTCAAGGTCACCGCGGGCGACGCGCTCTTCGACGCGGTCATTACCGGAGCCACGCTGGCCGCTGCGCTGGTGAACATCTTCTTCGGCGACGTGATGCCCTGGCTGGACGGCGCATTGGGAACAGGCATCTCCGCCGTCATCATCCGCGCGGGCGTGAAGATGGTGATGTCGCCGCTCGACCGCCTGCTCGGCGAGAGGATGGACAGCGGGCTGGTCGAGACCCTCAAGAAGGAAATAGCCGCCAACGACAAGGTGCTCGGGGTCTACGACATGATCATCCACGACTACGGCCCGGGGCGCAAGCTCGGCTCGGTCTGCATAGGGGTGGAGGACACCATGACCGCGCACGAAGTGCAGGACCTCACCAGGAGCATCCAGAGCCAGATTCTGGGACGCCACGGCATCCTGTTCACGATAGGCATACATGCGATGAACTGGAAGGACCCCGGCACCCGCATAATGTACGACAGCATCATGGACATGGTGCACGGCTGTCCCGGAGTGCTCGAGGTCCACGGGCTCTACATCGACCCCAAGGACAAGACCATCTCCTTCGACGTGGTGGTGGACTTCAGCGTCAAGGACACGGCCGCGCTGCGCTCGAAGCTGCTCGCCGAACTGAGCTCCAGCTACCCCGACTACAGGACAGACATAATAGTGGATTCCGACATCTCCACATCTTAGGCCGCGGCGGCCGGGCTAAAGCATGTCGGAGAGGCGCTGATAGTACTGGGGGCTGACGGGAATCTTCTGTACTCCGTCCTCCTGCATCTCAGCCACGATCTGCTCCTTGCCGCGGCTCAGCAGCTTCACATGCTTCGGATTGATATAATATGAGCGGTGGCAGCGCACCAGGCCGTGCCTGCCGGCAATCTCCTCGAGGCTCTTCATCGAACTGCGCAGCAGGTAGTCCCTGACCCTGCCGTTCTCCAGATAATGTATCTTCACGTAGTTGCCCTCGGCGTTTATATAGAGCAGGGCCGAAGGCGCGATGGTGAGCTTCAGACGCTTGAATTCGTCGTAGAACTTCATCAGCGAAGAGTCCGCAGCCCGCTCGCGCTCCAGCATGGCGGCGTTGAGGTTGTCGATCTCCCTGACGAGCAGCATCATCGCATAGGGGTAGACGAGCACGAGCCCGGCGAACTTCAGGCACTGCGGCACCGCGAGGAAATAAGGCAGCTCGTCGCCGTAGAAGAGCGAGGTGTACATGGCCATGAAAAGCGAGATTATCACTATCTCGGCCAGACACCAGAGCACATAGTGCCAGCGCCGGAACACGACTATCTTGCTCAGCACGCTGAGAATCAGCCGGGTGATCGCCAGTACGCCGAGTATTATGCAGCTCAGCATCAGGAAGTGGAAGAAGAAGCTCTTCCCGCCTACCTCATAGAACTCCTTTATCGAGAAGGGGTCGTAGAGCGAGCAGAAGCAGATGAAGAAGGCCGGGAGCAGCAGCACATAGAGCAAATGGCGCGAAAAGCTGCGCGGCATCTTGAAAATTGAGTCCATTCTTGTCCCTGAATTAGCTGGGACGAAAATCCTTCGCCCCGGTTTTCGTCCCTAAAATAGTGCTTTTAGTCCACAAAACAAGGTTTTCATTGACTTTTCAGCACCATACAGCCCAATTATTTCATCCCAAGGCCCGGACAGCCTACCTTTGCCGCACAAACCGCTTGAAACATGAAACAGATGAACACCTACGAATACTCGGCAGTACCCGAGAACACCGACTTCAACGGCCGCATCACCGTACCCTCGCTCTGCGGCCAGATGATAAGCGCGATAAGCCAGAACATAAGGGTTGAGGGCTACGGCCTCGACGTGATGGCCAGGGACAACCGCAGCTGGATCCTGCTGCGATCGGCCTTCGAGATCGATTTCAGACCGGAACTCTACAGCGACATCTACGTGACCGTATGGCCCGCCCCGAGAAGCGGCCTCACCTACAACCGCTGTGCACGGGTGACCGACAGCGACGGCAGGGAGCTCGGCAGGGGCACGACGGAATGGTGCGTGATAGACAAGAGCACCCGCAGGCCGGTATTTCCCGATATCGTGGACAAGGTCGCCGACCTCACGGTCCCCTGCCGCAGCCCGCGGCGCATCCGGGACTTCAGTCCCGAGGTGGAGGACAGGCACAGGATAGGCTACAGCGACTGCGACTTCAACGGACACCTCAACAACATCCGCTATCTGGACATGATGTTCGACATGCTGCCCGACTGCGCGATCTGCGGAGAGGGGCCGGTCAGGCTGGACATAAACTACCGGCACGAGGTGCGCCGCGGCACCGACATCTCGACTGGACTGAGAAGCCAGGCTCCGGACGGGTTCCTGTTCATCGCCAGAGCCCGGGAGCAGACACTCTGCAGCGCATCGATGCAGCTGGCTACTTCATGAAGACGAAGAACACGGCCATCACGAGGCAGCAGAACGCCGCGATGTGGTTCCAGTGTATTCCCTCCCCCTTGAACAGGAAGGTGATGATCACGGTGAAGACTATCAGCGAGACCACCTCCTGTATCACCTTGAGCTGGACGAGGCTGAACGGGCCGCCGTTGATGGAGGAACCGAGACGGTTGGCAGGCACCTGGGCGCAATACTCGAAGAAGGCCACGCCCCAGGAGAAGAGTATCACGCATATCAGCGGCCAGCTGTCGGAAATCTTGAGCTCCTGAAGTTTCAGGTGGCCGTACCACGCGAAGGTCATGAAAATGTTAGACACCACGAGCAGCAGAATGGTCCAAATACCTTGCATACACTACCTTATTTGATTTGACGGGCGCAAAGGTATAAATTTTTAAAATTTATTGCAGGAAAATTTGGAGAATTCACGGGAAAAGGATACCTTTGCAATCCCAAAACGGAGGACTCGTTAGCTCAGTTGGTAGAGCATCACACTTTTAATGTGGGGGTCTCGGGTTCGAGCCCCGAACGGGTCACGAGTTGAAATTTTGCTTCCTTAGCTCAGTTGGTAGAGCACCTGACTCTTAATCAGGGTGTCTAGGGTTCGAGCCCCTAAGGGAGCACCACTATATAAATCAGGCACTTGCAGTCTTCTGCAGGTGCCTTTTTCGTATGTCCGGCGGGGTCGGCCTGCCGGCAATATAGGGTTGTGTGGTGGTTCTTACTGCCGGAGGCCGAGCTCCGCCCGCGGCTGGGTCAGGGTATAATTGACATTTTTGGTTGGTGAAACCTCTATAACTTGTTAAGATTCTGCAATATAAAGAAATTAGATGAAACGCGTTTCATCTAATGAGTGATAATCGAAAAATAAGGAGGCGCCAACGCTGCCCGGAATGCGGGTCTTTGGACGTCATCAAATGGGGAGTGCGGAACGGGATTCAAAGGTTAAAGTGCAGAAATTGCAAGTCTCTATTTTCGACCCGGAGGGCAGACCTACTTCGTCAGGGACGACCTAAGGAAAGCCTACGTGCATCTCAAAAGAGCGATACCCAACCTGTTCACCTTCGTCGACCATCCCGGGCTTCCGAAGACCACGAACGCCCTCGAGGCGTTCTTCGGGCATCTCAAAGACCAGCTGAGGCTTCATCGCGGTCTATCGGAAACCCGTGTCGACAACTTCATAAAATGGTATCTCTACTTCAATGACGAAAAGAAAAAGAATAAATGATATGCCATCTTCAAAAGCCATGTGGTTGGTGGAATGCTGCCGCTTTCCACCAACCACTTTTGTCATTGTCACCAACCAAAAATGTCAATTATACCTGGGTCAGGGCAGCGGATTGCAAATATGGCACAACTTAGTAATTGCAGTTTAGGAAGGAGCGCTGGATTTGCAGAAATATTTGATTATAAGTATCTTACAAAGAGACAATGGTCCCACATACTTGCAATTTGGTTGATGTGAGGTGTACCAAAAAAGTTGGACAAAGGCCAAAAGCAATGGTAAAGAGCAACAGTTTACGAGTGCACCTGATGGTGCTGCTGTACGATTCGTTCAATTCGGGCCTGAGCCACGCGGAAAGCGCGCGTATTCACGGCGTAGGCGTCAGCACGTCGAGATATGCGGCCAGGTGGTGCCGCCGGATCCATTCCGCGGCGGAGTCGTTCGTGTCCCGGCAGGGGCTGAATGACCTGCACTATTATCGCACGATGATAGCGCGCGATATCCGCGAATCGCTATCTTTGCAGGAGGGCTGCGCCCGGCACGGCTGCCCGCCGCGGACGTACCGCATGTGGGAGTATGCGTACTACTCCGGCCTGCTGGACCGGAGGGAGTCGGAGCTGACGGGCCGTCAGCCGCAAAAGAAAGGGACAGAGATGGCAGAGACGACAAGAAAGCGCGCCGCGCGCGCCGCGGACCTGGAGAAGGAGCTGGAGGCCGCCCGCGCGGAGAACGAGTATCTCCGCTGCGAGAACGCGTACCTAAAAAAAAAGATGGAACTGGAGGGGAGGCCGGTGCGCCTGCCGGATCTCCGGTCTGGGCGGAGGCGGTGAGGGCGGTGACCGCCCTGCGGGGGGAGTATCCGCTGGAGCTGCTGCTGCGGGTGTCGGGGATGAGCCGCAGCACGTACTACCACCGCGCGGGGTCGCTGCGCCGCAGGGAGGAGGGCCGCAGGGAGGACGCGCT
>ERZ779889.809-NODE-809-length-36595-cov-17.344089_pt1 | contig 36595 bp, 22 predicted proteins | sample MGYA00511030_ERZ779889 | MGnify/ENA primary metagenome ERZ779889 (study PRJEB29588, sample SAMEA2160616) | human gut metagenome | biome: human gut; feature: human-associated habitat; material: faeces | place: Denmark | collected 2008/2010 ... | reverse complement strand
CAGAGCGTCTGCCTTACAAGCAGAGGGTCGGGGGTTCGAATCCCTCAGCGCCCACCAACCGATTAAGCAATCAGGCTGCGATTCAATTTAGCTTTGAATCGCAGCTTTTTTGTTTCTGTCAACCCCGCGGAGCCGTCGGTTGTTATTTAAGGAAAGAAGATTTGCGTATGAAAATGAACATTATGGTAGCAGCGTGGCTTACCGCTCTGCTTTCTGCGGGTGAGGTCTCCGCGCAGTTCAATCTCGGCAGTGCTGTAACAGCAGCCGCCGAAGGTATCCAGGCGTTGTCGGTGAGCGATGCTGAGATGGCAGCCTACGCCCATCAGTCAGTTGAGCAGATGGATGCCCAGAATAAGGTAGCGGCGCCCGACAGTCCTTATACGCGCCGGCTGAATCAGGTCACCGCCGGACTTACCAACGTAAATGGAACCCCTTTGAATTTCAAGGTTTACATTACTAAGGATGTCAATGCATTCGCTTGTCCCGACGGATCGGTTCGTGTCTACTCCGGACTTATGGATATTATGAACGATGATGAGTTGCTCGGTGTAATCGGTCATGAAATCGGACACGTGGCGAAAAAACATTCAAAAAAAGCTTTCAAGCAGAAACTGCTCACGTGTGCGCTTGTTGACGGCGTGGCATCGGCCGGAGGAACCGCGGCTGCCATATCGCAAAGCGACCTCGTGAAGCTCGGCGAAGTTTTCTCGAGCGCCACCTACTCTAAAAAACAGGAAAGTCAGGCCGACGACTACGGCTACGACTTTCTGAAAAAACACGGAAAGAATCCGTGGGGAATGGTCACCGCATTTCAGAAACTCGAGAATATGGAACAGCGTTCAGGATCGGAGCCCAGTGCCCTCCAACTGATGTTTTCGGACCATCCCGACACGGCGGCCCGCATCCAGCGAATGGCGAAACGCTGCCGGAAAGACCGTATAGCCCCGCCTTCAGGAACAAACACTTCTTCGCCCTCTTCCGTTCCGGTTCAGAAGTCGGAATCTTCTCTTCCGTTCACTCTTACGCCTGCCCAACTGCCAACAAAAAAGTGACAGCCATTGAGGCTGAACAGCGCAAACGGATGTCTGTAATTAAATGCGGTTAATAGTAAACGCCGGTTGAAATGATAAAATTCGCATGCATTGGCTAACGCCGGTTTAGAGGCCTCGCGCCCTCCGGGGCTCGCCTCGAGTGAGGAGAGGTGACGGTCTGTCCCACAGCTCCACAATGGGTTAAGTTATATCGCCCCTCCGGGGCTTTTACGGCGTTTTTAACAACCGCATTTTTACACTGTTCCCTTTCTGTCGCTACACAAATGTCGGGATGTCCGGTTTTCGATTCAGCGGCCTGTTGTGTCAGAGAGGCTGATACGGTTTCTGTTTCAGTCTGCAGTTCTGCGATTTTTTTCGCGGTTTCCTTGCGGCGCGCTGCGGCAGCGCGTGCGGTAGTGGAGCGGCGGATGGCGCGGTCGAGGTCGGGGAGCAGGCGGTCGAATATCACTTTTGCTTTTCTGCCCAGGCCGGTCGGTTTCCCCTCAGGTTTGAGATAGTGGCGCACGGCAGTCACTACCTGCTTGAAGGTGAAGGGGTCGATTTTGCATCCGGTCATGGAGTCGATAACGTCGGAGATGATAATACGGTAGGCGCGGTCTGATACGCGGCTGCTTGTTTCTTTCGTAGTGCTTTTCATAATGTGTGTTGTTTTTTCGCAAAGATAATACAGCATTGTTCAGAAAACATTGCGATAATGTCGCTTTTTTCAAATCAAGGCGAAAATTTTTGTGGACAGGAGTACGGGAGGAACAGTAGGAGGTGAGAACATGAGAGGGATGTTTAAACAGAATAAAAAGTTGATAATCAATATAATAACGCAGCTCGTGAAGACCGTGCTTTTAGCGACATACAATATGAATGCATATACGATTGCGGGCGCTAAGTATAGCGCCCCTACTGCTAATCAGGTGATTAGCGTCAAACTGTGGTCGGAATTTAGATGGAACAATAGCAAAAGTCGGTTGAAATGATAAAAATTCCCGCGCCAAAAATTCATCTTCGGAATTAGAAAAGCTACATTATCGCAGTGGTCTTTTGTTTATTGCATTTTATCTTTGCCGGAGAAATAAAAAAGCGTCCGGAACCGGAGGGTTTCGGACGCTATAGGGTGATAAATAAGATGTCTTATTTCAGTGTGCCTGCTTCTGCCTGCTGGATCATAGTCTTGTCGGCAGTGATGTAGATTTCCACGCGGCGGTTCTGAGCGCGGCCTTCGGGAGTAGCGTTTGATGCTACATAATCCTGCATAGGAAGACCTTCGGCACTCAGACGGCTTGCCTGCACTCCGCTGTTGAGCAGATAGTTGCGAACAGCGTCGGCACGGCCGGTCGATACTCTCTGGTTTACCTGGAGCGTGCCCGTATCGTCGGTATAACCGTAGATCTGCACGTTGGTGTTGGGGTTGCTGATGAGCGAGTTGGCAAACGCTGTAAGATCGTTCTTGGCGTTGGCGCTGAGAGTTGTTCCGTTGGTGGGGAAGAGGATTCCGCCGTTGAAGGTGACCTTGATGGCCTGCAGACCGTTCTGGTCGGTGGTCTGCTCTACGGTAGCCTGCTGCTTGAGCTGCTCCTGGAGTTCGGCCTGCTGTTTGTCCATCTTCTTGCCGATGAGAGCACCTGCGCCTGCGCCGACAGCAGCACCGATGGCTGCGCCTATACCTGCGCCTTTGCCTCCGCCGATGAGTGCGCCGAGGCCTGCGCCTACGCCTGCACCGCCGCCGCCACCGATAAGGGCGCCCTTACCTGTGTTTGACATAGATGAACATCCGGTAGTGAAAAGGAGTGAGAGCGAGAGTGCCACACATCCGAAAATCTTAAAAAGTTTCATCTGTTTATAAAAATTTAAGTTATAATATTAATGCAAATGTAATCTAAAATTCCGATTTAAGCAATAATCTGCATATTATATATACGAATACGCGGTTTTTTTGTTCAATCGAGCATTCATGCAAACAGTGCGCGGAACGCTTCCTCAACTTTCGCTACCTCGGTTATCCGTATAGAGAATCCGGAGGTGTCGGTTCCCTTGAGGTTGTTGCGGGGTATGAGAATGGACTCCATTCCGAGCTTTTCGGCCTCAAGGATTCGCTGCTCTATGCGGGTGACAGGACGGATTTCGCCCGACAGCCCGACTTCGCCGGCCATACATACCCGGCGGGGAATGGTCATGTCGACGTTCGACGACAGTATGGCGCATATCACCGGGAGATCGATGGCCGGGTCGCTCACCTTGAGCCCGCCGGCAATATTGAGAAACACGTCCTTCTGGGCAAGTTTAAAACCCACCCGTTTTTCGAGCACGGCAAGGAGCATGTTCATGCGCTTGGAGTCGAATCCGGTGACGGAGCGCTGCGGTGTGCCGTAGGCGGCGGTGCTGACCAGCGCCTGGATCTCGATCAGAAAAGGCCGGATACCCTCCATTGTCACTCCGACGGCTATGCCCGAGAGTTCTTCGCCGGCCTGCGTAAGCAGCATTTCCGACGGGTTGGTGACCTCCCGCAACCCGCGCTGGCACATTTCGTAGATGCCGAGTTCGGAGGTGGAACCGAATCGGTTCTTTATGGAGCGGAGTATGCGGTACATATGCTGACGGTCTCCTTCGAACTGGAGCACGGCGTCGACAATATGCTCGAGGACTTTTGGCCCGGCTATGCTGCCCTCTTTGTTGATATGGCCTATCATCATCACCGGCACTCCGGATTCTTTGGCATATTTCAGAAGCCGGGCGGCGCATTCGCGCACCTGGCTCACGCTGCCCGCCACGGATTCGATGGCGTCGGAAGCGATGGTCTGGATGGAGTCGATGACGAGCAACTGCGGGGAGGTGGCGCGGATATGCTCGAAAATAGTCTCGAGCGATGTCTCGCAGACTATCAGCACGTTTTCGTTGAGTTTTCCCAGACGGTCGGCGCGCATTTTTAGCTGTTGCGGACTTTCCTCACCCGATACGTAGAGCACGCGGCGCGATTTTATCGACAGCGTGTTCTGCAGCACGAGCGTTGATTTGCCGATACCCGGCTCACCGCCGATCAGTACCAGGGAGCCGGCTACGAGGCCACCCCCGAGCACACGGTTAAGCTCGCCGCTGGGCATCCGGACGCGGGTCTCTCCGGTGGTTTCTATCTGCGAGACCGGCACCGGTTTGGAGCGGGTGGCGCCGGTTCCGACGGCGAGTGAGCGCGAGCTTTTCGAGGCTGCCACGCGCTCCTCTACCATAGTGTTCCATTCGCCGCAGGCCGGGCAGCGCCCTTCCCATTTGGGCGACTCGTTGCCGCAGCTGTTGCAGAACCATACGGATTTGTATTTCTGTGCCATGGCTGTCTTTATCTTCTGAACATTGCGAGGGTTATTGCGGTGGCTATGGCGGCGTTGAGCGACTCGGAGGTCTGCCGTCCCGGAGGATACGACGGAATGGTGAGACGGCGTGTGACGGTAGTTCCCACCGCTTCGCTGATTCCGTTGCCCTCGTTGCCGGTTATGATTATGCCGGCAGGAGAGAGTCGGGCATCGTTTATGTTTTCGCCGTTGAGATAGGTGCCGTATACTTCCGGCGCATCCGCTTCGGCAATCATTGCCGGAAGGTCACCGTAAATCACCTTCACCCGCGCAATGGCGCCCATGGTTGCCTGGACGGTTTTGGGCGAGAAGATGTCGGCGGTCTCGCGCGAGGCAAGGATGGTGTCGACCCCCATCCAGTCGGCCACGCGCACTATCGTGCCGAGGTTGCCGGGATCCTGGATGGTGTCGAGAGCCAGCACGAGGTTGCTGTCTGCCAAGCCCTTTATTACGATGCCGGAACGGTCGGGGATTTCGTAGACGGCAACAACCTGAGGTGGCGTTTTCAGGGATGATATCCTGCTCATCGAGCCGCGGGGCGCGCAGTAGAGCGATTCGGGTGGAAGAGTACGCTCAATACCGGGGTTTTCGTCGTACCACTGCCGGGTTGCCACGAGGCAGCGGAGGGTAAAATGCCCGAGAGTATCGAGCACGCATTTCGTACCTTCGGCTTTGAATATCCCGAGTTCAGTCCGGCGCTTGGTCTGGTCGAGCGAATGGATTGTCTTGCAGAGTGCTGATGTTATATCCTGCATAGGAGTCGTTATAAAAAAGCAACGCCGCGCCTGCCGGCACGACGCTGCCTGAAAAATTTTAAGGAGTATCAGAGCCCTTTGCCGTGGCAGTTCTTGTATTTCTTGCCTGAACCGCAGGGGCAGGGATCGTTACGGTTTATGCGCGGCCCTGCCTTTACGGGCTGGGGTGCCTGGCGGGTCTGCGGCGCAGAGGCTGCGGCGCGCTGGTCGGCTTCGCCCGGCAGATTCTCGCGCGAGGTGCGCAGGTTGGAGTAGTCCTGACGCTTCTCCGGCATTGCACGCTCCACCTTGGGAGCGGGTTTCGGAGCCTCGGCGGCCTGCGATTCGGAATCCGATGCGGGAGCCTGTGCTGAAGGCGCGGGCGCCTGCTGAACGTAGATTTGCCCGCGCATGAGGGTCGACAGAGCCTTCACGTTGAGTGTATTGAGCATCTGTTCGAAGAGGTGGAACGACTCGACTTTGTAGATTACGAGCGGATCCTTCTGCTCGTATGAGGCGTTCTGCACGCTCTGGCGCAGCTGGTCGAGTTCGCGGAGATGCTCTTTCCAGAGTTCGTCGATGGTGACGAGAAGCACAGCCTTATGCCATTCCTTAACGATGCTGCGGCAGTTGGAATCGTATGCCTCGTTGATGTCGACCACGAGGTTGAAGAAGCGCTTGCCGTCGGTCATAGGAACGGCGATTCTGCCCTTGAAACCGCGGTTTTCAACGCAGTCCTTTATCACCGGTTCTGCAACCTCGAGGATTCTCTGCGATTTGCGGCTGAATGCCTCGTTGGCCGCCTCATGGATTTTCTGTATGGCGTCCTCCTTTTCGAGGTTGCGGTATTCCTCGGCGGTGAAGGGGGGCTCGATGGTGAGCACGCGGAGCAGTTCCATAGAGAGGTCGTCGAAGTCGGCCGGGCCGTAGTTGTTGACGAGGTTCTCGATCACGTCCCACATCATGTTGGCGATGTCGATGCCGATTCGTTCGCCCAGCAGGGCGTGGTGACGGCGGCTGTAGATGTAGGTGCGCTGCTTGTTCATCACGTCGTCGTATTCGAGCAGGCGCTTGCGGATACCGAAGTTGTTCTCCTCCACGCGCTTCTGGGCGTTGCCGATGGCTTTCGTGACCATTCCGCTCTCTATGCGCTCTCCCTCCTCGAGTCCGAGAGTGTCGAGCATTTTCATGACGCGGTCGGTTGCGAACAGACGCATAAGCTGATCTTCGAACGACACGTAGAACACTGACGAACCGGGGTCGCCCTGACGTCCGGCACGACCGCGGAGCTGGCGGTCGACGCGGCGCGATTCGTGGCGTTCGGTGCCTATGATGGCGAGGCCACCGGCTTCCTTAACCTCCGGGGTAAGCTTGATGTCGGTGCCTCGGCCCGCCATGTTGGTGGCGATGGTGACGGTACCTTTACGGCCGGCATTTGCAACGATTTCAGCCTCTTTCTGGTGAAGTTTGGCGTTGAGGACGTTGTGGGGGATATGGCGCATGGTGAGCATTCGGCTCAGCAGCTCGGATATTTCCACCGAGGTGGTACCCACGAGCACGGGGCGTCCTGCTTTCACGAGTTCCTGGATTTCCTCGATAACGGCGGCGTATTTTTCCTTCTTGGTCTTGTAGACGCGGTCGTTCATGTCGATTCGTGCCACCGGTTTGTTGGTGGGGATGGTGACCACGTCGAGCTTGTAGATGTCCCAGAGCTCGCCCGCCTCGGTTTCGGCGGTACCGGTCATACCGGCGAGCTTATGGTACATGCGGAAGTAGTTCTGCAGGGTGATGGTGGCGAAGGTCTGGGTGGCGGCCTCGACTTTCACGCCCTCCTTCGCCTCGATGGCCTGGTGGAGACCGTCGCTGTAACGGCGTCCCTCCATAATACGGCCAGTCTGCTCGTCGACGATCTTGATTTTGCCGTCGTCGATTACGTATTCAACGTCTTTCTCGAAGAGCGTGTAGGCCTTGAGCAACTGGGTGACGGTGTGGACTCGCTCCGATTTAACGGCGTAGTCCTGCATTAGCTCGTCCTTGCGGGCCTGACGCTGGGCGAGGTCGGGTATGGTCTCGGCCTCGCTGAGCAGTGATGCGATGTCGGGGAGCACGAAGAAGTTGGGGTCGTCGGTCTTTCCGGTGAGTTCGTCGATACCTTTGTCGGTGAGCTCCACACTGCGGTTTTTCTCGTCGATCACGAAGTAGAGCGGGTCGGTAACCACCGGCATCTCTCTCTGGTTGTCCTGGAGGTAATAGGCCTCGGTCTCGAGCAGCTGGTTCTTCATGCCTTCCTGCGAGAGGAACTTGATGAGGGCGCCGTTTTTCGGCAGACCCTTGTAGGCGCGGAAGAGGAGCAGGGCGCCTTCCTTGCGCACCTCCTTGTCGTCGCTGGCGAGCTTGGTCTTTGCCTCGGCCAGAATTTTAGTGACGAGGCGGCGCTGGGCTTCCACTACTTTTTCAACATTGAACCGGTACTGGTCGAAGAGCTGGTCGTCGCCTTTCGGAACGGGGCCGGATATGATGAGAGGGGTACGGGCATCGTCGATGAGCACGGAGTCGACCTCGTCGACGATGGCGTAGTAGTGCTTGCGCTGCACCATGTCGCCGGGTGTCATCGCCATGTTGTCGCGCAGATAGTCGAAGCCGAATTCGTTGTTTGTTCCGAAGGTGATGTCGCAGTTGTAGGCGGCGCGGCGCTCGGGGGTATTGGGATCGTGCTTGTCGATGCAGTCGACGGTAGAGCCGTGGAACATATACAGCGGACCCATCCACTCGGAGTCGCGTTTCGACAGGTAGTCGTTGACGGTGACCACGTGGACGCCTTTGCCCGAGAGCGAGCGGAGGAATACGGGGAGTGTGGCCACGAGGGTTTTACCTTCGCCGGTGGCCATTTCGGCGATTTTGCCCTGATGGAGCACGATACCGCCTATGAGCTGAACGCGGTAGTGGACCATGTCCCATTTAATCTCATTGCCGCCTGCCATCCAGTGGTTGCGGTATATGGCCTTGTCGCCGTCGATGCTCACGAAGTCCTTGCCTGCTGCGGCGAGGTCGCGATCCATCTGCGTGGCGGTCACCTCGATGGTCTCGTTGGCGGCGAAACGCGCCGCGGTCTCGCGGATAGCAGCGAAGACCACCGGGAGGTTTTCGTTGAGTTTGTCTTCGATTGTGTCGAGAATAGATTTCTCGTTCTGGTCGATTTTGTCCCAGAGAGGCTGACGCTCGTCGAAGGGGAGATCTTCCACCTTTGCCTTGAGTTCGGCAATTTCCGTCTCGTATGGTGCGACGGCTTCCTTTATTGAGGTGCGGACGTCGGTAATTTTCTGTCGGAGCTCATCGTTGGTCAGGGTTTTCATGCCTGGACCCTCGGCTTCGATTTTCTTGACGATAGGTTCGATTTCTTTCAGATCGCGGGTGGACTTGTCACCGAATATCTTGGTCAGAAATGATAAGAATGACATTTATATATGTGGTTTTGTTTTTTAGCTTGGTTTTGTATAATATAAGGGTAAAGAGGCCGATATTGTTTACCGGAGCCTCACGGGAGCGGTTGCCGCGGCGTTGGGCGACCGAATGCGGAGTATCCGCGCCACTGTGGGTGCGATGGAGCGGGCGTCGACGGGGATGTCGATGCGCTGCGATTCGATTCCGGGCGACAGAATGTAGACCGGAGAGGTGGTCACAACGTTTCTTACCACGGGGCCGTTGGCCGAAGCGGGGCTGATTTCGCCGTCTTCGCCGGTGTTGTCTGTTATTTCCCATCCGGGATTCACGAGCACGAGCAGATCGCCGGCATGGTTGAGCGAGGTGTTGCGGCGCAGGGCGTAGCCGTTGTCGCCGGCGCGGCTCGAGAGTATGTCGTCGATGGTGAATACTTCCGAAACTCCGGTCATGCGGGTGAGCAGACGTGCCGCTTCGGCGCGTATGGCTGCCGGGTCGAGGTCGCGCTCCTTGAGGAGAGCATTGTTGAGGTAGAGATAGCCGTTGTGGAATCCGCTCACGTAGTCACCGTTGCCGTGAAGGGCGATGAGGTACATGTTGAGCAGCGAGATTGCGCGCCGGGGCGAGAATACGCCGTATGGAATGTGCCAGCGTTCCTCCTCGCGCTTGGAGTCGGTGGGGGTGGGGGTGCCGGCTACAAAAACGAGCGTATGATCCATTCCGGGGCCCTTTTCAATCGCCTGAAAGAGGTTGGAGAGGTCGGCGTCGAGGCGCAGGTAGGCGTCCATGGTCTCTATGCGGTTGTCGGCTTCCCTGCCGTACTGATAGGGAGCGAGTGTGTAGCTGAGATTGACCATGTCGGTCACGTCTTTCTGCCCGAGTTGCATCGAGGTGATGTAGTCGATGGCGAGGGAGGTCACTTCGCGGTTGGCCGGCGCCGAGGTCTTGAAGGCTTTGAAGCGATTTGGGTCGCGGGCCGGGAAAGTGTGGCGGAAGGGGTATATCTTCTTGTATTCCGGAAGGTCGGGATAGCGGTCAAGTGGAACCGACGGAGTCCAGCCAAGGGTGTCGAGCCGCGAGGCAAGCGGGGAGAAATGGTTGCGCTTCGACACGGGCTGTGGCGAGTCGCGGTAGAAAGTCGACGTCACCCATTTTCCGGAGATGTCGCTGATCCAGTATGCGCTGTTGCCGGCATGTCCGGCGAGGATGATGGCAATCTGAGCGTCGGGGGCGATGGCGTGAACCTGTCCGATGCCGCCGTCGGCTATGCGGATTTCGTCGCTGAGGGTGGAAACGAGCAGCGGTTCGGGGGTGAATGCGGCGTCGGAGTAGTTTCCGATTTTCGAGGCGCTCAGAAGCACCGGATGGTCTGCTTTTTTCTCTACGCTGTAGACTCTGGCGGCGGGTATTCCGTTGACCGACGGGGCCGAACCGGAGATGAGCATTGCCGTTGCGGCGGTGGCGTCGATTCCGGGGCCGAAGTCAACGTTTTCAATCGAGACTCCGGAGTCGAGAAGTCTTTTGAAGCCTCCCTCGCCGAAATTTCCGCGGAGAAGGTCGAGGCAGTCGCTCTGCAGCCCTTCCACGAAGATGCCTACCACGAGGGTGGGACGTTTCGGCAGCCTGAGGTCGGGAGCTGTTGCCGCAGTGATGCCGAGCGACACCATAGAGGCTACGATGGCACACGCTACACGGGCTGTTATTTGCGACTTTTTGACCATTTTATAACATAAATATTGGCTGATGAGCGGAGGATGTCGGCTAAAATCAGCGGATAGAACGCAGCGTTTGCGCTCTGCAGGCCGAAAGCGAAGATGCCCGTCAGCACAATTAGGGATGCAAAGTTAAAAAAATGATACCACAAAAGCAAGTTTTCAGCCTTTTTTACCCACGGCAGAACGGCCCCGAGCAGGCAGAGCGGATTGAGCCACAATATCACCCAGTTGGGCGAGGTGGCTTCGTGAACCGACACGAACACCAGAAATGCGATAAGGCAGCCGCTGAGACCCTGAGCGCTGAAAAGCACCGTGTCGAACCATCGGGTGAGGTGCCGGCGGCGGATGTCGCACACGCTGAAGAGCGCCGACAGCGCCAGGATGACAACCGCGAATGCCATCGGTGTGGCATACCACGGTGTAGGCGGAAGCACCGCGCTGCGGCCTGCGGTGTCGATGATTTTTTCTTCAGAAGTCACGACTTTCCGGGCGCCGGCGGTGGCTCCGGAGAGCATTCCGCGCAGCACCACGGGGGCGAATGCGTATTCCCGTCGGGTGAGCTTGTGGTCTATGCCGCTTCCGAGAGCGAGGTCGATTCCGAACTGATACCACGGGTAATTACGGTGGTAATATGCCATTACCTTCCGGAAAGTATCTGTGTTTTCGGGAAGTTGCGGGGCTGCGAGGGCGATGGAGTCGCCCAAAGCGCGCTCTACGTATGCGAGGGCGCGGGTAGAGCAGTTGTCGTAGACGTAGTTGTAGCGGTAGGTGCGGTTTTCTGGGCGCAGGCAGTCGGATATCAGGGTTATCAGGGTGTCGGTTTCGGCTGCAGTGAGGTTGAGCCGCTGTGCGGTAACTTCGCGTCCGGAGCCGGCGTATTGCATCAGAAACAGTTCGGTGGGTGCGACACCCGACTTATAGTCAGTTTCTCCTTTTACGAACCTATACACGAAAAACGGTGCGCTGAAGTCGAACAGGCCCCAGTTGACAACGCAGTCAGTGCCGGTGCGTGGATCGGCTATACGCAGCGCCGTGTGGCCTTCGAGTTCGTAGATGTCTGACCCTTCGGCACACGTCAGGAACCACACCGATGCACTGTCGGCAGGTTCGGCTGCCGCGCAGCCAAGTGCGGACAGCAGGAGGGTTATGATATAGGTGAGATGCCGGAGTTGCATGGGAAAATGGGATTGTCAGTTCAGCATGCGGCTGATTTCGTCGGCGCCGAGAACCGCAAATACTTTTTTGCCGTCGGGGGTGAGTCCCGGAGAACTGAGTCTGAAAAGGTCGGCGAGTATTGAGTCCATCTCTTCGGCAGAGAGTCTCCGGCCGTGTTTTATGGCAGCGCCACGGGCCATTGACCGCGCTACCCTCTCGCGCAGCGAACTTCCGAACTCTTCGCCTGATTCGGTAACATTTTCAAGCAGTTCGAGGAGCACGTCGCGGACACCGGAACCGCCGAGCACGGCCGGGGCGCCGTTGACGCTCCAGGTGTTTCCCCCGAGTGGAGCGATATCGAATCCGAGTCGGATCAGGTCGTCGGCAACAGAGGTCATCACGGCGTTCTGAGCGGGGGAGAGGTCGAGCACGTCGGGAAACATCGAGCGCTGCGCTGCGAAAGAGCCGGATGCTGCCATCTCAAGATAGCGCTGGTAGAGTACGGTAAAGTGAGCGCGGTATTGGTCAACAATCATCATCCCTCCACGGGAGGGGGTGAGGATGTAGGACTCGTTCAGCTGCATCACCGGCGAACTCTGCTTGCCGAGGTCGAGACTGAGCGCCGATTCGTCGGTTTCGGCAGGGACGAAGTCATTTATGGAACTGCCTACGGTGGAGGTGTACGATTCATTGCGCTTGCGGGTGAAATCGTCGTAGAGTTTCTCCCAGTCGCGGGTTGCGGAATTGAGTGCGCTATGGTATCTGCCTTCCGATGGGAAACTCCGGTTTTCGCGGTGTGGTGCAGGGTCGGGCGTTTCGTCAAAAGGATTATAGGCGGGATCGAGATCCACTCCGTGGACGGCTGTCTCATCGGGGTTGAAAACAGGAATGTCGGGCCGGTCGTCGGTCTCGAAGTCTATGCCCGGCACGGCGCTGAACCGTCCGAGCGATTCGCGCACGGTGGCAGTGAGGATCTGCCATATGGCCTGTTCGTTTTCGAACTTGATTTCGTTTTTGGTGGGGTGGATGTTCACGTCGATTGTCTCGGGGTCGACGGTGAAGTTTATGAAATAATTCGGCTGCATGTCGGGGGCAATGAGCTGCTCGTAGCACTGCAGAAGCGCCTTGCGGAAATACGGGTGAAGCATATTGCGGCCATTGACCATGAAATATTGCAGCGGGTTGCGGCGGCGGGCGTTTTCGGGCAGACCGATGAATCCGGAAATCCTGACGATGGAAGTGTCGGTTTCCACCGGGATTATCTGGCGGTCGAGCGATTTGCCGAAAAGGTCGACGATACGCTGCTTGAAAGAGGTGCCGCGCAGAGAATGGAGAGTGGTGTCGTTGTGGATCAGCGTGAAGTCGACGGCTGTGTTAACGAGTGCGAGGCGTTCGAATTCGCGCATTATGTTGCTCATTTCCACTGTGTCTTTCTTCAGGAATTTCCTTCGGGCGGGCACGTTGAAAAAGAGATTCTTTACCATTATGTTTGTTCCCGGCACGCAGGCCTCGGGGGCCTGGCTCTCTACGGCCGAGCCGTTGATGATGATGCGGGTGCCTATGGATGCGCCTTTGAGCATGGTGCGCATGTCGACCTGCGCCACTGCGGCAATCGAGGCGAGGGCTTCGCCGCGGAAACCCATGGTGTGGAGTGTGAAGAGATCGTCGGCGCGTGCGATTTTCGAGGTGGCGTGGCGCTCGAAAGCGAGGCGGGCGTCGGTGTCGCTCATGCCGGAGCCATTGTCGATGACCTGAATCAGTGTTCTTCCGGCATCCTTGAGCACGATTGTCACGTTGGTGGCACCGGCGTCGATGGCATTTTCCACGAGTTCCTTTATTACAGACGCGGGACGCTGGATAACTTCACCGGCGGCAATCTGATTGGCCACCGAGTCGGGCAGAAGTCGGATTATGTCGCTCATTGTTCTTTTTCTTCATCGTTTGGAATTACAGCCGGCTGCGGCTCGGGCAGCGTGGCACCGGATCCGTTTCCGTCGGCGGGGTCGGCCGGTTCGTCGGGAACCGGCATCTCAGACTCCGGGAGTGCGAGCGAATCGGGCATCAGTGTCGTAACGGAGTCGGGGAGCGTGAGCGAATCGGGTGACAGGACCGTGGAATCAGCCGGAATGGAGTCGGACAGCACTGCTGTACGCGGCTTTACCTCAGGCAAATCAGGCACTTGTGGCTTCGGCTTTCCCGTGGCGGTTCCGCGCACTTTCTTTGCTTCGGGTTTCGGAACGCCGAGAAGAGTGGAACTCATCAGTTCGCCCATCTGATCCGGATAAATGAACACCTCGTCGGGCGACATCGGGCGCAGCGACTCGTACCACCTGAATTTAGGCAGGAAATACGACGATTTTTTCGCGAGATAAAGCGGGGTAACCTTTCCGGTGGTCTCGGGCCACATTTTCACTTTTTCGAGCTGTCCCTCGTTGAACTGAGCGTCGAGGTAGCTGCTCTCCACAAAGGCGAATTTGTTGTAGGAGGAGTCGTTTTCCATCGGGAACATGATCACCTGCACGTTGCCCTCGGCATAGACGCGACGTATAGTGGTGTCGTTGAGCCATGCCGTCATATCGCTGCCGGTCATCTGGTTGTAGCAGTCCTCGGCGATGTGTTCGGAGACGAGTCCGGTTTCGGGCAGACGTGCCCAGTCGGCCGTGGAGTCCGTGAAATGCACGTAGATTATGTTGCCGGCAATCTGCCGCTGACCGCTCCACACCAGCGGATGGTCGTACATATATAATATGGAATCGCGCTCCACAATACTCATGGAGTCGCAGAGACCCTGGATGTCGGTGCGGAAAAACCTCACTTTGCGGAAGGCATTTGTCACTCTCGAAGAGTCAGGGAGCATAAATCCGTTGATGGTGTCGCCGTGAAGGTAAAGCGTGTCGGATTCGGAGTACTGCATTGCGAGGGCGTTGCCGGTTACGAAAGAGCTGTCGGTAAGCTCGTTGTAGAATCCGTAATCGCCCATGAGAATCGACTTGTTGGCAGTGTCGGTCAGAATCATGTTGCCGAAGGCCTCGCCGAATCCGGCGTTGCGGTCGTAAAACAGAGTGTCGCCTGTAAGGGTATTTCCCTTGTTGGTAATCACCATTGACCGGCGGTAGAGGTCGGCGATGTTGGTGCGGGTGTCGTAAAAACCGTCGGACGAATGGATTTCGCCGTCCTTGTTGACGATGCGGGTAGGGCAGAGCAGACGTGCTATGCCGCTCTGGGTATTGTAGGTGAGGGAGTCGGTATACATCTTCAGCGTGTCGGCAGGCCGCGGGCCGGTCAACTCGACGTTGAGATAGAAGAATGCATCTTTCGTGGCAGGATAATAGTAGCCCTGCAGCGACTCGAGAGTATTTGTGCGGTCGGAGAGGGTGCCTCCGGTCTCGTAGTAGCCCACATCCTCATACATATCGTAGAAAAACACGTCGGTCTCGAGTTTGACGTCGCGGTTTATCAGGCGGACATTTTTACCGGGATATGCGCGGAGTTCCGTAAGCTCGTCCTGACCGTTGTAGTAGAGCTCGTCGCCGTAAACGAACAGGGTGTCGCCCTGCTCCATACGGACATTGTTGAAAGCGTCGAGCGACCCTGTCTTTTCGTTGAAACGGGCGCTGTCGCAGTACATGAACATGTCGGCTTTCCGGAACTGGACGTTGCCTGTAAGCACCTGCACGTCGGAGTCGCGGGCAGCGTTATGGCTCAGTGCGTCGGCGTGGACGAGAATCACCTTTCCCGGTTCATGGGGATTGGTAGAGGGCACGGTGGGGCGGATTACGGGCGGCTTCGGAGCCTGAGGCTCTTTGGCGCGGGGATTAACGGCGAGCATGGCAGGCAGCGACACGAGGACAGCCATGAATATCGCGCATACAGCGCCCCTGCGGCGGCGCAGCCATCCGGTAAAAGAATTGAAAGCCGACAGCACTGAGCTGCCGGCCTTGTGGGGTCGGTATGAACCTTCGGAGCGCATCATTTCTGCGATGTTGAACTGTCTTTAATCCATCCCTTGTGGCGGAAATCGCAGTTACGCCATCCGTCTTCAATACGGATATAAGTATCTTTGATCTTTTTTTCGAGCCAGTCGGCGAGAATCTTGTCCTGGCGCGATTTCTCATACATATTCTTTATCATCTGGTAGTCGTCGGAAAGATTCGCGCGGTGGGCGGGAATCCTTTCGGAGAGTTTGACGATAGCCACGACCTCGCGGTGGAGCTTCGGGTCGGTCATGATGAACGCTTTAGAGATCTGTCCGACCTGCAGAGTGTCGACCACCTTCGCCACCTCCTGAGGGAGCTGCGACATTTCGAAGCGAGTGGTTCCGGTCTCACCGTTGACCATGTTGCCGCGGTTGTTGCGGGTGTCCTTGTCCTGAGAAAGCACGCCTACAGCTTCTTCGAATGTAAATTTACCGGCGAGCATGTCGGACTGTATTGAATCAAGACGGTTTACGGCGTCGGTGAGATCCTTGTCGTTCACGTGGGGGCGGAGAAGGATGTGGCGGACTTTGATGCGTTCGCCGCGTTTTTCAATAAGCTGGATAATGTGGAAACCGTATTCCGTCTCCACGATTTTTGATACTTTCTTGGGGTCGTTGAGGTTGAACGCCACGGCCGCAAACTCGGGCACGAACTGCGCTCTTCCGGCGAAATCCATCTCACCGCCGCGGCTCGCGCTGCCGGGATCCTCGCTGTAGAGTATGGCGAGGGTTGAGAAATCGCTTTCTCCGCTGGTTATACGGTCGCTGTAGTCGCGCAGACGCGCTTTCACATCCTCGATTTCCTGACGTGGTACCGCAGGCTTGAGGGTAAGAATCTGCACACCTACCTGAGTGGGAACGTAGGGTATGCTGTCCTTTGGAAGCTGGTCGAAATAGCGGCGCACGTCGGCCGGGGTGATCTTTAGATCTTTCGTGAGGTTGCGCTGCACCTGGGCAACGCGCGAGCGGTTCTTCACAACCTCAATCTGCTGTTCGCGGAGCACGGGGATCGGCTTCCGGAACACCTGCTCCACTTTCTCTTTCGAGCCGAGGTTGGCGATGTAATAGTTCATCATGGCGTCGACCTGCTGCATCACCATATTGTCTGAAACTTCCACCGTGTCGAGTTCCGCCTGATGGAGATAGAGCTTCTCAATGGCGAGCTGCTCAGGGATCACACAGTAGGGGTCGCCGTCGATAGGGGTGCGCTCGTAGAGCATCTGCTGATATGCCTCCTCGATTTCAGACTTCCAGATGGGCTGGTCGCCCACGACCCATGCCACCTCTTCCGCCACGTTGTCGTTGGCGGCCGTGACGGCGGCAATGCCGAGCACTGCGGCTGAAGCGAGGGTTATGAAGGATTTGGATTTCACTTTACTTATTTGTTAATTTCTTTATGGCTTTCTTGTTGAGCTTCACGGGATATTTCTTGTGGAGTCCGTCGACCCAGCGGCGCTCGAGCAACTGCTGATAGTCGGCGCTTACGGCTCCGCGCACGTCGGCAGCCTCTTCGGGGGCGGCAATGGTCTTGCCCTGATAGCCGAACCAAGCTTTCCAGTTGCCGGGAGCAGCCGGTTTTTCACCTCCGAAAGCGATGTTGTCGACGATGGCATTGTCGCCTTTTGCGGCAACCACCCTCTCAACCTTCACCGTTCTGCCGAAATTGGCGCGTAGAGTCTTTACGAGCGAATCGCGGTCGATTTTGTTGTCGGCAAGGAATTTTTTTGCGACACCGGCTATCGAATCGTTTGTGGCGAACACTACGTAGCCTTTGTATCTGGGCGCATCCCACTTGTAGTTGCCGCGGTTCTCGCGGAAGAAATTCTCGAGTCCCTCTACGTCGCGGGTGGAGCGATCCCATACGTTGCGGTTGCTGATTTCAAAGAGCAGTATGCCGTCGCGGTACTCGTTGACGAGGTTGCGGTAATCGGGCTGTTCGACCACGAGCCGGCTGCGCGCATGGTCGAGGGTCCGGCTGTCGAGCAGAGCTGTGGCTGAATTGTAGAATGCCGTATAAGCGTCGGCGGCGCCTTTGCGGACGTTCTGGGGCATCGACGCCATGACGTCGGCGGCGGTTATGTCGCTGTCGGCCATGCGTGCAACTACGGTCTTGTCGTTGTCAAGACCGTCGAGTGCGGTCTGAGGGTCGGCAGCGGAGGCAACGGTGGCCTTCACCTTGTCGAGACCCAGTTCGACCAGCACGGAGCGATACTGCTTCTTAAGCTGTTCGAGGCGCTTCTTCTCGGGATATGTCGACCGCTGGTCGCGGGCGATGGCTTTTTCAATCATCGGGCGGGCTTCCTCGAAAGAATCGTTGCCTTTGTGCTCGATGCGCTGGATGATATGGTAGCCGAAAGCTGTTTCGAAAGGTTTTGAGATTTCCCCGTCGGAGAGGCTGAACGCCACCTCCTCGAATTCGGGCACCATCTGTTTCACCCCGAAAAATCCGAGGTCGCCGCCGTTGGCAGCCGAGCCGGGATCGTCGCTTTCGGTTCTGGCTATCGACTCGAAGTCGGTGTTGCCCGATGCGAGCAGCGCATAGATGGAGTCGATCTGAGCTTTCTTCGCTGCGGCCTGCTCCTCGGAGAGGCCGCGGGTCATCTTGAGGATATGGCGTGCATGAACCTTGCCGGGATTGGGCTTTTCGGCCTCAACGCGGATAATGTGGTAGCCGTAGGGGGCGTCTTCAATCACGGGTGATATTTCTCCCACCGGCGTGGAGAATGCTGCTTTCTCGAAGGGGTAGGGATACATGTTGGCAAGGATGAATCCCATGTTGCCGCCGTTGGTTCTCGCGGAGCGGTCGGCAGAGAAAGTGCGTGCCATTTCGGCGAAATCCGCGCCGCCAAGGATTGCTGTCCGGATCGAGTCGAGGCGGTTGCGGTTTTCCTCCTTCTCCTGTATGGTGGAGCCGAGCGGCAGAAGTATATGGCTTACGTTGACCATGCGACCCATGCGGTCGTAGGCTTCTCTTACGAGCTGCTCCTCAACGAGCGAATCGCACAGATACGGACGTGCGAGTTCGGCGCAGTAGCCGTTGTATTCCTTTTGGAAAGCGGCGGTGGTATCAATGCCGGCAGCTTCCGCGTCGGCCACTTTGAGCTTGTAGGTGACGAACATGTCGACATATTCGTCGATGCTCTGGGGCTGCATCTGCTGGCGGTTGTTTTTATTGTAGAGATATTCAAACTCGCTCTGACGGACGTCTTTGCCGTTGACGTTCATCAGCACGGGATCGCTGTTTTTAGCTGCCGTCGCGGAAATTACCGCGGCGATTGCGAGTAAAGCCGGAATGAAATGTTTTTTCATTTTTAAGATGACAACTGTGATAAATCCAAAAAAGTGCCCCGCGGCCGTCAGGCATGTCGGGGACACTCTTTTAATAACGTTGCGGCGTCGGATTTATTGCATTATCGGGCCGATGCGCTATAGTTCGGAGCCTCGCTCGTGATGGCCACGTCGTGAGGATGGCTTTCGAGAATGCCGGCGTTGGTAATGCGGGTGAACTTCGCGTTGTGGAGCTGCTCGATGTCGGGAGCACCGCAGTAGCCCATGCCGGCGCGCAGACCGCCGAGCATCTGGTAAACCACCTCGTAGAGCGAACCCTTGAAGGGGACGCGGGCGGCAATGCCTTCGGGCACGAGTTTCTTGGCATCGGTTTCGTTGGCCTGGAAATAGCGGTCTTTCGACCCTTTCTCCATCGCCTCGAGCGAACCCATTCCGCGATATGACTTGTATTTACGGCCGTTGAATATGATTGTGTCGCCGGGGGATTCCTCCACTCCTGCGAGCATGCCGCCGAGCATCACGCTGTAGGCGCCGGCCGCGAGAGCCTTCACGATGTCGCCCGAATAGCGGATGCCGCCGTCGGCGATGAGCGGAACACCCGTTCCCTTGAGTGCGCTTGCCACGTCGTAGACGGCTGAAAGCTGCGGAACGCCCACACCGGCGATAACACGGGTGGTGCAGATCGAGCCGGGGCCGATGCCAACCTTGACGCCGTCGGCGCCGTTCTCAACGAGATAGCGTGCAGCCTCGCCCGTAGCTATGTTGCCTACGACCACGTCGATACCCGGAAATTTCTCCTTTACGGCCCGGAGGACACCCACCACTCCCTTGGAGTGGCCGTGGGCGGTGTCGATTACGATGGCGTCGACGCCGGCCTCTACAAGCGCCGTGGCGCGCTCGAGTGAGTCTTTGGTTACGCCGATGCCGGCGGCCACGCGCAGGCGTCCGAGTGAGTCCTTGCAGGCGTAAGGTTTGTCTTTCGCCTTCGTAATATCTTTATAGGTGACAAGTCCGACGAGACGGCCGTCGCTGTCGACCACCGGAAGCTTTTCTATTTTATGTTCCTGAAGAATCTGTGCTGCTTCCTCGAGATTGGTCGACTGGTTGGTGGTGACGAGTCCCTCGGATGTCATCACCTCGTCGATGGTGCGGTTGAGGTTGCGTTCGAAACGGAGGTCGCGGTTGGTGACGATGCCTACGAGCTTGCGGTCGTCGTCGACCACGGGAATTCCGCCGATATGGTATTCCTCCATCATCTTCAGTGCGTCGGCCACGGTTTTGCCGCGTCGGATAGTGACAGGATCGTAGATCATGCCGTTTTCAGCACGCTTCACGGTGTGAACCTGACGGGCCTGCTCGGCAATCGACATGTTTTTGTGGATTACGCCAATACCGCCTTCGCGGGCAATGGCGATTGCGAGCGCAGCTTCCGTCACGGTATCCATCGCAGCTGAGACGATGGGCACGTTGAGGGTGATGTTGCGCGAAAAGCGGGTGGAGAGATTTACGTCGCGGGGAAGTACTTCGGAATAAGCCGGAATAAGGAGGACATCGTCGAATGTCAGTCCATCCATTTTAACTCTGTCTGCAATAAATGATGACATAGATGGTTTTGCTATGATTTTATTGCACGCAAAGATACGAATTTTTTGGCGAACCTCATCACATATTTCACGAAAAAATTCCGACGGTTTTAAATATTGTGTATTAATGCTTGTAATTATTAATTTAAATTGATATATTTGCAAAAAACAATAAGTCTAAACCTTAATAATTATGCAAATACCAATTAAAACGGCTATTTTATCGATGATGCTGTCTACTGTGTTACCGGCCGACGCCGTTGTGATTCGTTATAATCACAATCAGGCGGGTGGAGTGTCTTCCCGTTATTTTTATTCCGAAATAAAAAAAGTGAAAAGCCGAAGTTTGGTTGATGAATCCTCTGCTGAGCTAATCTCAAATAACAAAGTCACAGTCTATCCTACTGTCGTAGACAATAGTTTTACTATTGAAATTATGTCCTCGGAGAATAGGCAAGAATTTATGACCTACTCTATTTTTAGTGCTAATGGTCAGATTGTGTTATGTGGAAACTTGGAGACTGGCTCTAATACCGTCATTTTTCAAGATTATCCTTATGGTATGTATCTTGTTAAAATCGTGTGCGGCACTGAGTGTTCAACGTATAAGATTATAAAGAAATGATTACCCGATTATTTTTGGCATTTAGCTCTATCATTATTTGGGGATTTAGTTTGAAAGCACAACCTGCATTGATTGATGTAGATGAAAATCCATTCCCGGATAATATATACGGAGGGAGTAATAACGGTATTGTAGGAGCAATTCAAGGTAACATTAATGTTTTACCCACCGGAAACATAACCTATACCATGCCGTTGGATCTGCCGATTGGTTGCGGAGGGATGACTCCACAACTTTCAATCTCGTACAATAGCTATTATAATGATGGATTTTTAGGCTGGGGTTTTGAGTTAGAAGGATTATCCACTATAAGCAGAGCTTATGGCACTATCGTGACTGACGGTTCTCCTTCAAAAATATCATTAATAAATAACAACAGGTATTCCCTTGACGGGAATAGAATGAAAAGCTACGGAAACGGTACTTATGGTTTGGAAATCGGCTCAATAGCTAAAATAGTTCCTGACGTGAATAATAATCCACAGATGTTTACTGTGTATAACGGAGATGGTACTGTATCTGAATATGGTGGGACAACAGACAGCAGAGTTTACGGTCAGGGTCAAGATTCCGAAAATGTTTTGTTTTGGCTTGTTAGCAAAGTGACTGATTCTAACGGAAACTATTATACAGTATCGTATGTACAGAACAATTCCGGAGAATATTATCCTTCAAGAATCGAATATTCAGGGAATAGCGTTGTTGGCGTCGACTGCAAACTGAGTGTGAACTTTGAATATGCGATTAGAAATGTAACCAATATAACTTATATAGGGCATACCAGGCTGTGTTTAAAGCACTTGCTGAAGCGTATAGAGATTATGAACGGAAATAAAGTTGTGAAATCATACCGCTTAGGGTATGATAATGAATTTGTTCCGCATCTTATTTCAGTAACTGAAACCGGGAGTGACGGGATTACGAAATATAACCCGACAACTTTTAGCTGGTATAAGACTCAAACAGAAACCCCTGAAGTATGTAATATTTCATCAGATAAATACCTATCCAATGCGTATGTTTATCCCGGCGATTTTAATGGAGACGGCAGAATGGATATACTCGCCACGCCAAAGAATGATAAGGAATGGACCGGATGGAAACTGTTTTTATCCATTGGAAGTGGTTTTTATACAGAGGCAAATAAAGGCGATTTGCTTCCAGGCCATTTAGGCTTTATTGTTGGAGATTTCAACGCTGATGGTAAATCTGATTTTATTGAGGTTCGGAGTGTGAATAACCCGTATACAAATTATTTTTTATTCATATCTGACGGAAGGAATTTTACTCGCCGACAGGAAGCCATAACCACTGAAACAAAACCGACAGATGCGGTAGCCGGCGATTTTAACGGTGACGGAGCATGTGATTTGTTAATATACTATCTTGGTTCAAAGGATTATAAACAGATTAATTCTAACTATGTGCATGGATTGGAGGTTCTATCCTATACCACCCCTATATATTATGCAAACAACAATTGGGGAGAAGTGTGTACAGGCGATTTTAACGGCGACGGAATGACAGATGTCATGAATGTACATAGCGAAGGATTCGATATTATGAATGGAGCTTCGTTTGGTGTAGTAGCTCAATCTTATTCAGGCGGTCGACCAAAACTTAATCATCATTATTATTTAGGAGACTTCAATGGAGACGGCAATACGGATATTCTGATGACAGGATATCAAAATTATGAATGGGATCATTTCCAGATTCAATTATCAACGGCTTACGGCTTTGAACAGAACAACACGCCTCACTATTTTAATTCTAACGACAAATCTATTTTTGTCGCAGACATTAACGGTGATGGTAAGGATGATTTTTTTGCTATTGACAGAAAAGGGCAAAGCGCAACACCGGTTCTATGTTATATTAATGATGGCAATGGGTTAAGCTATACCAAGAAAACAGGGAAAGACGTTTATTCATTAGAGTCGTTTGAGTATTTTATCGGAGATACAAATGGTGACGGGAAAAATGACCTTTGGGGTCATTCCGTTAATCTTTCACAAAGTTATACAGGATACAGAACTTTATGTTATTCTCCCGACAACTGGGATGGACTGTTGAAAAAAATAACAGATGGAATGTGTAATGATATTGAGATTAAATACTCGTATGCATATCCTAATGATAATACAGAAACGGATGTCCAATATCCGCTCCGTAAAATGAATGTTATCAGGCCATTAGTTAGCCATACGTCACATTCTGACGGAATGGGCGGAAAAATTGATGTAGCCTATAGTTTTGACAATGGTTATTTTCATGTTCAAGGTAGAGGCTTTTTGGGCTATAAAGATTTTAAGGTTAATAATCTTACAACTGGTGATCATACAGAATATAAGTATGGTATATACGCTCCAATCTATCAGATGGGATTGGAATATAACAACTCATATAGAGGTGTCAGATTATATTCCGAGACAAGTACCTTGAATGTATTGAAAACAATAAAAAACAAAACAACATTGCTTTTGCCTATAGAAATAACTGAAACCAAATACGGCTATCTCTCACGGGAGAAATATTTGGTTAAACGAGAACAGAGTTCCTATGATGATTGGGGTAATCCAGTCCGCAATGTTGTCATTTTTAATGACAAAGATTCAACGCTGACCACGACTGAGTATTTGAATGATTTTGAAAATGTTAAATTGGGCGTTCCTCTGAAAATGCAAACGTCATATGCACGTGGAGATAAACCTAAAGAAACTATAACAGAGGAATACACTTATTATGATGATACCTATAATATAAAAAATAAGAAGAAATATGCCACTTCATTTAATTACCCAACGGAGACCTATACATATGACGCTTTCGGCAATGTTTTGACGTTTACTCTTATCGTTAATAATGGATTGCCAAGGGTTACTAAGTATTCCTATAGCCCTGATGGAAGACTTAAAATATCGGAAACAGATGCGGAAGGATATGTGAAATCTTTTGCATATGATGCTTATACCGACGCAATAACATTACGGCATGAAAATGGCGTTGATACTTATATAGAATGTGATGCATTTGGGAACCCGATAAAAGAGTTTACGGAATTCAATTCAAAAATAAATTCTGTAAGATGGTGTAATGGGGTTGCAAATGCTCCAAAAAATGCGGTGTATCTTGTTCAAAAGGATGAGACGGGGCATTCCCCTGTAATTGAGTTCTACGATAGTAAAGGACGGCTGCTGCGGACGAAGTCTCCGGTGTTTAGATCCCGACATGCTTTGTCTGATATTGAATATGATAGCCAAGGCCGAATAATTAAACAATCAAGTCCCTATCTGATTGGAGAAAACATCAAGTGGGAGACACTGAAATACAATCACTATGGAGATGTTGTAGAAAAAAGTTATAACTACCAGCCCTCTGTGAAATATGAGCATGATCAAACCAAAGCAGGTGAGATAATTGTCAAGGAAATCGACAAACTCGGTCGGTTTTCTGTCAGATTAAAAAATATTCATGATGAACTAATAACAACAGTGGATCCAATGAGTAATGCAACGAAATTCTCCTATGATTATATGGGTAATTGCAATTTGATTGAGGCTCAAGGAAAAACTGTTGTCATGAAAAATGATATATCCGGCAACAGAACTTTCCTGAACGATCCGGATTTAGGCGCATATTTTTTTGTATATGATGAATATGGGCAACTGTTAAGGCAACAAAATGTCAAAACCGAAGATCGGATTGATTACGTATATGACCGTATCGGCAGGGTTGTTTCCCGCGCCGATTCAGATGGGTTGACCGAATATACATATAGCTCCGTAAATCCGGAAGCTATAAAACAAATTTTTAATAAGAAAACAGGTATGGGGCGTGCGTGGCAGTATGATGATTACGGGCGCGTGACGGAAGAGTATTATATTATAGACAGGCGGGAATATATATTCCGATATAGATATGATGCCTTTAATCGGTTGAATAAGTTAATCTATCCATCAGGATTTGAATTAATATATTCGTATGATCCATACGGTCATTTATGTCGAATGACTGATAAGAATGGAAGCACTATATGGGCGCTTTATGATGAAAATGCGTCTCATATTCCTACATCGTACGCACTTGGTTCAAAAATTTTCACTAAGGTATCGTATAATGATTATGGGTTGCTTTCAGAGATTGATTATAAAGATAAATTGACATTTAAATATGAATTCGACCCGGAACGGAATCTGCGAGCCAGACATACAGTGCAATTGAATTGTACAGAATTTTTTAAATATGATGATTTAAAGAGATTGATGGATTATTCAGTGAATTATAGATTAAACAAGGTTGAGTCAAGCGTACAAAGTTTGTCAGATGATGTTTCTTCAGATTTTCTTGACGAATTTTGGAATAAGACAGTTGAAACGGTTCGCAAAGATTATACCGATGATTCTGTTGAAAAGGACGCATCAAAAGAGTCACAACTCTTAAACGAAATGAATTATGACAAGGCAGGCAATATTTTAAATAAGGCATACTTCGGCTCGTTGACCTACGAAACCGGAAGCAACCGATTGTCGGAGATTGATGCCAGGTATGGGCCATTGCCTGTTCCTTGGGATATCGAATACACTGGATATGACAAGGTAAGTCGCGTGTCAAATAATTTAGTAAGCTATGATATAGCGTATGGCGTCGATCACCAAAGGGCAAAATCTGTTCTGACAACTTCCGATGGTTCTCGCGTGACTCATTATGCAGGTAAACTGTTTGAACTTGTAAGAGAAGATGGCAAGACCTATGACAAGTCATATATTTATGCCAATGATAGGCCTGTTGCAGTGATTTGTAATGATACCATTGAATTTTTGCTGACTGACTATCTTAGTTCTGTCTCGGCAGTATCAGATAAAGACGGAGAGGTAACTGAGATTAACCAGTATGACGCTTGGGGACGTAAGTTCAAAACCGGATCCTATTTTAACTATTTGAAACCCCGAAAAGGGGATCCTGTTCATACCCGTGGCTATTGCGGTCATGAAGAATTGCCGTTGCTCGGATTGATTGATATGAATGGCCGAATGTATGATCCATGTGTAGGTCGTTTTATCAGTCCGGATCCCTATGTACAAGCCCCTGAACTCAGTCAGAATTTCAATCGCTATTCCTATTGCCTGAACAATCCTTTGTCATATAAGGATGAAACCGGTGAATTTTTCCTTTTTGACGATTTTATTATCGGCTTTTTCAAGGGACTTATCGGTGGCAAGGCTCCGTTTAAATCAGGAGCCAAACAGTTTGTGAATTCTGCGCGCATTTGGTGGGGGCTCTTTACCACCGACGAGAATAAAAACTTTTGGCAAAAGTCGTGGGAAGTTCTTTCACGTTTCTCATGGCAGTCTCCTCAAATGGCACTCGGATTGGTCACATCTCATAGTTACAATACTTTCGGTCAGGTGCAGAATGTACATCATCTTTATGGCGCAACTGTACTGACCTCTAAAAGTATATCCGGTAAACGAGCCGTCACTCTCGGGAGCTTTATTGTCGGAAACAGACAAACAGTGGCAGACCCAAACAACACCACGTTTCAGCATGAATACGGACATTATCTACAGAGTCAGGAAATGGGTCTCGGATATATGTTCGGAGTCGGTATTCCAAGTTTTGTCAGCGCGATTAAAGAAGATAATCATAAGTTTAAGTCTTTTGAACGAGATGCTAATTGGAAAGCATTCGTTTATTTCAATAAACACCTCGGAGATGCTTTTTATACTTCTCCCGAAGACTGGGATGCTATAAAGAACCATTTAACACCACATTCCTCCGGATGGAATTTTTGGGGGAATCCACTGGTTAAAGAAGGTACTTCTCACGACCACTATGTTGACTATAAAAAGATAAATGGTTTGAACATAACCCACTAAATGACAGTATGTACTCTTTATAATTAAATTTTATCAGAGATGAAAAAGTTTAGATTTGGGAAGTCAGTTTCTGCCTTGTTTTTTTTCTTGATATTTATAATTATATCTTCATGTGTAGAAACCTCCGGATATGTATCTCTAACTGAAATTAAAATCGAATTTATACCGAAATATATGTTCCCTCAACATGATAAGTATTCTTCAATATCGGTAATAGCGAAATGTAACCGCAAGAATTTTTATAGATACGATAATTATTTGTCTGAAAAAATTATAGGAATAAAGGTGATGAATACAATTACAGGAGAAAGTCTTGACTCGATTTTAAATTGTCCACCAATGCCGATTACAATGTGGATAGATTGTGGCATACAGCCGTGGTTTACCCGTCCTCTACCCCCCGGGAGATATAAATTTCAGTTATCTTTGGTCTTGGACGATGGCCGACGACTGACAGATGAAACCGACGAGATTGAAATTACAGCCGTCCCGGAAGAGTAGAGGCGCATTTTCAACATGTAGGCTGCTCCAGAGAGCAGCCCTACATAAAAATGCACAAATATATTCTGTTTGATCTATAAATAATTAAACTTCATCAAAAATGGAAAAGTTTAGGTTTAGAAAAATCGTTCCAGTCTTGGTATTTTGCATAGCTTTGTGTATTAATCTATCATCATGTGACGAATCTGGGTTCGTATCATTAACTGAAATTGAAATCGAATTTGTACCTGAATATATGTTCCCTCAACATGATAAGTATTCTTCAATATCGGTAATAGCGAAATGTAACCGCAAGAATTTTTATAGATACGATAATTATTTGTCTGAAAAAATTATAGGAATAAAGGTGATGAATACAATTACAGGAGAAAGTCTTGACTCGATTTTAAATTGTCCACCAATGCCGATTACAATGTGGATAGATTGTGGCATACAGCCGTGGTTTACCCGTCCTCTACCCCCCGGGAGATATAAATTTCAGTTATCTTTGGTCTTGGACGATGGCCGACGGCTGACAGATGAAACCGACGAGATTGAAATTACAGCCGTCCCGGAAGAGTAAGCTACATTTCCGGCGATTCAGAGTACGGCTGTAGCGCAGCCTTTATGTATCGTATTTATATCTCCGGAAATTTTTTTGGAGGGGTTTGTTGATGAAAATTCGCGAATTGTCACTAATTTTGTATCTGCCATCCTATAACTTAAACCGAAAAACATGGAGCAGCATAACCTTTCATCCCAGCAGGAGGAGCAACTGATACAGCATGAGTTCGACGATCTTCTCAACGGCTATCTCCACAGCAACCACCGCAAAAAGGTGGAAATAATAGAGCGTGCCTTCAAATTTGCCAAGGACGCCCACGCCGGAGTGCGCCGCCGTTCGGGCGAGCCCTACATACTCCACCCCATAGCCGTGGCCAAGATCGCGAGTCGCGAAATAGGCCTGGGGTCGACCTCGATATGTGCCGCGCTGCTTCACGACGTGGTGGAGGACACCGATTACACCGTAGAGGACATAGAACAGCATTTCGGAAAGAAAATCGCCCAGCTCGTGAGCGGTCTTACAAAGATTTCGGGAGGCATTTTCGGTGACCGTGCCTCGGCGCAGGCTGAGAACTTCCGCAAACTTCTGCTCACCATGAGCGAGGATATCCGTGTGGTGCTCATCAAGATGGCCGACCGTCTGCACAATATGCGCACTCTCGGTTCGATGGCACCCAACAAGCAGTATAAGATAGCCGGCGAGACATTATATATATATGCGCCGCTGGCTCACCGTCTGGGACTCTTCGCCATAAAGACCGAACTCGAGGATCTCAGCTTCAAATACGAGCATCCCGCGGCCTACGCCCGCATAGCCGAGCAGATCCGCAACTCGGCGGCCGGCCGCGAGGCCGTTTACAACAACTTCGCCAATCCCATCCACGAGCGTCTCGACCAGATGGGGATAAAATACGAGGCAAAGGCCCGCCTGAAATCCGTCTATTCCATCTGGCGCAAGATGGAGACAAAGAAGATACCTTTCGAGGAGGTCTACGACCTCTACGCCATGCGCATAATCTTCGAGTGCGACGACCCTGCCGTGGAGAAGGAGATGTGCTATAAAATATATGTGGCGCTCACCGATCTCTACCGTCCGCATCCCGACCGCACCCGCGACTGGATCACCACCCCCAAGGCCAACGGCTATCAGGCGCTCCACGTGACGCTCATGGGTCCCGACGGCAACTGGATAGAAGTGCAGATCCGCAGCCGCCGCATGGACGAGATTGCCGAAAAGGGCTTTGCGGCACATTGGAAATATAAAATAGGCGAGAGCGACGAGGAAAGCGAACTCAACGTGTGGCTCAGTACTATCAAGGACATCCTCGACGATCCCACGCCGAGCGCCATCGACTTTCTCGATACTCTCAAACTCAACCTTTTCGCCTCCGAGATAGTGGTGTTCACTCCCAAGGGCGAGCTCATTACCCTTCCGGCAGGCGCCACGGTGCTCGATGTGGCTTTCGCACTCCACAGCGAGATCGGAACTCATTGCATAGCCGGAAAGGTGAACCATAAACTCGTGCCGCTGAGCCAGAAACTTAACAGCGGCGATCAGGTGGAAGTGCTCACTTCGCAATCGCAGACACCCAAAACCGAGTGGATGAATTTTCTGGCCACCGCCAAGGCCAAAACCCGTCTGCGCAAGGAACTGCGCAAGGAGCAGCAGCCGGTGGTGGAGCGCGGGCAGGCCATTTTCGACAAATTCATAGCCGACAACGGCATCACTCTCAACAACGATGTGATGACCAAGATACTCGGAAAATATCACGCCTCAACGCGCGAGGAGCTGTTCACCCGTCTCGGAGAGGGCGTCATTACGCTCGACGAATATGTCAGCTCCGGCCCGTCAAGCACCGCCCGCTCGCTCCTTTCGAAGATATTCCGCATCGGCGCCAACCGCAAGAGCAAGCCCTCGGAGGAACCGGAGCAGAAACCGTCGGAGCGTCAGGTTATAAATACAAAAGAAACCTACGTGCTGAAATTCAACGAGAAAGGCGCCAATTTCAAGTTTGCGGAGTGCTGCCGTCCTATTCCCGGCGATGAGGTGATGGGCTTCATCAACGAAAACGGCGAGGTTGAAGTGCACGAACTCACCTGCCCCCGCGCGCAGGTGCTCAAAGCAAGCTACGGCCCGCGCATCGTGGCCACGAAGTGGGACGACGTGACCGGCCGCTTCCCCGCCACTGTGATTATTGAAGGCATCGACCGCCACGGAATCCTGCAGGAACTCACCCGCATGATTTCCACTGCTCTCAACATCGACATCCGCCGCCTCAACATCGAGGCGCAGAACGAGGTGTTCACCTGCGACCTCGGGGTGATGGTGAGCGACACCAAGGCAGTCGACACGCTAATACGCAACGTACTGAAGATTAGCGGCGTGAAGAAAGCACGCCGCGCAAAATAACTCACCTTTGTCATGAAGAATCCGAGCAAGACTTACATACGTATTCTGGCATTCCTCGCAGTGGTGGCCGTGACGGTTTATTTCCTTCCCCGCAGCGGCGAGAATCACTACACTTACGAGGTGAACCGCCCGTGGAGCTACGCACTTCTGACGGCGCCGTTCGATATCCCCGTGCATCTCGACTCAGTGAGCGCGCAGCTCGTCCGCGACAGCGTAGACCGCGATTTCGAGCCGGTCTACAAGCGCGACGTAGCCACCGAGAAACTCGTGATTTCCGACTACGCCGTGAAGCTGAATACCCTGCAGAACTCAACCATCACGCCAACCGACAAGAACCGTCTGCTCGCCGAACTTAAGAAAATTTTCGACGACGGAATAGTAGACCGCGACACCTATACCAAAATCGCCGAAGGACGGCTCCCCGCCGTCAGGTTCATCGTGGAAAACATGGCGCTCTCGATGCCTACCACCCGCTACCGTTCGAGCCGGAGCGCCTATTCGCGCATCGACTCGCTTTTCCGCGACCCCGGAATCCACAACGCCATCATGGTGACGAAGCTCGCCGAGGTGCTTCAGCCCAACATAACGCTCGACACCGCGGCCACCAAGCGGCTTTACGACGAGACCATGCAGAAGGCCATGGCTCCTGTCGGGGTCATCCAGCAGGGCGAGAGGATTATTGACCGCGGCGACATAGTGACGCCGCGTCTCGACGCCGTGCTCTCCACCTACGAGGAACTCGCCGACGAGCGGGGCAACGGCAGCGTAAACAAACACTACTATCCTATCGTGGGGCAGGCTCTGTATATGCTCGTGCTCATGTCGGTGCTTTACATCTACCTCTTCTTCTTCCGCCGTGACTATTTCAACGACTTACGCACCATCTGCCTGATACTCTCGCTGATAACCATCTTCGCGCTGCTTACGTTCGCACTCCACGCCGGGTTTGCCAACGGCGGCCTTTACCTCGTGCCGCTTACCATTCTGCCGATTATGCTGCAGGTGTTTCTCGACTCCCGCACCGCATTCATGGGCAATCTCATCGAGGTGCTCACCTGCGCGCTCATCGCATCTTTTCCCCTCGAATTCATTTTCCTTCAGACCGTGGCAGGTATGGTGGCCATTACGTCGCTCAAAGACCTCTCGCGCCGCTCGCAGCTTATCCGCGCCGCAGCGTTCGTCTTTCTGGCCTACGGACTCTGTTATGTGGCAATCGAGGTTATCCATAGCGGCTCCATTGAGCGGATATCGACCCGGATGTTCGGCTATCTCGCTGTAAATGCTGTATTTATCTCGTTCAGCTATATTCTTATGTTCTTGTTCGAGCGCGGTTTCGGCTTCACCTCGAGAGTTACGCTCGTGGAATTGTCGGACATCAATAACCCTCTTCTGCGCGAACTTTCCGAAGAGTGTCCCGGCACTTTCCAGCACTCCATGGCGGTGAGCAACCTCTCGTCGGCGGCCGCCCACCGCATCGGCGCCAATGTACAGCTCGTGCGCGCCGGCGCTCTCTACCACGATATCGGCAAAATCAAGAATCCGGCTTTCTATACTGAAAATCAGCACGGCGTGAATCCTCACGACGCGCTCAATCCCATTCAGAGCGCCAGAGTGGTGACAGGCCATGTAGCTGAAGGCATCGCGCTGGCCGACAAAGCCAAACTTCCGGCCATAATAAAGGATTTCATCCGGGAGCATCACGGCGCAGGCCGCGCACGCTACTTTTACACCACCTACTGCAACTCGCACCCCGGGGAGCAGGTCGACGATACTCCTTTCCGCTATCCGGGTCCGAATCCGCGTTCGCGCGAAACCTCGATTCTGATGATGGCCGACGCCGTGGAGGCGGCCTCGCGCTCTCTTACCGACCATTCTCCCGAGGCGATTTCGGCGCTTGTCAACAAAATCATCGACTCTCAGGTTGCCGAGGGTCTCCACAACGATTCGCCGCTCTCGTTCCGCGACGTCAAGGAAATAAAAGAAGAGTTTGCCCGCCGTCTGCGCACGATGTACCACTCGCGCATATCGTATCCCGACCTTAAGACAGCCCCCGCGCCGCAGGCTGCCGATGGAGAAGTGCGCATTGAAGACGCCGACAATACCGGAAAGAACGAGTCTGGGAACAACGGCTCGCCTCAGGTGAAATGACCCTTTTGCTCCTAAGATTGTTCATAATACAGAACCTCTAAATATGTATGATATGGCACTTGTCATTACAGGTATAATTCTGCTTGCCCTCTCGGTTGTGCTGGCATTTGTCCCCGTCAGGTGGAGTGCGCCGGTGGCGTGGTGCGGTCTGCTGCTGAGCGGGTGGGGGACGGTCGTGGAAATCGGTACCGGAACCTATGTGTTCTGGGCGGTGGCCGCAGCCATTGTCCTGGTTATAAGCTATCTGCTGCCGTCTGAAATAGCCCGGTCAGGCAAAGGCAACGGCTATATTTGCGGTGCCACTCTTGCGGGCGCCCTCGTGGGACTCGTGATTTCCCATGCAGCCCTGATAATAGGGGCTGTGCTCGGCGCTTTCTGCGGCGCGCTTGCCTATAGCCGCACTCCGGCCGGCGCCGCACTCGGATTTCCGTCGCCAAAATTTCTGAACTACCTGTGTGCCAAAGGTTTGCCCGCAGTGGTTACAATGTGTATCGTGGGGCTGGCTGTCGGCGCGCTCACCGCCATCTATGGCCCGCAGTGAAAACCTCTAAACTGATTGCAATGCGAAAAATATTCCTGCTCATAATTCTCGTCTCGGCCGCGGCATTGTGCGCCCCTGCCCAGGTTCTCCCGCATCTCAAACGCGAGAAACCCGACATCGAAAAACTCAAACGTGAAATCAACGACCGCACCTCGCCTTATTATTATCCCCGGCTTATGGAGGAGTATAAGAAGAACGACACGCTGATGAAAATCGACAAGTTCCGCCATCTCTATCTCGGCTACATGTTTCAGGAGGACTATACCCCCTACCGTTCCGGAGAGCACCCCCTGCGCTTTACCCGGAAGAACGACGACAGAGACAAACTCACCAGGCAGGAATGCGACTCCGTGATTGCATACGCCGAGAGGGCGCTCGACGACAATCCCTTCAACCTTCAGGAAATGGTGCTTCTGATCAACGCCTTAAGGGAAAAAGGAAAGAAAAATCTCGCGAATATATGGCAGTATAAGCTCAACTACCTGCTTATGGCCATAGTGTCGACCGGAACCGGTCTCGACGAGGAAAATGCCTGGTATGTAATTGAGCCTCAGCATGAATACGTGCTCCTTAATATGATGAATTATACTGTCGACGACCACGTGTTCTACGACCCTTGCTACGAGTATATCACCGTGCGCGACCGCGACGGGAAAACCGCCGGCGGCTACTATTTCAATATCGGCAATCTTCTCGAGGAGTATTACCGCAAGCATCCCGACGAGCAGTGACCGATTTTGCTAATTTGTTGGTCATTATATCCACGATTGTTCCGCTATTGGAAAAGATACTGTAATTTTGTTGACAGAAATAACAGTATCTTCCAATATGGGACAAATAGTGAACCTGTCGCAGATTTCGAATTTTGTCAAGCACTCCACTGAATTTTCCAATTTTGGCGGAGAGTACGTCTTTACACACGTGACTTCGGCAAATCCATTCCCCCGGAACCAGAACGGCCCGTTCAGGGTCGACGGTGCCATATGGATGCTTTGCGTGGAGGGCGAGTTTGAGATTGAGGTGAACCTCCACCGATTCTCCATAGGCCCCGGATCCCTTGTGGTGACCACACCCAATTCCATAGTGGAGATAAAGTCGGTGGCCGACAGTGATTTCGACTGTTACACGCTAATCGTCTCCACCGGTTTCCTGCGCGACATTAACTTTGACCTCAACATTCTCTCGAGCATAGATCTCAAGAACCACGACCGCCGTAAGCCGGTCATTACCCTCAGCGGTGAGGATGTTAACCTGCTGCGCCATTACTTCGATCTCATACACCATAATACCACCGCGAACCCCGACGATATGTATGTGCGCAGCATCTCGCGCTGTATAATCGCCGCTCTCAGCTATCAGATGATGCAGATGGCTGCGAAATATTATGCTTCTGTTCCGGAAGAAGCATCCGAATCATCCCGCTCCCGTTCGCGGCGCTTCACTTATGAACAGGAATTCATGGCGCTCGTTCACCGCTACCATACCAAAGAGCGCTCGGTTGCCTTTTATGCCGACAAACTTTTCATTTCGCCTAAATATCTTTCGCTCATTATCAAGGAAGTAACCGGGCGGACTGCGGCCGAGTGGATCGACGAGTTCGTTATTCTCGAGGCTAAAAACCTTCTGCGTTTCTCGGGCAAAAACATCCAGCAGGTTGCCTACGAACTCAACTTCCCCAATCAGTCGTCGTTCGGAAAATATTTCAAGCATCTCACCGGGATGTCCCCCTCCCAGTATCAGCGCTCCTGACTCCCCGCCGGTTAAGGTTTGGATGAGCAGTTTACGCTGACAGTTTACGCTGAACCACGGCTCTTTCATTTAAAACTTTTGGCAGGCTCATCGTCATACTGATATAACTGATTGAGTGTCAATGTACGGACGTGATTCTTCACGTCCACGGTGAATAAACATTTTTTACAGAAAAACGAATGCATTCACACGTGTTTTTTCGGTGGACGTGAAGAATCACGTCCGTACAACGCACTGTTTATCAGCACGTTGTTTATGAGGCATATAACCTCCGGATTCATCAGATTCGCTATCTGTGGTTTTAAATGAAAGGGCTGTGATTGTATGGTTTGAAAACAAAGAACAAACGCCGTGGCTGGCGCCTCGGGTTTGTTCTCGTTTTTTCTGCGGGGGCCGACTTCGTTTTGCTGTTGCCTACGGATGATGGCAACCTGCGTCAGCCGTCCGGAAGTCTCTTATTTCTTCTTATGACGATTCTTTCTGAGACGTTTTTTGCGTTTGTGGGTAGCCATCTTGTGGCCTTTTCTTTTCTTTCCGCTGGGCATAGTCTTTTATACGCTTTAGGAGTTATATAAATAATGTTGGATATTTCGGGGAGATTTGGACGGTTGAGGATTTTTCAGACTATGAATCGTGATTACTTCATGTCCTTAACCTCTTCCATGAACACCTTTGCGGGCTTGAAGGCGGGGATACGGTGCTCGGGGATGATGATGGTGGTGTTCTTCGAGATGTTGCGGGCGGTCTTCTCGGAACGCACTTTGATTATGAAGCTGCCGAAGCCTCTGAGATATACGTTTTCGCCATGGGAAAGGGAGTCTTTCACGATTTCCATGAATTTCTCCACTGTATCAAGAACGTTTGACTTGTCAATGCCGGTGGTTTTGGCAATTTCGTTGACGATGTCAGCTTTAGTCATTGTTTTTAGTTTTTTATAATTGGTTAATATCTTAGTAGTTGAATGTTATTTCCCGCACTGGCGGATTTTGCAAGTGCAAATATCGTAACTTTTTTTGAATTATCAGCTATGATTGGCGTTTTTTTTGAAATAAATCTCACTTATGCACCACATTAGCCGAAATCCGGAGCCGTCACAGCAGCAGTCTGGCCTGGGCGAGCGAAGAAATTTCCGCATATCCGTCGCGACAGGCTGCCGCGGGGGCGGCGGGATTGAAATATATGGCGCCCCACCCTGCCCCGATTGCTCCGGCTATGTCGGTGGAAAGATTGTCGCCTATCATCACGTGGCGCCCCGGATCGGTCAGGCCCGTGCGCTCCATGGCGTGGCGGTAGAGGCGGCCGTCGGGTTTGTTGACGCCTATGTCGTCGCTGAGAACCACGAGGTCGATGCTGCCGCCGAGTCCGGCGGAGGCTATCTTGCGGTGCTGCACCTCGGCGAATCCGTTGGACAGCACACCTATATTATATCCCTGCGCGCGAAGCCATCCGAGCAGCTCGGGGGCACCGTCAATCAGCCGGCGCTGTCGGGCGAGAATGTCGAGATACGTCACGTCGAGATGCGAGGAAAACTGTCTCAGCTCCTCCCCGGTACCGCCCCAGAAGGGAGCTATAACGGCGCGGAAGCGGTCCATGCGCAGAAAGTCGCGTGTCACCTCCGCCCGGGCGTATGCCTGCCAGAGCCTGGCGTTGTGGGCTTCGTAGAGTTCCGTCCACTTTTCAGCCGACGGGAAAAAGCGCCCCAGGTTCTCGTCGCGGTAGAGAATCCGCAGGCTTTCGCGGGAGTTTGCGCGGAAATCTATGAGAGTGTCGTCGAGATCAAGCCACACCCAGCGGATATTTTCAAATTTTGCCATAAGAGGTTGTTTAATAACAAATGTGAAGCCGGAGTGGATGGATTTTTTGCGCTGACCTGTTCATAATCTGAAGGAGCAGTGCTGTAGCACTGTGACTGAAGATTAGGGA
>ERZ779889.807-NODE-807-length-36634-cov-12.598321_pt1 | contig 36634 bp, 35 predicted proteins | sample MGYA00511030_ERZ779889 | MGnify/ENA primary metagenome ERZ779889 (study PRJEB29588, sample SAMEA2160616) | human gut metagenome | biome: human gut; feature: human-associated habitat; material: faeces | place: Denmark | collected 2008/2010 ... | reverse complement strand
AACCGACTCCACTGGAACTGCCGGGACTGCCTGCTGCCGCCGAGATGGCGGGTGCCGGTGTCCACGACGCATGGAAATCAGCAAGAGTCAGACACTGTCCTTTACTTCGTCATATATGAGTCCGCACACGCGAGCGACTTGTTTAGCAGAACACTTGTAACGTGACCGGAGTGTTCTGGCCGTTTGTATTCTCTGGATCAGGTCAAGTGAATGAATGCTGGTGGCACCGAACAGCTCCTGCGTAACGCTGTTCCTGAGCTGACGCATCTCCCGAATGGGAATCGACAGTCTCGATGCTATGACGGCGAGAGGATTCAGGTCCTCTTCTTTGCTGATATTCATAAAATAGGTGTAACTACGGTGTGTCTTGTAGATTCGCTCTACAAGTTTGAACTCGACATATTCACCAGGAAATATTAGACTGCCGCACGACATCAAGTCTGAATTTTCCAGAGCCTTGGTTTTGAAGTTTATGAGTCTTTTTCTCCGGGACATGTTTTTCAAACTGCCGCTGAAAGCATTTTCTTCGCTCCATTTCGCGGAAGTCCATAGTCCTCTGTTCCTGAAGTAGAGACTTCCGCTGGACCACGGATAGTCCTGAGGTAAGAACGGCAGGCCTGCGGCTGTGGGATTCTTGATGACATAGCAGATGGCAGTCTTCAAGTAGAAGTCGTTGTCTATATGCTGACAGTTTACGGGAATGTCTTTCAATTTTTTTGAAAGATGATGTCTCCGGCTGATGTGGATTGAGGTTCTGCGCAGATATTCATGTACGAATTGGCTGCATTCATCATATTGTCCGTAAAGTATGAAATGTAGATGGGTGTCCATGAGAACGAACGCCAGCATGGCGACATTACTGTATCTGTCGATGACGATACAGATCCGGTTCATGCCGTCGATGAAGTCCTGGTCATCGTAGAACAAGGAATCAATCGCATTGCCGTCTGTGCAGAAGTGCCAGCAGTTGGCCACGGGGATCCTTTCTCCTTTAGTGAAATGGGTATTGATGCCAAGGTCGGTTTCGGCCTTGCAAAGCAGGATGTCTGAAGTCTTCATAGTTATAAGTTTTGCATGAAATTACCAAAGATGAATGATTTTGGCAAGAAAAACAGGTATTGTCTTTTCAGGCGCGCTGCAGGCGCTCCATCACAAGACTGCCGCAATCTGACATTCAGTAGTACCGGCGACCCTGCTTATGGTTCACTGAAAGCCATCAGCGAGGTACCACTGGACCCAAATTGGTTCCATCAGTACCGGCGGTGCGCCTTGGAACTGCCCTGGAGGCAGGTGCCTGGTACCACTGAATTTCAGCAGTGCGAGGGAGTGGCCATGAGCGGGTGGAGAATGGAATCAGGGAGTCGGGGGCGGGCGAGTAACCGACGGGGCTGACGGGACTGACGGGGCTGACGGGACTGACGGGACTGACGGAACTGACGAGGCTGATGGGACTGCCGCAACCGACTCCACTGGAACTGCCGGGACTGCCTGCTGCTGCCGAAACAGCCGGGCTTACCTGCTGCTACCACTGCCGAAGCTGCCTGTTGAGGAAGGCTGATTCTGTCGGGGACGGGGCCATGGTTTACCTGCTGCCTCCGCCGAAACCGCCGCCGCTGAAGCCGCCGCCTCCGCCGAAGGAGGTGCCGCCGCCGAAACCTCTGGCACTCTGCTGTGCGGCTTCTGCGGCCACTGAGGCCTTGGAGTTGGTGATGGCTGCGGAGAGGAGCCTGGTCTGGAAGAGGAGCTGGTGCATGGTCATGTAGTCGTAGTCCATGACTTCGGCGAAGAGGTCGGGGTTGATGTCCCTGAGCTGCTCGGCAACCTTGTCGGCGATGCCGAAGAGGGCGCCGTAGACCATGTAGTCCTGCCAGAGGATGACTTCGATGGTGTCCTTCTCGCCCATGAGGGTGAAGTCCTGCAGGAACTTCTTGAGGCCGAGGAGCTTGCGGGCTTCGGCCTGGCCGGCGGGGGTGTAGGCGGAGCCGTAGATGTATTTCTGGTCGCGCAGGGAGTTGCGGCCGAAGACGAGGGCGCGGCTGGACCAGCCGGCGACTTCGTGGGCGTGGCGCTTGGCCCAGCGGGAGAACTCATTGTGCTGCAGCACCTTGTCGGCGCCGCTGGCCTTGAGCATCATCTCGCGCAGCTCCTCGGCCGACTGATCGGAAGCAGAACCCGACCCTGAACCTGACCCTGACCCTGAACCTGAACCTGACCCTGAACCTGAACCTGAACCTGAACCTGAACCTGAACCAACAACAGTACCGTCAGCAGAGCCAGCAACAGAGTCGGATTCTGAACAGCCGACAAAGCCAGAACCAGACCCATCTGCCGCACCGAAACCAACAACAGTACCGTCAGCAGAACCACCGGCACCACCAGCAAAACCACCGGCAGAACCACCGGCACCACCAGCACCACCAGCAAAACCACCAGCAGAACCCGGACCGGCAGACCCCGAACCGGCAGAACCAACAACGGCACTATCGGCAGAACCCGAACCGGAACCGGCACCATCTGTCGCACCGGAACTACCGGCAAAACCCGAACCACCGGCCGCACCATCGCCGGACCCGGCAGCCGCGCCCGCACCGGCTCCGTTGAACGAGATCTCCACCCGCTCGCGGCTGTCCTTGGCGACCGAGAGCTCCCCGCGGTAGATCATCCGCAGAATCAGCGCGGCGGCCAGCGTGTCGCCGGAACCGCCGGAGCTTTCGCCCAGCTTCGCGAGCGTGTAGGCCGAGGCCTCAAGGTCGCCGCCGAAGGGGATTTCGCGGTTCCAGGGCACCTCTGATGGCTTCATGCCGAGAATCTTCTTCCGCATGGCTCTCCGTGACGTCGCAGCTATGCCGCACATTCCGGCCACCGCTACCACGAAGACCGCTACCAGCCGGGCGAAACCGCCGCCGACGTCGGAATCCGAATCCGAGCCGAAGTCGGCTCCTTCCATCGCCACCGCCAGCGCGTCGGCGAAATCCCTGTCCTGCCGGCTCGGGCTGTCGAACATGCCCTTGTCGAAGCGCAGCAGCACGATCACCGAACTGTTGCGCACGAAGGGTTCCGTGCTCTCGTAGACCACCGCCCCGTCGCGGAAGTCCACCCTGCCCGCGAAGCCGAAGCCCCAGGCGCGGGTGTTGGCGGTGTCGAGCTGATGCTGCTGCGCGCGCACGGTCACGCGCACGTGCCGGGGAGGGGAGCTCAGCCCGGGGGAGACCGTCTGCAGGTGCAGCATGTCGTAGTCGTTCAAAGACTTGACGCTGCGCGACATGGTGTAGCTCACGTCGAACACGTGGTCGCCGAGGCTGCCTATGCCCCAGCAGATCTCCGCCCCGTCGCGCTTCCGCACGATGCCGCAGCGGCCGGCCTTTTCGGCGATGCCGCGCTGCGTGTCCCAAGAACCTTCGTTGACATAGGCGCGCCCGCTCTCGTCGCTCACCGCGAGGTTGCCGATTTCGATGTCGCCCAGGTTGCCGCGCACCAGGTACCATTCGGTGCCGTCGGCGGCGCACACGTCCCAGCGCTCTTGGATGCTGGCGGTGCCGTCGGGCAGCAGGGTCAGGGTGATGTCGACGTCGCGTATCGACGGCGTAAAGGCGGAGGCCGGCAGGCAGACGAATACCGTCAGCAGTGCGGCGGCGATGTTGGTGGAGAATCGGTTCATATATAAACTAAAAGTAGTTGGGCGGAGCCGCTGCTGTGGGCAACATGTCCGGAAAACTGCCAACCGTGCCAATCAGAATGGCTCCGACGGCGGCAAACTGAGGCCGACCGGGAACGGCGGCAGAAGTCGCGGGCGGCACGGCAGCGCCAGCAAATCGGCACGGCGGCGCTCAGAACTTCACCGGAGGCATCTCCGTCTTGCCGGCGGGCTCCTTGAGATACTCCTTCACGGCGAAGTGCAGGGCTCCGGCCACTATGGAGTCGGGGAACTGGCGCACGAGGCGGTTGTAGGCGGTCACGGCGTCGTTGAACACCATGCGGCTCACGCGCACGTTGTTCTCGTACTGGTTGATGCTCTCCATCGTGCGGGCGTAGGTCTGGTCGGCCTTCAGCTGAGGGTACTGCTCGGCCACGAGGTTGATGCGGGAGAGCGCGCTGCCGAGCAGGTCCTCCTGGGCGGAGGCCTCTTCGGCGCTGCTGGTGCCCACTATCTCGCGGCGCTGGGCGATCACGTCGCGCAGCGTGTTGTATTCATGTTCGTTGTAGGAACGGGTGAGCTCCACGAGGGCGGACACCGCGTCCCAGCGGCTGTTCTGCTGCACGCCTATCTGGCTCATGGAGTTGCGGCAGAGCTCGTCCTTGTTCACGAGCTTGCGCTGTACGGAGATGAACCATATCACCAGGACGGCGGCTATGGCGGCGATTACGATAATAGAGGTCATGACTGTCAGTTTTTGTTCCGATACAAATATATGTTAAAATTTTTAGTAAATTTGCAGTGTACAATTTCTCTTCGAGGGAGATGTATAGGTTTGTTGATAGGTTTTACTTTGTAACTGCTTGTCTTACAGCGCGTAAGTAGGATTTGCAGGATTCTTTTCATTGGCTTTAGACCCCCAGAACAATGCGGTGAACGACGATCACAGGCAGTGGTTTGTGATGCGCGACCTCACCCGTTCCAACGCCTTGCGTCCTGCGTACCGGATGCTGGAGGAGCTGGGCATCCGCTGCTACACACCCATGGAGTGGCGGACCACGGTCAGGAAGGGCGTGCGCGAGAACCTCAGGGTTCCGGTGATGCACGACCTGCTCTTCGTCTACGCGACGAGGGAGGATCTTGACCCCATAGTCTTGAAGGTACGCACTTTCCAGTACCGCTTCCTGCGGAAGACCTATCGCGAGCCGATGACCGTGCGCAAGGACGACATGGAGCGTTTCATCAACGCGGTCGAAGGCGACGAAAGCGCACGCTACTATCGTCCGGAGGACATAACCCCGGAGATGTGCAACAGAAGAATCCGGATCGTCGGAGGAAGGCTCGACGGCTGTGAAGGCAGCCTCGTGACCGTCAGGGGCTCCAAGGTCAAGCGCCTGCTCGTGGAGATACCCTCGATGCTCGCGGCCACCGTGGAGATCGAAGCCGACTTCATCCGGCTCGTGTAGGTTTGATGAACAAACAATCCAAGACAAATGAATAGACAGAAGATTCTGAAGCGCTGCCTGCTGCTTGCGGCCTGCGCCGCGCTTCTAAGCTCCTGCGCCACCCCTAAGGAAGTGGTGTATTTCCAGGACCTCCAGCAGACCGACGGCACCTTGGCCGCCGTCCAGGCGAAGGAGATCCGGGTGCGGCCCGACGACAAGATATCCATAATCGTGAACAGCCGCGACCCGCAGCTCACCGACCTGTTCAACCTGCCCTACGTCTCCAGGCAGCTGGGGCAGACCCTCAGGAGCGTCACGAGCACCTACGGGCAGAGCCAGGGAGTCTCCGGCTACACTGTCGACTCCGACGGCAACATCGACTTCCCGGTGCTCGGCAAAATCCACGTGGAGGGCATGACCCGCGAGGAGATAGGCCGCTGCATCAAGGATGAGCTCATAGGACAGGACCTCGTCAAGGACCCGATAGTCACCGTGGAGTTCATGAACCTGACCGTGTCGGTGATGGGCGAGGTGGCCAAGCCCGGTCGCTACGCGATCGAGCGCGACAGGATCACCATACTCGACGCCCTGAGCATGGCCGGCGACCTCACTATCTACGGCAGGCGCGACGCGGTGATGGTGCAGCGCATGGAGGGCGACACTCTCCAGGTCTACCAATTGAACCTCGTCTCCGGGCAGGACGTCTACAACTCGCCGGCGTTCTACCTCCAGCAGAACGACCTCGTGTACGTGGCCCCCAACGACGTGAAGGTGCGCGAGTCCACCGTGAACGGCAACAACATCCGCTCCACCTCGTTCTGGATTTCGCTCGGCTCGCTGTTGACCTCGGTGGCGGTGCTCATCACCAACATACTCTGAGACCCGACAGGCAATCGGCCGTATCATTAAACCGATGACAAAAATGACAGACAACAATACCGATCTCTTCCCCCAGGAGCCGCAGGGCTCCAAGAACTCTCTCAGTTTCAAGGACTTCTTATACCTCTGCCTCGGCAGATGGTGGTGGTTCGCAATATCTGTGGTGCTGGTGCTCGGAGTGGCCGCGGTCTACATTCTCAGGACTCCGCCGGTCTACACCCGCTCGGCCTCGCTGCTCATCAAGGAGGAGAGCGGCGGAGGCGGTTCCTTCAGCGACGCGGCCGGAGTGATGGGCGACCTCAGCCTCTTCCGGACCAACACCAACGTCAACAACGAGATGCAGTCGCTGCAGTCGCCCGCAGTGATGATGGACGTGGTCAGGCGGCTGAAGCTGAACATAAGCTACAGCGCCGAGGGCCGCTTCCACGACGAGGTGCTCTACGGTACCTCCAGGCCCTTCGAGGTGGTCTTCGAGGACCTCGGCGACAACACCGGAGCCTCGTTCACGGTCAGCCCCGATGACGACGGCACGCTGAGCCTCGGCAAGTTCACGCTCGACGGCGAGAAGGTCTCCGGCAGCGTGACCGCGCGCTACGATTCGCTCACGGCCACCCCGATAGGCGGCATACGCATCGTGCGCTCCGCGATCCCCTCCGACGAACCCTTCGAGGGTGTGGTCCGCGTGGGCAAGAGCGGCGTTCAGGCGGCCGCGACCGCATATTCGAAGAACCTCGTGGTCGGGCTCAACGACGACGAGTCCACGGTCATCAACCTCTCCATCGACGACGTGTGCCCCCAGCGGGCCGAGGACGTGCTCAACACGCTGATAGCCGTCTACAACGAAGACTGGATCAAGGACAAGAACCAGATAGCCGTGAGCACCTCGATGTTCATCGACGAGCGCCTCGCGGTGATAGAGCACGAGCTGGGCATCGTGGACGAGGACATCTCAGCCTATAAGAGCGAGAACCTGCTTCCCGACGTGCAGGCCGCGGCCAGCATGTACATGAGCCAGAGCAGCGAGACCAGCGCCCGCATACTCGAGCTCAGCACCCAGCTGGCGATGACGCGCTACGTGCGCAACTACCTCGCCGGCAACACAGGGGAGAACCAGCTGCTGCCCGCCAACTCCGGCATACAGAGCTCCGGCATAGAGCAGCAGATCGCCGACTACAACAGCCTCCAGCTCCAGCGCAACAACCTCGTGGCCAACAGCAGCGAGACCAACCCCCTCGTGGTGGACATGGACCAGTCGCTCAAGACCATGCGCGGGGCCATCATCACCTCCATCGACAACCATATCGAGACCCTGAACACCCAGATCGACGCCCTCGAGCACAGCGAGCGCCGGACCTCCGAGCGCATAGCCGAGAACCCGAGCCAGGGCAGATACCTGCTCTCCGTGGAGCGCCAGCAGAAGGTCAAGGAGTCGCTCTACCTCTTCCTGCTCCAGAAGCGCGAGGAGAACGAGCTCTCGCAGGCCTTCACGGCCTACAACACCCGGGTGATCACGCCCCCGATGGGCACCATGATACCGACCTCCCCCAACAAGAGCAAGATTCTGATGGTGGCCCTCGTCCTCGGCCTGCTGATTCCCGTGGCGGCGATCTACCTGCTTGAGAGCATGAACACCAGGGTGCGCGGCCGCAAGGACCTCGAAGACCTGACCCTGCCGTTCGCCGGCGAGATTCCGCTGTCGGTGCCCGGCGGCCTGAGGAGCAGGTTCTCGCGCCTTTCGCGCGCCCGCAGGAAGAAGCTCGCCGAGGAGCACAGCGGCGAGATAGTGATACGCCAGGGCAGCCGCAACGTGGTCAACGAAGCCTTCAGGGTGCTGCGCACCAACCTCGAGTTCATCATGGAGGCGGGAGAGGGCGCCCGGGGCTGCAACGTCTGCCTGTTCACCTCGTTCAACGTGGGCAGCGGCAAGACCTTCCTGGCCGCGAACACGGCGGCCTGCTTCGCGCTCAAGGGCAAGAAGGTGCTGGCGGTCGACTGCGACCTGCGCAAGGCTTCGCTTTCGGTCTACGCCGGCTCCCCCGCCAGGGGAATCAGCGACTACCTCGCGCGGCGCTGCGACGACGTGTCGAAGCTCATCGTGCCCGTGGGCGATTCCGGAAGCCTCTTCATGCTGCCCGTGGGCACCATGCCCCCGAATCCCGCCGAACTGCTGGCCGAACCCCGCTTCGCGGAGCTCGTCGAGTCGCTGAGGTCGGACTACGACTATATCTTCATCGACTGCCCTCCCGTGGAGATGGTGGCGGACACGCAGATCATCGACAGGGTCGTGGACTGCACGCTGTTCGTGGTGCGCGCCGGGCTGCTGGAGCGTGACATGCTGCCGGTGCTGCAGGCAGACTACGACGGGAAGAAGTTCAGGAACATGGTCTTGATCTTGAACGGCACTGACGCGGGCGAGGGCCGCTATGGCTATCGCTACGGCTACAAGTACAGCTATCACTACGGCTATTCCAACGGTTCGGACCACTATTACAGCAAATAATGTGGCCGTTCAGGAGGAGGACTGACGCCGCGGGGCTGCTCGGCCCGGGGTTCACCGACTGGCACTGCCATGTGCTGCCCGGGGTCGACGACGGGGTGCGGACGATGGCGGAGGCGCTGGAGGTGCTGGAGGAGTACGGAAGGAGGGGAGTGGCCGAGGTCTGGCTCACGCCGCACATCATGGAGGACATTCCGAACACAACCGCGGCGCTGCGGGAGCGTTTCTCCGAACTGCAGGCGGCCTATTCCGGTTCCGTGCAACTGCACCTCGCGGCCGAGAACATGCTCGACAGCCTGTTCGAGGAGCGTCTGGAAACGGGCGACCTGCTTCCTCTTGGCCCCGGAGGGGACCATCTGCTGGTGGAGACCAGCTATTTCAGCGCGCCGGCGGGTTTCCATGAATTGCTCGGGCGCATCAGGGCGAGGGGCTTCCATCCCGTTCTCGCACACCCCGAAAGGTATGTCTACATGGAGGACGGAGACTACCGCCTCCTCAGGGAGGAAGGGGTGAAGTTCCAGCTCAACCTGCCCTCGCTCACCGGGCACTACGGCCCGCTCGCCCGGAAGAAGGCCGAACGGCTGCGCAAAGCCGGCTGGTACGAGTTCGAAGGGACGGACCTGCACAGAATAACAACCTTGAAAGAGCTATAATCATGAAAGTGAACGATTACCGCGGCAGGCACGACGCCTGGATCAGGCTTGCGGTGGTGCTGGGCGACCTGCTGCTCTGCAATCTGATCTTCTTTCTGCCGATGTATTTCGGCCGGCCGAACGGAAGTTCCACGGTGTGGCAGTCGCTGCTGATCATTTCGGCGGTGTATTACGCCTGCATAGCCAACGGCGGAGTGGTGCTGCACATCAAGAAGGCCAAGAAGTCGCAGATAGTGGAGATAATGCTCCACAACGTCTTCTGGTTCGCCGTCATCGCCACCCCCGTGCTCAAGTTCGCCGACTTCCTGAGGCCGCGCCCGGGCGTCTATGCGCTCTGCATAGTCGCGATGTTCGTGGTGATACTGGGCTTCAGGCTGCTCGTGAGGCTGCTTGTGGAGCAGTTCTGGATGCACACAAGGAGGCGCAACGGAGTGGTGCTCGTGGGAAGCACCGAGAACAACGCCGCGCTCTACCACGAGCTCGCCGACGACCCCACCCTGGGCTTCTGGGTCCGCGGCTACTTCGATTTCGAGCCCAACGAACGCTTTCCCGCCGACTGCCCCTATCTCGGCAGACCCGAGGAGGTGGAGAATTATCTGAAGGAGCATCCCGACGAGGTCAGCAGCCTCTACTGCTGTCTGCCCTCGAAGCAGGCCGAGGTGATCCTGCCCATAGTTAAATACTGCGAGAACCATCTGGTGAGGTTCTACAGCGTGCCCAACGTGCGCAACTACATCCGCCACCAGATGCACTTCACGATGATGGGCAGCGTGCCCTGCCTGAGCCTCCACGAGGAGCCGCTCAGCTGGTCGGGCAACCGCGCCATCAAGCGGGCGTTCGACATAGCGTTCTCGCTGCTCTTCCTCTGCACATTGTTTGTTCCCGTGTTCATCGTGGTGGCGATAGTCACCGAACTCACCATGCCCGGGCCCGTCTTTTTCCGCCAGAAGCGCACCGGCATCAACGGCAGGGAGTTCACCTGCCTGAAGTTCCGCAGCATGAGGATCAACGCCCAGGCCGACAGCCTGCAGGCCACGAGGAACGACCCCCGCGTGACCAAGTGGGGCGAGATACTGCGCAAGACCAGCATCGACGAGCTCCCGCAGTTCATCAACGTGCTGCTCGGGCAGATGAGCGTCGTGGGCCCCCGCCCCCACATGCTCAAGCACACCGAGGAATACTCCCACCTGATCGACAAATACATGGTCCGCCACTACATCAAGCCCGGCATCACCGGCTGGAGCCAGGTCACCGGCTACCGCGGCGAGACCGAGACCCTCGACCAGATGGAGGGCCGCATCCGCGGCGACATCTGGTACATCGAGCACTGGAGCCTCTGGCTCGACGTCTACATCATCGTGAAGACGGTGGTGAATGTGTTCAAGGGGGATGAGGAGGCGTACTAGGGTAATATTCAGATGAAGTTATGGCGAATGGTGCAACAAATAATAAGCGTATAGCGAAGAACACCTTGCTATTATATGTACGCACGTTGTTCATTATGCTGGTATCTCTGTACACCAGCCGTGTCGTGCTTAACACATTAGGAGTATCTGATTATGGTATATATAATGTTGTTGGCGGAGTTGTAGCTATGTTCTCCGTTATATCAAGTTCGCTATCGTCCGCTATCAGCCGATATATAACCTATGAATTAGGTCATGGAGACATTGACAAACTTAAAAGAATTTTTGCTACCAGTGTTAATATTCAGATAGGAATTTCTTTGGCAGTTCTTGTCATCGCGGAGCTGATAGGCGTATGGTTCCTCAATACTAAATTGAATATTCCTGCAGAGCGCATGACTGCGGCAAACTGGGTATTTCAGTGTTCGCTATTGTCGTTTATTATCAATCTTATAAGTTTACCGTACAATGCCACTATAATAGCACACGAAAAGATGTCAGCATTTGCTTACATCAGTATTTTGGAAGCAATTCTGAAATTAGCTGTCGTTTACATGCTTGTAATATCGCCGTATGATAAACTCGTCTCCTATGCAGTTTTGCTGGTAATGGTTGCGCTTATCATACGATTTACTTACAGCTTCTATTGTCGGAAACATTTTGAGGAAAGCCATTATAAATTTGTATATGATAAGTCATTAATAAAGGAGATGACCGGTTTTGCAGGATGGAATTTCTTTGGCAATACCGCATATATACTGAATGTCCAGGGGGTGGACATGTTGGTCAATATTTTTTTCGGAGTAACCCTGAATGCGGCACGTGGTGTGGCTACACAGGTACAGCATGCTGTTATGCAGTTTGTAAATAATTTTACAGTTGCGATCAATCCTCAAATAACCAAGTCATATGCTTCAGGGGATCTGGAGTATGTATATAAACTTGTCTGTCGCGGTGCTAGATTTTCGTATTTTCTGCTTTTAGTGTTTCTTGTCCCTATTGTATGTGAGACTGATTATATATTACGAATCTGGTTGAAACTTGTACCTGAATATGCTTCAGTGTTTCTCCGCCTGACCTTATTCGGTTCGTTGATGACTTTGCTTGGTAATTCTATGTTGACTGCTATTATGGCCACCGGAAATATAAAAAAATATGAATTTTGGATAACAATTGTAGGATGTTTGGTGTTCCCTTTGACATGGCTGGCTTTTAAACAGGGATTGCCTCCGGCAACAACATATGTTATTTATATTGCTATTTATTTTTTACTAAATTTTGTCCGTCTATATTTCGCGAAAACTCAATTGGGCTTTCCTGTAAAGCTTTATCTTTCTGATGTTATTTTAAGAGTATTTGTCGTAACAAGCCTTGCTTTCGTATTGCCTATATTGGTAACTACTTATTTTGAAGAAAGTTTTCTACGCCTTTGTGTCACATGTGCTGTAAGTGTCCTATCAACTGGTGTCGTAATATATTTGCTGGGATTGCAAAAATCTGAGCGTAAGAAGATATATAGTAAGCTTGTTAGTATTTTATCCAGAATAAATAGATAATTATATGTCATTGAGACAATATGTTAAAAGAGGGATCAAATATGTTCTGAATGGCATCCCCGAAAAAAACATAACAGCAGATATCTCATATTTGCAACCAAACGCCAGATTGGCCGGCAAAAAAATAATTGTGACCGGAGGCGGAAGAGGACTAGGAGCTGCTATGGCAATCAAATTTGTCGCTGAAGGAGCAGATGTGCTGATTTCTGGGCGTAATGAAGCGAAGTTGAAGGTTGTAGCGGATAATATAGGTTGCAAGTATTTAGCTGTAGATGTTCAGGATACTGATGTGTTGGATGAATTTGTCAAGGAAGCTGATAGAATCTTGAATGGTGCAGACTGTCTTGTCAATAATGCCGGAATATCTCTACATGAACCGACATTTTTTGATGTGACACCGGAATCTTTTGATGCTCAAATTGCAACGAATCTCCGTGGCGGTTTCTTCTTGACTCAAAGTTTCGCCAGGATGCTTTTGAAAGAAAATCGAATAGGAAATATACTTTTTGTTTCATCTGAAACAGGAGATACCGCTGATTTTCGTCCGTATGGTTTTACAAAGGCGGCAGTTAACAGTATGGTGCTGGGATTGGCTTGCCTATTTGTTGAACACGGTATACGGGTAAATGCTGTCGCTCCGGGCGTGACGGCATCCGATATGACGGGAATCAAGTCTGATGGAAACTTGTATCTCGCATATAATGCCACAGAAAGAGTGTATCTTCCGGAAGAAGTCGCTGAAACTGCATGTTTTCTTTTGTCTGATGCTTCAGGATGTATATCTGGTCAGGTTATAGTATGTAATAATGGCAAAACGATTAACTCCCGTTGGAAGTAGTAGAAACCTTGAAAGAAAGAATTTATACTTTTGATAATGTCAAGGTGTGGTTAATGATAATGGTCGTACTTGGCCATACCTTAATTGCTTCATATGGAAGCTCGAATACTATAGTTTCATATTTGTGGTTCTTCAGAGGGATATATACGATGCCTTTGTTCTTTTTTATTTCTGGTTTTTTTGCAAAGCCAACAGGTATCAACCTTAAAAAACTATGTAAAAGTGTTTTTGCTTCCATTCATTATATTCGATATTTTTTATATGTTCTATGAATCACTGTGTAATGGTAATTATACAGCGAATTGGACCGTTCCGAGTTTTGCAATGTGGTTTTTGCTTGTGCTGTTTATTTATAGATTGATATTTCCATTAATCATAAAAGTTAAATTTGCCCTCCCTATCTCCATTCTTATGGCGTTGATTGCAGGTTTCTTCCCTTTTATAAACGCTCGGTTTGCATTAAGCAGAGTATTCTGTTTTCTTCCATTTTTCCTTTTGGGCTATTATGTAAACAATGACGCTTTTTTTTCTAAAATAAGAAAGAAGCTTTTTGAACCGTTTAATTTGAGAGATACTGTTCCTTTGTTGTGTATTGTCGTCTTTTGGGGTTTTGTTTTGTATTTCAGACCGAATTGGGCATTCCTGACTACATTTACTCAGAGCTACGGTGAGAATGGGGGGGGGCAATTATTAGTTAGAATTTCGTTATATGCTACAGCGGTATTGGTCGGCTATTATGTATTGAAGATGTTTCCTAATAGAAAGACATTTTATACGAAGTATGGTGGCAGGACTATGGGCGTTTATCTGTTGCATGGCCTGGTGGTGTTACCATCAGCGTATATGATATTTAGACCATTTGAGTATGAAAGCAATGTACATAGAATACTGATGATAGTACTGCCGGTTTTAATCTCATTGCTTTTTTTTGCTCGACCTATTGATAATCTAATTAAGAAGATTTTTTGAGAAATAATAATATGGATTCTATTTTTCATTATACAGATGAACGAAATGTTCAGATAGTTATTGCCTTGTTGAAGGCGCATGGTGTTCATCGTGTCATAGCATCTCCTGGAACAACCAATATGACCTTTGTAGTTAGCATAGAGAATGATCCATGGTTTCAGATTTGGTCATCAGTCGATGAGCGAAGCGCGGCTTATCTGGCTTGCGGAATGGCTGCGGAAACCGGTGAGCCGGTAGTCTTAAGCTGTACCGGAGCTACTGCTTCCAGAAATTACATGCCAGGATTGACAGAGGCGTATTATCGGAAATTACCGGTACTCGCGGTGACATCGACCAGAGGCAATCATATGGTCGGACATTTGATAGACCAGCAGATTGATAGGCGCAATATCCCCAATGATATTGTGATTGAGAGTGTAACGCTTCCTATGGTCAAAGATAGAGAAGATGAGCGATATTGTGAAATTGAAGCGAATAAGGCGATTCTCGCTCTCAAACTGAATGGCGGTGGCCCTGCTCATATTAATTTGTATACGAAATACAGTCATGATTTTTCTGTTAAGGAAATCCCGCATGTAAATGCAATCTTCCGTCATACTATATTTGACGATGGTATGCCAGAAATCCCGCGAGATGGCCGAATAGTTATTTTCATAGGAGCACATAAAGATTTTTCAGAGCGACTGACAAATGCAATCGATAAATTCTGTGCAACATATGACTCCGTAGTGTTGTGTGACCACACCAGCGGTTATAGGGGTAAATATGAAGTCCATTATCAGATTGTGTGTGGACAAAAGCAGTGGCATTCTTCTTTTGCAAATGCAAATTTATGTATCCATATAGGTGAAGTGTCAGGTAATCAGTTCAATGTACATGCCGCACATACATGGAGGGTGAGTCCTGATGGAGAATTACGTGATACTTTTAGAAATCTAAGGCGGGTATTTATGATGCCCGAAGAAGAATTCTTTGAAAGATATGCTCTGGATGATGCGTGCCATACAGAATTATATGAAGAAATGACAGCAGAAGTTGAAGCTATGACAGAAAAGCTTTCTGATCTTCCGTTCAGCAATATATGGATTGCAAGACAGATGGTAGACAAACTTCCTGGTGGATGTGAATTGCATTTGGGTATATACCATAGCTTGAGGTCTTGGAATTTTTTCAAATTGCCTGCTGGTATCCAAGCGAAGTGTAATGTTGGAGGTTTCGGTATAGATGGCGGAGTATCAACTATGATGGGAGCATCGTTTGCTCACCCGGAAAAACTTTTCATTGGAGTATTCGGAGATCTTGCTTTTTTTTATGATATGAATGTCATCGGAAACCGGCATGTTGGTAATAATGTGAGACTGATACTCATTAATAACGGGAAGGGTAATGAGTTCCGCAACTATAACCATCCCTGTTTTTTTCTCGGAGAGGAAGCTGATAAATATATTGCGGCAGCAGGACACTATGGTAATAAGTCTCGAAAACTTGTTCGAGATTATGCGACTAATCTAGGATATGAATACATGTCTGCTTCCAATAAAGATGAGTTTAAATCAGTTATGGATAGGTTTCTTACGTCGGAGCTTGCTCACAAACCAATGTTGCTGGAAGTCTTTACCGAGACTGAAGATGAGAGTAGTGCTTTGGAGCAGACATTAAATATCATCACTGATCGCAACCTGAAATTAAAAAGGAAGATAAAAACAATAGCTAAAGATATTTTGGGCGATGGCGGAGTAGAAGTTGTAAAGAAGATAGTAAAGAGATAAATTATGAGAATAGGTATTCTTACTCTTCCTTTACATACAAATTATGGAGGAATCCTGCAGGCGTATGCGTTACAAACTGTTCTTGAACGCATGGGACACGATGTGTGTCTGATAGAGAAGACTCCATTTCTGCATCTTCCAACTTGGAAGGCTCCATTGGTATATGGAAAGAGAGTATTGAAGAATATGATAGGACGGCCGTGTCCAATTTTTTATGAGCAGCAACTGAATCGTAAAATTAGGTACGAGAATCCAATCATAAGGCAGAATACCGATAAGTTTATCAATAAATATATCAAAAGACGAATAGTCAATGATTTTTCAGAGATAAAAGAGCAAGATTTTGATGCGATAGTCGTCGGGAGTGACCAGGTGTGGAGACCGAGATATTTTTGTGGCTTGACACATTCTCGGATTGAAAATGCATATTTGAAGTTTACTAATAACTGGAGTATTGAACGGGTAGCGTATGCTGTTTCGTATGGAACGGATGAATGGGAATATACAGATAAGCAAGAACATCAATGCGCAGCCTTATTAAAGAAATTCAATGCCGTTTCTGTGCGAGAGAATTCTGCATGCGGTTTATGTAAGGAGCATTTTGGAGTCGAGGTCAAGCATGTTATTGATCCGACGATGTTATTGCATGTGGAAGATTATATAAAGCTTGTTGAATCTGCTGAAGTCCCGCGAAGTCCAGGAAACATGCTATCTTATGTGCTTGATGAAACGGAAGAAAAGACCGTGCTGATTGAGAAAGTAGCTAATACAAAAGGCTTGGTACCGTTTCGGGTTAATTCTAAAGTGGAAGATAAATACGCTCAATTGAGCGAACGAATTCAGCCCTCTGTTGAGCAGTGGTTGCGAGGGTTTTATGATGCAGAATTTGTCATTACGGACTCCTTTCATGCGTGTGTCTTTTCTATTTTATATAATAAACCATTTATTGCAATAGGTAATTCAGGGAGAGGTCTATCTCGTTTTACTTCGCTGTTGTCAATGTTTGATTTAGATGATAGAATTTTATTAAATCTAACTCGGGATAGACAATATAAAGATATAAACTGGACTAAAGTAAATACTATTATGGATGATAGACGTGAACAGGCAATAGATTTTCTAAAGTTGGCTTTGAGTCGTGATTAACATTGAAAAATATACTCCTATAATATCAGTCATAGTACCGGTATATAATACAGAAAAGTATTTAGTTCGTTGTATAGAAAGTATATTATCCCAGAAATTTTCTAATTTTGAACTATTGCTGATTGATGATGGCAGTCAAGATTCGTCTGGAAGGATCTGTGATCAATACGCGAAAATAGATATCCGCATAAAAGTTTATCATAAAAAAAATGAAGGGGTCAGTTCAGCAAGGAATACTGGATTGCGTTTTGCTCGTGGGTATTGGGTCGCTTTTTGTGATTCAGATGATTATGTAAGTTCGGATTGGCTTCTTGAGTTTTCGAAGGATTTGGACTGTGATTTAATTGTTCAAGGATTTCATAAACGGGTGATAGGTTCAGAAGACTATAACAGTATTGCATTTATTTCTGATGAATATTACAAAAAAGAGCGGATTGATGATTTTTTGTATCAACTTGGTTCTGTTGACAATGTCGGCTATTTATGGTGTCGACTGTTCAATTTGCAGATAATAAAAGATAATAATATCAGGTTTAATGAAAAATATGTTATATGGGAAGACTTGCATTTTATATTTCAATATATGTTATTCATGACTTCCTGCCGTATTCAAAAATCGGTATGCTACTATTATACAGAACCATCATATATAAATAAATATGCCGACAAGCGTTACACAACGGACTCTGCTAATTGTTTGTCCGAAATAATAAAGAATTATATTGATTTAGTAGGGTATGATATAAGCCCTTTATTTATATCATTAGTAGATTCATATATTAATTGTTTAATTAATATATGTTTCAGGGAGAATGTAACCTATGATTTGATAGCACAGCATGTTCTTTATTCTCGAAAAATTGTGTCAGATTCGGGTTGTAAGCGCAAGTTGAAGAAGCAGAGTAGAATATTTCTATTCTTTTCAACATGCCGTAATGTATATTTTATAAGAAATTCGCTTGGAATTTTTAAGATTCTATCCAGATTCATTTAAATTACCTTTCTTTTCCGTCTTATTCACTTCTTTAGATTATGATGTAAATTTTTATAGCAATGAGAAGATGTTGTTTTATTGTACCATATTTTGGAATATTACCTAATTATTTCCAGTTGTTTTTGAACTCTTGTGCATATAATAAAAATTTTAATTGGCTAGTATTCACAGATGATGCTGGCATATATATTTATCCGGAGAATGTTACTCGGATTGAGATGACATTTGGTCAATTAAAAGCTTTAATACAGTCGAAATTTGATTTTCCTGTTTGTTTGGATGCACCTTATAAATTGTGCGACTATAAGCCAGCGTATGGCTATATCTTCGAGTCATATTTGACAGATTACCGCTTCTGGGGTCATTGCGATGTCGATACCATTATCGGTGATTTAAATAAGTTCCTGTCAAAAGATTTTATGGAACAATATGATAAAATCTTCTGCTTGGGACATATGACGATTTATAAAAATACCATAGAGAATAATCGTGTATTTATGTCTACATTTCAAGGGGAATTATTATACAAGGAAGTTTTTCAAACTTCAGAAATTAAGACATTCGATGAAGAATGGCGTGATGAGCGTAATATTAATCAGATTTTTTTAGCCAATAATAAAAAAGTATATCAAAACGACCATTCGTTGAATTTCAGCACATATTTTACAAACTTCTATCGTACAATTTATAAGGGCAAGGAGATTTCTCCTGAAGGCAGAGGTTTTGTGGTGGAAAGCTACAGGAGGGCGGTATATTTATGGAATAAAGGAAAAGTAGAAAGATATTTCAAAGATGCTCTTCATAACATGGTTAGAGAAGAATTTCTGTACATTCATCTCCAGAAAAGGAAAATGAGATTTGATCCAAAGGTATTAAATTCTAATATAATTAGTATTGTCCCGAATGAGTTTATCCCTTTTGGTAAAAACGACGTGTCTGGGACTGACTTATCAAAGGTCAAAACACATTCGAATGCATCTGATTACTATTATGATATAATTGTTGAGAAATATCAATCTATGAAAAAAAGAGTAAAAAATTATCTTAGATGTCTGATAAGAAAATAATTTTTTCCGCATTTGTATTTTTCTATACAATTTTTTTCAGCATACCCTCTTTTAATCCGACCATAGCGGGATGGATTAGAAATGGTTTGATTCTTTTGTTCCCGATACTTAATTTTGATATACTGAAGAAACAATTACTAGAAAAGGAATATCTTAAAATTAATCTTCTTTTTTTCCTTTGGGGGCTGATTGTAATATATTCTGGTTTTGAGAATGCGAATCTAAGTTATGATTATATATCGCATGGCGACAAAAGTACAATATTTGCTAGAAGAGGAGATCACGCAATTTATTATGTTATAAATATTTGGTTTTTCGTATTATATTTTGAAGGAATATATAGTAAGTGCCAGTATCTTAAATTCTTACGATCTCTATTTTATTTCTTGTCGGCCTTTGTTATCGCATCAGATATAAATGCAATAGTATATAATAGCCCGAATGGCAGTGGGTATTTAGTTGGTAATAAGTTTACTGTCTGTTATCTAAACTTATATTTAGCAATAATTTATTATTTACTACATCCGCTGTTAATAGGTAGGCCTAAAAAATATTTCATCTTACTTCTTTGCCTAAGCTTAGTTATTGCACTTAAAACCCAATGTTCGACAATGGTTATAGGTTCAGTACTTATGTATCTTTTTTCCATTGTATTTAAACCGAATATCAAAGTAAAGTTATATGAAATAAAGACTTTAATCTTATCAATTGTTTTTTTCAGCATTATATTTTTCTTTTTCACAACTGCGATTATTAATACTCCGTTTATGAAGTATATCATAGTGGATGTATTAGGCGAAGATATGACCTTGACCGGTCGGTTAAGAATATATGCGGGTGTTGTAAGTTTATTGGAACATATTCCTTTATTCGGGTATGGGATGGGTAATTCGCATCTTATCACAATGATGAACGAAATCGGATCGAATGCACAGAATGGTTTGTTTAATCTAATAATAGAAATCGGTATTGTTGGGGTTATAGTGTATATGTCAATATTAATTATTATGATTAAAAAGCAAGATGCAAGTATTTTATCTTATCCGATTCTGTGTTTTATTTATGTGATGATAGTATTATCATCTGTAGAAATTACATTTTCAACAACATTCTTAGCATTAGTTATTCTACTATTGGCAAAACCTCAACAAAAATATGTGAGGCAAAGGAAATTAATGGCTTCTAACTAATTATATGGATAAGAGGTATGAGTGTTCCAAAGATTTCAATAATTATTCCCTGCTATAAAGTTGAGAAATATCTTGACCGGTGTGTGGAGTCTGTAGTTAATCAGACATTTAGGGATATCGAAATTATTCTTGTTGATGATTGTTCTCCGGATCGAGTTCCTGAGATGTGTGACGAGTGGAGTAAGAAAGATGCGCGAATTGTAGTCATACATAAAGAAAAAAACGAGGGTCTGGGGATGGCTCGCAATACAGGTCTTGATGTGGCAAGGGGGGAATATGTGGCATTTATAGATTCGGATGATTATGTGGATACAAAAATGTATTACATTCTTTATGAAGCAACAGAATCTGGGCGTTATGATGTTGTGTATAGCGGCCTCCGCAATGAATATCCAGATGGAAGTTTTGGCTTGATTCGTGATTTTGATGAAGAGAGATCTTTTAAAAGGAATGAGATGGTTAAAGTTGCTCTTTCTTTTATATCGAAGACTGAAATATGTTATAAAGACAGATTCTTTATGTCTGTTTGGCATAGTTTATATAAAAAAGATATTATTGACGAGTGGAAGTTGAGATTTTATTCTGAACGTGAAATACTTTCGGAAGATTTGCCATTCCAGGTGGAATTTTGTATGAAAGCTTCGAACGCAAAGTTTATCCCATATCCTCTTTATACTTATTGTTTCAATCCGAATAGCATTACACATAATTTCAAAATTGATAAATTCTGTTCAGCAATCCGCTTGAGGAATTTGATGCTTAATATTACAGATAAATACACACAAAGCCGACCTCTGATCGATGCGGAGTATTATTCTAGAATTAGAAATTTGCTGACAATGCTTGTGTTTGCCAGAAATTTCTCAATAAGGGAAAAATATAGTTTTATCAGCAGTTTGTGTATGAATAGTATATGGGATGAACTGGATATGAGTTGTGTCCAAACGAAAACTTGGAAGTATATTGAACAATATCAATTGCTAAAATCTAATGCACCATTGATGCTGATGCTGTTTTGTGCTTTTGATAAAATAGTTAATAAGAAAAACCTATTATCGATATTTAGACCTAAAAAATAGTGGATACTTTTTATTTATGAAGAAACTTAACATATTGTTTGTGATTCATCGTTTGGACGCAATCTCTATCAATACAGTTGGGAAGGGAATAAGAATAGCGCATTACAAGGGCGGTCTGGCGTTTAACTGTGTCTCAATGGGTGATTATTGTGTCATGAACAGCGGCGCGATGATAGGTAATAAGAATGGAAATGAGAACAGGGCAACGATCGGGAATCATGTGGAAATTACTTTTGGTGCAAAAGTGGTTGGCAAGGTAACAATAGGCGATTATGCTATTATTGCACCGAATAGTGTAGTTATAAAAGATGTCCCTCCTTATGCTGTCGTTAGCGGGGTTCCTGCAAAAATCATCAAGTTTAGAGATGATGTAAATCGAGCAGACGTATGAAAACCAGGCTTTTGTTGGTCATGCCGTCTTTAGGGTCGGGTGGTGCAGAAAAGAGTTTTGTGTCGCTATTGGAATTGTTGCCTCGGGATCTGTTTGATATCAGTGTAATGGTGGTGAACGAGGGTGGTCTGTTTTACTCTCACGTCCCTGTTGATGTTGAGAGAGTTGAAGCTCCTAGAAAGTTTCGTATAGCTCTCGGCAGTATCCATAGTAGCTTTATGAAGCAGGAATGTTGTTGGTTGGAACGTGCCGTCAAGGTAGTTTCTAACATCCTTGTAAGGTTGCGAGGTATTACACGCCTTGATTTAGCCCAATTTACATGGAAATTGTGGCGGAAGTCAGTCCCCGTACTGGCAGGAGAATGGGATGTGGCAGTTTCATTCATGAACGGAATGACCAATTATTATGTTATTGATAAGGTAACTGCCAGTCGCAAATATCTGTGGGTGCATAACGATTACAAGATGTTAAAGACCAGCTACAGATTTGATAACATATATTGGCAAAAGGCGGATAATGTGGTCACAATCTCGAATGCTTGTGTGAAATCTTTGGAGGAATGCTTCCCTAAGTTGAAAGGAAAGTTCATTTGCCTTGAGAACATATCATCTTCTAAAATGATACGCAGCATGGCTGATGATGAATGTCCTGCTGAGTTTCAAGAGTTGGATCGTGAAACATTGAGACTGCTTTCTGTTGGACGGCTTGCGGAACAGAAAGGATTTGATATGGCGGTCGACGCAGCCGCTATTCTTAAGTCAAGAGGAGTGTGTTTTATATGGCTCATTATAGGTGTAGGGGTGCTGCGAGATAATTTGCAGCATCAAATTGATAATAATGGGCTTACAAACAGTGTCTTTCTGCTTGGTGAGCGCTCTAATCCTTATGTATATATGAAATGGGCTGATATTCTCGTTCAATCTTCGCGTTATGAGGGAAAATCGATAGTGGTCGACGAGGCAAAAATTCTCTGTCTCCCGATTATTGCAACAAACTATCCTTCTGTAGGCGATAATATAGAGGATGGAATATCAGGTTTGGTTTGCCACATGGATCCAGATGGTATAGCAGATGCCATAGAGCATCTTTCTTATGACAAGGTGCTGCGAATGCGACTGTCTGAAAACCTTGCCAGAGAACGAAGTGTGAATGAACGAGAAATCGAGAAATATGTTTGGCTGTTTAAAGGAAATTCATTGAAATCATGAAGATACTTTTTTGTACAAGCGGCTTTATAACTGGTAGGGGCGGCATAGCGTCATATGCTCATGATTTTATTGAGGCTTTTAAGGCGGGGAATGAATTTGTCGTCGTAACGAATGATGGATACGTAAGGAAAGACAGCGACCCTTTCGAGGTGATACGTTTCGACATGAATGATTTTAGTTTAAATAATGCGAAACGTTTTATGGCATTCATTTCAGATATGAATCCCCAACTTATTGTCAATAGTGCGTTTCCTCTATTGTCATTAATAACACCATATATAGACGATGAGATTAGGATGATAAATGTTGCCCATTTTGTTGACGGGAAGCTGCTGATGATTGCCGGAGTAAATGCCAATTATGCTGATATGTCAGTTGTGATGTCTACCTATGCTGAAAACAATTTGAGGAGACTTTATCATGTAGGAGGTGAGACGCGAACCGAGGTGATATATAATTTTATGCCGCCATTATGCCATATTGATTTCGACATAAAGAAACGTCAACGACCGATAAAAATTGTTTTCCCTGGAGGAAATTCGATTGCAAAGAGTACAGACATAATCTGTATGGTCTTGAAAAAATTGCTGCAAACTGATTTGGAGTTTGAGTTTTACTGGCTTGGACAGACACAGCTGCCGGGCGCTAAATGGCCTTTTGTGAGAACTAAGAATATTTACGATTGTTTTGACAAAAAAGATAAAAGGCTGAAAATTTGTGGCCCGGTGTCTCGGGAAGACTCAAAACGGATTCTCTCTGAAACGAATATCTTTCTGCTTCCGTCTCGCGGTGAGGGCTGTCCCATAACGTTGATAGAAGCAATGCGCGGAGCTTGTATACCGATAGTATCTGATGCCAGGCATGGTAGTCTTGATATAATTCAAGACGGAGTTTGTGGACTTGTCGTGAAGCAGAATAGTGTAAAAGAGATAGTAAATAAGATATGCTCTATCATTACCTCACCAAGCGATTATGAATATATATATGAAGCCTCGTTAAAAAGATATGAGGAGCTTCTTCAGTATGATGTTTGGGTAGGTAATATGCGCCGGATTATTTATGGAGAGAGACATCATCGAAAAAGACGGCAGGTTAATATTAAGAAATATATAATTGATGCTATGTATTTAAAGCTTCGGTATTTTTTGTTTTGGATACAAGCCAGATTTTGCTTTCAGCCATATATTATGTTGATTTTTAGATATATAAGATATATATATAAGTAGTTTCTGATTTGTGATGATATGACTTCTATTGTTTATATAATACCATATTTTGGAACATTCCCGCCCTTGTTCCGTGTGTGGCTGGAGAGCTGCAAACGTAATCCCTCAGTGACATGGTTGATTTTTACAGACGATGAGACTCCGTATGATTATCCCGATAATGTGCATGTTGAAATATGTTCTTTTGATGAAATACGGGCAAAAATCCAGGCGGCTTTTACTTTCCCCGTTAATCTTTCCTCTCCATATAAGTTATGTGATTATAAGGTGGCATATGGAAGGATATTCGCTGAATATATTAAGGGCTATGATTATTGGGGCTTTTGTGATATAGACTTGATATGGGGCACTATAAGAGATTTCTATACTGAAGATGTCTTTTCTAATTTTGATAAGATTGGATATCAGGGGCACTCGACTCTTTTTAGAAACAATCAGTATATCAATAATCTGTTCTTGGAAGAAGTGGATGGAGAGACGTTTGAGTCGTTAGTAAAATCGGACAGAAATGAATTTATAGATGAGGATTTTATAAACCGTCTGTTTGAGGCAAAAGGAATACAGATTTATAAAGAACCGGTATTTGCAAATCTATCTTCATTTGTTTATAACTTTAAGATTAACCATTTGCGTGCGATAGATAAGCCGAAAAATAAATATTTTATTTTTTCCTATGATGACGGAAAATTGCAGCGACTTTCTGTTGTTAGGAATAAAATTTATAATGATTCTTTCCTTTATGTGCATTTTCTTAAGAGAGAAATAGACATAAAGATTAAACCGGAGTCAGATAAGTATCTGATTGTCCCTAATAAGCTTATCACATACGAAACGCCGACCGTCAATTTTATAAAGAAGGCGAATCAGCCTCATGCTATCAGTTTTGCCATTCGCCATTTCCGCGAAAATGCATATAAGTTGAATATCCATACGATATGCCCTATCTTTTGGCGAAAGGTGAAAGGATATTACCGATTGTTTGTGAAATGTTAAAAGTGGATAAAACTAAAATACTTTTCGTCCTGCATCTGCCACCTCCTGTTCACGGCGCAGCGATGGTTGGTAAGTATATTCAGGAGAGCAAGGTCATTAACGAGGATTTCCAATGCAGATATATCAATCTCGCTCTTGCACGTAGTCTGGAAGATATAGGTCATGGCGGGTTGAGTAAATTGTTGAAGTTCCTAAAATTACTTGTCCAAATTCGAAAAGAGGTCAAAATTTTTCGTCCAGACCTGGTTTATGTGACGCCGAATGCTTGTGGAGGTGCCTTTTATAAGGATTTTGTCGTTGTGCAAATGCTGAAACTGATGGGATGCCGTGTTGTTGCACATTATCACAACAAAGGCGTGTCAACAAGGCAAAACAGATTCTTTGATGACTTACTATATAAATCGTTTTTCAAAAATCTGAAAGTGATTTTGCTTTCTGAGGCGTTGTATACAGATGTCGAGAAATATGTCCGGAAGAGTGATGTGTATATCTGCCCTAATGGAATACCGGAAACTTGCTTGGTGGAACCTGTCTCAGAGAGACATAATCCGGTGCCGAAGTTGCTTTTTTTATCAAACCTGCTAGTTAGTAAAGGGATATTGGTTCTGTTGGATGCCCTTGTAATTCTCAAGGACAAAGGATATCAATTCGTATGTGATTTTGTCGGGGGAGAAACATCTGAAATGTCAGCTGGATTTTTCCAGAATGAGGTGAAAATAAGGCATCTCGAGACGTATGTCACATATAATGGTAAAAAATACGGTGATGATAAGGAAGCATTTCTCAAACATGCCGATGTGTTCGTATTTCCGACATTTTATCATAACGAAACGTTCGGCTTAGTTGTATTAGAGGCAATGCAGCATAAGATTCCTGTAATAACTACTGGGGAAGGCGGGCTTCCCGACATAGTGAAAGACGGAGTAAATGGTTATATCTGCGAGAAGCAGAACCCGGAATCTCTCGCATATTATACAATATTGCTTTTAGATGATGAAAAATTAAGATGGAGAATGGGAGAAGAAGGATATAAACGATATAAAAGTCACTATACCCTATCTGCGTTTGAGGCGAACTTTGGTCGAATTATGATGACGTTGGTGGGGGGGGGCAAGAACTGAGCTCTATGAGGTAGATTATGAAAGTAATTTGGCAGCATGCCTATGCAACAAAATGGAGGCGCTGGTATGCTGCTGATAAGATATCTCAAGCGGCTTCGTTGCCGTCTATTGTTGGCTTTTGACAAGAATATAGTATTTGGCAGGAACAGCACTTTTGGACGGGGTACGGTCTTTTATGCTCCGAACAAAATTACTATAGGAGAGAATGTCTATATCGGGAAGTACTGTACGTTGAATGCAGATATCGAGTGTGCCGATGATGTTCTGATAGCGAACAATGTCGGTTTGATAGGCAGATACGATCATGATTTTTCCATTGTCGGTAAAAGTATAAAGGACAGCCCTTGGATTGGAGACAAGGATTATGATTTCAAAGGAAAAGGCCAGAAAATCATTATTGAACAAGACTGTTGGATTGGTTTCGGAGCGATAATCGTTACTGGAGTCAAGGTTGGTCGCGGCTCTATTGTGGCAGCGGGCAGTGTGGTGCTAAAAGATGTTGAGCCTTATTCTATAGTAGCAGGGAATCCGGCAAAGGTGGTTTCAAGGCGTTTCTCTGATGCCCAAATCGCCGAACACGAAAAAATATATTGTAGGCATTAAATTTTCTGTAGATGAAATTGGGGATACTTATTACCAGCATCGGTAATTTTGGCCAAAAAGGTTTCTACAATGCGCAGGAAATCGGTCTGGCTAAGGAACTGGATAAATTGGTTGAAAAGGTTGTTGTCTATAAGGCGGTGCCTTTATCGGAGAAGGGTGGCGTTTCTATAATCGGTGATAATGCCGAACTTCATCTTGTTCCTGTGGAAAGCCGCGGTATTAACGGCTTGTGGGATTGTAATGAGATGGATTCGTCATTGGATGCGTTATTGTATTTTTCGGACACGCAGCTGGCTGTTCCATCTGTGTACAAATGGTGCAAGAAAAATGGTATAAGAATGTATCCATATATCGGAGTCATTCAGAGTCATAGCACAAGCATGCTTAAGAGATGCTTAATAGATTTATTGTTCCGACGTAATATCAAGATATATAGAAAGTGTTGTTGTTTCGTGAAGACGTCGGCAGTTAAGGCCGCTCTTGCTTTATATGGAGTAGATCAGTGTTTCGAAGCACCTGTTGGCCTGGATGTCTCTCTGCTCAATGAAAACTGGGCCGGCTCGTCTATTCGGGAGTTAAAGAAGAAATATGGCTACGAAGAAAGCGACAGGGTTTTATTGTTCGTAGGCCGCATGACTTCGGAAAAAGATCCCTTCCTTATGTTGGAGTTGTTTCGGAAAGCCTATGCAATAGAAAACAGCTTCCGCTTGATGATGGTGGGCCAAGGAGAGCTTCTTGACGCAGTAAAGCAGAGTGCTGCTGATTGCGGAGGGCTTGTGAAGTTTATAGATAAAATCCCGAATAAAGATATATGGGAGTTGTATCGTATTGCAGATTCATTTGTGAATCTCAACAAGCAGGAAATATTCGGCATGGCAATTCTCGAAGCGATGTATTATGGCTGTAAGGTGGTTGCTTGGGAGGCTCCGGGTCCAGATAGCATAATAGAGGATAATATTTCCGGGTATTTGGTGCAGGATGCGAATGTTGCCCTTGAGAGAATTGTCAACGGGCAAATTGCTGCAGAAGATGCACATAAGCGAATAGCAGAAAACTTTACTTGGGAAAAAGTTGCTCACAATATCGTAGAACGAATTCTAGTTAAGAAAATTTAGGAGGATATTCAAAATATATGCAATAATGAATATTAATAGGCTGATTCATGGAAATGGTGTAGAAAGGTTGCTACTCCATGTTATTTGTGAATTAAGAGGCGCGGAATTGCCGAGTAAGGAGAAAATCGGACAGAACGTCCGGTTCCCTCATGGACTTAAAGGGGTTATTCTTCATCCGAACACAATTATAGAAGATGATGTTACAATCTTCCATGATGTAACATGTGGCCGCGGAGATATGTATGGTATTGATCCTCGTATTAAGTCAACGGAGTTTAGAGGCATCGTATTAAAACGAGGTTGCATTTTGTGCGCAGGAGCAAAAATAATATGCAATAGAGGAGTACTCGTAGTTGGAGAAAATACAATTATCGGAGCAAATGCGGTTTTAACTAAGTCGACAGGCGACAATGAGATATGGGGGGGGTACCTGCAAAGTTCCTTAAAAAGAGAGTTGTCTAAATATTGATATGGCAGGGAGTCAATTAAAAGCTTTCGCTGTATTTAAACATCTTAAACTGCGGTTGGGACTGCAATAATTTTATCACTCGTTATGTGGCGCGTTAAGGAACCTCGATATAGATTTAAGTCGCTTTGATAAATTGATAAATCTTGGGCGTTGTCGGTCAAAGATGGTGAAGAAAGGTGGTTTTTCGAACAGTACTGTATAATTATTATAAATCTACATAAAAATGAAAACAATTTCAATATGGATGTCCTATGATTTAGGCGTCGGCGGTGATTATCAAACACTTTATCAATGGTTGGATGATCATGGGGCTGTTGAGTGTGGAAATAGCGTAGCTTTTCTAAAGTACGATTATCCGGATAGTATTAAGTCGGATGATGAACTAACTAAATCGATTGCTGATGAATTAAAATTGAAGATTAAATTTAACCCTTCTAATAGAGTGTATATTATTCGGAGAAAACTTAATGAAAATCAATTTTACGGCTCATATATTATAGGCAAAAGACGGGCTAACCCATGGCAGGGTTATGGCTCGCAAGCCGATAAAACGATAGATGAATGAATAACGTATTAGTTGATACTTGCTTCTGGTTTGCATATTTTGATGAGCGAGATTCACATTATCAAGAGGCGCAGGAATTAATGAAGATATTAAACAATGTTAATATTCTCATCCCGCATCCTGTCCTATATGAAACATTGAATACTAGATTTGTGTCTCGGAAATCCTGGATGAAAGTATTTGGAAGATTGTTGGAGAAGCAGTCAACTATTATAATCTCGGATGATCAGTATAAGACTCAAGCACTTAATTCTATCTTAAAAGATCCGACGATTAGAAAAAGAGAGATAAGTTTAGTAGATATGATAATTCGGCTAATGATGGAAGATGTGAATTTGAATGTGAGTACGTTAATCACTTTTAATGATAAAGATTTTTTCGATATATGCTGGAGCAAAGGAATCAAATTGATTAACAGTTCCAAGTTATGATATCTTATGAAAGATTAAGGATATAGTTTATGTCATTGAGATTATTCGTTGATGTTGTTCTGTACTGCGAAATGATTTGTGAATAGTTGAGTATAGGCAGCCTCTGCAAAACTATATTGTTTTTTGAATTCTCCGCCTCTAAGAGCAACATTTGTGGCTAATGCATAAAAGAGATTAGCTTTACCAATAAATAATAGATATGCTTTTTGTATGAAATATTCTAGGAATAAAATTAATAATGCCGGCAAAACCCTGATATCCACTTCAGATTCAACTTTGTATCAATCTGCATTGAATATCATAAACGAATGGAGAGAGCTACATTTACCTGCTTTGGATTCTCTACAAAAAGAATTGATGCCGATTATAGGAAAAGAAAAAGTAGCGTTTATCTCAAGACGGCTTAAACGGATGTCGTCTATTACTTATAAGTTGGACTTAAATCCAAATATGGGCTTAGGTGGAATGCAAGATATTGGTGGCTTACGGATAGTGGTGGAAGACATTGAAACTTTGGAGCAGGTTCAAGAAATCTTACAAAATAACATTCCGAAAAGTTTTATATTGTATAAAACCGATGATTATGTAATCAATCCAAAACAGAGTGGTTATCGTGCTCTTCATTTTGTTTACAAGTATCAGTCAGAAGATAATCTAGTGGATGGTGCATTGGTGGAATTGCAAGTAAGAACACAATTGCAGCATATCTGGGCAATGGCGGTTGAGACCGCTGGGCTGGTTACAGAAACGCCGTTAAAAGCAGGTCTTGGTGCGGATAATTGGCTGGAGTTTTTTAAAATTGTGGCTTCAATTTTTGCTCTTAAAGAACATTGCCCTGTATTAGAGGAGCATAGAGGTGCACAAATGAGGGATTTAGCATTACAATTATCTAAGGCAGAGTCAATGTATAAGCACATTGATATGTTAAAGGCATTAAAGGTTTCAATTATTAAAGCAAAAGAAAAAAATTATACTGACGGATATTATATTTTGAATATAGATTTTAAAACTAGAATTGTGCATATTAGTGCTTATTCTAAGGAAAAAGATAGAGAAGCTTCTCATGAGTATTATTCTCTAGAAATGAATCAAGACGGCAATGCTGTGGTAATGGTATCAGTTCCCGAAATGATAGAATTGCAAGAGGCTTATCCGAGCTATTTCCTTGACACAGAAAAATTTATCTCTATTATGGACAGGATATTAAACTGGTATAACTGCAAAAAACAATGATTATTTTGTAATAGTAGAAGGTAGTAAAAGCATTAAGGCTTCCTGCACCAAATATTTGTAACCTCTCAGTATTCTTTATACCTACTATCAGCTTGATTGGTTTTATTGAAATAACCACTATGAATGAAATCTGCGTATATTAGCAATCAAATAAAACAATTATGAATAAGTATGAGTTAAACTTTAATGGGTATTGGATTGATTCTCGTATATCAGGTATGCCTAAAACATCTGGAGTATATCTTGTGTATAGATGTACTTATGATAATGAGGGCGTTTCATTGAAAGAATTATTATATATAGGACAAGCTGAGAATTTGTACGAAAAAATAAGTAATCACGAAAAAAAAGAGTTATTTGAAAAGCAATGCAAAAGCGGAGAAACTTTATGTTATTCTGTGGCAAAAGTGCCCCCGGATAATCTTAATATTGTAGAGAATGCTTTGATATTTGCCCAAAAACCACAGTTGAATACGGAATATAAAGATAGATTTTTATATGATGTTCCTGTTTCTTTTCAATTAGAAGGCCGGTGTAAATTGATGAAATATCAAAATTTTACAATAGAGAATAGAAGTGATGCAGAAACCAATAGATAACTTGAGAATCACGCGAGATCCTGCTAAAAAAAATTCGTGGGAAGATGATACTGAGCGTTTGATTTTGTATGCAGATATTATGGGCTTTTCTCATCGTGTTACTTTTAATAATCACGAGGAATTAAAACGTGATTTGCAAAAGCTTAAGCAATCGTGGGAATCACGAATAAAACCATTAGAGAAAGGAGGTCACTTGAAAAGTGTTCAATTTTCTGATTCAATCTTGTTCGTTGTTAACGGCACAAACGAAAAGATGTTTAATATAATCACAAAAGCGGCTATTTGTTTAGTTCAATCAGCAATGAGTTTTGGCTTTCCGATAAAAGGCGTTCTTGCACAAGGATCATTTTCTTATGACAAGGAAAATGAACTTTATTTTGGGTTGCCATTAGTGGAAGCGTATAAATTGCACGAGGAAATATATTACTATGGAATTGTGGTTCATCACTCTGCGGAACAAACCGTGAAAAAATATAAGGACGCTACGAAGCCATATACAAAAACAATAGTTCCTTTAAAGAAAGGAAAAACGGCTCATTATCATCTGTCATGGCATTTATTGAAAAAGAATTTAAGTGCTGGGAATATAAAAGAATTTGCTAATGAATGGCTTGATAAAATAGAGGAGAGTGTATCGGGAGCACCGCGAATTTATGTGGATAACACAAGGGAAGTCCTGAAGAACGATAATGCCCAATGGGGAACTTTAAGTGAAAAGGGGTCTATGGATTAACATCTTTTCTATAGAAAATAGTTAAGATTTTTCGCTGATTACCTTTTTGTCGACGAGTAATATAATTGATAGAAATAATTTTATGTATTCTATACACTTCTTCTTTAACGATATGAGGCACCATAGTATACGAGGAACGGGCTATGATGTAATGTATAATCTCTGAACGAATGAAATGCTAAAACATCTTGACCAAATCGTCCCGCGCCCGACGTCTCATGGGGTTGGGTCGAAGCGGGTGCTGCTGTCTAGCGATGAGACGGAGTCAGCGGTGACTCAGATTGCCGTGACCAAACTGGCGGCCGGAGTCATTCTGTGCTCGCGAAATCCGAAGTTGAGATGTTAACTGTAGGTGTTGCCTATGCCAGCCCTGAAAATCCCCCGCTACGACGATAACTGCGCTTTGTGCCGGGTGGCGAAGGCGGACAAGACCGGTAGCCACCTGGCGCCGAATTTTCTGGTCCATGGTGCCTTTTCGTTCGACGGGAAGGGCGGCCGGTTCCGGGAAATCGTGACGCGGGATAATCTGAACACGCAGAGCCGCTGGTTGTTCTACGGGCAGGAGGTGTCGCCGGAAGCTATCAGTGCCGACAGGGGCCGCAGCCTGACGGACGAGGAGCTGGAGGGTAACATAAATGTTCTGGCGTATGGGTGTGGGGCGTATGTCGATTTTCCTGGAAGGGGAGGACAAATTTGCGATGAGGGAGATTTTGGACAGGCACATCACTTCGGCCCCGGAGAGCTGCGGAAAGGGAGGAGGTTCTGCCATGCCGATGGTCGATGTCTTCATGCCGGAGAGGTTCTGGAAGGGGAAGAGGGGATATTCCAGATCTCGGAAGGATATGGAGAAGTTCGTGGACATGCTTGTCGCCAAGGGTTATACGGACAATGATATCAGGGACAATTTGCGCTCGAGGGAAAATGAATAAATCATTATCATGGAGTTTCGTTTGAAGAATCTGAAGCTGGTGGAGTCGAAGCGCGAGCTGGCGGCGCTGCCGGAGGGGAAGCTGCTGATCAATACGATCAACGCGCATTCGTATAATACGGCGCTGGAGGACAGCAAGTTCGCGGAGGCGCTGCTCGGCGGTGACGCGCTGATTCCCGACGGCGCGAGCATCGTGAAGGCGTGCCGCTGGCTGGGCGCGAAGTCGCAGCCGGTGGAGCGTGTCGCGGGCTGGGACCTCTTCGAGTTCGAGATGGGGCGGCTGAACGCGAAGGGCGGCAGGTGCATGTTCATGGGCAGCTCGCCGAAGGTGCTGGGGCTGATTGTGGAGCGAGCGAGGGAGCTGTACCCGAACATCGAGGTGGTGACGTATTCGCCGCCCTACAAGCCGGAGTTCTCGCCGGAGGAGAACCGCGCGATCGTGGATGCGATCAACGCCGCCGACCCGGACCTGCTCTGGATTGGCATGACGGCGCCGAAGCAGGAGAAATGGACGTATGCGCACTGGCCGGAGCTGAAGATCCGCTGCCACGTGGGCACGGTCGGCGCGGTGTTCGACTTCTTCGCCGGTACGGTGAAACGCGCCCCGCTCTGGTGGCAGCGGCACGGGCTGGAATGGCTCTACCGTCTGCTTAAGGAGCCCCGCCGCATGTGGCGGCGCTACGTGGTGGGGAATGTGAAGTTTCTGAGGAATGTGGGGCGGGAGAGGCGAGGAATCTGAATATTCGCTATATTTGCTTAGATGATTTTAAATTTTGAACTATGGAATTACTTTTGAACTTTGCCGAAGAGCATTTCGGCCTCGCTTTTGTCACCGGGGTGATTCTGGTTGCCGCGGTGTTGTGCGGTATTGTCTGGCTGACAATCTGGATAGTGAAATTCACGTCAGGGAACAGAGATTTGAAGAGCAAGATTGACTCGTTGCCTTGTCCGGAACATGCCAGGTCTTTGGAGAAGCATTCTGATGTTATAGGAGAAATCAACTCTTCGCTGAATCGAATCGACGGACAGGTGGATTTTCTGGTGAGGCTTGCGACCAGTAAACCTGCGGATTCGTTTGCCGTATCATCATCTACCTTCAGTGAGAAGAAGAGCCCTCGCAAGCTGAATAATAATGGTAACAAATTGCTTGCTGAAGTCCGGGGAGATGAGTTCCTGCAGGAAAACGGCCGTTTCTTTCTTGATGAAATCGCCAAATTGGAGCCGAAGACGGCGCTTGACGTGGAGAACTATGCTCTTTCCGTCCTACTGGCGAACTCTGAGCGGCAGGAATTCAACAGGTTGAAAAACTGGGTCAACAATGCCTCGTCGCTTGAGATTACGGATGGCTCCGGATCTGTCAGTCACAAGGACATATCGATGGAGGATGTTTTGTTCGTGCTGTCCATCCCGCTCCGCGACCGCTACCTTGCCGGGCATCCTGAAGTCTCAGTACAGTGACGGCAGAACTGAAATTCAGTAGTCGTAACCCCCGCTTATCAGCCAGAATAACAAAAAAAGAAGCCCCCGCTCCGGGGGCTCCTTCATTTCGCAATATCGCTGAGTACGAACCCTACAGCTGAGGGCCTGCGGCAACCAGAGCCTTGCCGGCGTCGTTGCTCTCGTACTTGTGGAAGTTCTTGATGAAGCGTCCGGCGAGATCCCTTGCCTTCTCGTCCCAAACTGCGGGATCAGAGTAGGTGTCGCGAGGATCGAGGATGCCGGTGTCAACGCCCTCGAGAACGGTGGGCACTTCGAAGTTGAAGTAGGGGATGGTCTTGGTGGGCGCCTTGTCGATCGAGCCGTTGAGGATGGCGTCGATGATTCCGCGGGTGTCGCGGATAGAGATGCGCTTGCCGGTTCCGTTCCATCCGGTGTTCACGAGGTAAGCCTTGGCTCCGCTCTTCTCCATCCTCTTCACGAGCTCCTCGGCGTACTTGGTGGGATGCAGCTCGAGGAATGCCTGTCCGAAGCATGCAGAGAAGGTCGGGGTGGGCTCGGTGATTCCGCGCTCGGTTCCCGCCAGCTTTGCGGTGAAGCCTGAGAGGAAGTAGTACTTGGTCTGCTCAGGAGTCAGGATGGACACGGGAGGAAGAACTCCGAATGCGTCGGCTGAGAGGAAGATCACCTGCTTTGCGGCGGGACCCTCGGAAGCGGGACGCACGATCTTGTTGATATGGTAGATAGGATAAGAGACGCGGGTGTTCTCGGTCACGCTCTTGTCGTTGAAGTCGATCTTGCCTTCGCCGTCCACGGTCACGTTCTCGAGGAGGGCGTCGCGGCGGATGGCGTTGTAGATATCGGGCTCGGACTCCTTGTCGAGGTTGATCACCTTGGCGTAGCAGCCGCCCTCGAAGTTGAACACGCCCTCGTCGTCCCAGCCGTGCTCGTCGTCACCGATGAGCAGACGCTTGGGGTCGGTGGAAAGGGTGGTCTTGCCGGTTCCTGAGAGGCCGAAGAAGATGGCGGTGTTCTCGCCGTTGAGGTCGGTGTTGGCGGAGCAGTGCATTGAAGCGATGCCCTTGAGAGGGAGGTAGTAGTTCATCATTGAGAACATTCCCTTCTTCATCTCGCCGCCGTACCAGGTGTTGAGGATCACCTGCTCCTTGCTGCTCACGTTGAACGCAACGCAGGTGTCTGAGCGCAGACCGAGCTCCTCGAAGTTCTCGACCCTGGCCTTTGAGGCGCAGTATACGAGGAAGTCAGGCTCCTGGTCGAACTCCTCCTGGTTCTTGGGGCGGATGAACATGTTGGTCACGAAGTGAGCCTGCCATGCCACCTCCATGATGAAGCGCACCTTCATGCGGGTGTCCTTGTGGGTTCCGCAGAAGCCGTCCACCACGAACAGCCTCTTGCCTGAGAGCTCCTTGAGAGCGATGCTCTTGACCTCCTTCCAGGTCTTCTCGGACATCTCGTGGTTGTCGTTGGGGTACTCCGGGGTGTTCCACCATACGGTGTCCTTGGAGTTCTTGTCCATTACGATGTATTTGTCCTTGGGAGAACGGCCGGTGTAGACGCCGGTCATCACGTTGACTGCACCAAGCTCGGTCACCTGACCTTTGTCGTAGCCTTCGAGTTCGGGCCTGGTCTCCTCGTTGTAGAGGACTTCGTAGGTGGGATTGTAAAGAACCTCAGTGGTTCCCTTGATCCCATACTTGCTTAAATCAATCTTTGACATAATAAGATTTAAAATTAAGGATTAAACTTATTGTCCTTTAAATCGTGCGAATTTACTAAAGATTTATTTCTTTTCCAAAGCAAGCCCCGCGCAAGTCCTCCGAATTTTTTAAATTTGCATCTGCCATGACCGCGCTCGAGACACTGGAGAAATACTGGGGCCACAAGTCTTTCCGCCCCATGCAGGAGGAGATAGTCGCAGCCGCCCTCGAAGGGCGCGACGTGCTGGCCATACTCCCGACCGGCGGCGGCAAGTCCGTCTGCTTCCAGGTGCCCGCGATGATGCGCGACGGGCTGGCCCTCGTGGTCACCCCGCTGATCGCTCTCATGAAGGACCAGGTGCAGAACCTCGAGGCGCGGGGCATACGGGCGATAGCGGTCCACGCCGGCATGAACCGCCGGGAGGTCGACACCGCGCTCAACAACGCCGCCTACGGAGGCTTCAAGTTCCTCTACCTCTCGCCGGAGCGCCTCTCCACCAGCCTCTTCCGCTCCTACCTCGACGTGCTGCACATCAGCATGATAGTGGTCGACGAGGCGCACTGCATCTCCCAGTGGGGCTACGATTTCCGGCCCGACTACCTCGAGATCGGCCGCCTGCGCGAACGGGTCGACGCCCCGCTGATGGCCCTCACCGCCACCGCCACCCCGCGCGTCGCCGAAGACATCACCGAGAAGCTCGCCCGCCCGTCGACAGCCGGAAAGGTGCCCTTCGGGCAGCTG
>ERZ779889.805-NODE-805-length-36643-cov-4.135072_pt1 | contig 36643 bp, 34 predicted proteins | sample MGYA00511030_ERZ779889 | MGnify/ENA primary metagenome ERZ779889 (study PRJEB29588, sample SAMEA2160616) | human gut metagenome | biome: human gut; feature: human-associated habitat; material: faeces | place: Denmark | collected 2008/2010 ... | reverse complement strand
GTCTGGGGCGCCGCCCGAGGCGTTGCTCGCCGCGCCGCCCGCTCCCATCACGCGCGTTCTATCCTCGTTGTTGAAGCGCTCTGGCATGAGACCTCCCTCGTGGTTGAACCCTATCCTAACGGAGCAAGGAGGGTCGCCACAGAGTTGCTACAAGATGGGTGGGGTGTGAGGGGTTATCAATTTTTAATTTGAGAGAATATCGACGCCGCTGCTAAGACGTTCAATGCGGTTTCGCTGTGAAAAAATGTGGTGGGTGGAAGGATGGGTGTGGGGTGGCTATACTCGTCTAGAATGGTTGTACAAAGACGCGATTGGAGCGATTGATGAAGGGAATCATTCTTGCAGGCGGCTCTGGGACCCGTCTTTTCCCGGCAACAAGAGCAGTCTCTAAGCAGCTCCTTCCTGTCTATGACAAGCCAATGATTTACTACCCGCTGTCTACGCTTATGCTGGCGGGCATCAGAGACATCCTCATTATTTCCACCCCTCGTGATACGCCCTCTTTCGAGGAGCTTCTTCAGGACGGCTCGGAAGTGGGCCTCAACATCTCATATGCTGTTCAGGATCAGCCCAACGGCCTTGCCGAGGCGTTCATTATTGGCGCCGACTTCATCGGCGACGACAACGTTGCTCTTATCCTGGGAGATAACATTTTCTATGCTGCAGGATTTAGCCAGACCCTGAGCATTGCGCGCAGGAAAGTTGAGCGTGTTGGTGGCGCCATGATCTTTGGCTATCAGGTCGACGACCCAACCCGTTTTGGAGTTGTTGAAGTTGGCCCCAACGGCGAGGCCCTTTCTCTTGAGGAGAAGCCCAAGCACCCCAAGTCTCACTGGGCCATCCCCGGCCTCTACTTCTACGACAACGATGTTGTCAACATCGCTCGAAACATCAAGCCTTCAGACCGTGGCGAGCTTGAGATTACTTCGGTCAATGAGGAGTACCTCAGGCGCGGCTACCTTGCCGTTCAGCGTATGAGTCGCGGCGTTGTGTGGCTCGATACGGGCACGCATGACAGCTTGCTCGAGGCGGCTGAGTTTGTCTCAATCGTTCAGAAGCGCCAGGGCATCTACATCTCCTGTATCGAGGAGATTGCCTATCGCAAGGGCTTTATTGACAAAGACCAGCTCAAACAACTTGCGGAAACAAGGTCTCAGAATACCGATTATGGCAGGCATCTTTCCGAGCTTGCCGGCGGGGCCATTTCTTGATCGATTACCTGAAAGCGAGACTGATAGTATGGCAACTGCAGATAAGCCAATATATGTCACCTCTCCTGGCATGCCTCCGCTGGAAGAGTACGTGGAAGAAATTAGGGGTCTGTGGGAGACGGGCGTCTTAACTCATCAGGGAGTTAAGTATCGAGAGCTTGAAAAAAAGATGTCGGACTATCTTCAAGTTCCGTACACGCCGCTCCTTGCCAACGGTCACCTTGCTCTTCAGGTTCTTCTTCGTGCATATGGCTGGGAAGGCGGAGAGGTTATCACCACGCCATTCACTTTTTCGTCCACAACAATGGCTATTGTTGAATGCGGACTGACCCCCGTATTCTGCGATATTGATCCGAACAACTACACTATTGACGTTGATAAAATTGAAGATTTGATTACGCCAGATACTCGCGCCATTCTTCCGGTGCACGTTTACGGTATACCCTGCGATGTTGACGCAATTGCCGCAATTGCCCGCCGCCACGGAATCAAAGTTATCTACGATGCCGCTCATGCCTTTGGTGAGGAGCTGGGTGGAAAGAACATAGCTTCGTTTGGCGATGCTTCGATGTTCAGTTTCCACGCTACGAAGGTCTTTAATACCGTCGAGGGTGGAGCGCTGGCGCTACACGACCCCGATTTGTACGATCGAGTGTGCAAGATTCGACAGTTCGGGGCACACGGAGACGGAGCCCCCGTTCACTACGTCGGAACAAACGCAAAGATGACCGAAGTGCACGCTGCCATGGGCATCTGCAACATGAGGCACCTTGACGAGTACATCGATAGACGCAGGCAGGTGTTCGAGAGATACCAGATGATGTTCGAGGGCGTTGAAGGCCTGAAGACTATTTCGTATCAACGTGACCTTAAGCCGAATTACGCATACTATCCAATTGTTGTGGAGGATGCTTTTGGGTCCACGAGGGATGAGGTTGCTGAAGAGCTGGAGCGCCATAAGGTCTACGCTCGAAAGTACTTTTACCCCATCACAAGTGATTATGAAATAATAAGGCGGCTCTTTACGGTTAACGAAACGCCCATCGCCAAGGATCTTTCCAACAGGGTTTTGTGCCTTCCTCTTCATCCGAACATGACTGCCGAGGATGCCGAGCGCATTGCCTCAATCGTTGTCTCCGATAAGAAGTAATGGGTCAGATGGACAAAACGAGCATTAGTGTGACCGAAGGTGCTAGCAAGCTGTTCTCAATAGTGGTTCCGGTCTACAAAAACGAACTGAATATAGTGGATACCGTTGAGTATATCCATAGTCGAATGGGCATCTTTGATGGCTACGACGTTGAGCTCATCCTTGTGAATGATGGATCTCCTGATCAATCCTGGGAGCTGATGAAGGGGCTTCAGAAGAAGTACCCTGACCTGCTCAGGATTGCCTCGTTTACGAGAAACTTTGGTCAGTCTGCGGCCATCAACTGCGGAATGTCGCTCGCAAAAGGCGAAGTGGTAGGAGTCATTTCTGCCGACCTTCAAGACCCGTTCGACCTTTTTGCAAAGATGCTCCAGCTGAGGGACGAAGGAAACAAACTCGTATTCGCGTATAGGGAGAGCAGGGGAGAAAAGGGACTGGGGGCATTTTGCTCGCGTCTCATGCACCGCATAGTTCACAAGTTTGTGAATGGGCAATATCCCCCCGGCGGCTTCGATTTCTTCGTTGCTGACAGGGAGCTTGTCGACAGGTACTTGGCATGCGATAAGATCCCCGGAGGCATGCAGCTCCTCCTTCTCTGGTTTGGCTATGACTTTGTTTCAATTCCATACCGGCGAGAGAAGAGAAAAAAGGGAAAGTCGTCCTGGAGCCTTACAAAAAAGCTCAATGCTGCGTTTCGCTGGATAGCGCTCTATTCGACCTTCCTGTTAAGAGGCATTCTCTTGTTGGGCACACTTTTGCTGGGGATCGGTGTCGTAACGCTAATCTGCTCCCTAGTTTTTACCGCGCTTGCCGTTGGGCTTGTGTCGGTTATGGTGATTCTAACTGGCCTCATCTTGGTTTCGGGGGGCATTCTGGGCGAGTATATCTCGAAGATACTTGACTACGAGAAGGGTCTCCCGAGGTATGTTGTAAAAGAGGTAATTGAGTCTTAGAGAAGTTATCCGAATTACGTTAGGAGTTAAAGATGCAGTTCGAGAAGATCGTTGCAGATTCCCTTGGAGTTTCCGCGGACGCGGTGAGCGATGACCTCTCACTGGACAATTGCGCTGAGTGGACCTCGCTTACTCACATTGCTCTTCTGACTAACCTTGAGTCTACTTATGGAATCCAATTTGACATCGAGGAGTCAATCGAGATGGATTCTGTCGGCTCTATTCGAGAAATTCTCTCGAGCAAGGGCGTGGTACTTGATGCATAGTTTGGCCAACTCTGTTGTTGAGTGCGTATATCTAAACGCGGGGTCTACTCCCGACAAGCTCGCCGTCGTGGCTGAGGGAGTTGAGGTGACTTACGCAAAGCTTTGGAAAAATGTGCTGAGCTTTTGCGACTATTTGTCACGAGACGAAGTGGCCCCCGGGTCAAACGTCCTGATTCAAGCGTCTCACTCTGCGGAATACGTAACTGCATATCTGGGAGCTTCATTGCGTGGGTGTTCGGCGGTTCCTTACGAGGAGAATATGCCGGTTGACGCAGTGCTTGATTTGGCCTGTCGGGTTGGAGGGTCCTGCATCGTTTCTAATCAGGATTTTGGCTCTACTGACGCCAAGGTTATTCGCCCCCAATACGAAGATGACATATGCGTTGATGTTGAGGCTTTGTGCCCGAGCGAGTTCCCCGGTTCAGATGACGTGGCGGAATTGCTGTTTACAACTGGTACAACAGGCAAATCCAAGACTGTTGTCCTGACCCATAGGGCAATTATGTCGGTGGAGCAAAACATCATCACGGCGACCGGGATTTTGTCGGATAACGTGTCTCTGGTACCAATGCCCCTGAACCATGTGTTTGCGCTTAGGCGCCTCCAGGTTGCTTTAGCCATTGGTGCGACAGCTGTTCTCGTCAACGGAGTAGCTTCCCTCAAGAAGCTCTTTTCTTCGATTACTACGTATCACATCACGTCTCTTAGCCTTGTTCCGTCAGCCCTTGCTTACATTGAAAAGACGACGCGAAACTATCTGGAGAAGTTTGCTGGCCAGATAAGATTTGTTGAGTCGAGCTCCGCTCCGCTCCCCTCAGCCACAAGAGATTGGCTGAGAAGTGTTTTGCCGCAGTCGAAACTTTATAACTCATACGGTTGTACCGAATCGACGGCCTGCTGCATGCTCGAGTACAGCAAGAGAACGGATGACGCTTCCTGTGTTGGGACTCCGTGCTGTACAGCAGATATTAAGATTTTGGATCTCTCTACTGGAACGGATACAACCGGTGAGGGACGAATTGCAATTGGCGGTTCTGGAGTCATGAGTGGATACCTCAATGACGAAGAGGCGACGGCTCGGACTTTGGTGAATGGTTATGTGCTGACAAACGATCTCGGTTGTTTCAAAGATGGAGAGCTTCACGTTCTTGGGCGCATAGATGACGTGGTGCTTATCGGAGGGAACAATGTGTCGCCGGGCGAAGTCGAGGACGCTCTCCTAAAGGCGGACTTTATTGAGGACTGTGCGTGCGTGGGCGCTCACCATGCTGTTGCTGGAGACCACCTTGTAATGTTTGTTGTGGGGCCGTCGCTCCAAAAGGATGCCAGTGAAGCGGCTCTCAAGGTGAGAGAATATCTCAAGGGGATTGTGGAGCCGTATAAGATCCCTGATGATATTCGGGTTATCGACGAGGTGCCGCGAACGTACAACGGAAAGATTGATCGTAAGCAGTTGAGGGCTCTTGCCAACGAAGATTAGGGCTAGAGGGGTGTTGAAATGATTTTGGCAATTTACGGTACCGGCGGCAGCGGACGAGAGTCGCAGGAGATTGCCAACTCAATCAACATGCTGCAGCACCGCTGGGATTCGATTCTATTTGTCGATGACTACGACTTCGACAGAACGCTGCACGGAAGCGATGTCGTTTCTTTCGACCAGCTGTGCTCAGCCTATAGTAACGATGACGTTGAGTTCATCATTGCCGTAGGCGAGCCGTCATCGCGTCAGCTTCTTTGCGAGAAGGTCCAAGCAAAGGGGTTTGAGCTTGCGACGATAGTACATCCATCAGCATTTGTTTCTCCGAGCGCGCGGATTGGAAGAGGCGTTTTGATTAAGATGCAGACAATCGTCTCCTCTGACGCGGTTGTGGGAGATAACTCCTTTATCCAGGCAAATGTAATCGTCGGCCATGATGTGCAGGTTGGGGCGCACTCCCAAATTTCTGCGTATTCTCACATTGCCGGCGGCGCAATACTCGGGAGTAGGACCTATCTTGGCGTGAGGTCTTCAATCCGTGAGTGCTGTGTTCTGGGCGATGATGTTTTGGTGGCGATGGGCGCGGTGGTAATGGAGAAGAAAGTCCCCTCCAACGTCCTTGCTCTGGGTAATCCGGCAAAATATGTCAGGAGAAAGCCCGGAAGCAAAGTATTTTCCTGAGAGCAACTAGATGATGAAGCATAGTTCAGGTAATCATGCAGGCTGGCGTCCAGCTTTGAACAACGTTAGGAAAGAGATCAGTAGTTTTCTGAAGCTTGAACCGGTGTCCCGTGGTTTTTACTACGGCGCGCTCCTAACGGCTTTTGTCATGGCGTTTTTTGGGGCGTATTTGGTTTTCTTTCTAGAGGGAAAGTCTCTAGTTTGGAGCTGGGATGGCGTTGTTCAGCACTATCCAAACCTCGAATACACGAGGGAATGGATAGAGAGCTGCATTTCCGCATTAAGCAGTGGACAAGAGATACCACAGTGGGACTTAACAATTGGTCTCGGACAAGATTTCCTGAATTCTTTCTCGTTTAGACCGCTAAATCTGCTCTGCGTGTTTTTTCCGGGTGACATGCTGGAGATCTATTTCTGGATAAGGCAGTTCATATGCCTCTTGCTGGGCGCTGCCTTTTTTTCTGTGTTCATCCGGAAGCTGAAGGGCTGCTACGATTTGCCAATACTGTTGGGCGCGGCCTCCTTTGTGTTCTGCGGCATATCGATGGCCTACTTCACGCGTCATGCTATTTTTTCAGAGCTTCTGTTCTATACGCCAATCTTCCTTCTGGCGGTAGAGAAAGTGCTAAGAAACGAATCGTCAGTCCCGCTCGTGGTCACAACGTTCTTCTGTGCGGTCAGCTACTTTTATAACCTGTACTCGCTCTGCATTGTTGGAGTCGCTTACGCGCTGATTCGATTGAAAAGCGTTGCTAATGGCGACATCCCGATACTACGATTCGGAATAAAAAAGTTTCTATCGTGTTTTGGTTGGATACTCCTTGGAATCGGTCTTGCGGGTTTCGCGCTTTTGCCCAACCTTTACCTGGCCTTGACGAGTGGTAGGTCTGGGTCTGGATCGATTAACATACTTTATGGAATCAAATACTATTACCATTTGCTGCTTAGCCCAATTTCGCCCAAGGAGTTTGGCGTCTACGGTTATATAGGAGTTCCGGGGGTCGTCACACTCTCCGTCATGTTGCTCTACATTACTCCAAATAAAAAAACAAATAAGCAGGTTAAAATCGCGCTGACGGTGGCGATACTATCCATGCTGTTTCCTTTCTTCGCGAGCCTCATGAATGGGTTCGCGGGACTAAATAACAGGTTCTCAATGATGCTTGCCTTTGCGGGGTGTGGCGTCGAGGCCCTTTGTCTCAAAGACCTTATTTCTTCGATATCCAAGTCTTCAAAAAAGAGGAAAGCTGCTCTGCTTGCGGTGGTGGCAGCATACCTTCTTTTTATAGATCTGGCGCGCATCTTTTCTGACGACGGCCAGTTTGCAAGAATTTCAGCTCTGGTGGTCTGCGTGTTCGCCGTATTCCTGCTCGGAAAGGGCATGGCAAAACAACCCGTCGTAGGCGTTCTGCTGGCACTCACAATTTCAGAAATATGTATACAGGGGTATAGCTTTTACTCAAGCGATAGCATGGGCATCGCTGATGAGTACGTACAGTCGGGTAAGGTCACCGATGCTGTTCGAGAGCAAACGGCCCAGGTTCTGAAGGATGCCAACATCGAAGATATTGATTTGTATAGATCGGAAATACTAACTCGGTCGGAAGCAAAGACTCGGGATAGTAACTACGGATTTAGGACGGGCCTCAATGGCGTATCGACCTACTTCAGCTATTCTCCCAGCTCGATAGTTGAAGGGAGTGCTGACCTTGGCAACAGCCAGACCCATGCTCTCTTCAGAATATTTGACTTCGACCAGAGAAGCGGGCTTAATGCGCTTTCTGCGGTTAAATATACGAGCGTCGAGCCCGGCGCTCAGACAAAGCTTGTTAAAGGCGCAAAGTTGATGTGCACAATCAACGGATACTATATCTACGAGAACGAAAGCGCCCTTCCGCTGCTCTATGCGTATGATGATGCCATTCCCGAGTCTAAGTTCCAGTCGCTTGACGAGCATGACAAGGAATGGTCAATGCTGCAGGCAATCGCATGGGACAGCGACGAAGTTGAGGACGTTGCAAGCCTATATCATTCTTCAATTCAGCTGCTGGATGCCAATGGGCTGAAGGAGGCCGTGGCGACTGCAATAGAAAAGGGTAATACCGCGCTCAGACTGTCAGACAATGGGATCGTCGTTTCTAGGCCGACGAAGCTGACAGTAAGTTTGGATGTGCCCGAAGATTCCGAGCTATATGCAGAATTTGAAAGCCTAGAATTCATCCCCACCGGCTCATCTGATGCCGCAACGATGTATATCGGGTCTGGGGATACGAGTGACAGGCTTTCGCTCCTGGGTGAAGGAAACCAGTATGCGACCGATGCCCGCAACGTGTTGGCAAACATCGGATATAGCTCGGAGCAAAGGACGGGCGTTACCATTCTCTTTGAGACGGCCGGGGAATACTCGTTCACGGATTTCAGCCTGGCTTATCAGCCCATGAACAGATTCGAGTCCATGGTTGACGACATAATCAAGGCAACTGATATTTCTGTTGAGGGAAACGGCGTAAGCGGACGCGTTTCCATGGACGAAGACGGTTATGCTTGTCTTGCAATTCCGTTTTCTGAAGGCTGGAGCGCAACCGTTGACGGAGAGGCAGTCCAAGTCCACAAAGCGAATGAAATGTATATGGGGATTGAGGTTTCCGCGGGCACCCATGAGATTCGATTCACTTACCACACGGTATTTCTGACCGAGGGCATCCTGCTCTCGTGCGCTTCGGTTGCGGTGGCATGTGGGATAATTATTGCAAAAATCTGGTATAAGGCTATGGGGAAGAAAAACGAGCCCCGTGACACCAAGTTGACGTCTCGTCTTGTTCATCGGAGGTGGTTATATCATGGGAAAGACAATTGATAAGGTAGCCATCGTTGGTGTTGGTCACGTCGGAGAAATGATTGCTTTCCTCATTGGCAAAAAAAACTTGGCCAATGAGATTTTGCTGATTGACCGTCGGATTAGCCGATGCAACGCCGAGGCGGCTGACATGAATACCGCCTTAACTAGGCTGGCGACAACGCCTGTGCTTCTTAGGGGCGCGGAAATCGAAGAGTGCTCAAACGCCAGCCTGGTAATAGTGACGGCGGCTGCGCCCGTTCGCCTTGGTCAAACTAGAAACCAAATGCTTTCGAATAACGCGGCGGTTTTTGAGAGCATCATACCCAGAATTGAGGACAGCGGCTTTACGGGTACCTATCTCATCGTTACCAATCCGGTTGACTTGATGACATATATGCTTGTCGATAGGTTTGGCATTAGCTCGGATCGGGTTGTGGGCACTGGTACGGTTCTCGATACGATGAGGCTTCTCGACATTGCTCAAGATGCCCAAATAAACCTTGACGGTGTGCTATGCGTTGGGGAGCACGGCGAGAATCTCATCGTTGACTGGGGGGGCTTCGGCGACGCAGAGGAGCTAGAGCGCCGTGAGCTTTTGAGAAGAAAGACAATCGACTACGCCTATGAAATAGTCAAGGGCAAGGGCAGTACCAGTTTTGGAATTGCGCAGGCAGTCCTAACGATTGTTGAGGCGATGTGCAAGGGCGATGAAGGCGATGTCCTTCCGCTTTCGGTGGTCTTGAACGGTGAATACGGGATGGACAACATGGCGGTTTCTCTGCCGACAGTTATCGGAAAAGACGGCCCAAGAATAGTGGAGGGACGCCTTGGAGCCCGCTCTATTGATTCCCTGCGTGAGACTGTCAAGATGATGAGGGAAACATACGACGAGGCAATGAGAGGCGAGAGTGGTGCAAGTGCCAGTTAATGGCATGGGATGGTGGGGGGTACCAGACTAAGCGCCTTCGGATACTATTTGGAAGTATGAGGACAATTCGTTTCTGTGAACTGGCATAATGTATTGGGTGCAACTGGCACAGCGGAGCTTTCGGAGCTGAGAGTTCAAGGACATTGGCATGGTGAACAGGCAACACAACACTGACGTTGCTGAGCTGTTTTGGAGGTCGTGGCTTGCTGACGAGGGGGTCAACTCCTTCGAGAGCATCCATGACTGGGTCCTTGAGCGTAACGCGAACACCCCCGTCAAGATTGACAGAATCAATCTGAGCGATTGCGCCCCCTGGCACTATGACGAAGAGACGGGTTGTATCAAAACAACCACGAGGTCTTTTTTCCAGGTAACCGGACTCAGAAAGTACGCGTGCAATCCCGAGACCGGCGAGAGGACGCTTCTTACCGAGCAGCCAATAATCCTTCAGAACGAGATTGGCTATCTCGGAATTGTCTGCAAAGAGTTTGACGGCGTTATGCACCTTCTTATGCAGGCAAAGATTGAACCCGGAAACGTAAACAAGGTTCAGGTTTCGCCAACTGTGCAGGCCACAAGGAGCAACTTCCTTCAACTGCACGGAGGCCGCCGCCCTGAATACTTGGACTACTTCCTCAACTCTGACAAGTACGAGATTGTTGTCGACCAGATTCAATCCGAACAGTCGGCTCGCTTCTTGGGTAAGCGCAACCGGAATGTGATCGTTAGGGTTGAGGAGGAAGTCGAGGTTCTTCCCACGCACATGTGGATGACCCTTGGCCAGATCAAGCGACTCATGCGTTACGACAACCTTGTCAATATGGATACAAGGACTGTTCTTTCCTGCCTTCCGTGGTCCCAGTGGCCTAAGCCCAGTGACGCGGTGTGCGCCGAGGCAAAGGCCAAGGACGAGGCATTGTTTAACTCCATGTGGTCAGACGATGCACTGGACGGTCTTAACCGGGCGTACCACGCTCTTAATGACTACAAGATGTTTGATGTCTCTGAAGAGGAGATGGTGCCGCTCACCAGCCTGGGTGATTGGAGCTTTGCCGCAAACGAGATTCGCCACAAGGAGAGCTATCCTTTCAAGGTCATCTTCTGCGATATCTCAATTGAAGGAAGGGAAGTCCAGAGGTGGACTCAGCCGCTTTTTGAGGCTCAGGGCGTTGCCCTTTTCTGCCTTCTCTGCTGCGAAGTTGAGGGTACCCTGCAGTTCTTAGTTAGGGTGCATCCCGAGATAGGGTGCTTTGATCATGCGGAGCTTGCTCCAACCCTTCAGCGGGAGGCGGGCTCGTTGGAAGAGCCCGATGGCGTTGAGAACCTTGTTATCGATATGGTCGAGAGCGGAAGAGGCGTGGCTCGCGATATCCTTCTTTCGGAAGAGGGCGGAAGATTCTTCTGCGAGCAAAACCGAAACGTGATCATAAGGCTGAGTTCAATGCCTCAGGAGCTTGACAAAAGCGTCTTGCCCGATGAGTATCTCTGGCTCGACTTCTCAACACTCTGTCTCATGCTCAGGGCAAACAACGCGCTTAATATCCAGCTTAGAAACCTTCTGTCACTTCTGGACTTCGATAGGGCGGAGGATCGACCGTCCGCTCGGCCGTAGAAAGGAAAGCCAATGCGTATCGCGGTTCTCTGTCCTTCAGAAATTGCCTATCGTCGCTTTATGCCGGCGCTGAAGCAAGTTCCTTGGTTTGAGTACGCGGGCGTTGGCATGGCAACGCCCGAAGAGCATCTGGTTGGACTTGATGCGACGGTGCCGTCGGAGGCCGATGTCAGAGACTCGGAGAACCAGCGCGAGCGAACAAAGATGTTCCAGGATGAGTTTGGCGGAAGGGCGTACTCCAGCTACGACGAGCTGCTCTCAGATGAGTCCGTCGAGGCGGTTTACATTCCGCTGCCGCCGGCGCTTCACTACCCGTGGGCAAAGAGGGCACTTGATGCGGGTAAGCATGTGCTTCTTGAGAAGCCGTTTACCGTGAGCGTTGAGCAGACGGAATCGCTGCTAAAGACGGCGGTACTCAAGGGGCTTGCCGTTCACGAGAACTATATGTTTGCGTTTCACTCTCAGATTCAATGGGTGAAGGAGCAGATTTCCGAAGGCGCGCTGGGGGAAGTCCGCATTATTAGAATTGACTTTGGGTTCCCCTTCCGAGGAAACAACGATTTCAGATACTCTAGCGCCCTCGGCGGAGGCGCCCTGCTCGACTGCGGTGGATACACGCTCAAGCTTGCGTGCATGTTGCTTGGCCCGTCCGCTCGCGTAACCGCTTCCCGGCTGAATGGCGGAAAGGGCCTCGAGGTCGATCTCTACGGTAGCGCAACTCTGGAGAACGACGAGGGCCTTGTTGCACAGGTCTCATTTGGTATGGACAACGACTACAGGTGCAACATTGATGTGTGGGGAAGCGAAGCCACCCTTACAAGCGGTCGCATTCTTACCGCACCCGCTGGATTTGATCCCACCATGATTATCAGGCGCAATGGAAGCGAAGAGCCCGTGGTTCTCCCCGCTGACGACAGCTTCCGCAAGTCGATTGAGCATTTTGCGGACTGCATCAGAGACCCCAAGGTTCGCGAGCTCCGCCGTGGGGAAATCCTGCATCAGGCTCAGTTGGTTGGTTCGCTGCAGAGGAGCTAGGAGCAAGATCCTCGCTTGATTCCCACCGCAAATACGGCGCCAAACCACAGGGTCAGAATAATCATGAGGGCAAGGTAGATCCAAGATGCTCCGTCTATGCCTGCGGCCTGCACAGCGACTGGAGACAGGATGAGGGCCAGGAGGGAAACGACCACATAACCCAAGGTCAGCTTCTTCTGCCACCTTATGATTGTGATTCCTGTTGTGAAGAGCGTGGCGGTGGCAAGGAATCCGCCGCCTACAAGCAGGACCACCAGGTCGACCTTATATGGCTCAAGGTCAGCGTTATATAGCAAGTTGAGCACCGGGATGCCGATGATCCAGGCGCCGATGATGCAGACCACGGTAATGCCCGCGATGATAAGCACCTGAAGAGCAAAGCGCTTGGCAAAGGCTGAGACCTTCCCCTCCGCCCAGTTCTCGGCAAGGGAGGCAATAATCGGGTTGTAGATGAAGCCTGCCAAGAGTCCGACAACAAACACCGGCATGGCGATGAAGCCGTAGTAGGCCTGCGCGGTGTCGTCGAGCGTGGCGTCAATGGCGTACTTTGGTGCGTTGCCAATATAGAAAAGAAGGAAGAGAGCAAGAAAAACGGGGAAGGACTCCTTGAGGAGCAGGGCGACCTTGTGTCGGGTATGGGTGCCGCTCGCGTCCGGGGAGGAAATTGGGAGCCCGTACCGCCGCTTTGCCCAAAGCGTCTCCCCGACAAAAAAGAGCCCGGTAAAGGCCGTGGTGATGGTAAGGGAGAGAAGCAGGTTACGAGTGGCTACGATAAGGGAGACGTAGAGAGCAATCATGGTGATGAGTCTCAGGGTAAGAACGCGTGCCCCCACGTCAAGCCGTCCGTGCTGCTGATAGTTTCCATGGAACACATCCTCAAGCGCATCGATGGCCTTGAACACAAGCATCATGAGGATGGTGAGAGACTTGTCGAGGGTATAGCCAACGCTTGATGCGGACCACAGAAGCCAAGCGGCTCCAAAGGCGAGCATTGCGACGACCGAAACAACGCGAGCAAAGAGATAGGTGCGAAAGCTGTACTTCTCGCTCACGTCCGACACCTGGAAGTTTCTGATGCCGTACTTGCCCAGATTCAAAAAAAGGTTGGCGTTTGCATATGCAATCGTGAAGACCCCGGCAGTAACGGTATCGCATACATGCGTGAGGACCGTAAGCATGATGACGGACTGAAACGCCATGAGCAGTCCAGATGCGGTGTTCCAAAGATAGGCCGATCGTTCTGCGTGAATCTTCTCGCTGGGTGCGTCTGTATGAGAGGCCGTTGAAAGAGTCATCGGGTGCCTTAGCTCCTCTTTTGGGTACACTTGTTGCCGGGCAGATCTGCGCTACTTTTCTGCTTTCAGCGTATAGATATTACTTTTGGGAAGGGCATAGATGAGGATGAGCAACTCATCTCCAAGAAAAGCCTGCGTGGTACGTTATGCGTGGCCTTTGGCGGCTCTTGTAGCCGTTGCCGCAATGCTCGTCTCATTTATCATCCTCCCCGCTTTTTTCCCGACGAACGACGACACGTATATCAAACAGATCCTCTCGGGCGGGGTTTCCGTTGAGCCGAACCCTTATGTCATGTTTGTCAATTATGGTCTCTGCTCCGTGATCTCAGGGCTTTATTCGCTGGCGCCGGGCCTGCCTTGGTGGGTCATGACTCATCTGTTCCTGCTGTTTCTTACGATCTCTCTTTTCGGAAGAACGGCGGTTGTCCTTTTTCGCGTTCGTTACAGGTGCGTGGAATTATGGAAGGAGGCTGCGCTCCTCTTTCTTGTTGACCTCGGCCTGTTCTCCGCTCTTGTCGCAAGGATGCAGTTTACGACGACGGCAACCGTTCTCTTTGTGGCGGCTATTGTTTCGACCTGCTGCTGGAGAGAAGAGGAAAGCGATTATTCTGGCGGCGTGTTTACCCGCATGATTCTTCCGGCTTTTCTTGCAGTTATGGGTGCTGCCATGCGTGGGCAGTCGGGCTGCCTGGGCTTTCTTTTCTGGGCCGCGGCGATAGTGGCCGCCGTCTTGAGCAGAAAGGGGTCGATCCTTGATCGCGTCAAGGCGTCAAAGGACATGATCGTTCCTGCGCTGTGTTCGGGACTCATTGCGCTGATGCTGGTCGCGGTGCATGAGTTTGCATACTCGTCCCCCGAGTGGTCGGCAAACAGAGACCTGTCTCGACAGCTTGCCGGATATACCGATTACGCGCGCTCTTCCTACGAACAGAACCCCGAGCTCTATGATTCTGTTGGGTGGGATGCCGACCTCGTTTGGCTTACGGGTAACTGGTTTCAAATGGACGAGAGAATAACAGCAGACGCGTTGGCGCGTATTAACGAAGGCAACAACGCCGGAAAAGAGAACCTGCTCTCTAATCCCCTCGGAACAATGAAGAGCCGACTGGCAGAACTTGGGCAGCCGGCACCCATGGCCTATGTTGCCCTGCTGCTCTGTGTGGGCCTTTTTACTGTCGCTGGGGCAAGGCATTCCAGCGATCTTGCAGTCTCGTGGTTTGTGGCGGCGGTGACCGTGGCGCTCTTGGTATATCTCGCATTAAGGGGCCGTCTTCCCGAGAGGGCGGTCTATTCGATCATCATGCCTGCCACTGCCGCCCTCGGCTCAATTACCGCCAGAAACTGGCATATTTGTGGCGGTGATAGGCGTCCCACGCTAGTGGCGTCCATCATCTGCGTGATCACAATAGTCGTTCTTGGTATCCCCACGGGAGGTACGGGCAAGATAGCCTGCCTATCCGTGCTTGTCACGGCTATTTCTTTGTTAGCAACCTCACAGCCTGCTCGAGAAAAGCTGCTGGGTGTCCCCGAGAAGAGGTGGCACGGCATTACGAGGATTTGCCTGGCCTTCGTGCTGCTCTTTCCGTGTGCTGCGGCAATTCGCCAGCACGGATGGTTTAGCGACGATTATGAGACGATGTCGACGCGCCAGGAAAACATCGAGAAGTTCTACGACTATGCGGAGCTCCACGATGATCAGTTCTTCTTCTACAGCGACGATGCTCGGCTCACGCCCCAGTACGTGTGGCAAGAGCGCTGGCCTGACAATCAGACAGCATGGGGAGGGTGGCGCTACTGTTACAGCTGGTTTGCGGACGCGATGAGAGAAGCTGGCTTTGACGGGATTCCCACGAGCGAGGACTTGCTCGATGAAAATGTCCGCTTTGTCTCAGGTTCGCAAGAAAGCGTCGATGTGCTCCTGCACTACATGAGGGGACGTTACGGTGATTCTGTTGACATGGAGCTGGTAGACACCCTCGGGAATAATATAAACATCTATCGATTCACGAGGTCTGGTTCTAGCGACGAGCTCTAACGCATCGATTTGTGGACGCCTAGCGACCCCCCTCCTTCACGAAACCGGCCAAATTGAAAAACAAGCTATACTGAGCAGCCATGATGTATATGGACCAGTACGCATGACGTCTTACGGAAGGAGCGCTGGGGGGTGGGTTCTGCCCAAGGGACAAAGCTGGCATATCGAGCCGCAAAGAGAGGCTTTGACATCCTCTTTTCGCTCGCCGCCATCGTCGTCTTTCTTGTCCCAAGCGTGATTCTCTGCGTTGCGATAGCCCTTGAATCTCCCGGAGGTCCGATTTTTCGCCAAAGAAGGGTCGGTAAGAGAGGGAAGGTCATTCGCATTTTCAAGTTTCGATCAATGTATTCGGACGCGCACGACCATCCCGAGCGCTATCTTTCGAGCGGTCAGCTCGATGAGTGGAGGAGGGAGCAGAAGGTCGACGACGATCCTCGTATTACGCCCTTGGGTCGGTTCATCAGAAAGACGTCCATAGACGAGTTTCCCCAGTTTCTCAACGTTCTTTTGGGAGACATGTCTGTGGTTGGGCCTCGCCCCGTAACTCTTGAGGAGACCTACGAGTTTGGTGACTGTCGTGACGAGGTCCTGTCCGTCCGTCCGGGAATTACGGGCCTTTGGCAGGTAACGGAGAGAAATGACGCTACGTGGGAATCGGGAGACCGGCAGCGTCTTGAGCTCGAATATGTTCGCAAGCAGAGCGTGGCCATGGACGTCCGCATCATGCTCGTGACCCTGTCTGCCATAGCAAGAGGAACCGGAAGATAATGGGCGACGGCACGATAGTTGTTGCGGTGGCTACTCACAAAGAGTATCGCATGCCACAAGACGGCATGTATTTGCCCTTGCATGTTGGAGCGACTCTACACCCTGACGTGTGTTTGGGAATGCAGGGCGACGACACCGGAGAGTCCATATCCGAGAAGAACCCGTATTACTGCGAGCTTACGGGGGTCTATTGGCTGTGGAAGAACTGCGATGCCGAGTACAAGGGCATCGTGCACTACCGTCGACACCTCGCTACGGCCCGTCATCATCTTTTGCGGCAAAGGGACAGGCTCTCCAGGGTCGTCTCCGAGGAGGAGCTTCGTCCGCTTCTGGAGGACAGCGGTATCGTTCTGGCCAAGCGACGCAGATACTACATCGAGACGGTCTACGATCACTATGCGCATACGTTCGAGGCGGAGCAATTTGACGAGTGCAGGCGAGTTCTGCTGGACATGTGCCCCGAATATGTTCCGGCGTGGGATCGCCTTATGGGTTCGCGCAGCGCACATATCTTCAACATGTTTGTGATGAGGCGTGATCTGTTCGACGCGTATTGCCAGTGGCTGTTCCCCCTGCTGTTTGAGCTTGAGAGAAGAATCGACCCGAGACGCTATGACGACTTTGGGGCGCGATATCTTGGTCGTGTAAGCGAGCGCCTTCTCGATCCTTGGATAGAAACTAACGGCTACCGCTTTTCCGAGCTTCCCGTGGTGAGCCCGGAGCCTGTGAACTGGCTCCGAAAGGGCTCCGCGTTTCTCCTGGCCAAGTATGGGGGGAAGAAGTATGGAAAGAGCTTCTAGTCGCGCGGGGGTGACGGGGCCGCTCGTTACTGTAGGCATTCCGTCCTATCGTCCAAATCTAGACCTGTTTCAACGCTGCCTGCGCTCTGTAGAAAATCAGGCTGGAATTGACTTCCCCTACGAGATTCTTGTTGTTCTTGATGGTGAAGAAGAGAACAAAGAGCTCTTGGATAGTGGTCTGCTCGATGGCGCGCGCGGCGTTAGGGTGATTACAAAAGAGCACGCGGGCGAAGCCTCTGCCAGGAACACGATTATCGACGCGGCCTTTGGGAGATGGCTCGTTTTTCTCGATGCTGATGACTTCTTGCCCCCTGATGCGCTTCAGGCGCTCTTGTCCGCTGCCGAAAGTTGCTCTCCAGACTTTGTGTCGAGCAACCATTCGAGGGTCTATCCGTCCGGGTCTGAAGAGGTGAGCTACTTTAGGCGCTGGTGCGACTGGAGAAACGAAGAATGCGCGGGCTATTTGAAGGTTGTCTTGTCTTCGGGCACTGATCAGGGGACCGTGTGGGCAAAGGCTTTTCGCGTCTCTTTTCTTAGGGAGAAAGGCCTTGTTCTCAACACTGGGCTGGTTAATGGGGTCGATCAGGAATTTATGGTCCGCTGTGTTCTGTCCGCGTCCCACATAGTAGCGATTCCGGAGCTCACCTATCATTATGTGTACAACGCCGGCTCAATTGTGAGGTCCTTCTCGCCCGAGTACCCCCGGCTTCTCAGCGATACCATAGAGCAGGTGAGGCGAGACCTTTCCTGCTTCCTGGGCGATGACAGAGTGAGTCTGGCGTTTGATCAGTATGTTCTCGACAGGTTTCTGATGCTCGTAGTTAACTACCTCTGTCATCCGCGATATTGCGGCGGTTATGCTGACAGGGCCAAGGACTTTCGTGGGGCGGTTAAGACTGACCCCTATAGAACTGCGCTCAAGAATATCGATTACGCTCAGTTTTCTGCGAGTCGCAAGGTTGTTCTCTGGCTGTCCAGCAAAGGATGGTTTCTGCCAATTCGGATGATTGGCTGGGTTCGTCACGTTCAGCTGTCGGGGGTGTAGTTGGTCATGCGCGATGGACGGCCTTGCGGCAACGGACCGCTTGTGAGCGTAGTGATTCCGGTGTATCGAGTTGAGGAGTATCTCGACGAGTGCGTTTCCTCGGTCTTGTCCCAGACTTACAGGAGTATTGAGGTTCTGCTCGTTGACGACGGTTCGCCGGACGAGTGCCCCGGGATGTGCGACGCATGGGCGTTGGCTGATGATCGGGTTAAGGTCATTCATCAAGAAAACGGCGGGCTGTCTTCGGCTCGCAACGCCGGCTTGGCAATCTCGCGCGGGGACTATGTCTTATTTGTCGACTCGGATGATGTAATCTCAAGCACCTTGGTCGAGAAGTGCGTTAACCGAATGATGGGAGACGGATCTGAGGTTTGTGTATTCAAGTACGCCTTGTTTGATCAGTCGATTACGAGCTGCTGGGACTACAAGGAATCGCCCTCGTTTCCCACGTCAGGGACGAGCGACGCAAACGGGGCGCTGAGCGCTTTGTTTGAACAGCGCATACACAACTATGCTCAGATGCGCGTGACAAGCAGAGAGCTCTATAGCAGGATTGGCTTTTCGTTTCCGGAGGGTCGACTCATGGAGGATCTCGCAACTACGGCGAGCGTTCTCGGGGAGGCCCGTGGCGTGTCTTATGAGCCGCAGGTCCTCTACTTCTATCGCCAAAGAGGCGGATCGATAGTTGCCGTCTGGAGCCATCTCATGAGCCAGAGCACAAGGCTTGCCCTCCTGGATGTTCTCGCCTACGTGAGAGAGGCGCATCCTCAGGCCGTTGCGGCTGCCTACAACTACGCAATCAAAATGCTGTTTTACTGCTGGAAAAGCGAGCCCGTCGAGGATGCGTCGGGGGTTAGTCGCCCTGCTCGTCGCCGTGAGATTGCTCGGTGGATTGAGCAGTTTGTCGGCGAGCTTGGTCCAAGGAGGCTTACTGTTCTTAACAGGGCGAAGTATCTTGCGATGCGTTTCCACGTGCTGGGCTGCGTCGTGAGGTTACTTGAGCTGAGGATGCCTGCGACTCAAGAATAGGGGGGTGTGACGATGCTTTTCTACCTTGTTGTCTATCTACTCGCGATTGCCCTTGCCTGGGCGTCTGACGAGTTTCCCGCACTGGCGTCACGCCTTGCTGGGGCTCGCGCTTCCGCTCTTCCTGTTGTTAGACAGCGGGTTGTTTCGGATGTCCTGTTTTGCCTTTCCGGGTGTGTCCTGCTGCTTGTTCGCGGCCTTCGGTGCGGTATTGGCGTCGACTACTTCTTTTCTTATGTCCCAAAGTTTGAGGCGGCACTTTCCGGCGGCGAAGTGTGGGGGGACAAGCTGTATGGCGGGCTCATCTATCTGTGCTCGATGATAAGTGATGACTATAAGCTCTTCTTCTTTGTCGACTCAGTTCTTTTTATTGGGGCAGTTTACCTTGCCATTTATCTTGCCAAGGTTCGAAGGGGCTTCTCGGTCGCACTCTTCCTGCTTGGCTTTCACTTTGTTCGTTCAATGAACATGCAGGCGCAGTATTTAGCGCTGGCGTTCTGTCTGCTTGCTATAGCACTCTATGCCTTCTTAGACAAAAGAGCCCTGTCGTTCATTGTTGTCCTTATCGCTTCGGCGTTCCATGCATCGGCCCTTCTTATGTTGGTTCCCATGGTGATTGACTGGGCGCTCTGTCGTGTCTCTGCGCAGAGGAGGAGGGTGGTCGCCCTATCCTCCTGCGTTGCCCTACCCGTGTTGTCTGTTGCTCTTCGTGGGGTGTTTCCCGTGGTTGTGGAAGCACTTCTCTCTAACGGACGATTTGCCTGGTACTTTGGAACAAAGTACGACGATGGGGAGTTTTCCGGGTACCTCTTCTTGATAAACGTCGCGCTTCTCGCCCTGATGTTTGCGATATGCCTTCGCCAGAGGGGCGATTTGACACATCCGTGCGTCCTCGCACTGCTATTTCAGGGATGCGCTCTGGCGGCGTCTGTGCTTACGGGAACCGTTCCACTGATGTATCGCGTGGTGTACTGCTTCATGATTGCGCCGGTGATTCTTTTGGGCCCCGTTATTGGCTCTCTGCCAAAGAAAAGAGCTGTGCTGATCATGCTTGTCGTATTGCTGGGCTTCTCTGTTGTGCACTTTGCCTATCTCTCTCCTCAGGATACAGATAGGGTCATTCCTTACGTGTCCGTTTTTGATAGCGCCAAGACTATTGAGGGAATACGTCAAGAGATCAGTGTGATTTCGAAATACTAACTTTTGTTGGGTTGGCCACGTAGATCGGGAATGTTTTGAGGGTAGGCATAGTTACATTTCATTGTGCGTACAACTTTGGCTCTGTTCTTCAAGCGTACGCTTTGAAGCGTTGCATCGAGCTGATGGGACATGAAGTCAATGTGGTCGACTTCAGAGGTCCGGATTTCAAGCAGTACAAGCTCATGAGCCTAACGAGGCCAAAGAGAGTCCTCTCTAACATTACCCACTACCAAAAAAACAGCAGAAGAAGAGACTCCTTCGAGGGGTTTATCACCGAGAACCTCTCTCTTACCAGGCGCTATACGATGAGGTCAGCCAAACGAATGAGAGAGCTGTCGAAGGAGTTTGACTGCTTCGTGTGCGGGAGCGACCAGATTTGGAATCTGGATTGCACGCACGGCCCGATTGCCCCTTATTTCTTAGACTTTGCTGGCGATGCCCGCCGTGTTGCCTATGCGCCGAGCCTCTCGCACACCTCCTTTGAAGAGTGCAACTTTGGGCCTGATCAGCAAAGGCTTATCTCGCAGTGGCTCTCGCGCTTTACCGCCATATCCGTTCGCGAAAGCTCTACGGTTGGGCTATTCCAACCGCTTACTCCACTTGAGATTAAGGTGTGTCTTGACCCAACACTGCTTCTTGACGCAGACGATTACTCTGCCGTCCTTCGCCCTGTTGACTGCTCGGGAATGCTGTTTGTCTATATGCTCGAAGATAATCCGAGCTTGATTGAATATGGCTCTCGCCTTGCCAAGAAGATGAGTCTTGCTGTTGGCTATGTCTCAAAAGATGACATTGATTTTGGTGTTCCGGCCCACAACTTCTATGGCGTTGGTCCCGGAGAGTTTTTGGGGATTGTAGCGAGCTCGGAGGCGGTCATCACCAACTCCTTTCATGCTACAGTCTTCTCATTGGCGTTTGGAAGGCCCTTTCAAACGTTCTCGACTGCAAGAAGCGGGGCGCGCATGACTGAGCTTCTAACAGATTTGGGGGAGGAGTCCCATCTTGTAACGGGAGACGAGATTGCACTTCCCTCGTCGGCACCCCAAGACGTCTTGGCGCGCCGCCTCTCGAGGAGGCGCGACGATTCGCTCGCCTATCTAAGCTCCGCACTTTCTGAGTAGGCGAACATGGGAGAGGCGCGTAGGCTCGTTCTCAATACGGGGATTATTGCCGTAGGCGGTATGGCGACCAAGCTCGTCCAGTTTTTCCTGCTCCCCCTCTACACTTCGGTTCTTTCACCGGCTGAGTACGGAACCGTCGACTATCTCAATGTCATTGCCCTCTTTTGCGTTCCGGTTGTCTCGCTGCTTATGGATGAGGCGATTTTTCGCTTTCTCATTGACTGCGAGACCGAGGAAGAGCGCCGCCGTGTTGTGACGGCGTCTTGCGCCCTTCTCGTCCTTGGATGCGTTTTGTTTGTTGCGCTTGCGACTGCTTATCAGCTGATGGTTGGTTCTGAGAATGTTGCCTGGATTGTCGCTCTGGTTTTTGCGGGCACGCTCCTGCAGATGGTCTCTGCCCTGCTCAGGGGATTTGGAGATACCGTTGCCTATGCGGCCGCAAACTTTATGGCAAGCGCAATTATGATCGTCCTCAATGTTGTGTTTATTGCCGTTTTTAACTGGGGCGTTGTGGGAATGCTGTCAGCAACGGTAATCGCTCAGGGAGGGGTGTCTCTCGGCTTTCTGCTTGTAAGGAGGGTGTGGCGGTATATCGATTACCGCCTGATTGACCGAACGTGCGTGATCAACCTTCTCCGCTACTCGATTCCCCTCATACCAAACAAAGTCTCATGGACCATCATGAACATGTCGAGCAGGCTTGTCATTATGAACCTCATGGGTGCTACTCCCGCCGGGCTCTTTGCGGTGGCATACAAGTTTCCCAACGTCATGGATCAGGTTTACGGATTCTTCTATGCCTCTTGGAAGGAGAGCTCTGCGCGAGTTCTCGGCTCGAAGGAGGATGAGCAGAGGTTTTTCAATTATGTCTACCGCACGCTCAGAAGGCTTCTGATGGGAATTGTCCTGGGGATGACGGCTTTCATGCCCCTGGTGTTTGGTCTCCTCATAGACTCGTCGTATCAAGAGGGGATCTATTTCGTCCCCATCTTGCTCTTGGCAACGTTTTTTAGCAATATCTCGGGCTTCTATGGTGGCATCTTTACTGCGTATAAAGACACGGGGGTAATGGGCAGTACCACGATTGCATCTGCGATCGTGTGCCTAGCGCTTAACTTTGTCCTGATCCCATTGTTTGGGCTTTATGGAGCAAGCCTTGCGACGCTCGTTGCGATGATTGTCGTAAACGAATACCGGCGGAGAAAGGTTGCTGTCTACGCGCGTCTTGAGGAGGACCAAAAGGAGGCCCTGCTCACGGCGCTGTGCGCGCTTGCCGTGTTCGGGGGGTTCTACGCGTACGTGCTGTCTCACGCCCTGCCGGCTCTCGTTCTGAGCATTGCTGTTGCAACAGCGTTCTTTCTTGTTGCGAACCGCCGCCTTTTGATGCGGTTTGTAAGGGAGCTTGCAGGAAGACTGGGCGTTGGCGGAGCGAGGAGGTAGGACTATGGTTCCCGTTCTTGTTGCTTCCCCGGACCGTTGCTGCGGGTGCGGGGCGTGCGCCGATGCGTGCCCCGTGGGAGCGATCAGCATGCCTGAGGACGAGTTCGGGTTTGCCTATCCGAGCATAGATGCTGGAAGGTGCGTTGGGTGCGGAAGGTGCGTGAGGGCCTGCGGTTTTAACCTTCGGGCGGTCAGGGTATCCGAAGGCCCATGTTATGCCGCCGCGACCACGGAAGCCGAAATACAAGCGTCAGCTTCGGGTGGCGTGTTTGGCGCTCTTGCGCGCACAATGATTGACCGCGGTGGTGTTGTTGTCGGATGTGCATACGTTAGCGACGGGGGGAGCCTCCGCGCTAAGCACATCTTGGTAACCGAAGCCGCGGGCCTTTCTCCTCTTTACGGCTCAAAATACGTTCAGAGCGACACGACGGGCATTTTTACCGAGGTCAAGGCATGTCTCGAGGAGGGCAGGGAAGTCCTGTTCTCAGGAACGCCCTGTCAGGTATCTTCCCTTAAGGCGTTTTTGGGGAGGGAGTGGCCAACGCTGCTAACAGTTGACCTAGTCTGCCATGGCACACCGAGCGCAAAAATGCTCGCTGCCTATCTTGGTCTGCTGGAGAAAGCTCGCGGGTGTCGCGTTGTTGATGCGCGGTTTCGGCCAAAGCGTGACGGCTGGAGTGACTCCCTTAAGCTGAGCCTTGAATATGAGGACGGCGTCAAAGCGACGATACCCGCCCGAAGGTCCAGCTACTACGATCTGTTCCTCGAGCTTAAGATTCTGCGCGGCAGTTGTTACAGCTGCCCGTTTGCAGGAACCGCGCGACCCGCAGACATAACCGTTGGAGACTTCTGGGGTATCGAGGACTTGCGACCTGACCTGTTGACGGAAAACGATGGTCCGCTAAGCACGCGTTTGGGGGTGTCGTGCCTGTTGGTTAACAGTGCCCGAGGAGCCGGTTGGCTTGGCGAGCTGGGAGACCGCCTTGTACTTGAGCGAGTGCGGCTCGATGAAGTGACCGCTCACAACGATCAGCTGAAGCGGCCCAGCCCGCTGCCTAAGGACAGAGACGCGTATCTGAGGGCGTTCTCTCATGGAGGATGGCGTGCCGTCGAGCGCCGCTGGCTCGTCACGGCGATGGCCCGCGCCGCGCTTCGTAAAGCCAAGCGCTTCATTCTTGGGCACGATTAAGCGAATTATCAGCTATGTGTTAGGAACGTCTCCATTTAGCTGCTGTTATCGTTGTTCTGAGCTAGTTGGTGGGGTTCTTTTGGCTATTCTTGGATGAGTTCTGCTGCCGCTGGTTAGGGGGTATAATCGAATACGCCGATGTTGCATGGGGCAGGACTTGTCGACAGTCGCCGTGAGCGTTGTTGTCGCTCTTGGCCGCCTGCTTGCTCCGGGCCCCGCGGCACCTCATTTGAACTTGTCGGGAGTGCGTTAGTTTGGAAAACGAGGGAGCGCCAGTCGATGGACTTCGAGAAGGACCTTAGGGTCTCAACGACCAATATCCCCGGACTCCTAGTCATAGAGCTGCCCGTGCACGGTGACAATCGCGGGTGGTTCAAAGAAAACTGGCAGCGGGCAAAGATGTCTGCTGCCGGGATGCCGGACTTCCGACCCGTTCAGAACAACGTGAGCTTTAATGAGAAGAGGGGCGTTACGCGTGGCATTCACGCCGAGCCCTGGAACAAGCTCGTCTCCGTTGCCTCTGGCAAGTTTTTCGGAGCTTGGGTTGATCTTCGTCCCGGGGACACCTTTGGCGAGGTGTTTACCTGTGAGGTTGATCCGTCTCGAGCGATTTATACGCCGCACGGTGTGGGCAACTCATTCCAGACGCTAGAAGATGCCACCTCGTACATCTATCTCGTGGATGCCCACTGGTCAGCGGAGCTCAAGAAGACTTACACCTTTGTGAACCTTGCTGATCCTGATTTGGCGATCAATTGGCCCATCCCCCTTTCTGAGGCCATTCTCTCCAACGAGGACAAACACCACCCCATGCTCGCCGATGCCCTTCCCATGGCGCCCGAGCGCACGCTCGTCACGGGTGCAAACGGGCAGCTCGGCCGCGCCGTGCGCAAGCTTGCCGAGAAGCGCGGGCTTGTCGGCTTTGACTTCACGGACATCGATGAGTTCGACTTCTCCAACCCCGCCGCCTACGACAAGATTGACTGGCAGCTCTATGGCACCGTGATCAACTGCGGAGCCTATACCGCCGTCGACCGCGCAGAAGAAGACATCGAAATCTGTCGCAGAGTCAATGTGGACGGCACAGAGAATATTGCTAAAATATGTAAAAAATTGGATTGCAAAATGCTTTATCTGAGTACCGATTACATCTTTTCCGGCGACGGCGAGAGACCATGGGAGCCGGATGATGAGGCTTCGCCACTCAATGCCTACGGACAGAGCAAGTATGACGGAGAACTGGCACTCAAAAAGTATGTGGAAAAATATTTTATTGTCCGCATTTCCTGGGTATTTGGAATCAATGGCAATAATTTCATCAAGACCATGCTCCGCCTCGGGCGTGAAAATGGCGCGGTGAAAGTGGTGGATGACCAGATCGGATCGCCAACCTATACGTATGATCTTGCGAGACTGCTTGTCGATATGATCGAAAGTGACCGCTATGGTGCTTACCATGCGACCAACGAAGGAATCTGCAGCTGGTACGAATTTGCCAAAGAAATCTTCCGCGCCGCCGGCATGGATAATGTTTCCGTGACACCGGTGAAAAGCGGAGAATTTCCGGTAAAGGCAAAACGGCCGAAAAACAGCCGGATGAGCAAAGAAAAACTCGTCGCAAACGGTTTTTCCCTGCTCCCGGCTTGGCAGGATGCAGTAGCACGAGATATAAATTTATTGTAACTATTCAGGGCCACTGTAAAGGCGGTGGGGAGTCCTGAATAGTTACCATTATCAATGAATTGAACACGTTTCTTCCGGTACAGTTCCCTTGGCGAAATATTCCTTTTTGCTTTGGGAACTGTAGTGGTTTTCAGCCAATGGTTTTCCGCATACGGTGCATATCCGCACAGAAACGACGGAAGACGGCATCGTGAATTTCGCTTTCTCATCTTTATGCTTTTTGCTTAATTTTTCCATAATCGCTTTCCAGATCGCTTTGTGGTAGGTCGTATTGCTCTGCTTTTCGCTGGCGTCATACCCGCCCCAGATTCCGGCAGTAAGATATGGCGTATAGCCGACAAACCACAAGTCTTTATTTCCGGTGGAAGTTCCGGTCTTTCCGGCAACCGGTACATTGATACCACGCAGTTTTACGGCGGTTCCGGTACCGGAATTTACGACATCCTGCATTGCGCTCGTGAGCAAATATGCCGTCGAATCTTTCATAACCTGTTTGCTCGAAGACGTTGTGACGACCGTTACGTCCTCGCCTTTTTTATTTTGCGTCTTTGTGACAACCGGTGTTTTGTCGAGCAGAACATTGCCGTCATGGTCAACGATCTTTGTGTAAAATGTCGCTTTATTGTAGACACCGCCATTGGCAACGCTCGCGAAAGCGGTGGTCAGTTCGAGGTTTGAAACTCCTTTTGTCAGACCGCCGAGTGCCATTGGCAGGGAAATGTCACTGTAAATCTTACCGCTTGCATCCGTATAACTTTCTACAAGAGAAGTAAATCCAAGATTTAACAAATAGTCATAGGCAACTTTCGGGGTTACCTGCTCCAATGTTTTGACGGCGATCACATTCATGGAATCGGCGATCGCTTTGCGGATCGTTACGGTGCCGCGGTATCCGCGATACCAGTTTCTGATAAGACGCTTCGTGCCCGGATAATAATATGGCTCCCCCTTGCTGGGTAACCAGTGTCATGCCGGAAGTGTCGAGAGCAGGCAGATACGTGGAAAGGATCTTGTACGTGGAACCCGGCTGACGAAGCGACGTGCTGGCGCGGTTCAGAGTACGGCTGGCTGTCTTTTCTCCCCGGCCGCCGCAGATGGCCTTGACCTGTCCTGTCGTCTGATCCATCACAACAAAGGAAACCTGTGGCTGGATGACAAAATCAATCTTTTCGCCTTCCACTTGGCATCCGGTGCCTTTTGACATTGCTTTTTTGTATACTTTAATATACTGATTGGCTTTCTTTTTATCCGTATAATAAAGAGGGATTTTTTTCTTTTTCTTCTTGGCAAACCAGTTTTTCATCGTTCCGGCATTGTAATTGTGGGCAACCCCTTCGGCATCGGTTACGGTAAGCTGGTAACTGAGCTGATACGTGGATCCTGCCGGATAATACGAAGGATTGTTGATCACATTGTCGCAGACTTTCTGGATCGAAGCATCCTGCGTGGTATAAATTGTGAGTCCGCCGCGGTAAAGAGCGTTGTAGGCCTGAGTCTCTGTGTAACCAAGTTCATTTTTCATATCTGAAATGACCTGATCGATCAAAGCGTCCGTAAAATAAGAAGTCGTCGTCTGCGTGGCGGTAGTTTCTTTGTTTACGGCTTTGATGCGGGCATATACTTTGTCTTTCATGGCTTTGTCATATTCATCGGAAGTGATATATCCCTGATCTTTCATATAAGAAAGAATGGTTGTCCGTTTTTTGGCATTTCGTTTTGGATGTGTAATCGGATTGTAGCCGGCGGGGTTCTGCGTAATTCCAGCGAGCACGGCGGATTCCGAGATGGTAAGTTCCGATACATCTTTGTCAAAATAGCGTTTGGCAGCTGCCTGAACGCCGAGTGTATTCTGTCCGAGATTGATCGTGTTCAGATAATACTCGAGGATCTGCTCTTTCGTCAGACGGTTTTCGAGTTGGATGGCGAGGTACTGTTCCTGCACTTTTCGTTCCAGTTTTTGAGCGAAAGTCGTTTCTTCGCCCCCGTTGAAAACCTGATTTTTCAAAAGCTGCTGTGTGAGCGTACTGGCACCCTGATGAAATTCTCCGCCATTGGACAGTCCGCTGAATGTCGCACGGAAAATTCCCTGCAGATCGATTCCGTCGTGAACCCAGAAACGTTCGTCTTCGATAGCAACGAAAGCATTTTGCAGGTGCTTTGGAATGGTATCGAGCGTCGCATATTGACGGTTTGCCTCTTTTCCTACGAGCGTCTGAATGGTCTTTCCCTTACTGTTTAATATAGTGGTCGCATAACCGTCCGGGATGACATTGATGGTGTCAATGCTTGGAGCGGTTTCCATCAGTCCGTTTACGATGCCGGACACGCCACTGAGTGCGACAGCGGCGATAACGACCAGCGAGATGAGGACGACTCTTGCTGCCATGACTTTACATTTATTCAAACGGTGAGTGGCAGGTGATTTTAATTTTCTTGCCCGCTCAACCGTATTTCTTCGGCTGAAATTCATAGAAAATATCCTTCCTTTCTGAATTTTTATTCAATCCTTTTCTTATAGTATACCAAAAAGTCTTGCAAAGGGAAAGAAAAATTAGTACACTATTGTAAAAGGGGCGAAAGGATAATGGAAATGCCAGAAGCGATAAAGATGATATATCAGGGCGGAAGTGCCGAAGTAATTGAAAAGAAATCCCGGTTTATCGGAGAAATCTATCCCATCGGATCGGAGGAAGAAGCGCAGAATATCGTAAATCAGATCCGGAAAAAACATTATGATGCCAGACACCATTGTTTCGCATATGTACTCGGTGAAAAAAATGAAGTGGAGCGCTGCAGCGATGACGGTGAGCCGTCGGGAACTGCGGGGCGGCCGATGTTAGACCTGCTTGTCGGAGCCGGGGTGCACGATGTGCTTGCTGTCGTGACGAGATATTTTGGCGGTACGCTGCTTGGAACCGGCGGTCTTGTGCGGGCATATTCAGCGGCGACGAAAGAAGCGCTTGAAAACTGCGAGATCCGTCAGAAGGAAGTCGGGTATCGTCTGACAATTGCCACGGATTATGTGGATCTTGGTAAAATCCAATATCTGGCAGCTGCCAGAGAATTAAAAGAAGAAAATGTCGATTATGGGGAAAATGTGTCGATTACGTATGAGGTCCCTGAGACGGAAATCGATGCCTTTGAAAAAGAACTGGTTGACAAAACCGGTGGAAAATGTAAGATAGATAGAGGAAGTAAAATATGGATCTACTCGAATATATGAATGAAATGAATAGAGAAAAAGAGTCTCCGCTGGCTTCGCGCCTTCGTCCGACGACACTGGATGAAGTGGTGGGGCAGGAGCATATCATCGGGAAGGATAAATTACTATACCGCGCAATTAAGGCGGATAAACTGAGTTCTATCCTATTGTATGGTCCTCCGGGGACAGGTAAGACGACACTTGCGAAAGTGATCGCGGCGACGACAAAAGCGGAATTTTTACAGATCAATGCGACATCTGCCGGAAAAAAAGATATGGAAGAAGTGGTCGCAAAAGCCAAAGAAAACCGCGGAATGTATGGCAAAAAGACGATTTTATTTATCGACGAGATTCACCGTTTCAATAAAGGCCAGCAGGATTATCTGCTTCCTTTTGTCGAGGACGGAACGATCATTTTGATCGGGGCAACGACGGAAAATCCGTATTTTGAGGTAAATGGAGCGTTGATTTCCCGCTCCATCATTTTTGAACTGCATCCACTCTCCAAAGAAAATATCAAGGCACTTTTGACGCGGGCGGTTACGGATGTGGAAAAAGGACTTGGCAGTTATCATGCCGAGATGGATGAAGAGGCGCTTTCTTTTTTGGCTGAGATCAGCGGCGGAGATGCCCGCATGGCGCTGAATTCAATTGAACTTGGTGTCCTGACGACACCGCGCGGCGAGGACGGAAAGGTGCATATTACGCTGGAAGTGGCGCAGGAATGTATCCAGAAGCGCACGATCCGCTATGATAAGACCGGAGACAATCATTACGATACGATTTCCGCATTTATCAAAAGTATGCGGGGATCCGACCCGGATGCGGCAGTATATTATCTGGCGCGGATGCTCTATGCCGGCGAAGATATCCGATTTATCGCACGCCGCATCATGATCTGTGCGGCGGAAGACGTGTCCAATGCGGATCCGCAGGCACTTGTCGTGGCGACGGCGGCATCGCAGGCAGTCATGCAGCTTGGCATGCCGGAAGCACGGATTATCCTTGCACAGGCGGCGACGTATGTGGCGTGCGCACCAAAGAGCAATTCGGCGATTATGGCGATCGACGGTGCGATGGAATTTGTGAAGGCACATCCCGATTACAAAATTCCTTCCTATTTGCAAGATGCACATTATAAAGGGGCGGCTAAACTGGGACATGGAATCGGTTACAAATATGCCCACGATTACAAAAACCATTATGCCAGACAGCAATATTTGCCGGATGCCTGCAAAGACATACATTTTTACAACCTGTCAGAGCAAGGATATGAAAAACGGCTGAAAGAGCATTTGACACGCCTCCACAGAGAAAGTGAGGAAGACAATGACGGACAATAAGAAAGAAACAAAAAGCAGATATCCGAAATCCATCCGGATTATCGCGATGGTGGGTATTATTCTTTTACTTGCACTATATATTATTACACTGATTGCGGCACTGACGACATCCCCGCGGGCAGCAGGATTGTTTAAAGCCTGCCTCGGAGCATCTATTTTGCTTCCGATCGTACTTTGGGGTTATCTTCGTATCGCAATCTTATTGACACCAAAAAAAGATAAAGGAGAAGACAATGTTTGAGATAAAAGCCAGAGAGGGAAAAGCGCGGAGAGGAACATTTCACACGCCACATGGGGATATTCAGACTCCCGTATTTATGAATGTAGGAACTGTCGCAGCGATCAAGGGGGCGGTGTCTACGATGGATCTGAAGGAAATCGGAACACAGGTAGAACTTTCCAATACGTATCATCTTCATGTGAGACCGGGGGACGATGTCGTCCGCAAAATGGGCGGACTTCACAAATTTATGAACTGGGATCGCCCGATCCTCACGGATTCCGGTGGATTTCAGGTGTTTTCTTTAGCAGGGCTCCGCAAGATTAAAGAGGAAGGCGTTTATTTTAATTCACACGTTGACGGCCGAAAGATTTTCATGGGACCGGAAGAAAGTATGCGGATTCAGTCGAATCTGGGATCAACGATCGCCATGGCATTTGACGAATGTGCGCCGCATCCGGCGACACGCGAGTATATGGAAGCGTCCGTCGCGCGTACGACACGCTGGTTGGAACGCTGCAAACGCGAGATGGACCGCTTAAATTCCCTTCCGGATACGATCAATAAAGAGCAGATGCTTTTTGGAATCAATCAGGGAGGAATATTTGAAGATATCCGTATCGAGCATGCACAGCGGATTTCCGAATTGGATCTGCCGGGGTATTCCATCGGCGGACTGGCTGTCGGCGAGAGCCATGAAGAGATGTATCACATTCTTGATGAAGTTGTGCCACATCTTCCGGACAACAAACCGAGATACCTGATGGGAGTCGGAACGCCGGCGAACATTTTGGAAAGTGTCGAGCGCGGTGTGGATTTCTTCGACTGTGTATATCCGGCGCGAAATGGCCGGCATGGACATGCCTATACAAACTTTGGAAAGATGAATCTGATGAACAAACGCTTTGAACTGGATGAGCGTCCGATCGAGGAAGGATGTCAGTGTCCGGCGTGCCGCCACTACTCGCGTGCCTACATCCGGCACCTGTTCAAAGCAAAAGAAATGCTGGGACTTCGATTATTGGTCTTGCATAATCTTTATTTTTATAATACAATGATGAGTGAGATTCGCGATGCGATTGAAGAAAATCGTTTTCAAGAATATAAAAAGAAAAAATTGGATTCGATGGAATCTAATGAATACTAAGTCTCGTAACAGAGCCAGGAGGTAAAGAAATGGGAACAGTTGGAATGGTTATTTATATCGTAGTTATCATCGGTGTATTTTGGCTGATTGCGATCCGACCACAGAAAAAACAGGAAAAAGAACATCAGGCATTGATCGGTGGTCTTGCTGTAGGTGACAGTATCCTGACAACAAGCGGATTTTATGGCGTCGTGATCGACATGCCGGACGATAATGTTGTGATCGTAGAATTCGGAAACAACAAAAACTGTCGTATCCCTATGAAAAAGGATGCAATCGTAGAAGTACAGAAAGCAGAAGAGTAGAAAAGAAGAAAAGAAGGCTGCACTCTTGACAATATTGAAGCGAGGGGGCAGCCTTCTTTACAAGATACTAAAATGCGGGTACATTTTTTAGAATATTGATAATCTGAAAACGATGAAAAATAGCTTGCAAAAAAATAAAAAAAGTACTTGCATTCCCCAAAAACTTAGTGTATAATAGCAATTGCTGTGACATGATAGCGAAGAAGCGTGAGGTTGCCATCCGATGGATGGGTTTTCCGTGGAGCGAATGTCAAGAGACCGTAGATCAGCATATCACGGTCAGTAAACCTGACGGCAAGTCACTGTACGTAACATAGTTTCTGCCAGATAGAGAGCAGATAAACGTGTGAGAAAGTATGCCACGATGTGGCATTTTCGTGTGAACCGGCACGACACACACGGATGAGTGTACAGTCACCACTTGTCGTACGAACTATTATTAATTCAGTACGAAAAGGAGGCGGCTTTTTTTATGGCAAGTCAGCAGACAATGAGAATCATTTTAAAAGCATACGATCATCAGTTAATCGATATGGCAGCAGCCAAACTGATTGATACAATTAAGAAAACAGGAGCAAAAGTAAGCGGTCCGGTACCTCTTCCTACAAAGAAGGAAGTTGTTACGATTCTGAGAGCCGTTCATAAATATAAAGACTCCAGAGAGCAGTTCGAGCAGAGAACTCATAAAAGACTGATCGATGTGCTTAAGCCATCACAGAAAACAGTTGATGCATTATCCCGTTTGGAAATGCCGGCTGGTGTTGCAATTGATATTAAAATGAAATAATTCATTTAATATAAGATAAGGTGTAAAACCTACGGGGTGAAAATAGTGCCCCGGTCCTAAGGTTGGAAGCGGTTCTCCGGTTCGGGATCAGAGAAAACCATCTAGGATGATTACTTTCCGCTTTTTGGATCAGGTTTCTACCTGTGAGAAACGACCAATTATGAAAGTGATCCGCTGTAGAATTTAGGAGGTAAAGAAAGATGAAAAAAGCTATCGTAGCTACAAAAGTTGGAATGACTCAGATTTTCAACGAAGACGGTGTTTTGACACCGGTTACTGTGCTTGAAGCTGGTCCGGTTTATGTAACTCAGATCAAAAATGAAGAGACAGACGGATACAGTGCAGTACAGGTTGGTTATGGCGATATCCGTGAGAAACTCGTCAATAAACCAATGCAGGGACACTTCTCCAAAGCAGGTGTGGACAACAAGAGATTTGTTACAGAGTTCAAACTTGACGGTGCAGAGGAGTACACATTAGGACAGGAAATCAAAGCAGATATCTTTGAAGCCGGTGACAAGATTGACGTAACAGCAACAAGCAAAGGTAAAGGATTCCAGGGCGCGATCAAACGTCACGGACAGTCCAGAGGACCTATGGGTCACGGCTCCAAATTCCATAGACATGCAGGTTCCAATGGTTCCGCATCGGATCCTAGCAAAGTATTCAAAGGCAAGAAAATGCCTGGTCAGATGGGTGCTGTAAAGGTTACTATCCAGAACCTTGAAGTGGTAAGAGTAGATGCAGAAAACAATCTTCTCTTGGTAAAAGGTGCAGTACCGGGACCTAAGAAATCAACTGTTATTATTAAAGAATCCGTTAAGGCATAACTTTTCGGAAAGGAGGATGACACAGATGGCAAGCGTATCTGTTTACAATATGGAAGGCAAAGAAACAGGTAAAATGGAATTGAACGATTCTATCTTTGCTGCTCCAGTAAATGAACATTTGGTTCATATGGCAGTTGTGTTACAACTTGCTAACAAACGCCAGGGAACACAGAAAGCAAAAACACGCTCTGAAGTTCGTGGCGGTGGTAGAAAACCTTGGAGACAGAAAGGAACCGGACATGCAAGACAGGGTTCGATCCGTGCTCCACAGTGGAAAGGCGGCGGAGTTGTATTTGCTCCAACACCAAGAGATTATTCATTCAAAATGAATAAAAAAGAAAAAGCAGCTGCAATCAAGTCTGCTTTGACAACAAAAGTAAACGAGGGAAAACTTGTTGTTGTTGAAGGAATGGAATTTGACGCTCCTAAGACAAAGACAATCACAACCCTTTTGAATGGTTTAGATAAGAAAAAAGCGCTCATCGTAGTAGCGGAAGAAGGAAAAAATGCAACACTTTCTGTTCGCAACATTCCTACCGCAAGAGGCGTATTCGCAAACTCCATCAATGTATATGACATTTTGAAATATGACAATGTCATCTTGACAAAGAGTGCAGTTGCAGCAATCGAGGAGGTGTACGCATAATGGCAGATTTGAAATATTATGACATTATCTCAAAACCAGTTATCACAGAGAAATCTATGGCTGGCATGGAATTGAAGAAATACACATTCTATGTACACACTGAGGCAACAAAGAGTCAGATCAAAGAAGCAGTTGAAAAAATGTTCGCTGGTACAAAAGTAGCGAAAGTCAACACAATGAACTGCGAAGGTAAAAACCGCAGACGTGGAATGACAACAGGTAAAACTGCTAAGAGAAAGAAAGCTATCGTTCAGTTGACAGAGGATAGCGCTGATATCGAAATTTTTGAAGGCTTATAAGAAACATTTGATTGAATTGAAAGGAGTGTAACTCATGGGAATTAAAACATTTAACCCATATACACCTTCTAGAAGACAGATGTCCGGATATGATTTCTCTGAAATCACAGCATCAACTCCGGAGAAATCCCTTACAACATCCGTTAAGAAAAATGCGGGACGTAACGCACAGGGTAAGATCACTGTCAGACATCGCGGAGGCGGTTCTAGAAGAAAATATAGAATCATCGACTTTAAGAGAAATAAGGATGGAATTCCTGCAACAGTTAAGAGCATCGAATACGATCCAAACAGAACAGCAAACATCGCATTGATCTGCTATGCAGACGGCGAGAAAGCATATATCCTTGCACCAGCTGGTTTGAAAGTCGGACAGCAGGTTATGAATGGTGAGACAGCAGAAGCAAGAGTCGGAAACTGTCTTGAACTCAAAGATATCCCTGTTGGTACATTGGTACACAACATTGAACTTTATCCTGGACACGGCGGACAGCTCGTTCGTGCAGCAGGAAACAGTGCACAGCTTATGGCGAAAGAAGGAAAATATGCAACACTTCGTATGCCATCCGGCGAAATGAGAATGGTTCCAATCAATTGCCGTGCAACAATCGGACAGGTTGGAAACTCTGAGCACAACTTGATCAACATCGGTAAAGCAGGACGTAAACGCCATATGGGTATCCGCCCAACTGTTCGTGGTTCTGTCATGAACCCTAATGACCATCCACATGGTGGTGGTGAAGGTAAGACCGGTATCGGACGTCCGGGTCCATGTACACCTTGGGGCAAACCTGCACTTGGTCTTAAGACAAGAAAGAAAAACAAACAGTCGAATAAGATGATCGTTCGAAGAAGAGATGGTAAAGCTTTAGCAAAATAAAGCATAAAAGGAGGTAAAGCTAGTGGCTCGTTCATTGAAAAAAGGACCATTCGCTGATGCGCATCTTCTTAAAAAAGTAGATGCCATGAACGAATCTGGAGATAAACAAGTTATTAAAACATGGTCACGTCGTTCTACGATTTTCCCAAGCATGGTAGGTCATACGATCGCTGTTCATGATGGAAGAAAACATGTTCCTGTATATATTACAGAGGATATGGTAGGACACAAACTCGGTGAGTTTGTTGCAACAAGAACCTATCGTGGACATGGAAAAGATGAGAAAAAAAGCAGATAATGTTTTAAATATTGAAAGGAGGTTTCATCCGTGGCTAAAGGACATAGATCACAGATCAAGAAAGAAAGAAACCAGAATAAAGATACTAGACCATCCGCTAAGTTGTCATATGCAAGAATGTCCGCACAGAAAGCTGGCTTTGTATTGGATGCAATCCGCGGCAAAGATGTACAGACAGCACTTGGTATCTTGGCATATAACCCTAGATATGCATCATCTGTAATTGAGAAGTTATTGAAATCTGCAATTGCAAATGCTGAAAATAATAATGGAATGAATCCGGAAAATCTTTACGTTGAAGAGTGCTTTGCAAACAAAGCAACGACAATGAAGAGAATTCGCCCAAGAGCTCGTGGTATGGCTTACAGAATCGAGAAGAGAATGTGCCATATTACAGTAATCTTGAATGAGAGATAGTGAAAGGAGAATAACAATGGGACAAAAAGTTAATCCTCATGGTTTGAGAGTCGGCGTTATCAAAGACTGGGAATCCAAATGGTTCGCAGAGCCGGAAAATTTCGCTGATGCTCTTGTAGAAGATTATAAGATCCGTGAGTTCTTGAAGAAAAAACTGTATCATGCAGGAGTTTCCAAGATTCAGATCGAGAGAACAACCGGACGTGTTAAAGTTATCGTATATACAGCAAAACCTGGTGTAGTAATCGGAAAAGGTGGAGCAGAGATCGAGAAATTGAAAGTAGAGCTTGCTAAGTTCTCCAATCAGAAGATTCTCGTAGACATCAAAGAAGTAAAGAAACCAGACAGCGATGCACAGCTTGTTGCTGAGAATATCGCACAGCAGCTTGAAAATCGTATTTCTTTCCGTCGTGCAATGAAATCCTGCATGGGAAGAGCGATGAAAGCAGGCGCAAAAGGAATCAAAACATCTTGTTCCGGACGTCTTGGCGGAGCTGATATGGCTCGTACAGAGT
>ERZ779889.803-NODE-803-length-36739-cov-41.888507_pt1 | contig 36739 bp, 39 predicted proteins | sample MGYA00511030_ERZ779889 | MGnify/ENA primary metagenome ERZ779889 (study PRJEB29588, sample SAMEA2160616) | human gut metagenome | biome: human gut; feature: human-associated habitat; material: faeces | place: Denmark | collected 2008/2010 ... | reverse complement strand
GCAAGAAGCATGTTGCAAAAAAGATAGGCGTCGCCGGACTTCTGGCTCGGGCGATAATAAAACGGATCACCCAAAGAGAATACATATGACAAAAAAGCCGCCCCCATCAGACGGTGCTAATTAGGGATATGCAAAAAACATATTTTTAACTGGCATTCTTCAAGCGGGTTGCAAGAGAATAATGACCATATCGGACTTCGTGCCTGGTATGGTCGTTTTCTCTATTGTTGAATATCCAATTTATACTCGTTGTTAAGCGACTTCAAGTATAAAAAGCCTCCGTAACGGCGATATGCGGCGGCAAGGCGGCAACGAGCGCACATATAAAAACCGCCGACGCGATATTCTCGTCGGTCGGCAAGGTGTACCATATAGATGAAGACCTGTTTCCGGCATTCGGAGCTCTCGGCGGGGCATCGGGCGCGTTTGTTTTGATGTACATTGACGCTCTGGTTGTGGTGTGCGGCGATGCCGCACGGATTTGAATTTCACCTCATCCGTCGGCTTCGCCGACAGCTTCCCCTCAAGGGGAAGGCATGGTGCGGCGCAAAATTTTTGCACTAATATAGCACAATTTCCCGTGGTGCGAATTGCCACGGTCTTGGTCGGAACCGATTGCAGCTCGTAGGGGCGACCATCGGTCGCCCGCATGGTCGGAACTACGATTTAACACAAACGCATAAAAGACAGCGCTGATACATCTTTTGCCTCGGCCAGACCGGTAACTGTGGAGAAAACCGTTAATAAAGGGCGAGCAATGCTCGCCCCTACGATATAGATTTCAGTGCCGACCAAGCCCATAGCAAGCGGAATGGGCAAGCCCATTCCCTACAGGGTGCAGGCAGAGTTTTTGCACTAAATCAGAACAATTTCACGGGATGCGAAACGCTATGGTTTGTTCCGCTCTCTCGATACCGGGCAGGCGCAAAAAAACGTATACGTACATTCTCAAAGCGCCACTGAAAATACGACCCCTCAGTCAGCTTCGCTGACAGCTCCCCTTACGCAGGGGAGCCAATGGGAAGTGCGGCACAAAATCTGCTCCGCAGTATCGGGAAGCGGCAGTTTTGCGGTTTTGTCGGCAATTTCGATACCGGGCAAGCGCAACAAATGTATCCGCAGCAGCGTCCGTGCGCCTGCGGAAACTACTTGGCGTAGCGGTTAATGAACTCGGCGCGGGTTTTCGAGTACATGATCTTCTGACTGCTGTACAGGCCGAAGTAGCCCGAGAGCATGTAGGATATGCCGCAGGCGAGCGCAAAGTACAGCAGCTCGCCCGAGCCGAAGAGCTCGACCGAGAGGATGATCGACGCGACCGGGCAGTTGACCGCGCCGCAGAACACCGCGACAAGCGCGATGGCGGCCGCGAACTGCGCCGGTATGCCCAGCAGCGGCCCGGCCGTGCAGCCGAGCACCGCGCCGATGAACATCGTCGGCACGATCTCGCCGCCCTTGAAGCCGAAGCCGATGGTCACGGCGGGGAAGATTATTTTCCACACAAAGCCCCAGGACGGAGCTTTGCCCTCACTGAGGGCGGAGGCGATGATGTCCGTGCCGGTGCCGTTGTAGCTCTCGTTTCCGACGATGAGAGTCAGCGCAATGACGATAAGGCCCCCGATAAATGCGCGAAGATAGATGTTTTTTATCTTTTCGGCCGCAAATTGCTCGGCTTTGTGCATAGCCACGCAAAACGCTATGCTTACAAGCGCGCATACGACCGCGAGCAGGCACACGCGCAGCGCAAGGCCGAGCTCCAGCGGCGACAGCGCGACCGAGTAGCGCATCGGCGCGATGCCGAGCAGCAGCGACACGCCGTAGGCCGTCACCGACGCGACAAGGCATGGGATCAGGCCGGAGTAGTACAGTATGCCGACCGAGATGACCTCGAGCGCGAATATCGTCGCCGTCAGCGGCGTTCCGAACAGCGCCGCGAACACCGCGCTCATGCCGCACAGCGTGACAAGGCGCATATCCTTTTCGTCGAGCTTCAAAAGCCGCCCGACGCGGTAGCCGATGCCGCCGCCAATCTGAAGCGCCGCGCCCTCGCGTCCGGCAGAGCCGCCGAAAAGGTGCGTTATCGCAGTTGCGGCAAAAATGACCGGCACGAGCAGGATCGGCACCCTGTCGCCGTCGTGGATAGAGTCGATGATATTGTTCGTGCCCTCGCCCTCGGTTTTGCTGATGCGGTAGATAAACGCGATGGCAAGGCCGCCGGCGGGCAGCAGAAATACGAGCCACTGATGCTGTTCCCGGAAGCCCGTGACAAAGTCGACCGTAAGGTGGAACGCCGAGCCTACAAGTCCGCATACGAGCCCCGTCACGACCGACAGCAGCACCCAGCGGTAGAATGTTCTGAAATATTTTCCGACGCTTATAGCGTCGCTCTTAAGCTTCTCCATTTTTTAATAGCGAATTTACGCTGTCCCTATACATATTTTGCGCTTGCCCGGTGTCGAAGCTTCCGGCAAAAAAGCTCCCGCGCCCCTTAAAATTGCGGCGCGGCCGCACACGATCAGCCGCCGGCTAATCGCTCAGACACTCGGCGATGGCTTTCTGAAACTTGGGGAGGACGCCTATGCCGTTCGTGCGGTGCGGCGGGAGCTGATAGATATCGTGGCCGGGGTAATCATTGCCCTCGATGAGCAGCGGGCCGTTGTCGGTCACGCAAACATCCCAGCCGACGACGCCGACCTGCGGCACGACCTGTCCGGCACGCTCGACCATGGCGATGACCTCGTCCCAGAGCGGTATCTTAAAGCCCTTTATCGCAACGCCGGTGAGCGGATGGACGTCGTACAGATGCCCGGACTTGTCCAGCGCGGGGTAGATTATCTCTCCCCTGTCCTCTTCGATGGGGACGACCATGCCGCCGTTGTTGAAGTTATCGACATATTTCCCGTTGCCGATGCGCAGATACGCCGCCACGACGCGCGTTTTTTTGCCGTGGGTAAAGCTTATGACGCGGCAGGTGTTGACCGAGCAGGGATGCAGCGCCATGAGGTCTCGGTGCTGCGTGACGCACTCCTCGAGCAGCACATGCCCCGCTCCGTCAAGGTGCTCGCGCAGACCGCCCTCCAGTGTGCGCACGTCGAGCTTTTCGATGCCTCGGCCGCATTGCCCGTCAACGGGCTTTACCATGAACACGGGGTGCTTTTCGACAAAGGCGGCAAGCTCCGCGTCGCTCGCGGCGGCGTAGTCAAGCCAGTCGCGGTGCAGAAAGTCCGCAAAATTGTGCGCGAATCTGAGCTTGTTTTCGATCTCCGGCATATACGCAGGGTCGTTATAGGTCTTTATGAAGCTGTTGTTCATGCCGCGCGTTAAAATCGTTTTGCGCTGCGCGGCGTTGAGCTTGTACATCTCAAACAGCCAATAGTCCATGTATCCGGCCTGATAGCGCAGACCGCACCAGACCATGTCGAAGAATATAAACAGCTTGCTGCGTCCGGACTTTTCATGGACCTCGTCGATCTTTCTGAGCATCTGCTTCCAGTTGAGTCCGGCGATGCGCGCAAGCAGGAATTTGAGCTTTCCCATCTGTGCTCCCCCTTGGGTAGTTTATCATAACATTATATTATCCGCCGCCGTCAAAATCAAGTTTTTTCAGAGGCGCATTTTTTCAGTGGCGCATTCAGGCTGTACCTATACGGTGATTGCCGGCGCCCGGTATCGAGGGTGCGGATGAAACCGGTTTTGCATCACACTGCGGCGCATAATTTTTGCACCGAATCAGCACAATTTTACGTTGCGCGAAACGTTACGGTTTATGCCGACGTTCCGATACCGGGCATCCACAGTATGCGTATAGGTACAGCCTGAATGCGCTAATGAAAAAAACAAAAGACCGCAGCAGAGCTGCGGCCTTTTGTTTTGGAGAAATAGAGAGGATATATGTCGGGAGGAAGAGAGAGAAGCCTCCCGATTAAAGGAGAAGAAACATAGCAGATTAATTGGGTATGCACGAGATACCGAACTCGCTCACGCCGTTTGTTCCGGCGTCGGGCTTTGCCTCGTCGAAGGTAATTCTCAGTGTCACGTACTCGCCTCCGCGGTAGACGACGATCTCGGTGCTTTCGCCGGCCTTGAAGCTTTTTATCGCGGCGTTAAGGTCGGAATAGCCTCCGATGGCCTCGCTACCGACCTTGGTGATGATATCACCCGCGGCCAGACCCGATTTTTCGGCGCAGCCGCCGGACTCAACGTTGTACACATACGCACCCTCAGGCATGCTGTAGTACTGTGCGTAGACCGAGGTATAGCGGTTGTCGATGTTGACGCCCATATAAGCCTTGCCGCTGACATAGCCCTTGGTGATGAGCTCGTTTGCGATGTCGGCCGCGTCGTTTATGGGGATTGCAAAGCCCAGACCCTCCACACCGGAGGAGCCGACCTTTGCGGTCGCAATGCCTATGACCTCGCCGCTTTCGTTGTAAACAGGTCCGCCGGAGTTGCCGGAGTTAATGGCGGCATCGAACTGGAACATGTTTATTGCAGTGCCGTTGCGCTCAATTGTGATGCTTCGGTCAAGTGCGCTCACGCGGCCGGAGGTCATTGAAAAATCAAGCTCGCCCAGAGGATTTCCTATAGCAAAGACGCTGTCGCCCACGGCGATATCGTCGCTGTTGCCGATTGAGACGGGGCTGAGGTCGGAGGCATCGATCTTTAAGACAGCAACATCGTTGTCCTCATCGAAGCCGACGATCTTGGCCTCAAAGCTCGATTTGTCCTTAAACAGGACTTGAATCTTGTGCTCACTTTTCTGTGCCGACTCAATGACATGGTAGTTTGTCATGATGTATCCGTCGGAGGTTATGATAAATCCGGTACCGGCAACGGCGCTTGCGCTCTGCTGGCCGAATATGTTGGCACGGGTGCTTTCAAGCGAAACGCCCACGGTCTGCTTGCAGCCGAGCTCGTATATCTCGTTTGCCGAGGCCGTCTCGGTGCTGACCCTTTTGCCGACGGTCGTGCCGGATATGGGCTTGACGGAGTTATCCTTCGCTGTACCGTCGGCAAGATTTCCCTTAACGGCGTTCCACGAAATGAAGCCGCCGACCAGTCCGCCGACCAATGCGCACACAAGGCACATGCACGCAAGCTTCAGCGTGCCGCTGCGGTGCGCCTCGCCCGATCTTTCCCGAGGCTTTTTCTCCTCGGGAGCGTAGTAGTTGGGCACCTCCGTCGCCTCGTCCTGCGGGACGAATTCCGCGTCCTCATACAGGCGCTGCTCCGGGCGAATAAAATGATATTCGCCGTCTATCCCTGAGTCGTCGGACGAATTATCTGTTCTTTTGTCTCTGTTGTCGTCCATTACGGCCTCCGGCTGTATTTTGTGATATTATAATACACATTCTTTATGACAAAGGCATGAACAAAAACAAAAGTTTCTATAAACAGTAGCCGATAGCGGATAGTTATCGATTATAAGCAAAAACAGGTACGGAAAAATCCGTACCTGTTTTCAGCATAATATCAGAGCTGCTTCTGAGCGTTGATCTTAACGCCGGGGCCCATGGTGGAGGCGGTGACGCAGGACTTGATGTACTGCCCCTTTGCCGCTGCGGGCTTTGCCTTGATTATAGCGCCGATGAGAGCCGCATAGTTCTCATACAGCTTGTCTGCACCGAAGGATACCTTGCCGATGGGGCAGTGGATGATGTTGGTCTTATCCAGACGGTACTCAACCTTACCTGCCTTGGACTCCTTGATGGCCTGAGCCAGGTTCGGAGTTACGGTGCCTGCTTTGGGGGAGGGCATCAGACCCTTGGGGCCGAGGACCTTGCCGAGGCGTCCGACGGTACCCATCATGTCGGGGCTTGCGATAACGGTGTCGAATTCGAACCAGTTCTCCTTCTGGATCTTCTCAACGAGATCCATGCCGCCGGCGTAATCCGCGCCTGCCGCGAGAGCCTCTTCCTTGCGCTCGTCCTTGCAGAAGACGAGGACGCGGACGGTCTTGCCGGTGCCGTTGGGAAGGACGATGGCGCCGCGGACCTGCTGGTCTGCGTGACGGCCGTCAACACCGAGCTTGACGTGCAGCTCGACGGTCTCGTCGAACTTTGCCTTGCTTGCCTTTATTACCAGGCCGAATGCCTCCATGGGATCATAGAGGGCCTGCTTATCTATGAGCTTTGCGCTCTCTTTATAATTTTTACCTCTAAACAATTTCGTTTCCTCCTAATAATGTGGTTGAGTCGGAATAAATCCTCCCACTTTTGCCTTTCCTCAGTCGCCGACCAGGACGCCCATGGAACGGCAGGTGCCTGCGATCATGCTCATCGCCGACTCGATGTCGGTGCAGTTGAGATCGGGCATCTTCTGCTCTGCGATCTTGCGGAGATCTTCCTTGCTGATGGTCGCAACCTTGTCCCTCTGGGGAACGCCGGAAGCGGTCTCGATGCCGCAGGCCTTCTTTATCAGCAGTGCCGCGGGGGGAGTCTTGGTGATAAAGGTGAAGCTGCGGTCGGAGTAAACGGTGATGACGACGGGGATCATCATGCCCATGTCGCCCTTTGTGCGCTCGTTAAAATCCTTGGTAAACTGGCCGATATTTACGCCGTACTGACCAAGAGCAGGGCCTACAGGAGGAGCCGGAGTCGCCTTTCCTGCAGGAACCTGGAATCTGACATATCCAACTATTTTCTGTGCCATTATTCAGCACCTCTTTCTTATTATTCTTTGATTTCCTCGACCTGATCGAGCTCAAGGTCGACGGGGGTCTCTCTGCCGAACATCGAAACGACGACGCGGACTCTGTCCTTCTCGGGCTCAAGCTCCTCAACAGTGCCGAGGAAGCCGGACAAAGGACCGTCGGTGACCTTGACGGTGTCGCCGATCTGATAACCCGTGACGATCTCGTGACGCTCGACGCCGAGATCATATATTTCCTGCTCCGTAAGCGGAACGGCCTTGCCGCCTGCTCCGACGAAGCCTGTTGCACCGCGGACGTTGTGGATAAGATGCCAGCTGTCATCGGTCAGCACCATCTTGCACAGAACGTAGCCGGGGAACACCTTGCGCTCGACGGTCTTTTCGCCGCCGTCGGTGATCTCGGTCACGGTCTCCATGGGGATGTTGACCTCCTGGATCAGATCCTGCATCCTGCGGTTCTCGGCAGCCTTCATGATCGCTGCCGCAACTGCGTTTTCATAACCGGAATAGGTATGGATCACATACCATTTTGCGTCCTCTGCCATGGTCACTAACCCGCCAGCTCGAAGATGACGTTAACGACCAGTCCTGCCAGCTCGTCAAAGCCCCAAAGGACGACGGCTGCAAGCGCCATAACGAAAAGTGCAACACCGGTGTTGGTCGCAAGCTGCTTCGGAGTAGGCCATACGACCTTCTTCAGCTCGCTTTTAAGCTCGCGGAACCATTTTCCGATGCGCTGGAAAAAACCAAGCTTTTTCTCTTCCTTCTTAACGGCGTTGGTGTTCTTGACAGGAGCAGCTTTTTTCTTCTCTTCAGCCATTTTTTACACTCATCCTTTCAGAACGTTACTTGGTTTCTACGTGCTTGGTGTGCTTTCTGCAGAAAGGGCAATACTTGCTTCTCTCAAGCTTTTCGGAAGTATTCTTCTTGTTCTTGACGGTATTGTAGTTCCTCTGCTTGCACTCGTCACATCTCAGTGTGATCTTGACTCTGTTGTCAGCCATACTTTTCGGCACCTCCTATTTTATTTATCCGCGTTACGGTGCGGACATTTGCCTCCCTGTATGGGAACCGGATCCCTGCCCGTGCGGAAAATGCGCGCACGAAAAAAGACCTCTCGTCCGACAGGTAATCATTAATATACCATACCTATATTAAAAGGTCAAGCATTTTTGCAAGGAGAATTAAGGCGCCTCACTTTGCCCCCGAAATCCCCCAGCCGGGGAGGGGCAGGCGCTGCATCGCGCCGAACACCTTGGACTTCATATCCGGATAGGTCGCCGAGAGAGCTTTTATGAGCTGCTTTATCTCGTAGCGCTTGCTTGCCTTGTCCTGCGGACAGGGGTTTTCGACAACGGGGATGTCAAGAGAGCCGGCAAGATTTATGATCTTCTGTTCTCCGGCGTAGATGAGCGGGCGGATCTGCGTAACTCCGCTGCGGTCCATATAAGTCACGGGCCTGAAGCAGCTCAGGCGTCCCTCAAACAGCAGGCTCATGAGGAAGGTCTCGACCGCGTCGTCGAAGTGGTGACCGAGGGCGAGCTTTGATATGCCGCGCGCGCGTATAGCGTCGTTGAGCGCTCCCCTGCGCATTTTCGCGCACAGCGAGCAGGGGTTATCCTCCCTGCGCACATCGAAAACTATCTCCTTGATGTCTGTCTTCAGGCAGGTGTAGGGTATCTCCAGCTCGGCGCACATCTCGCGCACGGGAGTGAAGTCCATGCCCTCGAAGCCGAGCTCAATTGTGATCGCCTCAAGCTCGAAGTGCCTGGGATAGTAGCCTTGCAGATGCTTCAGCGCCAGCAGCAGCAGCATGCTGTCCTTGCCGCCGGATACGCCGACGGCGACCCTGTCGCCCTCATTTATCATGCCGTAATCGTCAACGGCCCTGCGGATAATGCCGGAAAATTCATTGAGTGCGCGTATGTCCATAAAATGCACCTCGTAATATTTAAAATTGAAATTCAGAATCGGGAAGCTTTCGGGAGAATTTGCGAGTATTCGTGAGTTTCCGAAACGCAAATCAAAATTGGTGTTGACACTGTTTCGTCACTGTGGTATAAAAATAAAGCACGCTGTTAAAGCACGCTTTTTTCAGACGTATGTATTTTAATAGCGCCCCGTTAAAAAGTCAAAGTATATTTAATATTTGGAGGCACAAATATGTCCACGACAATGCTTACCAAGGAAGCCGTTGAAAGAAAATGGTATGTCCTTGACGCGGCCGGCAAGCCCCTCGGCAAGACCGCCGCAGTTGCCGCCGATCTGCTTCGCGGCAAGCTCAAAACCACCTATACTCCTCACGTCGATTGCGGCGATTACGTCATCATCATCAACGCAAAGGACGCAGTCCTGACCGGCAAGAAGCTCGAGCAGAAGTACTATCGTACTCACTCCGGCTGGGTCGGCGGCCTGAAGGAGACTCAGTACAAGCACCTGATGGCAAAGCGCCCGGAGCTGGCAATGCGTCTTGCAGTCCGCGGCATGCTTCAGAAGAACACCATCGCTCAGTGGCAGCTCAAGCGTCTGCGCGTTTTCGCCGGAGCCGAGCACACCCACGCAGCTCAGAAGCCCGAAGTTTGGGATCGCTAATAGGAGGAAGAGAATATGGCAACTTATAAGTGCAAAAGACCGTATATGTACGGCACCGGACGCAGAAAGCAGTCCGTCGCGCGCGTCCACCTCATCCCCAACGGCACCGGCGCTATCACCATAAACGGCCGTGATATCGACGATTACTTCGGTCTTGAGACCCTGAAGCTCATCGTCCGTCAGCCTCTGGTCACCACCGGCACCGTCGGCAAGGTCGATATCGAGGCAACCGTTCACGGCGGCGGCGTTTCCGGCCAGGCCGGCGCTATCCGTCACGGAATCTCCCGCGCACTGCTCCTCGTCGACGAGAGCTACCGCGCACCCCTGAAGGCCGCAGGCTTCCTGACCCGCGACCCCAGAATGAAGGAACGCAAGAAGTACGGCCTCAAAGCAGCCCGTCGCGCTCCCCAGTTCAGCAAGCGATAATCGACAAATTAAAAATGCTAAAAAAGCCCGGAAGCATGTGCTTCCGGGCTCTTTTGATATGCTGAGGCTTTTTTGATATGCTGAGGGTATATTATTTTTATTCGTTTTTACTGCTCGACAGCCGCCTTCGTCTTCTTGCCGACGGTGGAGCGCAGGATGAACAGAACCACGACGGTCATTACGATGCCGATCGGCAGGCAGATCCATGCGTTCTTGACGAAGCCCGCGATGATGAAGTTGACAAAGCTTATGAGCGCAACGGTGACCGCGTAGGGCAGCTGAGTCCGGACGTGCTCAATGTGGTTGCAGTTAGCGCCGGCGGAGGCCATGATGGTCGTGTCGGAAATGGGGGAGCAGTGGTCGCCGCAGACAGCGCCCGCGAGGCAGGCGGAGATGCCGATCATCAGCAGAGGATCGCCGACCTTGAAGATGGGCAGGACGATGGGGATGAGGATACCGAAGGTGCCCCAGCTCGTGCCGGTCGCAAAGGCCAGCAGGCAGGCGACAATGAATATGATCGCCGGGAGCATGTTGAACAGGCCCGCGGAAGCGGCCTTCATAACACCCTCAACATAATTGGCCGCACCAAGCAGACCGGTCATGTTCTTCAGCGAGACCGCGAAGGTCAGGATCAGGATCGCGGGAACCATTGCATTGAAGCCCTTTATGCAGCAGCTCATTGCGTCCTTGAAGGTGGTAACGCGGCGGCAGATGAGATAGATAATGGTGAATACAAGCGCTACGAGCGAGCCCCAGGGCAGGCCGACAAAGGCGTCGGTGTTGCCGAACGCGCCGACAAAGTCGCCGGCCACGCCGCTTTCTGCATCCCAGAAGCCGCCGACGTACATCAGACCGACAATGCACATGATTATAAGAACTATGATGGGAATGAGCATATCCCACAGGGAGGCCTTGGTGTTCTCGATCTCCTCGTCGCCGCCGAGAGAGCCGAGATTGCCCTTGAGCGCTTCAAGCTCGCTCTTGGCCATCGGGCCGTAGTCGAAGCCCATGACGATCATGCCGATGACGAACACGAAGGTCAGCAGGGAGTAGAAGTTGAAGGGGATGGCCTGTATGAAAAGCTGGATGCCGGAGATGCCCGCGTCGAGATCCTCGGCAACGCCGGAAACTGCCGCCGCCCAGCTCGACACCGGAGCGATCATGCAGATGGGCGCCGCGGTCGCGTCGATGAGGTACGCAAGCTTTGCGCGCGAGATCTTCTGATTATCGGTCAGAGGACGCATGACGGAGCCAACGGTCAGGCAGTTGAAGTAGTCGTCAATGAAGATCAGAACGCCGAGGACAAAGGTTGCAAACAGGGTGCCGGCGCGGCTCTTGACGTGCTTTGCCGCCCACTTTCCGAAGGCCGCCGCCGCACCGGTGGAGTTTACCAGCGCGACCATGATACCGAGAATAACGAGGAACATGAAGATGCCTGCGTTATCGGAGATCGCGGGGGTGAAGCCCTCGGTTATCATAGCGTCGAGAGTGCCGACGGGGTTAAAGCCCGCCACGAACAGCGCACCGACGAGTATGCCGATGAACAGTGAGCTGTAGGTCTCCTTGGTTATCAGCGCGAGGACTATCGCGACGATCGGGGGGACCAGCGCCCAGAAGGTGTTTGTGAATTCCATGATGTTTTTCCCTCTTATCTGTATTTTTTGAGCAAAAAAATCGAGTCATGACGCGATCATGACCCGACAGGAAAACATCTTGACGAACTCATGACAGCTCTCCGCATAAAGCGACAGTATGCAGGATATTATCCTGCATCCCAGGCATCCGGCCGCGGGACGACCGAACCCTTCGGCGACAGCCCCTTTCGCTTAACGCCTCCCTGCGTTTTTACTAAGCTACTTATGACGATCGCGCCTCTATCATGCCTTGTTCAATTGCAACCCTATTATATAAGCATTTCCCTTTTTGTCAAGTGTTTTTAGAGGCGAATTTTAATTTTGCCGATACGGTGATTGCGCTTGCCCGGTGTCGAGACTGCGGAGAAAACCGCAAAAACCGGGCGGGCAATGCCCGCCCCTACGCTATAAACTTCAATTCCGACAGATTTTAAGAATCGGAATGGGCAGACCCGTTCCCTACAATAGTGCGGCGCAGCGCCGTAGTGCGATGCAAAACCGGTTTACACCATTGTTCCGAATCGGGCAGCCGCAGTAAGCGTATCCGCAGGTGCGTCAAAGCGCCTCTAAAAATTCGCCTCTAAAATACCGAAGCCGGCGACCTCGGTGGTGGGCAAGGAGAAGACGATGGTCCCGGCCTCGGTGTCGGGGCCTGCCTTTTGGATGACGGATGCCATTATCTCCGATTTCTGCTCGGCCGAGGCGACAATGAGGACGACCTCCTTTTCCTCGGCCAGGGTGATGTTATAAAACTTCGGATCCTTTTCGCCGGTGCCCTTGCCGTGCAGTGTGGTTCCGCCGCGCGCTCCGGCGGCACGGGCAGCGTTCATGACCATATCGGTGCAGCCCTCGTTGGTTACGGCGACTATGAGCTCGTAAGCAAAGCTCAGGCTCGGCTGCCGCTTAACATTTTTATTGTCCTGATTAAGATATGCCAAGGCTTTTCCTCCTCCAATGCTTTTTATCGGCACAGCGATGACGATGCCGTGTCCGGGAACGCCGAGATGCAGCCTGCGCCGCTGGGCGGCGATGAGCTCCTTCGTCTTGTCGGGGTCTGCGACGGTCATGACGATGCGCCTGTCCTTCGACTCGATGCCCATAAGCTCCATCATGCTCTGCACCGCCGTGCCGCGCCCGTGCATGACCACGGTCATCGGAAGCCGGAGATGAGCGCAGATATCGCTGAGCGTATCGACCGCCTCGGGGTTTATTATTGAAATGACATAGTTCATACCGCTTCCTCCCACAGCTCGATGATATCGAGGTCTCCGTAGACCTCCTCGGGCGTCTCGACGAGCCTTGCGCGCTTTTCAAACAGAGCTCCGACGACCTGGATAGACAGCAGCGGCATCATCGCGACCATCGCGACTACGCCGAACGCGTCGCTCAAAACATTTCCGCCCAGGGCAATGGACGTGCCCATCATGAATTGCAGCATGAAGGTCGCCGTCATGGGGCCGGACGCGACGCCGCCGGAGTCGAAAGCAATCGCCGTGTAGATATCGGGCACAAAAAACGACAGGCCGAGCGCTATCACGTAGCCGGGCACGAGAAACCACATGATGCTTATTCCCGTTACGACGCGCAGCATCGCAAGCCCCATCGCAAGCGCTATTGCGACCGAGAGACTGAGCTTTATGGCCCTGCCGGGGATAGCGCCCGCGCTGACCTGCTCTATCTGCTTTTCCAGAACGCCGACGGCGGGCTCGGCGGCGATTATGAACCAGCCCAGAAGCATCGACAGCGGGATGAGCAGCCACTGCGTATTGCTCGCCGCAAGCGCGGCGCCGAGCTCCGCGCCGAGTGTCGAGAAGCCGACGTTAACGCCGGTGAGAAACAGCACGAGGCCGACATAGGTGTAGATAATGCCGATAAGGATCTTTGCAAGCGGCCGCCCGTGCAGGCGCAGCAGGAAAAGCTGGAAGATGAGAAAAATCACAACTATCGGCAGCAGCGCGACGGCCATCTCAAGCATGTATGCCGGTATCGCGGAGATAAAGGCCGAGCCTATCTCGCGTGTGTCGGCAAAGGCTGCCGCGCTTATCCCGGCCACCGCCTCGCTGTCGTCATAGAAAAATCCGAGTATGAGCACCGAGAGTATCGGCCCGACCGAGCACAGCGCGACGAGACCGAAGCTGTCCGCCTCGGCGGAGCGGTCGCTTCGTATCATCGAAACGCCGAGGCCCATCGCGAGTATGAACGGCACGGTCATGGGCCCCGTCGTTACGCCGCCGGAGTCAAAGGCGATGCTGAGGTAATTGCGGTCTGTAAACGCCGCCAGCGCGAATATGAGCGCATAGCAGCCGATGAGCAGCCACCTGAGGCTCGCGCCGGTCAGGATGCGCAGCATGCACACCGTCATGAAAAAGCCGACGCCCACGCCGACGGTGACGAGCAGAACGCTGCTTTTTATGTGCGGCACCGTCTGCGCGAGCACCTGAAGATCGGGCTCGGCGACCGTTATCGCAAAGCCGAGCAGGAAGCTCACGCCGAGGATGAGCGGCAGATTTTTCGTTTTCGTCAGCGCCGTGCCGATCTTCGAGCCTATCGGCATCATCGCGACCTCCGCGCCGAGCGAGAACAGACCCATTCCCGCTATGATCATCAGCGCGCCGATGAGAAAGCACAAAAGCAGGTCCGCCTGCATCGGCATGACAAAAAGACACAGCACGATGACGATGGCGACTATCGGCAGCACCGATATCGCCGCCTCACGGGTTTTTTCGACTATCGCCGTGTGGTGGGTTTCAAAATCAACTGATCTTCTGATAATATCACCTCTCATGCTTGTTTATCGGAAGCGGAAAGCGCGTCGAGCATTTTCTGCTGGAGCCGGACATATTCGCGCGCATCCTCCTCGCCGAGCGAGCGCAGCGCCGCCGCGACGCGCCCGATAGCCTCTTTCCGCCGCCGGTTTATGAGCTCGCGTCCCGCGTCGGTGAGCGAAACGTTCACGCGCCGCTCGTCAAGCTCATCGGCACACCGCCGGATCCAACCCTTTTGCTCAAGGTGCTTTAAAAGCGCCGCTATGCGCGCAGACGATACGCCCATGCTGCGGCTCAGCCCCGAGGGACAGCCGGGCGCGTCGTCGAGCAGCAGCAGACTCAGCGCGAAAAACTCTCCGCCGCAGGCGTCGCTTATAGCCTCGCCCGCCGGCAGATGGCTCAGCCGCGCCCTGAGCGACAGCATTTTTTCCGCAAGAAGCATGTAATCCATTACTCCTTCAAGCCCCCTTTCGCACTTTTGCTAACACTGTTAGCTAAATGATAACATAAAAATCGCCGCTATGCAAGCGCATAAGGGCGAAATATACCGTTTATTCATATTCTGAACGCTTTCTTAAGGCTCAGTCATAGCCTCCGTTTGCGGGCGGCAGGGCCGTCCATTCCGGCAGCTCCGTCACGGCCTTCTTAACGGAGGTCACGGCGTTTATGAAATTTGCGGCGTCCTCATCCGAGGTCATGTGGTAGACGGCCGTCTGATCGCCGCAGATAAGAAGGCTCCTTCCGTTCATTGTTACGGAGATCTCGTAATGCTCGAGCGGGATCATGGAAACCGCCTTTGATTTATCGTCCGCGAGCTCCTGCGAGGTCATTTCGCGGTCGATATCCGTAAGGCGATATTTGCAGACAAGCTCGTACAGCCGCTGCAAAAAGTCCGGCTCGGGGCGAAGCTCCGCCGATGCCGTCCCGTCCGAGGCAAGATCCTTTTGAATACTGCCCGTCTGTGTGTCCAGGATGTTTTTCTGCGTCTCGTCGTACCACCATGAAAAGCGCAGCGAGAAGTCGTCCGGAACTGCCGGAGTGTTTTCTGGCGCTGCGCCCCGAAATATGCCGCAGCCTGCGAGCGAAAAAGCAAGAGCAAGGCACAGAATGCTCGCGGCAAGCTTTTTTGTCATGATCTCTCAACTCCTTTTGTGTTCTTTGCCTGTATGACGCCGAGGGATGCGGAAATGTTCCCGCAGAGGGAAGAAAAGCTTCTTAGGCCATTGAAAGGCCTGCCGCTTTGTCACAGTGCCTGCTTGAGCGTCAGGTCACGTCGATGAGGTATTCCGTGACGATTCCGTCGCTTATCGAGATTATGAGCCACATGTTGTCAATGTATTCGACGCCCAGATGGTACACGAGCGTGGTCTCCGGCGGATAGTTTTTATCGCTGAGCTTGAAGGAGGTCTGTCCGCCGCCGTCCTCTGCGCCCAGAAGCGCTATGACGTCGGCCTCGCTCATTCCGGTGAGCGGGTGCTTTTCGAGCATATCGGCGACGATCATGTAGCGCCCGTCCGCATTCGAAAGCCACTTTTCCTGCGAAAACGTGTGCTGATAGCGGTACACGCAGAAAGCGGCCGCTATTATCAGCAGCACGGCGATCAAAACAGAAAATGCAATAATAATACGCACTTTGGCGCGCTTGGCCTCGTTTTCCATCATTCAAAGCTCCTTTCGATGTTTTAAAAACAGCTGCTTATTCAATGAATAAACAGCTGTTTTTTGATTCTTCGATTACGCCTCGCCGCGCTCCTTGAGGGCCTCCTTGCGCGAGAGGTTGACTCTGCCGCGGTCGTCGATCTCGGTGACCTTGACCCAGGTCATGTCGCCGACGTTCAGAACGTCCTCTACCTTCTCGGTGCGCTTGAACTCAAGATCCTTTATGTGGCACATGCCGTCCTTGCCCGGGGCGAGCTCGATGAACGCGCCGATGGGGATGATGCGCACGACCTTGCCGTAGTACAGTGCGCCGACCTCAGGCTCGAAAACGATGTTTTCGATGGTCTGGCGTGCCGCACGGCATGCCTCGATATCCTCGGAGGCGATGAAAACGCTGCCGTCGTCGTCTATGTCGATCTTGCAGCCGGTGTCGGCGGTGATCTTTTGGATGACCTTGCCGCCGGAGCCGATGACCTCGCGGATCTTGTCGGGATTGATCTTCATCTGGATCATCTTCGGAGCGGTCTTGGCCAGCTCCTTGCGCGGCTCGGGCAGAGCCTTGAGCATGACCTCGTCGAGGATCTGATAACGCGCCTCGCGTGTGATCTCGAGAGCCTCCTTGACTATCTCGTGCTTGAGGCCGTCGTTCTTGAGGTCCATCTGAATGGCGGTGATTCCGGCCTTGGTACCGGCGACCTTGAAGTCCATCTCGCCGTGGAAGTCCTCAACGCCCTGGATGTCGATAAATGTGGTGAAGTCGTCGCCGTCCTGGATAAGGCCGCAGGAGATGCCGGCAACGGGAGCCTTGATGGGAACGCCTGCGTCCATGAGCGCCAGCGTCGTGCCGCAGATCGAGCCCTGAGAGGTCGAGCCGTTGGAGGACAGGATCTCGGAGACCACGCGGATGGTGTAGGGAAAGTCCTCAACCGGGGGGATGACGCTCTCGAGCGCCTTCTCGACCAGTGCGCCGTGGCCGTATTCGCGGCGGCCGGTGCTGCGGCTGGCACGAGCCTCGCCCGTGGAGTAGGAGGGCATATTGTAGTGGTGCATGAAGCGCTTTTCCTCCTCCTCCCAGATGGTGTCGAGCTTCTGGGACATGGAGAGCGTTGCGAGCGTCGCTATAGACAGGACCTGGGTCTGGCCGCGTGTGAACAGTGCAGAGCCGTGAACGCGGGGGATCAGGCCGACCTCGCTGCCGAGGGGGCGGATCTCGTTCATTGCGCGGCCGTCGACGCGCTTGCCGGCCAGCAGCCACTTCTTGACGACCTTCTTCTGAAGCTTGTAGAGTATCTCGTCCATGTACTGCATGATGTCGGGGTGCTCCTCGGAGTACTTTTCCTCCATTGCGCTGACCCAGTCGTTGACGCGGGCCTCACGGACGTTCTTGTCGTCGGTGTCCATGCAGTATTCCATGCCCTCGAACTCGTTCTCGACGAGCTTGTTGAACAGCTCCTCGTCAAACGACGCATGCTCGTACTCGAACTTCGGCTTGCCGATCTCGGCGACCATTTTGTCGATGAGGTCGAGAACGGGCTGCAGATGCTCGTGAGCCTGAACGATGCCCTCGTACATGACGTCCTCGGGAACCTGATCGGCCTCGGACTCGATCATGACGATCTTCTTGTGAGTTGCCGCGATGGTGGTGGTCATGCGGTTTGTCTTGCGCTCCTCCTGGGTGGGGTTGAACAGATACTTCTCGCCGTCCCAGCCGAGAACTATTCCCGCGATGGGGCCGTTAAACGGAACATCGGAGATGCTGACAGCGGCCGACGCGCCTATCATTGCGGTGATCTCGGGGCTGCAGTCGCGGTCAACGGACAGCACCTCGCAGGCGATGACGACGTCGTTGCGCAGGTCGGAGGGGAACAGAGGGCGCATGGGGCGGTCAATAAGGCGGGATGCAAGGACCGCGGGCAGGCTGGGCTTACCCTCGCGGCGCATGAAGCTGCCGGGGATGCGGCCGACCGCGTAGAGCTTTTCGTTGAAGTCAACTGCGAGAGGGAAGTAATCGATGCCGTCCTTGGGACGTGCCGAGGCGGTGCAGGTGACCAAAACGGTCGTCTCGCCGTAGGTCACAAGAACGGCTGCGTTGCAAAGCTCCGCCATCTTGCCGACCTCCATCTTCAGAGGACGGCCTTCGTACTCGATCTCAAACTTTCTGTACTCGGGAAATTCCTTGTGAGTGATTATCATTTGTTTTGCTCCTTTTCGTTTTTTATATTTCAAAACCGCCGGAGCATAGCACTTGAAAACCGGCTCTGACTCAGAGCGGATTTTCAAATACTAAGCTCGTTTGGAGGCGATTTGAGAATGAACCTATACGTTTATTGCGCAGGCCGTGCCTGCGAATGAATAATTGAGGTGATATTAAATTCGTTTGCCGCAGGCAAACACATTGGGCTGTCCACTATTCGCTAATCTGCTTTTTAATTGCACAAAAGCGCAATTAAAAAGCAGGGGACATATTCACTTGTCCCCTGCTAAAAACCTTCATACCCTTCGGAAGTGCCGGGCTTACTTGCGGATGCCCAGCTTTGCAATGATTGCGCGGTAACGCTCGATGTCCTTCTTTGCGAGGTAGTCGAGCAGACGGCGGCGCTTACCGACCATCTTGTACATGCCCAGACGGCTGTGGTCGTCGTTGGGATGGACCTTCAGGTGAGCGGTCAGCTCGCGGATGCGCTGCGTGAGGATGGCGATCTGAACCTCGGGAGAGCCGGTGTCGCTCTCGTGGGTCCTGTTTGCCTCTATAACGGCGGTTTTGGTCTCTTTGGTGATCATAATGATACCCCTTTCCGAATTTTCATATACCCTGTGGCCAAGTAAAGGGATGAAAGGTCTCCCGAATACTGAGCTCACGGGCTTAGCCTTGTAATATTACCACTTACGGCGGCGTTTGTAAAGAGCTTTTTTCAGTTTGAGAGAAAGCCGTCGTCGCCGGGATTCAGCTCTGCGGTCTTGAAGTACAGGCTCTTCAGGGTGTCCACGCTCGCGCCCTCCGTCATGCCGACAGACCAGCTGCTGCCGTTAAGATACCAGTAGACGATGCCGGCGCCCTTTCCGTCGAGCTTGAATAAGGGATTTCCCTGCAAAAGCTCCAGGGTCATTGTCGGATCCTCGGTCCACTCATAGTGCATACCGGAGATGTCCTTCTGTTCATCCGTTTTCTGTGCACGGATGGTGAAGCTGCCGTAGTCGGCCTGATACAGCGTCTCGCCGCCGTCTATGGTCGTGTAAGCGGGCGTTTTGCCCTCGATATCGGGCATGACGATACCGGCGGCCTTAAATTCCTCGGCACTCGATTCGTGAACGGGGTTTGCTGTCTGATTGCTTTTATCCTTATTCTGCGTCGAGCAGGCGCACAGTGCCGCTGCCATCACAAGGCACATCGCACAGCAGATGATATTTTTAAGCTTTTTCATTTAAAATCATTCCTTTCGATGTCATGATGATCGATCACTGTTTCTATGACGGATAAGGAGAAAAAATGTTCCGTAAACATTTGATATTATCTGAGCTATATGATAACATAATTGCCGAACGAGGTGAAGAATATGGACAGCAATTTTTTCGCGCTCATTTCGCGCATGCGCTATATCGAGCGCTGGAGTCTGATGCGAAACTCCATACATGAAAATATCCAGGAGCACAGTCATATGGTCGCAGTTATCGCCCACGCACTGGGCGTTATCCGCCGCGATGTGTACGGCGCTGCCTGCGATCCCGATGCCTGCGCGACGGTCGCGCTGTATCACGATGCAAGCGAGATACTCACGGGCGACCTGCCCACGCCGATAAAATACCACGACGAGGAGATCATGAGCGCTTACCGCAGAGTCGAGACGATAGCGTCGGAAAAGCTTCTCGGTATGCTTCCGTGTGAGCTTCAGGCGGCGTTCGAGCCCGTGCTCGTCGGCGAGACGCAAAGGGAGCTTTATCCGATAGTCAAGGCCGCCGATAAGCTGAGCGCCTATATTAAATGCATCGAGGAGCGCAAGGCCGGAAACAATGAATTTCTAAACGCCGAAAAGCAGACGCTTGCGGCGATACACTCCTATGAGCTGCCGGAGGCCGAGTATTTTATCGAGCACTTCATTCCGGCGTTCGAGAAAACTCTTGATGAACTGGGGACGATAGAATAATGGAAAACTCAAAGCTTCAGAGAATAAACGAGCTTGCGCGCCTGAAAAAAGAGCGCGAGCTGACCGCCGACGAGCTCGCCGAGCGCGACGAGCTGCGAAAGGAATACCTCGACGAGTGGCGCAAGGGCGCCGTTGAGGTGCTTGAAAACACCTACATTCAGACCCCCGACGGGAAAAAGCATAAGCTTCAGAGAAAGGACGGGAAATGACGGCCCTTGCAGTCTGCATAAACGCGGTCGTTCCGATATTTCTCATCATGGCGCTCGGCTGCCTTGCGAGGCATCTGGGCGCCGTAAAGCGCTCGGACGTGCCGAAGCTCAACAAAATGCTGTTTCGCTATTTCATGCCGGTGATGCTGTTTTACAACATCTACACCTCGGAGCTGTCGAGCGCGGTACAGCCGAAGCTGCTCATCTTTGCGGCAGTCGGCGTTATCGCCGAGTTTTTCCTCAGCTTTGCCTATGTAATGCTGACCGAAAAGGAAACGGATAAGCGCGGCGTAAAGATACAGGGTATTTACCGCTCAAACTTTGTAATTATCGGTCTGCCGCTTGCGACGGCGCTCGTTCCGGGAGCGGATGCGGGCGCGGTCGTCATGCTCATTGCCGTCGTCGTTCCGCTGTTCAACGCCATCGCCGTCGTGACGCTTGAGCTGTTTAGCGGCAGCAGACCCAGGCCCTTGCAGATCATGGCGGATGTATTGAAAAATCCGCTCATCCTCGGCACGATCACGGGCATAGCGTTTTTGCTGCTTGGCATTGAGCTTCCCGATGCGCTGCTGTCGACGGTCAAGCAGATAGCCGGAGCGACCAACCCCATGATGCTGTTCGTGCTCGGCGCGTTTTTTCAGTGGGGCGGCATACATAAGTACGTCAGGGATCTCATTGAGGTCTGCATCGGCAGGCTGGTCGTCATGCCGGGCATATTCCTCGCCGCGGCGTATTTTCTCGGCATTCGCGGCATCGCCTTCGCCGGAATGATAGCAATTTTCGGTTCGGCCACCGCCATCGCGTCGTTTACGATGGTGCAGCAGATGGGCGGCGATGATGAGCTTGCCGGAGATATCGTCGTGTCAACAAGCGCTCTGTGCTGCTTTACGATGTTCGTCTGGTCGCTGCTGTTCAAATCCCTCGGAGCATTTTGAATTAAACAGGAAAAAGATCACCGCCGGCCGGCGGTGATCTTTTTCCAATACAGCTTCTCCGTCGATTTATACTCTCTGATCCAATCAATCAGATAAGAGGAGATTGTTACGGTAATGAGGGAAAAAACGATCCGCAGTACGGGAATGTAGCTGAGCGACAGCAACAGCACTGTGACATCCGTAAACAAGTAGGAGCGAGATAAGCGCCAGTGTGATATGTGGGAGATCGTCAACGCCAGCGCATCATCTCCGCCGCTGGAGCCTCCCTGACGCACGATCAGTCCGACACCGGCACCGACAAAGATACCGCCCAATACGGCAGCAATTAACGGACAGTCCGACAAGTCGGGAAGCATCGGCGGAAACATTTCCCAAATTTTATAAAAGCCCGACACAAACAGCGTGGAAATAACGGATATTTTGATGAAGCTGCCTCCCAAAAACCTAAACGCAAGCAGATAGCAGGCTATATCCAGTATGGGTGTAATATATGCCGGAGATATTTTCAGCCAATGCTCTGCGAAAAGCATCAGGCCAATAACACCGCCCTCCGTGATGCCTGTGCGCTGGTGGATGTTGTGAATGCCAAATGAGCATACCATTGCCCCAAGCATAATCAACAGTATTTTTCTTGTCGTCAGTCCGTCTGCCAGCTTGCTCCAAAGGACAGCCACGCGGGATCTCATTTCATTTTCCTCCTTGATAAGTCAGCATTGTCATGCTATCATTATAAAGTGTATAGTAACTATAAGGTCAAGAGGTTTTTCATGAAAGATCTGTTCTCGATCGGTGAGCTCTCCAAGCATCAGAATATTTCCAGACAAACTTTGATTTTCTATGATAAGATCGGCCTTTTTCATCCGGCCTATGTAGACCCTGAGAACGGCTATCGTTACTACAGCTCCAAGCAGCTTGACGATCTGGACACGATCTGCATTATGAAAAAGATCGGCTTTTCCCTCGATGAAATCAAGGCACATATGAAAAGCTATACGCTTGATACCTCTGTTGCGGCACTGAGAAAGCAGCTCACCATTATTGAGCGCCGGCTTCAGGAGCTGCAGCTCATAAAAAGCAGAGTCGAGCATCGCTGCCTGCAGCTGGAGCAGTCGGCTTCCGTTTGCAGCAGCGTGTCCGTGGAAAACGTAAGTCCGCAGTATATTTTACTTCAAGAGGTTTCCGCACCCTATACGCTTGAGATGGTCAGCATGGCTACAAAAAATGCTTTGTCCGTTCCTTCAGGGAGCAGCTCCCCATTTTCTTTCAAAGCGGTGCGATCGTGCCTCTTGAACGCATACGTCAAGGCCGATACACCGAAGCTTCCCATGTTTTTTTGCCCATTGAAAAATGTGCTGCCAATGGCATTGTTGAGCTTCCTGCCGGACAATGTGTGACTGCATACCATACCGGAGACTACCTTTCTATCGGGAAGGCATACGAACGGATATTGGAGTACTGTCGAGCCTATAATCTTAAAATTATTTCTGACTCTTATGAATTTGCAATCAATGACTATCTTTCTACAGACAATGAAGCTGAATATATTACAAAAATAATGTTCTATGCATGCAGATGAAATCGTGAAGAGCATGGCTCTCGGAGCGGAAGCCATCCCTTTGCAAGCACCGCTGTTGTGGTGCAGATACCATCGCCTTACGGGAATATCTAAAAAGCTGAGATGATTGAGAAGGCATTGATAAAACAGCAATTTCAGTTTGACGAACAGAAGGAGGAGCTGATCGCATGAGTATCCTGTACGAGCTGTCCTGGCTGTGGGAAACGCTGGGTATTGCGCTTATATCTGCGGCTGTCTGCCTGGCCTGCGCCGCGCTGATATGCAAGGCAGCGAAGAAAAAGCTCAGCAAAAGGGTGCTGGCAGTCGTCGGAGCCGCGGCGTTTGCCGGTGCTGTTCTGGCGGTCATTCTGATCGCCCGTACACCGATGCCTCTTTGATAAAACGGAGGTTTTATCACGGACAAGGAAGGCGCAGCCGGAGACTCCGGCAAACTCTGACGCGCTGATCGAAAGCCTTGGCCGCGCCCCTGACATTAAAAGGACGCAGTCGCCGATACGGTGACTGCGTCCTTTTTCTTTTAAAAATCCGCCTCCGAAAAGCTGTCCCAGACGGTTACGAAGCTCTCGCTGAAGCTGCCGGTGCCGACAAACTCCTCGGCGGTCTGTACAGGAAATTGCAGCACGCTGTATTGGTGAACGTAGTTCGCGTCGGAGGCGATGTAAAGCTCATCGGTCTCCGTAGCGCCGCTGCGCGTTCCGTAGGCGATGTAGCCGCGCTGATGTTCGGAGTCCGCGGGCATGGAGAAGCTGCCGAGGATGCCGAGCGCGCTCGTTCCGAAAAAGCTGCTGTTGATGCTGCCGGTGCCCGAGCCGTCGAGCTCATAGTACGGCGATACCATCGTCGTGCCGTCCGCATCGTACAGCACGCGGCCGGTGACCTCGCCCTCGGGCAACCAGTCGAGCCTTGAGCCGTAGCGCATGTAGTAGGGTATGACGCGCAGAAGCTCCGTGCCGCACGAGCGCGCGCTAGTCCACTCAAAGTGGGTGAATATGCGGTATCGCGTGCCGGGCTCATCGAGCCTCACGGCGACGGTCATAACCGTGACTCCGCTGCCGTTGTCGAACTGATCTCCGTCGTTGGTGTAGACCGCGGTGAAGCCCCTGCACATCTCAACATCCTTATCGCTCAGGTCGCGCAGCGCCCTTTCGGGATAGCCCGCGGCGAGAAGCTCGCGGCGAAGCTCGACAGTCTGCGTCTCGGGCTCGGGCTGCCACTGCATCGGAAAGCGCTGGAGGAACAGAAATCCGCAGATTATGCCGAGGGCGATCAGCAAAAATATCGTGATGCACAGCGCCCTGTCGGACACGCGCACGGGCGAGGGGTGCACGGCGTAGCTTGCTTCATCGAGCTCGCGCGCAAGCCTTGCCAGACTGCGCAGAATGAATATGAAGCTGATGATCAGCCCGGTAACAAGGATGAAGCCCTCGGCATTCATGGCCGCCAGCACGCAGCCGACGGCATACCATACGATAAGCGCCGCCGCGCCGCCGGCATGCGGCTCGAGCCGGGCGCGTTTTTGCGCTGCGAGTATGCCCTTTCGCAGACAGATGATAAGCGCGAAAACAAGGGCGGCGCTGACTGCGGCGACGATATCCGCCGCGCCGGAGTCCATGAATGTGCTGTGATAAACGGTGGCGGCGATAATGCACTGCGCCGCGACGGAAACGCAGCGCACGGCGGAGATAGCAAAGCAGGCCTTGAACCAGCCGTTTTCGCCGCGCAGACGGCGAAAGCCCATCAGCAGGAGCACAACGCCGATCAGGGGCAGAATATAGCCGAGCGCGAAGAAGTTGAGCGTTATCATGCTCAGCGCAAGGCCGGCGATTATGAGGTCGAAGGCTGTTTTTCCGGCGGAAACGCGGTCTACCACGTCGTCGGGCGGAAGAGGCTCGAGGCCGTCCTCTATCAGGCGGTCGAGCCCGTCAAATTCGTTATTTGCCATAGCCTTCACCTCCCAAAAAGTCTCTGAGCCTTTTGCGTATGCGGTACAGCCGCCCCTCGGCTGCGCGCTCTGTCATGCCGAGCTCGGCGGCGATCTGGCTCATCGGCTGCATGTAGTAGTATTTCCGGTAAAACAGCGCCCTGTCGGAAAAGCTGAGCGTTTTCAGCGCCTTTGCCAGCGCGTTTTTCCGTTCGGCCAGCAGAAGCTGCTCCTCCGGCGTCGGCGCGGGGTCGGGCATATCCTCGCGCAGCTCGTGCGAGGCCTCGTTTTTGCCGCGCCGGACGATGTTCAGCGCCGTGTTTCGGGCTATCGCCGTGAGCCACGCGCCGAGGCTGCCGCGCTCGGGGTCAAACTGCGCGGACTTTTCCAAAACGCGCAGATACACCTCCGAAACGCAGTCGGAGGCCGCCGCGCTGGCGCCCAGAATGGGAGCTGCGACATAGCGCAAAAGCGCGCCGTAGCGCCTTTGCAGCTCCGGCATGCCGCGCTCATCGCCCTGCGCGATGAGCTCCATTATCTCGCGGTCGTCCAAGGCTCCACCTCCCCGTAATTTTGTCTCTCACTCCATTATACACGCGCTTTCCCGAAATCCCACGCATTTTCACAGCCGCCTCAATGCGCCTCTGAAAAACGGCGGTATTCGGTCGGAAGACGGCCGGTCTGCTTTTTGAACTCTGCGGAGAATTTGCTCTGATTTTCGTAGCCCACGCGCTCGGCGATCTCGGCGACGCTCAGGCTCGTATCGCGCAGAAGCTCGGAGGCACGCTCCATGCGGTGCTCCTTGATGTGCGCGGCCAGCGACTTGCCGTAGACGGCCTTGAACGTCTCCTTGAGCGAGGAGGGGTTTATGAGAAAGCGCCGCGACAGCTCATCTATCGTGTAGCGCCGGTCGAGATTTTCGGTCAGAAGCTCGTGCACGCGGCGCACGGTCTCAAGCTGCTCGGCGGGATAGCGCCCCTCGCCGCCTGTGTGCGCGTCAAGCTCCGGAAGCTCCGGCACGCTTCGGATGTCGCCGTCGCCGTCCTCGGGGCAGGATATCTCCATTGTTTTTTCCATCATCAGATGCAGCAGACGCACCTGCTCGGCGGAGGCGGCCTTGTAGTAGACCTCCTTGCCCTCGCGGCGGCTGACGATGAGCCCACCGTCCTTGAGCTGGCGCAGATGATGCGACACAGCGGGGCTGCTCATGTCCGTCAGAAACGATATGTTCACAACGCATTCCTCGCAGTGGCACAGCAGCCAGAATATCCGCGCCCTGCTGGGGTCGGCCAGAAGCTTGAATATGTCCGACACCGTGCGGAAGCTCTCAGTCCTCGCCGCCGCCTCGCGCAGCTGCGCGCTTTTTTTCTCCCCGTGATCGTGGGGCATTGCTTCATTTTCCATGCCGTTACTCCATTCGGAAATGATTTGAGCCCATTCGGAAGTAAGTCGCCGTATGCCATTGACTTTTCGGCTCAAGCTTATTATACTGCAAGCATAACGATTAAACAATCATTTAATTGTTTAAATGAATCAAAAATAGAGGAGAAGCATCATGAAAAAGACCTATAAGATCGAAGTTGACTGCGCAAACTGCGCCAACCTCATGGAGGAGGCCGCCGGTAAGACCGAGGGCGTAGAGAAGGCCGCCGTCAATTTCATGACCCAGAAGATGACTGTCGAATTTGCCGAGGGCGCGGATGCTGACGCCGTCATGCAGGCAGTGGTCAAAAACTGCAAGAAGGTCGAGGACGACTGCGAGATCTATCTCTGATCCTGCTTCGACCGAAACGCCCTTCCGAGCGAAGGGCGTATTTTATAGACATAAGGAAGGTTTATATGAATAAAAAGCAGAAAAAGGTGCTTGTGCGCATAATCATCTCCGCGGTGCTGCTGGCGCTGCTGAATCTTGTGAGCCTCCCGGAGATACCGGCAATGCTCCTGTACTTTGCGGCGTACATCGTCATCGGCTATGATATTCTGCGCAAGGCCGGTAAGGGCATATTGAACGGCCGCGTTTTCGATGAAAACTTCCTCATGGCAGTCGCCACGGTCGGCGCTGTCGCGCTTGCCTTCATAAGCGGCAGCCACGACTTCAACGAGGCGGTGCTCGTCATGCTGTTTTACCAGATCGGCGAGCTGTTCCAGAGCTATGCCGTCGGCAAGAGCCGCCGCAGTATATCCTCGCTGATGGACATTCGCCCCGACTACGCCAATATTGAGGCAGACGGAAAGCTTGAGCAGGTCGACCCCGACGAGGTCGAGACCGGCACGGTCATCGTCGTCCAGCCGGGCGAAAAGGTCCCCATCGACGGAGTTGTGGTTGACGGCACGACAACGATAAACACCAGCGCCCTCACGGGTGAGAGCCTGCCGCGTGACGTCGCTCCCGGCGAGGAGATCATAAGCGGCTGCATAAACCTCAGCGGACTTATCCGTGTGCGCACGACGAAGCCCTTCGGCGAATCGACCGTGTCGAAGATACTCGAGCTCGTCGAAAACTCCGGCTCGCGCAAGTCGCACTCGGAGCAGTTCATCTCGCGCTTCGCAAGGGTGTACACGCCCATCGTATGCTATGCCGCGCTGGCGCTGGCGCTCCTTCCGCCGCTTGTGCGGATCCTGTTCATGAGCGCGGGCGGCGACTGGACCGTGTGGATATACCGTGCGCTTACATTTTTGATAGTAAGCTGCCCCTGCGCACTGGTCATCAGTATTCCGCTCAGCTTCTTTGCCGGGCTGGGAGGTGCGAGCAGCGAGGGTGTGCTCATAAAGGGCTCAAACTTCCTTGAGGCGCTCGCGCAGACGAAGACCGTCGTTTTTGATAAGACCGGCACGCTCACTAAGGGAGTTTTCGAGGTCAGCGGCATCCACCACTGCCCGATCGAGGACAAGAAGCTCCTCGAGTACGCCGCCCTTGCAGAGTGCGCATCCTCGCACCCGATCAGCAAGAGCCTTCAGCGCGCCTACGGCAGGGAGCTTGACCGCAGCCGCGTGAGCGATATCGAGGAGATAAGCGGAAACGGCGTTATCGCCAAGGTCGACGGGCATTCCATCGCCGCAGGCAACGACCGTCTGATGCAAAGGCTCGGCATCGGGCACACCGGCTGCCACAGCGTCGGGACCATTGTGCACGTCGCCATCGACGGCGTGTACTCCGGTCACATCGTCATTTCCGACATCGTAAAGCCCGACTCCGCCAAGGCAATCGAAGAGCTCAAGAAGGCCGGCGTCAGCAGGACCGTCATGCTCACAGGCGACGCGAAGGCGGTCGCCGACAAGGTCGCATCCGAGCTCGGCGTTGACGAGGTGCACAGTCAGCTGCTGCCCGGAGATAAGGTAAGAGAGGTCGAGCGCCTGCTCGGAGAGAAAAGCGGCAAGGCAAAGCTCGCCTTTGTCGGAGACGGCATAAACGACGCGCCGGTCCTCTCGCGTGCGGACATAGGCATTGCCATGGGTGCAATGGGCTCGGACGCCGCAATCGAGGCCGCCGACGTTGTTCTCATGGACGACGATCCGCTGAAGATATCCAAGGCGATCAAAATCTCGCGCAAGTGCATCCGCATCGTTTACGAGAACATCATTTTCGCTCTGGGCGTAAAGTTTTCGTGCCTGCTGCTGGTCGCTCTCGGCGCTGCGGATATGGGCGCGGCGATCTTCGCCGACGTCGGAGTCATGGTCATCGCCGTCCTCAACGCTATGCGTGCTCTGCGCGCAAACGCGTAGCGTTTACCGAGCAGTCAGCTGATAGCGGACAGCTATAGGTGTGCGCCGTTGACGCACGGATTTGAAAAGAGAGTGCGGACTTAACTCTGCGCCCTTCTCCCCCGTTTTTACAATTGCAAAAAAGCCATTGGCTTTTTTGACACGCTTAAGGCTCCCGTCCAACGGACGGGAGCCTTATTCTTTATGATTGCAGCAGCTTGTCGAACGAACCGATTATGTTGTCGCTGATGCCGCCGGTCAAGGCGTTGTTGTAGTTGCAGATGAACGTTCCGGCGATGAGGATCATCATGCCCTCGGCCTCGCGTGCGCCGACCTCGTCACCGTAAATGCGCTTGAGGCACTGCTCCATTACCCGCCGCCACTCGACAAATTCCTCTCTTATCAGCTCTGCCACGCGCTCGTTATAATGCGCGAGAACGTAGGTCTGCGTCGTTGCGTTCGGGCGCTGCTCACCTACCCTGCCGCGGGCGACATAGCTCATGAATGCGTTCATGTATTCGGCATTCGAGGCGTACTCGGCGCGGTCGTGCTCCCGGAACCAGGCGACGCATTTTTCGCTCATATAATCGCGTGTGTAACGCACATAGCTTACCAGCAGCTCCTCCTTGCTGTCGAAGTAGTTCAGGAGCTTTGCGTGGCTCATGCTCGCCTCGGCGGCGATGTCGCGCAGCGAGACGTTTGTGAGCGGCTTGCGGTCTATACAGCGCTGAAACGCCATAAGTATGTCCATCCGGACGGCTTGCTTATCAACTATCAGGGGCATTTTGTCTCCTTTCCTGTTTACAAGACTGAGAGTTTGTGATAGTATTTTACCAATTGGTTAACAAAAACCGGGGAGGGGAAAGAAAATGGCAGACGAAGGATCGACCATAAAAATTCATGTTCTTCACTGCGGAAGCATGCTCGTGTCAAAGGCGGTGCCTTACGGCGGCGGAGTGAATCTCAAAAACGTGCGGCGCGGCGTGTTCGATAAGCTGAGCAAGAGGATCGAGCTTCCGGTCTCGGCGTATCTTATAGAGCATCCGAAGGGAAAGGTGCTTATCGACACGGGCTGGAGCCGCGAGATAAGTCCCGACGGCGTGTATGACACGCATGCGGTAAAAAGCCTGATGCCCGGATACCTCGCTGCATTTTACCGCCCCCGGGTCGAAAAGGGCAAGACCGTCGTTGAGCAATTGGCCGCAATGGGCATTGCTCCCGGGGATATCGACGTCGTAGTCTTAACACATCTGGACGCGGACCACGTCAGCGGCCTGCGCTCACTAAAAAGCGCACGGCGCATCCTGCTTCCGGAGGAGGAGGGCTGGTGGACGATACGCACGGTGTACAGACTGCGCCAGCCGGAGAGCATGCGCGAGGGGATACCCATCGAGCACTTCTGGTTTAAGGGCACGATGGACGGGCCGCTGTGGTGGTCGTACGATCTCTTCGGCGACGGGACGGTGACGCTCGTGTGCCTGCCCGGACATACGGACGGGCAGATCGGCGTTAAGATCAGAAACGGCAAAAAGTTTGTCGTTCTGACCTCGGACGCGGCGTTTTCCGAGCGCTCGTGGCGCGAGAGGATACTGCCCGGCTGCGGCTTTAACGAAAAGGCCATGCTAAAGTCCTTTGACTGGATTAGGGAGCAGGCAAACGACCCCGGCTGCGTTGCGGTCATAGCAAACCACGATCCCGACGTCAGGCCTCAGGTGATTGAACTATAGTCAGTACAACATGCTGACACAGGAGAAGCCCCGCGCTTGCCGGCACCCACACCAGCGAGCCGGGCACGCTCCTGCGCCCCGGCGGCGGAGCCTCGAACTGCGCCGGCTCCATCGCCTCCTCGGGCGAGAAAACGACCTCGTGATGCTCGATGCCGAGCTTGCGCAGCTCCCTGCGCACGACCCTTGCCAGCGGACAGCCGCCGGTTTTTTTTATATCGCACAGCATGAGCCTCTGCGCGTCGCACTTGTTGCCCGTGCCGAGGGCGGAGACGATCGGAATATTGCGCTCCTTTGCCGTGCGTATGAGGTCGACCTTGCAGGAAACGAGGTCGATGCAGTCGACGATATAGTCGTAATCGGCGAAAAAGCTCTCGCGGCTCGACGCCTCATAGCGGCCGACGATCGTGCGCACGTCGATATCGGGGTTTATATCCTCAATACGGCGGCGCAGCACCTCGGCCTTGGGCATATCCACGGTCGAGCTGAGTGCGCAAAGCTGGCGGTTTATGTTGCTCAAGCCCACGGTGTCCTGATCTATGAGCGTCAGGCGCCCCACGCCGCTTCGCGCAAGCGCCTCTGCGCACCATGAGCCAACACCGCCGAGGCCGAACACGGCCACATGTGCGCGCCGGAGCTTTTCCATCGCCTCGGCTCCGAGAAGCATTTCGGCGCGTATGGTTCTTTCGTTCATAATTATTCTCCGATAAGTAAAGGCCGTTCCTTAAGGAACGGCCTTTAGTGCTTTCATGATCAGATGCCGACGTAGCGGGAGGCGCCGGTGAAGGAGCCCTTGTAGACCTCGACGATACCGCTGAAAACATGCTCGTTCCACTCGCTGAGCACATCCTGCTTGAGAAGGTTCTCGGCGACGTAGTCGCAGTAGTTCTGATCTCCGCTCTCCTCGGTGGGAGCCTGATTGTTGTCGCGCTTGGTGAACACGACGACGTAGCTGCCGGTGCTGCCGTCGATAACGGTCGTGTCGCCCGCCTTGCGGTCGGCGCTCTTGAGCCACTCGGAGATGTCGGACTCGACGGAGGAGCCGACAAGATCGGTCTGCTCCTTGATCTCGGCGCCCTCGACGGCGGCCTTGGCCGCGTCGGCGAGGGAGCTGCCGTCGCTAAGCTTCTTGAGGATGTCCTCGGCGGTGGTGTGAGCCGCCGCCTTTGCCTCGTCGGTAGGCTCGGAGGCGTGGTTGTGCTCATCCTCGCTCTCGTCCTCGGAGTGGACATGCTCGGGAACCTCGGCTGCCACGAGATAGTAGCTGTAGGTGAACTTATCGTAGCTGTCCTTGACGGAATCGTACTTTGCGGCGAGCTCCTCTGCTGTGTAGGTCTCGGCGTCGGTGATGCTTGTCTGGACCTTGGCCGCGAGAGCCTGGAGCTTCATGATATCGCGGGCAACGGACTCGTTGCAGCCGCGTCCGTAGTTTGCGGCAAGGAACTTGCTGACGCTGCCGTAGTTGTTTTTCTTTGCGGTCTCGGCGATTGAGGCTATGGTATCGTCGATCTCCTTGAGATCGTTGTCATCGAGCTTTATGTCATGCTGTCCGGCGTATGCCTCGTAGGCGGCCAGCTGCTTGAGCTGAGATCTGGTGGCGTCGCGGAAATACCTGTCCCAGGTGTAGTTTTCCTTGCCCTCGGTGTTCATAAAGCTCGGGCACTCCTGCTCGTCGAGGGGCTTGGAGGTGTCAAGCTTAAAAAGCGTGGAGGCATAGTCGCCGTAGGTGTTCATCAGGCTGATATACTGCATATGATATATATAGTTGCACTCGGCCACGGAGAAGCTGCGCTCGCCTGCGGCTATCGCGGTGCCGTCCTCGGCGGTGACCTCGGTGTTCTTGACCGTCAGGCCGTCAAGCGATCTGTACAGCGCGCCGGAGTTGAGGTAGATGGCAAAGCCGAAGAAGACGACAAGGGCGACGCCCACAATGATCCATCTGATCTTCTGCTTTTTCTTCTTGGCGGCTTCCTTCTGCGCATTGATGTCCTTGGCGTAGGAGCCCTCGCTGCGCGCGGTCTGCCTGTTTTTTCTTTCGGTTGATGCACTCATGTCTTATCTTCCTTATTATTAAAAATATAATTTTTTCGGCGGGATTTATACATTATACCCCAAACGGGCAAGGGTTTCAATAGCAAAGTTGCGGCTTCGGCCGCAATGTGATACAATTGCCGCAGACTTTTATGAACTCAGCGAGGCATTGCATTGAAAACTCACGGCAAAAAACAAAGAGGACGCGGCTGCCTGACGGCGCTTATCGTCATTGCGCTCATCGCGGCGATCTGCGCGTTTTTGATAAAGGACAGCAGTCAGACGCTTGAGATAAGCCGCTATGAGGTCGCGTCGGAAAAGCTGTCCGAGAGCTTTGACGGCTTCAGGATAGTGCAGCTTTCCGATCTGCACGGCGCGCAGTTCGGCGACGACGGCACGGAGCTTGTCGATAAGGTGCGCTCTCTTTCGCCCGATATCATCGCGCTCACGGGTGATTTTGTCACCGACGAGGGCGACCTTGAGGCAGTCGAAAAGCTTGCGCCGCGCCTTACGGAGCTCTGCCCCGTGTACTTCGTCAGCGGAAATCACGAGTTCGGCTCCGGCCTTGCGCAGAGGGTGCGTAGCATATTGGAGTCGGCCGGCGTAAAATATCTCAGCAACGAATATCTGACGATAAGCCGCGGCAGCGATTCCGTTCTCCTCAGCGGAGTCGAGGATCCCATCGCCTATGCCGATATGCTCGCGCCCGATGAGCTTGCGCAGAAGATGAACGAGGCAGCTCCCGCTGCGTTTAAAATCCTGCTCGGACATCGAAACTACTGGATGAAGGAGTATCCCGATCTGCCCGTCGATCTCATTTTAAGCGGCCACGCGCACGGCGGCATTGTCCGCATACCCGGCGTCGGCGGCCTTATCGGCACCGACCGGCATCTGTTTCCCGACTTTGTCGAGGGCAAATTTTATAACGGAAATTACACCATGATCGTATCACGCGGCCTCGGCAATTCCGTGCCCATCCCGCGTATCTTCAACCGCCCGGAGATCGTCTGCGTTACGCTCAAAGCAGAAAAATAAAATTGTCATGTTTCCATACCCTGCGGCATATACTGAAGGTATGCTGAAAAATGAGGTGACTGCTATGGATATTGACGATATGATATTCGGAGATTACGATCCCGGTCCGAGCGACCGGTAAAACGCCCACCCACAGTGGGCGTTTTATAATACAACCTTGAAAACTATGCTCCTGCCGTCGGCTGTTTCCGCGCTTATGCTGCCGCCGAGAGCCTGCGCGGTGGCCTTTGCGATGGCAAGGCCTATGCCCGTGCCGCCGTCGTACCTGCGTGAGCTGTCGGCGCGGTAAAAGCGGTCGAAAAAGCGGTCGATATCGCCGAGCGAGTCCGGCGGACAGCTGTTATACACCTCGATGATATTATTTTTGTGCTGCGGATACACCGAAAGGCGTATCTGACCGCCGTCGTCGGAATATTTAAAGGCGTTATCGAGAAGGATAGATATAAGCTGCTGCACGGCGGCCATATCGCCCTTCATCGCAAGCTCGGGGCTTATGCTCTGGGTAAAGCTCTTTCCCTGCGCCCTTGCGCGCATCTCAAAGGGCTCGGCGGCCTCCCACGCGGCGTCCGAGAGAGAAAACTCGGTTCTGTCCGGCAGCGGAACGCCTTCGTCAAGACGCGAGAGCGTCACAAGATTTTTGACGAGCTTCGACATACGCACGGTCTGCTTCTGAATGTTGTCTATCCACTCATTGTCGCCGTTTTCCATCTTCAGCACGTCCGCGCTCGTCGATATTGAGGTCAGCGGAGTCTTGAGCTCATGCCCCGCGTCGGTTATAAACTGCTTTTGAAGCTCCATATTGCGCACATACGGCGCGATGGCCTTTTTTGAAAAGAGCGCTACAAGCGCAAAGCCCGCGAGAAGGCTCACCGCCGCCACTATCAGCGAAACGGTCAGCAGCGTTTTCATCGACTGCTGCTCGGGCGAGGCGTTTAAGAATATTACGGCGCTTGCCGACGGGCCGCTTTTGACGCAGTAGCGATAGTCGCCGTAGTAGCCCTGCGCATGCCCCGCCGAGAGCACATCCGACGCATAATACAGCGCCTGCTGTGCGGAAACGGTGGCGATATAGTCGCTGAAAACGCGCAGTGCGTCGCCGTCGGCATCATACACGACGGCAAAGTAGCGCGTCATATATTTCGTCTCCGGCGAGTCGCCTCCGAATATGTCCGGCAGAGTGAAGTTAGAGGAGCCCGAGTACGGCTCCTGACCGGTAGTCACCAGCGCGTCTATCGTTTCGTCGAGCTTATCGGTTGTAATATTATAGTTCCACAGATTCACCGCGACCAGCAGCACGAGAGTGACAGCGCCCATCGCCGCCATCGCCGAGGCTATGAATCTGCGCCGCATTTTGCTCAGCATCACTTTTCCTCCAGCGCGTAGCCTGCGCCGCGGATGGTCTTTATCTCAACACCGGCTTCGAGCCCTCTGAGCTTCTTGCGCAGAAAGCCGATGTAGGTCCAGACGACGTCGGTCTCCGACTCGGTGTCGAGATCCCAGACCTTCTGCATCAAAGCGTCGGTCGAGAAAACTCTGCCGCGATTGCGCATAAAAAGCTCCATGAGCTGAAACTCCTTGTTATTAAGGCGCACGCTCTGCGAGCCTGCCGAGAGAGTGTACGAGCTCAGGTCGAGCGCCGTATCTCCGACGCGGATAACATCGGGCGCGTAGCTTCCGCTGCGGCGCGTCAGTGCGCGCACACGCGAGAGAAACTCGCCCATGGCAAAGGGCTTGGGCAGATAGTCGTCCGCTCCCGCGTCGAGCCCCGCGATGCGATCCTCGACCTCGGCCTTGGCCGTCAAAAACAGCACCGGCGCGGTTATTCCCCTTTCGCGGGCGCGCTTTAAGACCTCAAGCCCGTCGAGACCCGGCATCATTATATCCAGCACCACCGTGTCATAGCTTACCGACAGCATATATTCAAGCGCGTCGAGGCCGTTATGCACCATATCGACGGCAAAACGGTTTTTTTCAAGAACGAGCTTCAGGGCCTTTGCGATCCCGACCTCGTCCTCTGCAATTAAAATACGCATACTATCAACTCCTATACATATGTTAATTCACGCAGCTGAAACGAACCTGAAATCATTTTAACAGCCGAGCGTGAAAAATCAATGCAAATTCATATTTTGCTAACATATCTTTTTCAGCTCATTTCAGGTTAGGGGTTTATTCTCAAGCCAGTTCCACGGAATACAGGTCACTGCCCACCGAGCGGAGAGGTCTTCGCCAAAGCGGCAGACCAACAAAAAGCGCCGGGCCTCAACGCTTTGGCGATAGATATATAAGGAGGCAATATCATGGATAACACGGAAAGCAAAAACGAGAATGCTCAGGAGCGGCAGAACGCTCCGGTTGACGGAGAATACAGCTTCTTCTACGGTCACAAGCCGGAGAATGAGCAGAGCCCGGCTCAAGGCGAAGCGTCAAGGCTTGAACCGGAAATGCCCAAGGCGGAGAAAAAGCCGTTCTGGAAAAAGCCCGGCGCCATGATAGCCGGCGTGCTCGTCGCGGCCATGCTCGCCGGCTTCGGCGGCTCGGCGATAGGAAACGCCGTTTTCGGCGGCTCTGACGGAGGAACGACCGTCTATCAGGGCAAACGCCCGAGCTCGGTCATAAACACCGCGAGCATAGACACCAGCAAGCAGATGACCGCCGCCGAGGTGTACGCCGGGAACGTAAACTCTACTGTCGGCATCACCACTCAGGTCACAACGAACTTCTGGGGCTACACCACGCAGTCGGCGGCGTCCGGCTCCGGCTTTATCTACTCTGCCGACGGATATATAATCACAAACTACCATGTAATTGAATCGGCAAGCTCCATAAAGGTCACGCTCTATGACGGCAAGAGCTACGATGCACAGCTTGTCGGCTATGACGAGAGCAACGACGTTGCCGTTTTGAAGATCGACGCGAAGGATCTCACTCCCGTGACGATAGGCGACTCGGATAACCTGAATGTCGGCGACTCGGTCATCGCCATCGGCAACCCCCTGGGTGAGCTGACCTTCTCGCTGACCTCCGGCGCTGTCAGCGCGCTTGACCGCGAGGTCACGATGTCCAACAACGTCACCATGGAGCTTATACAGACCGACTGCGCCATAAACTCCGGCAACTCCGGCGGTGCGCTGTTTAACCTATATGGCGAGGTCATAGGTATAACAAACGCCAAATACTCCGGCTCCTCCGGCTCGGGCGCGTCGATTGATAACATCGGCTTTGCCATCCCCATCAACTCCGTGCGCAGCATCGTTGACAGCATCATCGAAAAGGGCTATGTCGCAAAGCCCTACATCGGCGTCATGGTCTCCGACGTCAGCGACGAGGCTAAAAGCTACGGCACTCCCGCGGGCGCGGCAGTGGTCTCCGTCACCGAGGGAGGCCCCGCCGAAAAGGCAGGACTTCAGGCAAATGACATTATCACTGCCGCCGACGGCAAGGAGATAAGCGGAAAGAGCGGCTTAAGCTCACTCATAGCCGACTGTGCGGCGGGCGATAAGCTCACCCTCAGCGTTTACCGCCAGGGTCAGACCCTCACCGTCACCGTGACTGTCGGCGAGCAGACTACCTCGGCTCTCGCAAATCAGCAGCAGCAACAGCAACAGCAGCAACAGCAGCAGACCATGCCCGATATCTTCGGCTACGGCGGCTGATGAAAAAGTTTTGAATATCAAAAAAGCCGATGGCTTTTTTGCACGCTTCAAATACGCCACATTTTTTGTGAAGCTTACGCTTCA
>ERZ779889.798-NODE-798-length-36914-cov-3.511544_pt1 | contig 36914 bp, 18 predicted proteins | sample MGYA00511030_ERZ779889 | MGnify/ENA primary metagenome ERZ779889 (study PRJEB29588, sample SAMEA2160616) | human gut metagenome | biome: human gut; feature: human-associated habitat; material: faeces | place: Denmark | collected 2008/2010 ... | reverse complement strand
GGCTACCTTCCTTTCCGCCCAAACGCCGAATCGGGAAGCCCATCCGGAAGGGCAAAAAGAGGACGCGGCGCGGGGGAACAAAAAAAGGTGCACCCCCGCACGGGGCGCACCTTCAACCTAGTTACAATGAATATTGAAGATATGTTAGAAAGGAATAAAGAGACCTTATTCAGTTCTGTCTTCGTCGGCCACGGCCTCTTCCCAAGTCTCCCACATCGGGGTGTTCTCGTCATAGCCGTCGTAGCCGTAGTTCTGTGCCAACTGGCCCTTGTTGTTGCCTATGATGGCGCCGTTCGGGATGGGCCAATACATGTTGTGCTTGTCCATCTTGTAGGTGAGCTGGGTGGCAGGACCTGAAGAAATGACACCCTTGTTGTAGTAAGAGTAGTGCATCAGGCGTTGATACCAGTAGCTGCCGCCGTTGGGGTCTGTGCCGCTCTGCTTGTCCCAGTTGTCGAGGCTGTAGGTGTTGCCCCATTCGTCGGGCTTGCCGCTGAGGGCGAGGCAGTAGGACACGCGCACCAGCTCGGCGTGACGCCACTCTTCGAGGTAGAGCTCGCGGGCACGTTCGTTCATGATGTCGCCGATGTTGACGGTGGTGTAGAGTTGCGAACAGTGGGCGCGTTTGCGCACTGCGTTCACGTCTTCCGTAGCACCGGGCACATTGCCCTGGTAGAAGCGGGCTTCGGCACGGAGCAGGTAGGTTTCAGCCGAACGGTAGAGATACCAGTTGGCATTGCTACCCAACGAACCGCCGTTGTATTGGTTGCTGTTGGTCGTTTCGGCAGATTCGTCTTTAATCCAAATCTTATAGAGCGGGAAGTCGAACCAGTCGCGGATAGTGTCACCACAAAGGAGGGTGCCATTGTCTGCATACAGGCGCACATGTTGTCCGTGGTAGGCCGAACCTGCGCTGTTGTATGTGAGGTCTTCCATGTTGACCCAGTTGCCCACCTTGGAGTTGTGGCGCAAGTCTTCCTTGTCTTCCACACCGTTTACGTTCCACAGCGTGTGTTGGGCAAAGTAAGTCAGACGAGACGTACCAATGCCACGTCCGATGGCACGATTCCAGTCGTGGTCGGCGCTATACGCTGTACCACCATCGCTTCCATCGCGTACCGGGTTGTACAATGCCTGCTTTCCATCGGGCGTTTGCAAACGAGTGTCGTTCCAATACGGGCCGAAGATACGCATAGTCAGGAAGTCCACATGTGCCTGTTCGGAGTTGTTGGGCAAAATCATGATAGCTTCCGTGTTGGCTGCGATGGCTTTGTTGACCGGACGGTGCAAGTCCCAGATGACGTTGCGCTCGATGCTCCAAGTATCGGTTGCGCTCACGTTTTCAAACGTGCCAAACGGCTCTTGCATCAACGGATATTGGGCGATGAGGGTGTCGGCCTGCGCTTCAGCCTTGGCCCATTGGCCGGTGGCGAGGTAGCACTTGATGAGCAGTTGGCGGCATGCGCCTTTGTTCACCATGCCGTAGTATTCCGTGTCGGCAAACTCAGGCACCCACTTGACGGCAAACTCCATGTCTTTGGTAATCATTTCCAAGATGGCTTCCTGCTTCGTGGAGCGGTAGTTCTGCTTGGGCACTTCGAGGAGCTTCGTCACCAAGGGCACGTCGCCAAACTGGAACACAAGGTTCAGGTAGCGGTAGGAACGGTGGAAGTAGGCACGGCCCAGGTAGGCATTCTTGGTGGCCTCGTCCAAGCCTTCCACGTTGTCGATGTAGTTAATCACCGTGTTGGCATACTTGATACCGGTATAAGTCTCACCCCAATAGTAGGAGATGCGGTTGTCGTCGCCGTCGGCCATACCGTTGGTCGGGGTCAGCTTGTCGGCGAAGTTGTCGTAGATGCCGCCGTTTCCAAAGTCGGTCTTACCGAAGAGGCTGATGTCGGAAAACATGTATTCCGTACAGATGGGCACATTGATGTTCTTGTTATCGTAGTGTGTCCAATAGCCACGCAAGTGGCGGTCGCACATAGCCAAGGCCGATTGCAGGCCGGACTCGGTGGAGAAGGTGACTCCCGGTTCGTACATCGAGAGGGGGTCGGGTTCGAGGAAGCTGTCGGTGCAGCTACCCAGCATCAAAGCGCCGCTCAGCAGGAGCAAGCCTTTGGAAAGTGTATGTTGAATGTATTGTTTCATTGTTTTACGTGTTTGTTAGTTTAGAAAGTCAGGTTCAAACCGAATGTGTAGGTGCGGGTGGCCAAACCTCCGGTCTCGGCGTCGCCGTATTCCAAAGCTCCCCAGCAACCCACGTTGCGCACGGTGGCATAGACCTTCACGCGCTCAATCTGCCATTTCTTCGTCAGCTCCTGCGGCAGGGTGTAGGCCAGCGAGATGTTGTCGAAGCGCACAAACGAGCGGTTGTAGAGTTTCGAGGGTTGTCCTGCGCCGCTCGGGCCGGCTGCGTTCAGGCGGGCATACTTGTTGGTCGGGTTGTCCGGCGTCCAGTATTCCTTCTTGAACGTGTTGTAGCAGTAGGTGATGAGCGAACCGCCGTTGTCGTTGTTCAGGTAGTTGCCCGAAAGGCTCTTGTGGCCGAGGTTCGAATAGAGGCTGAAAGAGAAGTCGATGTTCTTCCACAGCGTGAAGTCGTTGCGCAGCGAGAGGCGCACTTTCGGCGCGGTCTGGCCGAGGAACTGCTTGTCTTTGTCGTTGTAGACAGGCGTGCGGGTGCCGTCGTCGTTGATGATGTCGTCTTCCGTGTAGTAGTTTTCCACCTTCGGGTCGCCGGGGCGTTGGCCATACTTGGCAGCTTCCTCGATTTCGTCGGTCTGCCAGATGCCGGTCACCTTGTAGTCCCAGATGACGCCGATGGGTTGGCCGATAAACCAGCCGTTGGCCTCGTCGTCCATTTCCTTTTGGCCGATGACGTTGCCCTGGGCGTCGGTCACGTCTTCCATCTCATAGTAGAGGTGTTTGATTTTGTTCTTGTTCCAGGAGAGGCCGAACGAGGTGCTCCACGTGAAGTTCTCTTGGTCGAAGTTGACGGAGTTCAAAGAGATTTCCAGACCGCGGTTTTGCACCTCGCCCAAGTTGGTCGTAATGCTTCCGAATCCGGAGAAGTCCGGCAGGCGCTGGCTCATAATCATGTCGTGCGTGGCCATGAAGTAGCCTTCGATGCTACCTGTCAAGCGGTCGTTGAAGAAGCCGAAGTCCAAGCCGATGTTGTAGGCCTCGGTCTTTTCCCATTGCAGGTTCGGGTTGGCCAGGCGGTTGGCACTCATGTATTTCATGTCGACGATGTTGCCGCTCTTGTCAATGTAACCCATCGTCTTACCCATGCCGGCACCCAAGTCGGACAATGCCACATACGGGTCGGCGAGCGAGCGGTTACCGTTCTTACCCCAGGAGAGACGGAGTTTACCGGTGCTCATCGGTTCCCACTTGAAGAATTTCTCGTTGGTGAAGGTCCACGCTGCGGAGATGGAGGGGAAGGTGGCCCAGGGGTTGTTTGCACCGAAGGCGCAGTAACCATCGCGGCGGACGGTGGCCGTCACCATGTAGCGGTCGTCGTAGGAGTAGAAGAGGCGGGCCATGTAGGCGGCAGCGGTCTCGTGCGTGTCGTTCGAGGTGAAGTTGCTCAAGTCCTTGGTGGCGTTGTCAATCTCGTGGTAGCCCAGCGCGTCGGTCGGGAGAATGCCGCGGGCCTCGATGCGCTCCTGCCAGTATTGGCGTTCCTCGGCTTCCTGCACGAGGGTGAGGACGACGTGGTGTTTGTCGTTGAACGTGTGGTCCCAGGTGATGGTGTTGTTGAGCGACCAGTCGAAGCGTTTCGCATTTTCGCGGTCTACACCTTGCGTGTCGGGATTGCTGTCGGGTTTTTCGGCCGAAGTGAAGTAGCGGTTGTAGAAGAACTCATAGCGGGGAGCTACGTTGAACTCATACTTGATGCCGAACGGCAGGGTCACTTTGGCATTGAAAATGGTGTTGAGCACCGTGTAGCCCTTGTCGAGGTCGATGTATTGGCGGTCGAAATAGTAGTTGTAGCCGCGCTTCACGCCGCTACCCATCGGGTATTGGGCATACGAGCCGTCTTCTTCCTTGAAGTTGGCGTAGGGGCTGTTGCGCAGCATGTTGTTGTCCCAATAGCTCGTGCCGGTGGAGACGGAGATGTCGCCGTCGGTACGGTCCTGGAAGTTGACGTTCGCGCCGATTTCGAGCCAGTCGGTCACCTTGCCGGAGAGTTTCAAATTGGCGCGGAAGGCGCTGTAAACGTTGCCCACGATGGCACCTTCGTTGCTCTGGTAGCCGAAGGACATATAGTAGTTCATCTTCTCGCTCGCGCCGGAGATGCTGGCGTTGTAGTCCTGGTTGATGCCGGTGCGGAAGGTGGAGTCGTACCAGTCGAACGTCTTTCCGTTGATGAAGTTTTGCAGCACGGCGTCTTCCATGCCGAGGCGGCGTCCCCAGATTTCCATCAGGCCCGCGCCTTCGGGGTTGTTGGTGTAGGCAGCCCATTGGTCTTGGGTCACGCCGTTAGGCAGGGCGTAGGGGTTGTCGTAGTAGCCATACTTACCCTTCAGGTCGCCCGTCTGGTAGGCTTCGTAGCGTCCTGTTTCAGAGTTCATGCCGTAGGTCTCGGCCTTGTGCCAGTCAGAAAGGTAGCGCACATATTCGCTTGCGTTGAACACGTCGCGGTAGGCGCTCTTCTGGTTGATACCGAGTGTCGCGCTCACGTTGATGGTCGGTTTGCCGAGCTTGCCTTTCTTGGTCGTAATCGCGATGACGCCGTTGGCACCCTTCGCACCGTAAACGGCTGCTGCGGAAGCATCCTTCAGGACGTCAATCTGGGCGATGTCCTGCGGGTTGATTTCAGAAAGCTCGCCGTAGAACTGCATGCCGTCGAGGATGATAAGCGGGTCGTTGTGTCCGCCGGAGGTGTAGACGGAGCGTTGTCCGCGCACCTGGAGGGAGCCGCCGCCCTTGGCGGAAGCGTCATAGCCCACGTTCAGGCCCGGTGTGCCGCGCATCACGTCCTGGATGGTCTTCGGGGCTTCGTTGGCCAGCTTGTCGGGGCGGATTTGGATGACCGAACCGGTGAGGTCTTTCTTGCGCATCGTACCGTAACCGACCACCACGACTTCTTCCAGCATCTGGTTGTCTTCCTGCAAAAGGACGTTGACTTCCTTGCCGGGCGTCGCTTCCACGTCGAGCGTGGTGTAGCCTATGTAACTGATTTCCAGGGTTACTTTACCCCCCCCCGCGGCATTTATCCTGAACCGTCCGTCGAGGTCGGTGATGGAGCCCGTCTGGGTTCCCTTGATTTTCACACTGGCGCCAATGATGGGTTCGCCGTTGGCGTCTTTCACAATTCCAAAGACGGTATTCTGTTGCTGCTGCACACCTGTGATTGCGGCGTCGCCGGCCGAAGCATCAGTGGGGCAACCGGCCACGAAAGCGGCGCCAAACAGCAAGGCAAACATATACCTCCGATTGTTTTTTGATGGATTAGACTTCATTGTTATACTTGTGTTTATTTGTGTTTTTACATTTGGCATTATGTTTTTCATCGCTGCCCGAAGCCGGGCTGCTTCCTTTTTCGTCCGCAAACTTATATCTTCTTTTATTTTATAGAAATCAGAAATTGAGCAAAGATGGTGCACAAATTGTGCAGGAGGGAGTAAAATCTCAATTTTGCAGAAAAACTATACCATGCGTGAAGAAAAAGTAGCTGTTTGCAGACAAAAAAGCAGGCGTCCTTCACATTGCTTTCAGGATTTTAGGCTATTTTTGCCGTTGTACCCACATAAAAGACGAGACTATGAAATCACTTCCTATACCATATATTATATTATGCGCAGCCCTTTTTGCCGCCTTGCCGGCATGGGGACAAGAAGACTACGTGTTCAAACGATTCAATGTGGACAACGGGCTTTCGAGCAACTACGTGGTCGACATAGACCAAGACAAGCAGGGCTTCATCTGGATTGCGACCGAATCGGGACTGAACAAGTTCGACGGTACGGAAGTGACGGTCTACAACACGCAAAACTCCATGTTGAGCAGCAACGAACTGAACACCGTGTTCTGCGACACGCTCCGCAACACCGTGTGGGTGGGCTCGCAACGACACGGCATCAGCGTGTATGACTGCTGCCTGCAAAAGTTCACCACCAACTACAACGCCGGCAACGGACTGATGTCTAACGACGTGACCGACCTCTCCCGCGCTGCCGACGGCGGCATCTGGATTACGCACTACCACCTGGGCGTGGAACACTTCGACCCCGCCACCGGAGAGTTTACCCCGTGGCGCATGGCGGACATAAAGAACTTCGAGGGCCGCTCCTGGTGTACGCAAGACGACGGCAAAGGACACATCTACGTGGGGCACGACGGGGAAGGCATGAGCCTCATCGACTTGAAGACGCGCACCTGCCTCAACTTCCGCTACAAGGAAGGCGACGCACACAGCCTCCCCGGCAACGTGGTGCACGACATCTTCATCGACCGCGACGGCCAGGTGTGGGTGGGGACGGACAACGGACTGGCACACTTCGACCCGCAGACAAATGTCTTCACCACCCTGCGCCACCAGAGCAACAACCCCCAATCGCTCATATCCAACTATGTGTACGACATCGGACAGTCGACCGACGGCCGGCTGTGGATATGCACGCAAATGGGTGGCGTGAGCGTGTTCGACCCGCGGGAAAACGGCGACATCCGCAACACGGCGGAGGTGCACTTCCACAACATCGGCGCCGGACAACAGACCGGCATCACCTCGCCCAACACGCGCAACTTCTTCCAAGACTCCTTCGGCAACATCTGGATAGGCAATTACCGGCAAGGGGTGGACTTCCTGAGCTACGAACGCCCCATGTTCTACATACTCGCCCCCAGTGTCTACCAAGGTAAAATCCTGGACGACCGCCAGGTGTGGAGCATCGCTTTCGACAGCCGCGGCCACCTGTGGGCAGGCGGGGAAAACAAACTGGTGGTCTACGACGGCCAACAGATGGAGGCCATCATCAGCCTGGAAGGGCATACCAGCTCCAACACCTACGTGAACACCATCTGCAAAGACAGCAAGGGCACACTCTGGCTCGGACTCTACAACGACGGCATACTGACCTGCGACCCGGCAACACGCCGCATCTCGCGCATCAAAGCGCCGGCCCACCTCAACGTGCACGGATTCCATGAAGACGAAGACGGCACCATGTGGGTGGCCACATTCAACGGGGCATACGTCTACCGGAACGGGACACTGGAAGCATGCACAGACATCAACAGCCAACTGCCCGACCGGATGCTCTACAACATCTCGCGCGACAAAGAAGGCAATCTCTGGATAGGCACATTCGGCAAAGGCCTGGCAAAGTTTGACCACGACTACAAACTGCAATACACCATCGACGAAACCAACGGCCTGGGCTCAAACGCCGTGAACCATTGCCACGTCGACCGGCAAGGGGGCTTGTGGATAGCCACCCGCAACGGACTGGCCCACCTGCCCGACCCGTCGGCACCGCAAGGCATACACCTCTACGGCGACAAGGAAGGATTGAGAAACGTACACGTGCGTGCCGTCACCGAAGACAGCAACGGCGAAATATGGCTCAGCACCAACGGAGGCATCTCGCATTGGGACAGCAAAAAACAACATTTCGACAACTACACCCACGACGAAGGTGTGCCCAAAGGCGACTTCATGAATGCAGCCGTGTGCAGAGACAAAAAAGGACGGCTCTACTTCGGCTCGCAAGACGGCGTATGCTGCTTTTCGCCCACAGACATCCCGCGCATACAGTCCATTGCACCGGTGGCCATCACCGAAATCCGCAGTTACAGCAGCAACGACGGGCAGAAAAACCACGAACGCATCCTCCCGCACTCGGCCGACAGGCATATCCGGTTGGCACACAACGAAAACACCTTCGACATAGCCTTCAACGTGATAGACTACACCCAAAGCCCGCAAGCAGAATATGCCTACCTCATGGAAGGACTGCACACGGCCTGGTTCGAAACCGGCAACGACCACCGTGTGATGTTCTGCAACCTGCCTCCGGGAGACTATGTGTTCCACGTCAAGGCACGACTGCGCAACCAAGCCTGGAGCGAACACCAGGCATCGGTGTACATCTGCATCACACCGCCCTGGTGGGCCTCCCTGTATGCCAAACTGGTGTATGCCCTTTTAGGCTGCGCGGTGCTCTACGTCATTGTCCACTTCTACAAACACCGCCTGGAACTGGAAAGCCGCCTGAACCTGGAACGCCACCAGCACGAAAACGACCAAAAGCTCAACAGCGAACGGCTCCGCTTCTACACCAACATCACCCATGAACTGCGCACGCCGCTGACCCTCATCTTAGGTCCGCTCGAAGACTTGCTCGGCGACAAGACACTCTCGCCCAAACACGCCAACAAAATAAGTATCATACGCGACAGCGCAACCCGGCTGCTGAACCTGATAAACCGCTTGCTGGAGTTCCGCAAGACGGAAACGGAAAACCGGCGCCTGTGCGTGGAACGCGCCGACTTGAACAAGCTGGTGCAGGAAATCGGGCTGCGCTACAAGGAACTGAACCAGAACAACCAGCTCGACATCGACATCCACACCGAAGGGAGCAGCAACACGCTCTATTTCGACGCCGATGTGCTTACCATCATCCTGGACAACCTCATCTCAAACGCCATCAAATACACCCCTCAGGGCAAAATCCGTATTTCCGTGACCAACGAGGAAGAAAACGGGACGCACTACACGGCCATCCGCGTAAACGATACCGGATATGGCATCAGCCCGCAAGCATTGCCCCATATCTTCGAACGCTATTACCAGGAAAACGGCGAACACCAGGCTTCAGGTTCCGGCATCGGGCTGGCCTTGGTAAAATCGCTGGTCGAACTCCACCAAGGCAGCATCACAGCCGAAAGCACACCGGGCCAAGGCAGCACCTTCACCGTGCGCCTGCTTACGGACAATGTTTACCCCGACGCGCTCCACAAAGAGACACACACTGAAAGCAAACTGGAAACGGCACAACCCGACAAGGGCGAGGAAAGCGAAACAGACGAAAGCCACCCCATCCTGCTGGTAGTGGAAGACAACCAGGATATACGCGAATACATCCGAAGTTCGTTTGAAGACCGCTATGAAGTGCTGACGGCCGCCAACGGACAGGAAGGCTGGGACATTGCCCAAAAGCGCATCCCCGACATCATCGTAAGCGACATCATGATGCCCGTGATGGACGGTGTCGCCCTGTGCAAACTGGTGAAACAAGACATGCGCACGAGCCACATCCCCGTCGTCCTGCTCACAGCCAAAGACAGCACACGCGACAAGGAAGAAGGCTATGCAGCCGGAGCAGACTCCTACCTGAGCAAGCCTTTCAGCACAAGCCTGCTGGGCAGTCGCATAGACAATCTGCTCGACAACCGCCGGCGCCTGGCGCAACTCATTGCAGCCTCACACAACGAACCCAATGAAAATGAGCCCCACCCCGCCGAAGTGGTGGAAACACTCAACAAACTCGACCGTGATTTCCTCAACAAAGTGAACACAATCATCTACGAAAACCTTAATATGGAACGCATGGACATGGCTTTCATCGCCGACAAGATGTGCATGAGCCACTCCACCCTCTACCGCAAAGTAAAAGCCCTGACGGGCATCCCGCTCAACGAACTGGTGCGCGACGCCAAAATGAAACGTGCGGCCGACCTGCTCGAATCGGGCGAATACACCGTGGCCGACGTGTCGGACATGACCGGATTCAGCAGCGTGCCCTACTTCCGCCAGCGCTTCAAAGAAAAGTTTGGTGTCAGCCCAAGCGACTACATGCGTAAAAGCCGCAAACGCTAAAATCCATATTCCATAGTGTGCGCCGATGTTCAAAATTTGAGCATCGGCGCACACTATTTAAGCATTCTGCACAGACAAAGCTCATTTGTCGGCCCAATCTTTGTCCTTCTCGGCGTTCTTGCCTAACTTGCAACCATTCAAAAAAACTACAAACCAAGAAAACACCGACATGAAGAAACATTTAACCCTGCTGGCAACCCTGGCACTGGCCGCCCACATCGGTCTGGGCGCACAAGAGCAAACCAACCATTTTGTCATACAAGCCAATAAAATCGGCGCAGAAATCCAGCCCACCATGTACGGGCACTTCTTTGAAGACATCAACTTCGGAGCAGACGGCGGACTCTATGCCGAACTGGTGAAAAACCGTTCGTTCGAATTTCCCCAACACTTCATGGGATGGCGCTTGTTCGGCAACGTCTCCCTGCAAGACGACGGCCCTTTTGAGCGCAATCCGCACTACGTCCGCCTCTCCCCTGCCTCCCATCATGAGAAACGCACGGGACTGGAAAACGAAGGTTTCTTCGGCATCGGCCTGAAAGGCGGAGAAGGATACCGCTTCAGCGTGTGGGCACGCGGAGAAAAACAGAAAATCCGCGTGGAACTCATCGACAACGCCTCAATGGGAGAAAGCCAGGTGCTGGCCGCTGCCGACCTTGCCGTAGACTCTCCCGAATGGAAACAATATGAAGTGGTGCTCACTCCCAACACCACTCAGCCCAAAGCCCACCTGCGCATCTTCTATGCCTCTGCCGAAGGTCATATAGACCTGGAACACGTGTCGCTCTTCCCTGTCGACACATGGAAAGGGCGGCGCAACGGACTGCGCAAAGACCTTGCCCAGGCACTGGCAGACACGAAACCGGGCGTGTTCCGTTTCCCCGGCGGCTGCATCGTGGAAGGCACCGACCTGGCCACGCGCTACAACTGGAAAAACTCCGTCGGCCCGGTGGAAAACCGTCCGCTCAACGAGAACCGCTGGCACTACACCTTCCGCCACCGCTTCTTCCCCGACTATTTCCAGACCTACGGCATGGGATTCTATGAGCTTTTCCTGCTGGCCGAGGACATGGGTGCAGAACCTCTCCCGGTGGTGAACTGCGGACTGGCCTGCCAATACCAGAACAACAACCCCAAGGCACACGTGCCGGCCGACAGCCTGGACAGCTACATCCAAGACGCGCTCGACCTCGTGGAATTTGCCAACGGCGACTCTGCCACCACCGAATGGGGACGGTTGCGCGCCCAAATGGGGCATCCCGAACCTTTCGGCCTGAAATTCCTGGCCGTGGGCAATGAACAGTGGGGACCGGAATACGTCGAACGGCTCGAACAGTTTGTCAAAGCCATCCGCGCACGCTATCCCGACCTGCACATCATCGGGTCGTCCGGTCCGAACTCGGAAGGCAAAGACTTCGACTATCTCTGGCCCGAAATGAAACGCTTGAAAGTGGACCTCGTGGACGAACATTTCTATCGTCCCGAAAGCTGGTTCCTCCAATCGGGCAACCGCTACGACAACTACGACCGCCGCGGCCCGAAAGTGTTTGCCGGCGAATATGCCTGTCACGGCAAAGGTAAGAAATGGAACCATTTCCATGCCTCTCTGCTCGAGGCAGCCTTTCTCACGGGCGTGGAACGCAATGCCGACGTGGTACACATGGCCACCTATGCTCCACTGCTGGCCCACGTCGAAGGTTGGCAATGGCGTCCCGACCTTATCTGGTTCGACAACCTTCGTTCCGTGCGCTCATGCAGTTGGCATGTACAGTCGCTCTACGGACACAACCGCGGCACAAACGTCGTCCCCCTCACGATGGACAAACGGCCGGTGAGCGGACAGGAAGGGCAAAACGGACTCTTCGCCAGCGCCGTGTGGGACGAGCCGACACAGAGCTACATCGTCAAAGTGGCCAACACTTCCGACAGCACACAGAAATTGCATCTGGAGTTCAAAGGATTGAAAAAAGCCGTCCTCACCAACGGCACATGCACCACACTCCACAGCGACGACCCCGACGCTGAAAACTCACTCGACGCACCCACAACCATTGTCCCGCAAAAAAACAGCGTGACTGTGACCGACGGGCAAAGCATAGACACCGAAATCGGCCCCATGACGTTTGCCGTCTACCGGTTTGTAAAAACAAAAGACTAAAATCCCCAACACAATTCTTAATCACGGATGCCGCGAGCTGACACTTTTTGTCAGTCTTGCGGCATCCTTTTTTCCTATCAATACGATTCAAAGAGTGTATCAGAAACACAATCCGGAATGTTATAAAACCTCAAATCGTCCCTTTTCCCTTAAGGGTATTTCCCCTTATCTTTGTCTTTTCTCAAAAAGCACCTCTTCTGACATGAACGAACTGGAACACTTGTTTAAGACAAACTACAAAGCCCTCTGCCTCTACGCAACACACCTCACGGGCGACATCGACGCGGCGGAAGACGTGGTGATGGACTGCTTTCTCGCGCTGACAGAGCAACGAGAACGCGGGGAACAGATTTTCTCGCCACGGAACTACCTCTACCGGATGGTGCGGAACGCCTGCCTCGACCGGGCTAAAACGAAAACCGACACTACCGACATGCAAAACCTGCCCGACCTGCCGGACGACGAGGAAGAATGCCGGGAACGATGCGAACGGGAAGCACGCCTCTGGGAAGAAATCGACCATCTGCCACGGGCATGCCGGCGCATCTTCCTGCTGCACAAGCGCGAGGGAATGCGCTACAAGGACATCGCCGACACGCTCGGCATTTCCGTAAAGACAGTCGAGGCACAAATCGGTCGTGCGTATGCCGTGCTGCGTGGCAAAGCCGGAAAAATTTACGCCTTCTTCTTATGAACGTACACAATTATTACTCCCGATGCGGACTACGCACAAGCCCCCTTAAAGCTAAGCGAGCCAACCTTCCTTTCCGTCCACGCACGGACAGGAGTCCGCTCCCGCCCGCCTTCCTTTCCGCTCACGGACGGAAAGGAGGGTTTCCATGCAGGAATGCAATCACATGTAGACCAACCACTTGCAATGGTCTTCACTGGCAGCTTTAAAAAGAATATGAATATGAAAACAGACAAAGACGAATTGGCATTTGTCGCCAAACATTACCAAGAAGGACGGCTCGACGAAAAGAAAGCCTGGAAACGGTTTGCCTCCCAAACAGGCCTCGCCCGCAAACGCGTCGGGGCGGTGGCGGCTGCCTGCATTGCCGCCTGCATCGCCCTGGCCTGCATCACAGCCGGCTACATGCACAGCCGAAAGCCGGCAACACGGACACCCGCCGCCACGGAGACAACCGACAGCGTCACTCCCGGAAGAAAGACAAAGGGCACAAAAGTGTTCCGCTACGAAAATGCCCCGCTGAGGAAAGTGCTCGACGAACTGTCGGCCTACTACCATACGAGGCTGACGGCCAACGACACGACCCGCCGCGTGACAGGAGAGATAGAGACTACGTCGCCGGAAGAGGTCATCGAGATATTGGAAAAAACGCTCGACGTAGAAATCACAGCCCGATGACACGCACCCTGCTCACGCTTGCCCTCCTGACCGCCGTGATTTTTGCTGCGGCCCAGCAGCCCACACTCAAGCAACGGATGCTCCGGCTGCAAAAACAGAAACAGGTGCATTTTGTCTACGACGCACGGCTGCACCTGGAACGCCCCTGCCCGAATGAAGCGGCAGACAGCCTGCCGTTGGCACAAAGCCTGGAACAGCTCTTTGCAGGAACGGGCATCGAATATGCCATCCGGGGGCGCAACATCGTGCTCCGGGAAAGCCTCCACGTGGTAAGCGGGCAAGTGACCGACGCAGAGGGTGAACCGCTCGTCGGGGCAGCCGTCTGCAACCCGGCCTCCCGGCAAGGAGTGCTGACCGCCGAACGCGGCCGCTACACATTGCTCCTGCACGGCGGCCGGCACAGCCTCCGCGCTTCCTACGTAGGGAAAAAGGAATGTGTGGAAACAATAAATCTAAAGGACGACAAAAGACTGAATTTCACGTTGGAAGACAACACCACCCTGGAAGCTGTCACCGTGGACGGACGGCGCGATGCCTCCATGCTGACGACGCAAACCGGCAAGCGCGTCCTGACAAGCGACGACTTGCAGACGGAATTCTCCCTGCTCAGCTCGCCCGACCTTGTCAAGACCCTGCAACGCACTTCCGGCGTGGCAACCGGCATCGAAGCAGCCTCCGGCCTCTACGTGCATGGCGGAAACAGCGACGAAAACCTGTTCCTGCTCGACGGCTCGCCGCTCTACCACACCAACCACTCGCTCGGCCTGTTTTCGGCCTTCAATGCCGACATCATCAAGCAAGCCACGTTCTACAAAAGCGGATTCCCGGCCCGATACAGCGGGCGCGTGTCGTCCATTACCGACATACGCACGCGCGACGGCGACCGGCAACGCCTCAAAGGCAGCTTCTCGCTGGGCCTCATCGACGGCCGCGTGCAACTGGAAGGTCCGTTGGTGAAAGGACGCACGTCGTTCAACTTCGCCCTGCGCCGTAGTTGGCTCGACTTGCTGCTCCGCCCCGTCCAGGCAATCGTAAACAACACGAACAGCGATGAAGGGGAAAAATACACCTTCGATTATGCCTTCCACGACCTGAACGCGCGCATCACCCACCGGCTGAACGACGGGGGCGACATCTTGTGGCTGAGCTTCTATTCAGGACGCGACCGCTACAGCCTGCGCGACAAGAGCGCATGGGGAGGCTACGTGACCGACACCGACAACCGCTTCCGCTGGGGCAACGCCAACATCACGCTCGGAGCCGACTGGCGCCTGTCTCCTGCCCTGACGGCAAATTTCGCCCTTTTAGGCGTTTACAGCCTTTCGCGCCACGACGCGGGAGAAGACGACCGCTACCACTACGGCGACAACCTCGTCCGCCGTTTCAGCCTGGACATCCACCATAACCGCACACGCATGTACGACCTCGGCGGAAAAGCAGATTTCTCATGGCGTCCCTCGGCCGGACACCATGTCCGCTTCGGCATGCACGTCATGCACCACAAGTTCCGTCCGCAGACGGTGACACAATCATTCTACTACGGCGACCCGAACGAAAAAGTAGACACCACGCATGTCGAAGCAACCAACGCCACTTCGTCCGACGAGTTGACCTTGTATGCCGAAGATGAAATCACGCTGTCGCCCCGATGGACGGCCAACCTGGGATGCAGTTACACGCTCCTGAAGGTGACGGGCCGGACCTATCACCTCCTCGACCCGCGCCTGGCACTGAAACACCAACTGACCGATGCCGTCTCCCTAAAAGCGTCGTACACGCACATGTCGCAGAGCGTACACCGCATTGCGAGCACCTTTTTAGAACTGCCCACCGATTTCTGGGTGCCGACAACGGCCGACATACACCCGACGCAGTCCGACCAATTCGCCTGCGGCGTGTACGCACAGCCGGGAAAACGATGGGAGCTGTCGCTCGAAGCCTTTTACAAGCACACGACCCACCTGCTGCACCACCGCAACTGGACGGGCCTGCAACCGCCCGCCGCCTTGTGGGACAAGAATGTGACCGAGGGCAGCGGACGCGCCTACGGGCTGGAGCTGGACGCCGCCTGCCGCACACCCCGCCTCACGGCCACGCTGGCCTATACGCTCGCAGTGAGCAAACGCCGTTTTCCGGAACTGTATGCAGGGTGGTTCGACGACCAGTTTGACAACCGCCACAAGCTGGACATCACCCTGCGCTACGCGCTGACCAAACGCATAGCCATCTATGCTGTGTGGACGGGACACAGCGGAAACCGCGCCACCTTGCCCGTGGCCTATGTGCCCCAGCCCCAGATGCCAGGCGAACCGGAACGCATGGAAGCCGGCTTTGTCTACGGCAAGCCGAACAATGTCCGCCTTCCGGCCTACCACCGGTTGGACGTGGGCGCAAACTTCAGCCGCACCACGCGCCGCGGCCTCGAACGCATCTGGAACGTGAGCCTCTACAATGCGTATTGCCACATCAACACGATGTATGTCAGCGTCAAGCCAAAGGCTGACGGCACATTCTCCACCCGCTGCAAAGGCTTCATTCCCCTCATTCCCTCCGTAAGTTACACATTAAAGTTTTAACGCATGAAACACCTTTTCCTATTCCTCGGAACCATCCTGCTCCTCTCCTGCCATGACGGCATCGACCTCAGCCATGCCGGCCAAGAAAGCCGTTTGGTGGTCTATGCCTTCCCGACCAGCGGCGACACCATCCGCATCACCATCTCGGCCAGCCAGCCTGTGGGCGGACCTGTCTCCACGCTGCACGTCGAGGAAGTGCGCTGCACGACCAACGGGCGCGACGACCGGATGGTCCACGCGAAAGACACTGTCGAAGGCCGCTTCCCCGTCTCGACCTGGTATGCCATCGGAACGCACCGCTGCGGCGACGAAATCCGCATTGCCGTCCGGGCCGATGGCTTGCCCGAAGCCACGGGGACGACCCGCATTCCGCGACCGACCGCCATCGGGCAAGCCACAGTAGACACCGTGTTTTATAAAGGAAACGTCTACACGCAAATCCGCCTTGCTTTCCAAAGTGCGCCCCACACGGAGCGTTATGCAGTCCGCGTGGTCGGCCTGTATGCACCGGAAGATGCGGACACGCCTCCACGTCCAGAGTTCATGGAGGTGGAAACAACCGCCGAGCCGCTGCTCAACCACGGCAGCAACGTGGAACTTGGCTTCGGTTCGGCCGACGACTTCTACCACCGCATGTACATCTTCGACAATTCGACCTTCCTCCATGCCGGCACCGTGTTGCACCTCAATGTCTGGCAACAGTCCGGCATCAAAGCCCACCGCACACAACTCTTCACCCTGTCAGAGGAATACTTTTCCCTGCTGCAATCGCTCAACAACACCGGCAACAACGTCATGGCCTCACACGGCATGGCCTTCGCCTTCTCTTCCTACACCAACATCCGTGGAGGCTATGGCTGCGTAGGCGGATACAGCCTGGCAGAAACGTCTTGGATGAAAAACGGAAATGAAAAAAGTCGGGAAGGAGAATAGGGGTATCAACACAAAAAACGGTCTTACATACAAACAAACCATTTATACACAGTTTATGAAAAAGACAATCTTCGCAGCAATCATTCTCATGATTTGCTGCCTGCACATCCAAGCGCAACAGTGGGACTACGGCCTCCACGCAGGAATCAACTCGTCCGGATACACCGGCGGCAAGGCCTACACCATCTACGGAAAATCTAACCGCATAGGCTACGAAGTGGGCGGCGATGTCCGTTACACGCTACGCAGCGGACTGCTGTTCGCTTCCGGCCTTTCCATCCTGCAAACCGGTGGGCAGTTTGCCGTCATGAGCGACTATGCCGGCGCAACGGGACAGGGAGAAACGGCCTTTCCGGAAGTCAACACGAACCTCCTGTTTTTGGAAATGCCGCTAAAGGTCGGGTATGACTTCAAGCTGGGGAGTAAAGTTGTCCTCTCCCCACACATTGGCGCATACGCACGCTACGCTTTGGCCTCCATCAAAGAGAACGTGCAGACAAATGACGGAAGTGTAGAAAAGTGGAATTGCCTCAAAGATTACAACAAAGGCTACCGTCACATTGAAGCTTTCAAACGCTTCGATGCCGGCCTTGCAGCCGAAGTGGAACTACGCCTGTTCCGCCACTATCTCCTGACTGCCGGCTACCGGCGCGGATTCGTGGAGCAGTCGGCACAATATGGGCTGAAAAGCCAAACGTTCATTGTCAAGCTGGGGTATCTGTTTTGAAGCTTGCACATCAATACTTATACAAAAGAAATAAAAAGAAAGGAGACACGAAGGCATCACGGAAAACCGTCTTCCGCGAACCTTCGTGTCTCCCTTCACTTCACCGTCTGTTCTATGAAGCTCTTGCCGGCCTTCCACTCCCGGTCTGCACCATACTCCGGCGCATAACGCCCCAACGGCAAGTCGCTCAGGACAATCGCCGTACACTTGCGTCCGGCCTCTACATGGTCGGTCAAAGCCGTGACTACGGCATTGGCCAGCATATTGACCAACCCTTCCAAAAGGCCGCCTTCCTCGTCCGATTCCGTCGCAAGGTCCACCGTTATCCGGCCTTCGCGATGATAGAGTGTCTCACCCGTGACCGTGGAACGCAAGATGTACTCTGCCTGCACGGTCAGTTTCCCGTCGGCATTGTCACGCTCCCACGACTTGATGATGGTGAACATGGCAGCGTCGGCCCCCAGCACATCCCGAAATCGCGACAAACTGCCTTCCAGAAACAATTCGCTGTCGTAGGCACTCTCCGTGCGAAAAAGTTCCATCGTCAGCTGGGGCGAAAACACATAGTAACCTTTCTCGCAGAGCGGACGGTAGAGCGTGGTGTACAAATAGTCCTTGGCTTCCACGGCATTGGTACGGTTGATGGGAGGCATGATGACGATAGACGCCGGAGCTTCCTCATAAAGACGGGCATATTGCTGCCCACGCGTGACAACCACTGCCTGTGGCGTAGTGCATGCACCCAGCCCCGACAACAACGCCAAGAATAAAAAGCCGTGTCTCATTTCTCTTCGATTTGTTTGATGATGCGTGAAATGTATTTCTCCGATTCCGGATAAAGCCGTATTTCCTCCTTCAAAAAAGATATGCCGTCTGCCTTGCGCCCGGTGCGGCACAGCAGAAAACCATACTCCGCATACATGCCGGGCGGAACAACCCGGCGAAGAGCTTGTTGCCGGGCAATAATCCGCTTATACTCTCCCAGAAGTTTTTCCTGTGTCTCCGGCGTACCCTTCTTGACATATTGGTAAACAGCCTTCTCATAGTTATACCAAGAATAAAGCGAAGAAGAAGATGTGGCACATGAAGCAAAGGCCACCGGAACAAGCAGCAACGCAATCCAGCCCCTTGGCATCATAGCTCCATCTCCTCAATGTAATAGTCGGCCAACTGGTTTGGGTCGATAGGTTCATCGGCTGACACTTCAACAAACGAATACTCTGTTTCGGGCGTATCTCCTCCCGTAGCAGTCACAGTCACCGTACCCACTTGTTTGCCGGGCAACTCAAACAGCATGCCCGTCTGCGGATTTTTCACTTTTTTGCCTTTGCGCTTCACGACAAACGTGTCGCCGGCCACAAGTCCTTGGCTTGCCCCGCCTCCAATCAAGACCCCATCGCTGTCGTATGAAAGGAAGTAAGTGCGCCAAGGCTTGTCGGTGCACTTGCTGATGATGTTATCCACCAAGTGGCCAATGGCGTCGGCGATGGCCTTGTCGCTCAATGTCGCGTCGAAATCGGCACGTCCTCCGATGCCCATCGTCGTCTTCGTCGTCAATTCAGCTTTGCCGCGTGCCTCATCCGAATAAACAATCAGTCCGGTCGACACCTCCACCAGGCGGATAGCCACGGCCGCCTCCACCACCTGCGTCTTGCTACGGGTGAAAACACCGGCCTTACCCACATTCTTACGGCCAAACTCCGTAATCGAACCGATAATCAAATAGTCTGCTCCAATGGCCGGCAGTTGTCCGCCCCCCTTTTCGGCTTCTTCCAGCAAAGCCGGCAAATCGTTTCGCTCCAAAAGCAAAAACTTGCCCGAAGCCGCCAAGCGGGCCGAAAGGATATCTAACGCCTGTTTCCCCATCGGGTCGTTTTCCTTGTCGTAAAACAGACCTTTCCCGTATTGCGTCTCGTTAGAAAAGCGGCCTATCGCCACCTTGCGTTTAATGCTTTTCGACACGTTCGCCACGACGCTGTCTCCTGCCACCGGCCCGACAACATCCATTGTTCCTTGAGCACAAACCGTCTCACACAAAAGCACGCTGAAAATCATCCAAAAGAATTTTCCGACTGTCTTCATAATCTTATCCATTTCTGAAAAAACAAAACTGCTATCTGCCATTGCCAGACGTTCTGTCCCGACCAATCATCTTTATCCTTTCCAATTCTTCTCCCCGTCAGAATAACATCCAGTCCGACTATTTATACAAAGCTATATATTTTTCAGAGAAATAACTCATAAAAACTTCATAAACGACCCTCTTGTGCCATTTTTCTCAACCAGAACAACCCTTCCCGCCAGAAAAGGGAATCTTCTTGGTTAAATATTAATAACAACGACGACTGTTAACTACTTTATTCAAGATAAATAACTTTATTTGCAACGTGATAATAAAATTACACCCACTATTATTTATGAAACAGATTAAGTTTTTTCTGCTGACTGTCTTATGCAGCATGCTTGTGCTGTCGTCGTGCAGCGACGACGACGGCTTGTCCGGTGCCCCGTCTGGCGAAATCGTCAAGGCGTTTAACGAAATGTTTCCCAACGCGACCAACGTCTCTTGGACGACCATCGACGATTACGACGTCGCCCGTTTCTACGACGCAGGCACGCGGTACGAAATGATGCAAACCAACTGCGCCGCATGGTTTTCACGCACCAGCAAACGCTGGAGCATGACCGACCGTGAAATCCCGTTCAACAGCCTCCCGACAGCCGTGCGCAATGCTTTTGACGCCAGCGTCTACGCTCAAGCGCCTTGGACGGTGGACGACGAGGCCAACATCTTGGAGCGCGCCGGCTCCGAAACGTTCTACGTCATCGAAGTGGACAAGAACGAAAACGGCACGGAAACCGACGTCGACCTCTATTACACCGAGGACGGCCGGCTCGTGGATGAAATCATCGGTGCACCCGAAGACGACAACCACATCGACTTCGTGCCCGAAGAGCAACCGATGTCGCCTGAAGAATTTATCCGCAGCCGATACGAAGGCGCCCACATCACGGGCTTCGACTGGGAAGATGGTTTCAAAGAGTTTGAAATCCGCCATAAAGGCTACGAAAAAGAAGTTTACTTCAACTTCCGCAATGAGTGGGTCGGCACCTGGTGGGAAGAACCCAGATACAGAGACCTGCCCGAAAACATGTGGAGCAATCTGTGGAAGAAAGGCTACCATGACATGGACGACGACGACATCGACGTGCTCGACTCCCGCCGTGGTACGTTCTATGCCATCGAAGCCGAACGCTACGACGACGACTGGCTGGTCATCGTCGACCAAGACGGCAATATCATAAAAGAAATTCCTGAAGATTGGGAAGACGGCTGGTGGGGCGACTTCTGGGACGAATGGACATGATGCTCTGCTATTAAATGAAACAAAAATACCTCCGACATGCACACGCATATCAGAGGTATTTTTTTATGGGAAAAAACACGAATGAACCAAACTCAAAACAAATCCAAGAAAAGAAGGATATTGTATATTTTTATTTCCCGGTTCAATCTGACGCCATCTTCTTAGCCTGTACATTATCCGTTCTTCTGACAGATATACATGGATTACTCATTTAATTAATTCTCTCGTTATAAACATCTTGCAAGAGGTCTATCATGACTGCTTCACAACCGCAGCCGTGAGTAGAAAGTCAGGGGAAGTGAATCGCGATAATGAACCTGCCACAAGTGCGACCATGAAACAATACAAACAGACAGAAGCGGGTTATTGTTGCTTTTTATATGCATATATATGTCCAATGGAGTCGGTTAGCTTTCACACATTTCTTCGTTTTCCATAACGACACAGTCTTTCTTACGGAAGTGTCCTCCATTACCAACCTAGTAGGTTGAAGCAAAATGCCCAATCAATTCCGCCAACCTGAACTTTTAAGGACAATCAACCTAGAACTTAACCCTGCACAACCACGAACTTAATGCCGTACAACGAACCAACATCAATCCTTCAAAAACTCCTTTAGCGGACAGTCGGTCTGCTTCAGACCTTCGGCAACGCTCCGGGCATTGAGACGCGCCCCCTTCAGTGACGTGTGCGTGTGGTCGTTCTTAAAATATTCTCCCACAAGACATAAACCCTGCTCGTTGGCCATCTTTTCCAATTTGTCACCAGAAATTTTGTTCAGGTCGACATACCATGCACCAGCACGCTCGGCAGCGGCCTGTGTCCAAGCTCCGAAGCTATCCGTGTTGCGCTCAATTCTGCCATTGTCGAACTTGTTGCGAGGCGTATGACTCAACACGATGGGGTAAGCTCCCTTCTCACGTACGTCCATGATGAACTTGCGCAGATACCAACCAAACGTATAAATCACCTGATACCGGCCAGTCTTCTCCATGCGGAACACTCGGCTTTCGTTGCCTGCCCCACGCAACTCCGCACGGGCCTTGCCCGTGTTGATGGGACCGGCATCGTTGTGCCCGAACTGTATCAACACAAAGTCGCCCGGCCGAAGTGCCTGATAGACGCTGTCCCAACGCCCTTCATCCAGATAAGTACGGGCGCTACGTCCGGGCATGGCGCAGTTGGCCACCGTGATGCGAGTGGTATCCAACTGCTCTGCCAGCACACTGCCCCAGCCCCACATGCTGTCGCCTTCATCGGTATTGCGCACGGTGCTGTCGCCAATGATGAAAACCACGGGGCAACCTTTCTTACGTGTGACACGGACGGCCTTGTCCTCCTGCGGCTTCAGATATTCAGCCAATTTGAGTCGTTTACAACTGCGTATGCCTTCCACAGCTGACTCTGCATTGACCCTGGCTCCGAAAGCGCTCGTGTGAATACGGTCCAGATAGAACATATACTTCACCTTCTCCTTACCAAAACGTTCGAACTTGCGGGCCGTGATTTCGTTCAAGTCAATGAACGGCACATGCTCTTTCCGTGCCACCTGCCTGGCCCACAGGCCAAACGTCCGGTTCACGCGGGTGATGACGGTACTGTCGGCATCGTCCCAGGCATTGCGCGGTGTAAGCGACATCAGGATGGGCCGCGCTCCCCGGGCTTTCACGTCGCGGATGAAACGGCGCATGTATTCGCCATACGTGTAAACCGTTTCTTTCACGCCGGTCTCTTTGATGGTCACTTCCAGTGAATCATTGCCGATGCCGGGAATGGAAGCCCGTGCCCGTCCGCTGTCGTAGGGGCCGTTATCGTTGTGTCCCAGCTCGATGATTACCCAGTCGCCCCGGCGAATGCCTTTCAGCACGTCGGGCCAGAGACGGTTGTAAAACGTGCGGCTACTCGTGCCTCCCAAGGCATGGTTTTCCACCGTGATGCGGCTTTCATCAAAATACTCGTGCAGGAAATATCCCCATCCCCACTGACCATTGTTCCCGTTGCCCAACGTTCCCGTGCGCATCGTGCTGTTCCCCACCAAAAACAACACGGGACAACCGGCCTTACGGGTCGATCCGGGCACAGGACGTGCCGTGCGTGCCTTGTTCAAACTGTCGAGCGTATTGTCGACAACCTGGTTCACGTCCTTCATCGGAGCGAGCACCTTGTTTTGAGCTCCTGCACCGCAGCCCAGAAACAGGGCGAAACAGATGCCAGCGAGCCATCGTTTATTCGTTTTCCTCATGATTTGCTTTAGTTGTTTATTCTTTCGCCCAATTATTGCCATAGGTTTTCCTTAAATTCCACTTCCACGATGCGAAGCTCCTGTTTGGACTTCTTGCCTTTCTTCGCATCCGTCTTGTCCAGTTCTCCGGCCGATGACGCCGCCACCTCCACAATCTGGCCAAAAGCATCCTTTTCTTCACTCACTCCCCGCAAGCAAATGGTAATCTCGTCTGCCAAAACCGGCTTCACGGCGAGGTGCACGTAGCCCAGACTGCGTTCCGTCTTTCCACTCCACACCAGCGAGTCTCCGGCATAGACTTCCAACGGATAACTGCGTGTCCGCCAGCCAGCCAGCTTCAGGCACACTTCATCAACCCGTACCGCACGGTCCAGCTTGTAAGTTATCCAGGCCGTCTGCATACGACCGTCGTTTCTCCACTCGCTCAGTTCATTGTCATCATAGCTGTTGCAAACCGTCTCCGCATGAGCGCCAGCCGTTGCCGACACGATGCGGACATCCACCTTTGTATCCTTATAAGAGGGAGTTAGAGGTGTTTCACCGCGAATCAACCGCCCTTCAAGCCTGTCACCGGGAATGTATGTGCTCAGTCCTCCGATGACCTCCACCGGCAACGTTTCCAGTTCCACCTCAGCAGGTTGCAATCCCTGCGCTGTGGCCATCACCCGCACCTTACCAGATTTAGGCAGCGAACGCAGCAATGCCCTATTAACCCCGCACTCAACGGGCAGGTCTTCTGACAAAATATAGTTCCCTTCACCCTGCGCTATACCACCCCGCCACTCGGCAGGACCTTGCAGTTCAAAATGAATCAGGTCATTGGCCAGCGGACAACGACGTCCGTCTCTGTCCACCACCTCAAACTGCAACAGAGCCATGTCAGATCCGTCAGCCTTCCATCCGTCGGGATTTGCGATGACTTCCAGCTTGATTCGTTCCGGCATGCCGGCCGTGTGCAACACGGTGCGGCACAGCTCTTTTCCTCCGGCATCACGTCCCACAGCCACCAACTCACCAGCTTCGTAGGGCACGCGGGCAAACGTGTACAAGAAACGGTATTTTTGCTCGCCATATCCTAAAGAACGGCCGTTCAAGAACAGTTCCACCTGCTCCGCATTAGAGACCACATGGACGGGTTTGACCAATCCGGGCTCATAGTTCCAATGACCGACGATGTGGATGCCCGAAATCTCTGGGTCGACCCAACCATTCCACATCACTTGATGGGCATAAAAAGGGTCTTTCGGAATGCGCATCGCATCCGTCACGCCGCTCCTACGATAGTTTTCTACACCCCGATAGTGTGTGTTCGTGTCGGAAAAGATAATTTTCACACCGCCTGAGCTAACCCGTTCGCCCGTTCCGGGACGTTCACGCCAATAGTCATACCAACGGCAGACCTGCTCAAGGGTGAAAGCGTCCTGGTTGTGATTGTAAGCCGCGGCATCCACGTTCTTCTTCACGGTGTTGGTTGCCGCCGAATGAAAGAAGCTGTTGCCGGCTCCTTCCTTGTGATAAGGATAAGAATATTCGTCCCAATACTTTCGCAAACCTTCATCGCGGCAATACTCCATAGCCCACATCGGATGATGCTTACTCTTATTGATGTACAGCATCTCACCACCATACTCAGCCTCCCGAATGTCCAGCATCTCGCGCGAGCCGATGGCCCGTCCGCCATGAGGATCGTAACGGTCGCGCAAAGCTTTCATCTCCAACATGTGTTCGCGGCTGATGGACTCGTTACCACACTCATAGAAGAGGATGCTCGGATTGTTACGATTGTAGATGATGGCGTCGCGCATCAGCTCCACGCGCTGCTCCCACTGACGCCCGTCACGGTCCTTCTCTGCGTCGCCGGCTGGCATGGCCTGCAACAATCCCACACGGTCGCACGACTCGACATCTTGCTTCCAAGGCGTGATGTGCATCCAGCGTACCAGATTGGCATTGCCTTCCACCATCAGCCCGTTGCTATAATCACTCAACCAAGCGGGCACACTCATGCCGATCCCCGGCCATTCGTTGCTCGTGCGCTGAGCATATCCCTTAATCTGGATGACCCGATCGTTCAACCATATCTTCCCATTCCCGAAACTGGTCTTACGGAAACCGGTTCGCGTACAAACCTCGTCCATCTTCATTCCATCCGTCCAAAGGCTCGTCTTCACCGTGTACAGATAGCCGTAGCCCCAGCTCCAGAAATGCAGACTATCGACTTCGGAAGCCGCCGCCAGCGTCACTGTCTCCCCGGAACGCACGACGACAGGAGTCGACTCAAAGGTTTTCAGCGTACGGCCTTCGCGGTCAGCAAGCTCCACGCGGTAGAGCACACGCTTAGCATGGGCATGCTCATTGCGCACCTCTGACTCGGCATGGATGACAGCGCGACGCGACTTTACACGGATGTCGTCTGCATAGATATACACGCCCGTTGTCTGCAGATTACTGTATAGCGGCAATGTCTGATAAAGTTTGTCCGTCACATGCAGCCACACGTTTTTCGGAATGCCGCCATAATTGGCGTTGAAATTGCGGTCGCTCCACTGATACTTCGTGCCCGTAGCCCGCTCCTTGTAGTCCCAATCATTGTCCACCCGAACAGCCATCACGTTGTTTCCTTTGTAATTGATGTAGGGAGTAAGATCGAAACCTACGGCCATGACCCCGTTTTCATGCAAGCCGAGGTGATGTCCGTTGAGATAGAAGTCGGCTCCCTGACGAACGCCTTCAAACTCCACAAAAACTTTTTTTCCACGTGCCGTAGCCGGCAATCGAAAATGCTTGCGATACCAGACGACGGTGTCCGTCTGTTGCTCGATGCTCAGCCTGAAAGCCTCGTCTTCATTAAAAGGGCGCGGCAATGTCACTTGTTTCCAGTCTTCATCGTCGAACTTCACCTCTACTGCGGAAGGCACATCCCCCACATGCAGCAGCCACTGTGCATTAAAGTTATACTTCGTACGGCCTCCTTCTCCGGCCACGGCCTGCAAAACTCCCAGCAGACAGACAAAAATCATCGTTATGCTCTGTTTCATTTTCCAGTTTTCCATTTATCTCACATTTGCCGAAAGTGGCTTCAAAGACTTTATTAACAATACAACTGCAAAACTAATATAAACCGACGGAATATCGGCACGCCGAACCTCATTTGTGCCGCAACGAATGCACCTTGTATGCTCAACATCCTCCACTCATTAAGCTATGCCTGCAAACTATTAACCCCGACCGGCCACGGAAGGAAGATAAGCATGCCAAAACCTATACCGTGGTCGAGCCAAATAAATAGTTCTTTTATCCCCCAATCGTTCGTCTATCTTCGAAGTAATTTTTGATTGATAGCAGTAGACTTTCTGCCATTTCCCCTGACATAGCCTCCATATCTTTCAGATAAGAGCTAAAAAACTGCTTGTTAGACTATGGATAGATTGTTCACTTATGTCTTGCAAATCGCTTTTCGGCTTGCAGAAAGCGTAACGGGCTATGCCAAAGCAAGGAGGAAACAAGACGCTGGCAGAAGTGGCAAAATGACCGAAGAGCTTTCCGTCTGATAAAATAACGTACTTTTATCAACACATCGGTCAGACAACGATGTTATCAACATAAATAGCTCAATCACCTTCTGAATCACCATCTCGGAAAAAAGAAACGAGCTATGAACCTACATATTGGGAGAACTAAGCCATTTCGAGCGCAGACTTCTCCCAACCTTCGCCGCATCAATGCAATAGGTAGGCATAGAATCATCCTACATGATTCCTACCATCATCATACACGATACCTACTATCATCTTACATGATACTTGATTGCCTCCTGTAATTCGCATGGACAATACCTATAATACAAGCGACGTCCGCTGCATTGGCAGATTACGGATATTCATTTAAACATATATGCCCCACCATCTATAATATAGAAATGGAAAGAAGATTGATTACCAAAAACGGCTGCCCCGTTTGACCGGAGGCAGCCGTTTTCATGCTTCAAAAATTATACTGTAAATCGTGAGTTTCTCTTTGGATTACTCCACTTCGCTGTAGTCGAGCACGTTCTTGCGGTTGGCAAGGATGCGGTCGTATTCTTCTTTCGAGCCTACGATAATCTTGTCGTACTCACGCAGACCTGTACCAGCAGGAATCAAGTGACCGCAAATAACGTTCTCCTTCATACCTTCCAACTTGTCCACCTTGCCGTTGATGGCAGCTTCGTTGAGCACCTTGGTCGTCTCCTGGAAAGATGCGGCCGACATGAAGCTCGAAGTCTGCAATGCAGCACGGGTGATACCTTGCAGGATTTGGGTAGAAGTGGCAGGAACAGCATCGCGCACTTGAACCAGACGGAGGTCGCGGCGCTTCAGCATACTGTTCTCGTCACGCAGTTTACGTGCAGTAACAATCTGACCCGGAACGAGCGTTTCAGAGTCGCCGGCATCGGTAACAACTTTCTTGCCCCAGATGCGGTCGTTCTCTTCCATAAACTCGAACTTGTCGACAACTTGTTGTTCCAAGAAGCGAGTGTCGCCCGGTTCGTTGATTTCCACCTTGCGCATCATCTGGCGAACGATGATTTCGAAGTGTTTGTCGTTAATCTTCACACCTTGCAGACGGTAAACGTCTTGCACTTCGTTGACGATATACTCTTGTACTGCCGTCGGGCCTTTGATGGCCAAAATGTCTGACGGAGTCACAGCACCATCGGACAACGGTGTACCGGCACGCACATAGTCGTTCTCTTGAACCAAGATTTGTTTGGACAACGGAACAAGGTATTTGCGTACATCACCGACCTTGGAGGTGACGATAATCTCACGGTTACCACGTTTCACCTTACCCATTGTAACTTCACCGTCGATTTCAGAAACCACGGCAGGGTTGGACGGGTTACGTGCTTCGAACAACTCGGTGACACGGGGAAGACCACCGGTGATATCGCCTGCCTTGCCGACAGCACGCGGAATCTTCACCAGAATATCGCCCGGCTTCACGGTCTGGCCGTCTTCTACGACAACGTGACCACCCACCGGCAAGTTGTAGGTACGAATCAAAGAGCCTTCCTCAGACATGATGCGCACGGTCGGCACTTTAGTCTTGTCTTTAGACTCGGTGATAATGATTTCGCGCAAGCCGGTAGCTTCATCGGATTCCACTTTGTAAGTGACACCTTCGACAACTGACTCAAACTCAATCTTACCAGCAGCTTCCGTAATGATAACAGCATTGAACGGGTCCCACTTAGCAATGAGTTTGCCTTTCTCTACCACATCGCCATCGTTGGCATACAACTTCGAACCATAAGGCACGTTGTGAGTAGAAAGAACAATGCCTGTATTCGGATCGATGAAACGGACCTCGGCCAAACGTCCGACTACAATCTTCACAGCTTCTCCCGTATCTTCCACGGTATCTACCGTACGGAGTTCTTCAAATTCCAAACGGGCATCGTGCTTAGCCACAATGCTTGCATTGGCAGCCAAGTTACCGGCAATACCTCCGGCGTGGAATGTACGTAATGTCAACTGTGTACCCGGCTCACCGATAGACTGTGCAGCAATAACGCCGACAGCTTCACCTTTGTGAACCATACGACCGGTAGCGAGGTTGCGCCCGTAACACTTCGCACACACGCCGCGCTTGGACTCGCAGGTAAGCACCGAACGGATTTCCACGCTTTCGATAGGCGAATCTTCAATCTTCTGAGCAATGGCTTCAGTAATTTCCTCACCGGCAGCCACAATCAGCTCACCCGTAGTGGGGTGGATAATATCGTGAACGGAAACACGTCCCAAAATGCGTTCGTAGAGCGTTGCGATGACTTCATCGTTGTTTTTCAATGCTGTACAAACCAATCCACGGAGCGTTCCGCAGTCTTCTTCATTAATAACCACATCGTGTGAAACGTCAACCAAACGACGAGTCAGGTATCCGGCATCGGCAGTCTTCAACGCAGTATCGGCCAAACCTTTACGAGCACCGTGGGTAGAAATAAAGTATTCCAGCACAGACAAACCTTCCTTAAAGTTTGAAAGAATCGGGTTTTCAATAATCTGTGCACCTTCGGCACCTGCTTTCTGCGGTTTCGCCATCAAACCACGCATACCGGAGAGCTGACGAATCTGCTCCTTAGAACCACGGGCACCGGAATCCAACATCATGAACACGGAGTTGAAGCCTTGGTCGTCTTCCGAGATGGTCTTCATCAAAATGTTCGACAGGTCGTTGTTGACATGGGTCCACGTATCAATAACCTGGTTGTAACGTTCGTTGTCGGTGATGAAACCCATGTTGTAGTTCATCATGATTTGTTCAACCTCTTCGTTACCGCGTTTCACGAGTTCTTCTTTCTCCTTCGGAATGATAATATCACCCAAGTTGAACGACAGACCCCCTTTGAATGCCATGTAGTAACCTAAGTTCTTGATGCCATCGAGGAAGTCGGCCGCACGAGCCACACCTACACGCTTGATAACATCGCTAATGATGTCGCGCAGTGATTTCTTGGATATGATGGTATTGATGAAACCAACCTCATCAGGCACAATTTCGTTGAAGATGACACGACCGACAGATGTCTCACGTATCATTTTGACAATGTTTCCATTTTCATCGAGGTCGTTCACAAGCACTTTCACTGGAGCGTGAATGTCGACCTTGCCTTCATTGTATGCAATCAATGCCTCTTCGGGGCCATAGAATATCAAGCCTTCACCTTTGGCACCCTTACGCAACTTGGTGATGTAATAAAGGCCCAAAACCATATCTTGTGCCGGCACGGTAATCGGAGCTCCGTTGGCAGGATTCAAAATATTGTGTGATTGAAGCATCAACATTTGAGCTTCCAACACGGCTTCATTGCTCAAAGGCAAATGCACAGCCATCTGGTCACCATCGAAGTCGGCGTTGAATGCCGTACATGCCAACGGGTGCAACTGGATGGCTTTGCCTTCAATCATCTTAGGCTGGAATGCCTGGATACCTAAACGGTGAAGTGTCGGAGCACGGTTGAGCAACACAGGGTGTCCCTTCATCACATATTCCAAGATATCCCAAATAACGGGTTCTTTACGGTCAACAATCTTCTTGGCAGACTTCACCGTCTTCACAATGCCACGCTCAATCAGCTTACGGATAATAAACGGTTTGTAAAGTTCCGCAGCCATTAATTTAGGAATACCGCATTCGCCCATCTTCAATTCAGGGCCAACAACGATAACCGAACGTGCAGAATAGTCGACACGCTTACCCAGCAAGTTCTGACGGAAACGTCCTTGCTTACCCTTCAAACTGTCTGACAAAGATTTCAACGGGCGGTTGGCATCTGTCTTGACAGCGCTAGACTTGCGCGAGTTGTCAAACAATGAGTCGACAGCTTCTTGCAGCATACGTTTCTCATTACGCAAGATAACTTCCGGAGCTTTGATTTCAATCAATCGCTTCAAACGATTGTTACGGATAATCACACGACGATAAAGATCGTTCAAGTCGGAAGTTGCAAAACGGCCACCATCCAACGGAACCAACGGACGCAATTCAGGCGGAATAACGGGCACAATACGGACAATCATCCATTCGGGTTTGTTGCGTCCACGCGATGCACGGAATGCCTCGACCACTTGCAGACGCTTCAAAGCCTCAGTCTTGCGCTGCTGGGAAGAGTCTTTATTGGCACGGTCACGAAGTTCGTAGGAGAGAGCATCCAAATCAAGAGTCGAAAGTAAATCATAAATGGCTTCAGCACCCATTTTGGCTATAAACTTATTGGGGTCGCTGTCTTCCAACAGTTGATTGTCTTTCGGCAATGTGTCTTGGATAGCCAAATATTCTTCTTCAGAAAGGAGGTCATATTTGCTGACACCGTCTTCGGCCTTCACACCCGGCTGAATCACGACGTAGCGTTCATAATAAATAATCGAATCAAGTTTTTTTGTCGGCAATCCGAGCAAATACCCAATCTTATTGGGTAAAGAACGGAAATACCATATATGTGCCACCGGAACAACCAACTGAATGTGTCCCATACGCTCACGGCGTACTTTTTTCTCGGTCACTTCCACACCACAGCGGTCGCACACGATGCCTTTGTAACGAATGCGCTTGTACTTTCCACAATGGCATTCGTAGTCTTTTACCGGCCCGAATATACGTTCACAAAACAAGCCGTCGCGTTCCGGTTTATAAGTACGGTAATTAATGGTTTCAGGTTTCAGCACCTCGCCACTCGAATTTTCCAGGATTTCTTCGGGAGAAGCCAAACCAATAGAGATTTTAGTAAAGTTACTCTTTATCTTTGTTTCTTTTCTGAAAGCCATACTTGTTTGATTATAATGTAAAGAGTTTAAAGAGTTTTATATAGTAGTAGATTGAGATTCAGAGCTAAAAAGCCCTGAATCCCACTCTTGAATTGGTTTTATTCCAAATTGATGCTCAAAGCCAAGCCCCTCAACTCATGCAGCAACACATTGAGCGATTCGGGAATACCCGGAGTCGGCATAGGTTCACCTTTCACAATGGCTTCATAAGCCTTGGAACGTCCTACGACATCATCAGACTTAATAGTCAATATTTCTTGCAAGATATGGGCGGCACCAAAGGCTTCAAGTGCCCAAACCTCCATCTCTCCGAAACGCTGGCCACCGAATTGTGCTTTACCACCAAGCGGCTGTTGAGTAATCAATGAGTACGGACCAATGGAACGAGCGTGCATCTTGTCTTCAACCATGTGGCCAAGCTTCAGCATATAAGTTACACCAACTGTAGCCTGTTGGTCAAATGCTTCACCGGTTCCTCCATCATACAGGGTAGTCTTTCCATACCGCGGCAAACCAGCTTTGTCCGTCCACTCATTCAAATTGTCCAATGTCGCACCGTCAAAAATCGGAGTGGCAAATTTCACGCCCAACTCCCGTCCGGCACGTCCCAATACAGCCTCAAACACCTGACCGATGTTCATACGCGAAGGCACACCCAACGGATTCAATACGATATCGACTGGAGTACCATCAGCCAAGAACGGCATATCTTCTTGGCGAACGATACGCGATACAATACCCTTATTACCGTGGCGTCCGGCCATTTTATCACCGACACCAATCTTACGCTTCTTTGCAACGTAGACTTTTGCCATCTGAACAATACCGGCAGGAAGTTCGTCACCAATCGTAATGGCAAACTTTTTACGCTTCAATTCTGCATCAAGTTCTTTGTATTTCTTCAAGAAGTTGATAATCAGGTCGCGAATCATGTTGCTCTTACGCTCGTCGGCAACCCATTTGCTCAACTGAACAGAAGTGTAATCCAAGCTATCCAAATCGCGGCGTACGAACTTGGCACCTTTGGCTATGACTTCTGTTCCCATATAGTCTTTCACACCTTCAGAAACCAAGCCCTCGGTAAGCGTCATCAACTTGTCGACCAAGATGTTCTTCAAATCAGCAACCTTTGCATCAAATTCTTCGTCAATTTTCGGAAGAAGTGCTTTATCAGCCATCTTGGAGCTACGCGTCTTAATGGCACGGGAGAAGAGGCGCTTATCGATAACAACACCTTTCAAAGATGGAGAAGCCTTCAAGGAAGCATCCTTCACATCGCCAGCTTTATCACCAAAGATGGCACGAAGCAATTTCTCTTCAGGTGAGGGGTCAGACTCGCCTTTCGGTGTAATCTTACCAATCAAGATATCTCCCGGTTCAATACGAGCACCAATACGCACAATACCATTTTCATCCAGATCCTTGGTAGCATCTTCGCTGACATTAGGAATATCAGAGGTAAGCTCTTCCATACCGCGTTTCGTCTCACGCACTTCCAAGGAGAACTCTTCTACATGTACAGAGGTTAAAATATCTTCACGAACAACACGTTCGTTCAACACAATCGCATCCTCATAGTTATATCCCTTCCAAGGAATGTAGGCCACCAAAAGGTTCTTACCCAACGCCAATTCACCTTTCTCTGTAGAATAACCTTCTGTCAGAATATCACCTTTCTTCACGCGCTGACCTTTATCACAAATCGGGCGCAAATCAATAGTCATGTTCTGGTTTGTTCTACGGAATTTCGGAATACGATATTCCTTCAGGGCAGGCTCAAAACTTACAAATTCTTCATCCGGAGTTCTATCATAAAGAATGCGAATAGTCGTTGCATCAACATAATCTATGACGCCATCGCCTTCTGCCGTAATTTGTGTACGAGAATCCTCACACAACTGGCGTTCGATACCTGTACCTACAATAGGGGCTTCGGTTCTCAACAAAGGAACAGCCTGGCGCATCATGTTTGATCCCATCAACGCACGATTGGCATCATCATGCTCCAAGAAAGGAATCAAGGAAGCAGCGATTGATGCAATCTGTTGCGGGGATACATCCATCAGTTCCACTTGATTCGGCTCCACAACCGGATAATCGGCATCACGACGGGCCTTAATCTTACTGCGTATAAACGTACCATCATCATTCAACGGAGCGTTTCCCTGGGCTATGATCTTATCTTCTTCCTCCTCGGCTGTCAGGTATACAATATGTTCGTTTTCAAGATCCACTTTACCGTCCGCAACTTTACGATACGGGGTCTCGATAAAGCCTAAATCGTTTATTTTTGCATAAACACACAATGAAGAAATCAAACCAATGTTCGGTCCCTCAGGTGTTTCAATCGGACACAAACGACCGTAGTGCGTATAGTGCACGTCGCGCACCTCAAATCCGGCACGGTCGCGAGACAAACCACCAGGTCCCAAAGCCGACAAACGACGTTTGTGCGTAATTTCGGCCAACGGATTTGTCTGGTCCATAAATTGTGACAAAGCATTTGTTCCGAAGAATGAATTGATAACAGACGAAACGGTCTTTGCGTTAATCAAATCGGTCGGAGTAAACACTTCATTGTCGCGTACATTCATACGTTCACGTATTGTGCGTGACATACGAGCCAAACCGATAGCAAACTGATTGGCAAGCTGCTCGCCCACCGTACGTACGCGACGATTGCTCAAGTGGTCGATATCATCAACTACAGCTTTTGAATTGACAAGTTCAATCAAATATTTGATGATTTCGATAATATCTTCTTTCGTAAGCACTCTCACATCCATATCGGTAGAAAGGTTCAGCTTACGATTAATTCTATAACGGCCGACATCCCCTAAATCGTATCTCTTTTCTGAGAAGAACAAATTATTGATGACCTCACGAGCACTTGCATCATCAGCAGGGTCAGCATTACGCAACTGGCGATATATGTATAGAATAGCTTCTTTTTCCGAGTTGCTCGGGTCTTTTTGAAGGGTATTGAAGATGATAGAATAATCAGACTGGTTTGCTTCTTCTTTATGAATAAGCACAGTAGGCACACCAGACTCGATAATCTCATCTATATGTTCTTGTTGGAGTATCGTTTCACGATCGATAATAACCTCATTACGCTCAATAGAAACGACTTCACCAGTATCCTCGTCTACAAAATCTTCCACCCATGTCTTCAATACACGAGCCGCCAATTTGCGTCCGATATATTTCTTCAAATTGGTCTTATTAACCTTGACTTCTTCGGCCAAATTGAAAATTTCAAGAATGTCCTTGTCATTCTCAAAACCAATAGCTCTCAACAAGGTCGTCACGGGCAATTTTTTCTTACGATCGATGTATGCATACATCACATTATTAATGTCCGTAGCAAATTCAATCCATGAGCCCTTGAACGGAATAATACGTGCAGAATAGAGCTGTGTACCATTGGCGTGTACACTTTGTCCGAAAAAGACGCCCGGAGAACGATGTAATTGCGACACAACAACACGTTCCGCACCATTAATAATGAAAGTACCATTATCGGTCATATAAGGAATAGGACCGAGAAAGACATTCTCTATCACGGTGTCAAAATCTTCATGATCCGGATCGGTACAATACAGTTTCAGCTTTGCTTTCAACGGCACACTATATGTCAACCCACGCTCCAAACATTCAGCGATAGAATAACGAGGCGGGTCAATATAGTAGTCTAAGAACTCAAGAACAAAATTGTTTCTTGTGTCAGCAATAGGAAAGTTTTCCGCAAACACTTTATACAACCCATCATTTTTACGCATTTCAGGCGGCGTATCCAGTTGTAAAAAGTCACGGAATGACTTCAATTGTACTTCCAAGAAATCCGGATAAGGCATCGGATTTTTAATAGAAGCGAAATTAACTCGTTGATTTACAGTATTTGAAGACATCTGTTAATGAATTTGTAGAACTTAATTTAATTATAGACACAAAAAGGTTAAGAACCTCCATATAGCGAGGTTCTTAACCGCGTTACCTGATTGCTCAGGCTATTCTTATTTAAGTTCAACTTCAGCTCCAGCTTCTTCCAAAGTTTTCTTCAAAGATTCAGCTTCGTCCTTAGCAAGACCAGCTTTCAAAGTGCTAGGAGCACCGTCAACCAAGTCTTTAGCTTCCTTCAAGCCAAGACCACAAGCCTCTTTCACAGCCTTTACTACTTGTAATTTAGCAGCACCAGCGCTCTTCAAAACTACATCGAATGAAGTTTTTTCTTCAGCAGCAGCTGCACCACCAGCAGCGGGACCAGCAGCAACGGCTACGGCTGCAGCAGCAGGTTCAATACCATATTCTTCTTTAAGGATAGTTGCAAGTTCATTAACTTCTTTTACTGTCAAGTTAACTAATTGTTCTGCAAAAGCTTTCAAATCTGCCATTTTTGTATGATTTTAATTGTTTATTACTAATTGATTTTGATAATTATTCGGGTCTTTCACCAAGAGTCTTAAGAACTCCGTGAAGGGTGTTACCACCTGATTGAAGAGCAGAAATAACGTTCTTCGCAGGAGATTGCAACAAAGCAACGATCTCGGCGATAACTTCGTTCTTGCTCTTGATATTGGAAAGAGTATCCAACTGATCAGCTCCAACATAGAAGCTTTCCTCAGCATAAGCAGCCTTCAGGCCAGGAATACCGTCTTTAGCAACCTTCTTGATTAGCTTAGCAGGCACATTAGCCACATTACAAAACAACACGGCTGTTGTACCTTTCAAGCAATCGTACAGCGGAGAATAATCCACATCCAAGCTCTCAAGTGCCTTGTGAAGCAAAGTATTCTTCACTACGACCATCTTGATTTCTTGCTTATAGCATTCTCTTCTCAAAGCTGCTGTTTGGGCTGCCGTCATTGCCGTAACGTCAACCAAATAGAAATGTGCGTATTCTTTTACCTTATCAGCAAGCTGAGTAATAATCAAACTTTTATCTTCCTTTCTCATGATTCCTCCTTATTAATTAGTTTTCCTCTATTGATTTCGGGTCAACTTTAATACCCGGACTCATAGTACTTGAAAGATAAATACTCTTAATATATGTACCTTTAGCTGCAGACGGTTTCAACTTAACAATGGTAGCCAGGAATTCTTTTGCATTCTCACGGATAGCCTCGCTAGAGAATGAAATTTTACCGATAGAAGCGTGTACGATACCACTCTTATCAACTTTGAAATCTATCTTACCTTGCTTAACCTCTTTAACAGCTTTAGCAACATCCATAGTCACAGTGCCACTCTTAGGATTCGGCATCAATCCACGAGGACCGAGAATACGACCGAGAGCACCGATTTTACCCATAATAGACGGCATAGTGATGATGACATCAACATCTGTCCATCCACCTTTGATCTTTTCGATATATTCATCAAGACCAACATAGTCAGCAC
>ERZ779889.779-NODE-779-length-37475-cov-18.865126_pt1 | contig 37475 bp, 45 predicted proteins | sample MGYA00511030_ERZ779889 | MGnify/ENA primary metagenome ERZ779889 (study PRJEB29588, sample SAMEA2160616) | human gut metagenome | biome: human gut; feature: human-associated habitat; material: faeces | place: Denmark | collected 2008/2010 ... | reverse complement strand
ACCCTTAACAATTTGCAAAATGGAGAAAAAAGGTAATAAGTCCTCTCTCCGCTACAAAAATCCGAATATCCAGCAGAGAGCCAGCAATTTAGCTGGCTCTCCCGGTATTCAGCCGGGACGGAAACGGGACGAAAAGTTTAATAGCATTTTTTTGGGTGAGTCGCCAAAGGACGGCGATTCGTCCAAAAAAAATGCAATTCAGTCAAAAACGCAATCAGCGGTCCGGTTGTTCAGCCGTAAAATTTTACACTCCGCCTAAACTCCATACCGGCAAGGACTGGTATGTGGACTTCTACGCCTTCGATCCTGCGAGCGGAACAATGCGCAGGAAGAAATTCAAGCTCAACAACATTCCCAACAAACGCGACCGCAGGATCTACGCCTCCGATCTGATGAGCCGCATCTTCGAGGAGCTGCAGGCCGGGTGGAACCCGTGGATACAGGCAGCATCAGGGGCCTCCTACTCCACCCTAAGGGATGCCTGTGAGGCATACGAGGCGTATCTGTCCAAACTCCTGCAGGAGGATCTGCTGAGAGAGAAGACATGCAAGGGTTACCGTTCCTACCTTAATATAATGCTGGAGTGGAACGCATCGCAGCCCCGGCCGAAGAACTACATCTACCAGGTGGACCACACCTTCTGTGTCCGGTTCCTGGACTGGATCTGGCTCGACAAGGGACTCTCGAGCACCACCCGCGACAACTATCTGAACTGGCTCAAGCACTTCGCGAAATTCCTGCTGGAGAAGCAGTATGTCAGCACGGACATAACCGCCGGCATCTCGTCTCTCGGGAAAAAGAAGTCCAAGAAGAACCGCAGCATCATAGCCAAGGCCGACATGGCCAGGCTGAAGGAGTTCGCCGAGAAGAACAACCGGCATTTCCTCCTGGCATGTTACATACTCTATTACTGTTTCATCAGGCCCAAGGAGATGAGCTACATCCAGCTGAAGCACATCTCAGTCAAGCGCGGCACCATCTTCATCCCGGACTACTCGAGCAAGAACCGCAAGGACGGCACCGTCACACTCCCTGACAAAGTCCTGAAGCTGATGATGGAGCTGGACATCTTCCGCTACCCCGACAGCTACTACCTGTTCTCGGACAAGATGCGCCCCGGCTCCGGCCAGCGCAGCAACAAGATATTCACGGACTACTGGACGCACTATGTCCGGAAGAACCTGCATTTCCCTCCCAACTACAAGTTCTACTCGCTCAAGGATACCGGGATCACCGACCTGATCAAGGCGAACACCGACCTGCTGAGCGTCCGCAACCAGGCACGGCACCACTCCCTGCTGATGACGGACCTGTACACTCCACACGACATCGAGGAGGCCAACGAGGCCATCCGGCATCACAGTTCAGATTTTTAACAAATAAAATTTGCGTAACTCACATTTTTGCGACATATTTGCATTGTCAAACAAACATTACAGAGTTCTATGAAATGGAATGAATTTGAGAAATTAGCGAGAAGCAAAGGGTGGTACTGCTGCCGCAGCGGCGGCAACCACGACATTTACCGCCATCCTGAACGGAGCGGTTCGCTGGTCATCGAGAGGCACTGGTCACAGGAAATCAGACCGGGACTGATGAAAAAATTGTTGAAACAGATAGGGGAAGAATGACTCCCCCTATCTTTAAAAAACGAAATAATTATGAAGAAGACTTTGGCTGTTATTGAAAAAGACGAGAACGGATATGGAGTTTATACTCCTGATTTGAAAGATTCCGTAATAAGCGGTTCTGGGATGAGCGTGGAAGCCGCAAAAGCCGACTTCCTCACTGCCTACAAGGAAGTCCTTAATAGTTACACCGACAGCGGAGAGGCAGTTCCTGAAGAACTGAAGGACCTGACATTTGACTACAAGTATGATGTGTCGGCCTTCTTTAATCAGTTTGACTGCATCAACGCATCCAAGTTCGCTGCGTTCGCCGGTATATCTCCGTCACTGATGCGTCACTACAAATTAGGCGACCAGTACATCTCCGAGAAGCAGTTGGAGAAGATTGAGTCAGCAGCTCATGAGCTGGGCCGCAGACTGCTGGCAATATCCATGTGATGTTTGTTTGACGACTCCATCTTATGGATGCGCCCCGGGCCGCTGTGTCCGGGGCTTTTTTTATGTCAGAACCTTAGGAAATTCCAGCTTATGCCCACTCCTACATAAGGAAATGCCTTGACCTGCCCTCCGGAGAGTTCGATGCCGTAGCCGGCCTGGATGCCGATACCCCATCTCCTGACCGGCTCTCTGGACACCGTGCTGCTGTTGATGTAGACGGTGCGCGGAAACACCCGGATGCTGTCCAGCCGGGGCCGGTAGCCGCTGATCCAAGCCTCCCAGTCCGGCCCGCTGTAGTACCGCTGCGTCATGCCGAGCACAATATAGGCGGTATCCCGCAGCATCACCGTGTCCCTCACGACTACGAGCATGGTATCCGTCACTGTCTCCCTGATCGGTACCGGGTACCGCTCCGTCACCGTATCCGTCACTGTCACTGTATCTGTCTCGGAGAAGACATTCCCAGTGTTACGGCCGCACTGACGGAAAAGGGCTGACGCCAGGATTATTCCCAGCACCAGCCCGATGAGTCCGGCCACAACCGCCTTGCTACTGCTTGACATACTTGCCGTAGAGGATGTGCGCAATCCAGCCGAGGACGATGCCGCCCAGCCCGACAAGGATTGTCACTACAGTTACTCCGAACGATGCGTACTTGAGCCAGAAGCCAAGACCTACGAGCAGTACGACCACGACTGCCCAGAAAATGATTTTCTTCGTTTTTGTTGTCATGATGATTTATTTTAATGGGTTAAACACCTGTTTTACTTTTCCGAGTTTATCGGCCCATCGCTCTGTGTAGAAGTGGTAGTATCCTTCTGGATGCCGGCGGCAGCAGCCTATGAAGTCGTTCAGCCACGCGTGCAGCAGCGACGGAAGACCGACGACGAGCAGGTACAGCGGACCGAGCATACGCGACTGAAGCACGTGCCCGAACTCGTGTCTCACGATGCGGACATTGTGTGTCCCGACAAAAATGTACTCTCCGAGGGTGATGCCGCCCGGAAAGCCCTTGCAGCAGTAATAATGCACTCCATCCGCTATCGCCCGGCTGTCTTTTCCGAAAAAGACCGCGCCGAGCACCCCTATGAGGTTCTGCGGCAGCTGCCATATCCACAGGACAACATTCCACGCTTTCTTCATAGCCTCTCCCTCTTGTAGTCCTTTGAGTAGAATATCTGCCCTCGCTGCGGCCCTCTGAGCTTATGTGAGAAATGCACGAAGGTCGGATATATGCCCATCTGGTCGAAGGGCAGTCCCATCTCCACGGCCTTGCGGGCCATAAGCAGCGGTGTCGGGGTTGCGATGTCGGCAGCCTCTCCCTTTATGTGCTGGCTGGTGGGTACTCCGCCCACCGCCTCGTTCAGTTCCGGACAGCGGTAGCCGCTGTTAACGTGCATCTCCACGTCCAGTGCCGTGCGCAGGGGCTGGAGCACATTGATGACCAACGCCTGTATGCTGTCGCGCACCTTGGCAGTGGCTATCACATTCACTATGCCGCGCTTCTCGGCGATCTCGCTCCTCTCGAACTCCGAGTAGGAAAAATTCTTGCTTATCGTTCCCATATCATTTCGTTTTCATTAACTCCAATGCTATCTGCATTGTGTATTTATGTATAAGATTGCCCACCTTCTCGGCATCTCCCATCGGATGCCCCTCGTACCAGGTAAGTCCGACATAGCACACCGGCAGGTTCATCGAATGCGCGGCCATGACGGCGCACTCGCCCATACCCTGGGCCTTCATGCGCCAATAAAGCCTGCGGTCCATCCTCTCCATCTCTGACAGAGGGCCCCACCACCGGCCCGTCTTGTCAATGTAATCGGCAAGCGGGTACTCTGAGTACGGGATGTCCTTAAACTCGTCTTTATTCAGATGCGCATAGCCCTCTGCGGGTTCGTCACCGGTAAGGTTGAGATAATAGAAGTTCATCCCCGTTGTGGAGTTGCTGCCGCCGTTGTGCGGCTCCAGCAGCCATGCCCTGTCCGCCCCGGTTAGGTCCCGCAGCTCATTGAGGTACCATCGGATGTTCTGGTCGGCCACCGAGCGGCGGTACATCCCGTCCGCATACTCTTTCTCCAAGCGGTTCTGACGCAGCTCGAAGACATAGCTCACCTTATCGATGAATGTCTCCGGCTTGCGAACGAATGCGATAATGAGAGCAAGGACGAACAGAGCAAACAATATCTTCAAGAGCTCGAAGATATTGTAGTCCTTCAGTCCCCTCATGAACCTGCCCAGTGCACCGAGCACATTCTTCACGCCTGCCCCAGCCCCGTTATTCTGAATCTGCGCCATCACCAATCCTTATTTCCGATTCCACCTGCTGCTCTGATTTCCACTGCCCGTACAGTTCCGCCAGCACCAACTCGTTCTCATTGTACTCCTGCCTTGCAGCCTCGTAGGACTGCCAGTCCTGCGGATAGGTCGTCCTGAAGTCCAGTCCGCTCTTGAAGCACTTCAGCGCGTGCTCGTCGGATTTCTGCATCACCGCGCGCAGCTCAAGCTGCCTGCGCTCAATTTCGTTGATTCTCTCGATTGTCGTCATGTCTCTTGCGTTTTAACTTGTTTATACTGATTTTGTATCTCCTTGCCAATAATTCAGCGTGCGTGTAGCCCGGGAGCGCGTTGAAACACCTTCGTCCGCCGTCGTAGAACACGTACCTGCGCCACCTGGGCGAAACGGCCTCCAGTACCTTTCCCACCGCGTAGTCATCCCCGGCATTCTTCATGATACCCAAATAGGAATTGACCGTGGACAGGAACGTCTCCACCCTGCCGGGGCAGGGCCTGCGGTTGAGCCTCCTGACAGCCGCCACCGCGTTGCGAACGATCCTGCGGCTGACGTGTATCCTCCCGTGATGGAAGTGCCGCCCGAGGAAGTCCAGGCACGCCGTGGCCCTCTGGCACGAGAACTTGCGTGGATGAACCGTGCAGCGAAGCTCCCCGAGCCTTTCCCTGAACTCGTGCATCATCGGCAGGAAGGCGTCCTTGTCGCGCACCACCCACCGCATGTCGTCCACGAAGCGCACGTAGTGAAAACCGTATGTGTCCGTCATGAGGTGGTCAAGGCCGTCCAGCATGTAGTTGAGAGCGTTCTGCCACAGCAGGCCGCCTATCATCGCGCCGATGCCGTCCGGCTTGCTGAACACCGACTTGTCCGCCGGATAGTCCTGCCACTCATGCGCCGGGGACAGCCTCGCGCACCGTCCCGCCGGATATGCGAACACGCACCGCATGAGCAGGTACAGCAGCTCGTCCCTGTCATCCCCGGTATAGTCCTCCAGCACCACCTCCGCGAGCTGACTGTACACTATGTCCTGCGAGGCGTTGGGAAAGTAGCCCTTCAGGCCGGCCTCTATGACCCACGCCTCCCGGCTGAATCCCTCAGTAACCTCGCAGATGTCCTCTATGAATCGGTTGACGGCGGCGTCCGTGCCCATCCCCAAGCGGTTGTTGAAGCTGCGGTCGGTCATGCGCCTCTCCAGCAGCGGGCGCAGCCGCATGTCGATATGGTGGTGCGCTATCCTCGTGTCGTAGTCCGAGGCGAACACCTCCCTCGGGCGGGGCTTGCGCACTATGAAACAGAAGAAGGAGGGTGTAAGGTCGCGGTCGTTGACCGCCCTGACAAGGCGCATGAGGTTCCTCTCGCAATGCATCCCGTACATCACGCTGTCGTGGCTGCGCCGCTTGTTCGAGCGGCACGCCATATAAGCCTCATATGCGTCTTCAAGCGTCATTTCCGCATCCTTTTGAACATGATTCGAGAGCGGGGCGCACCGTTGGCTGTTGAACGGGTTGTTGTTGTCCACATTGCCCGTGTTGTTCGCGTAATAGGCGTTGGCCGCACTGTTGCGCAGACACAGCCACCAGGTGGAGCCGTGAGTCCGTCTGTCAAAGCAGCTCTTCATGAGAGCGCGGACTCCTTCTTATTCTTCAGGACTGCCGGAGTCTGTGCGGCTCCGGGCCTGCCTCACCACCCTCGTCTTCCATTTCGTTATGGCCTCATCTATTCTTCCAATTGTCTCAAGCATCAGCAGGTGAACCGTCTCCGGCCTCTCGTGGGTGACCGGGTGCGGTGACTGGAGCACGCCGTCCTCTATTATCATGCGCACGTCCACCTTCAGCACCTCGAAGACCGCGTAAAGCCTGCGGAAGTAATACCACCGCTCCTTCTCGAAGTCGTAGGCCATCACGAAGGCGGCTATCAGCTCGCCGCTCTCCTGCACGGCCCTTGACCCTATCTCTATGCGGTTCTGCTTGGTCATCATGTGCAGCGACCTTATCAGCAGCTTCCGCAACGCCTGCGCGTCTATGTATATCGAGGCTCCCTCTGCCTTTGCCATCTGTTCTTTTCCTTTTTAGTTAATGTTCATTTTCCGTTTTCAATGTCCCGTCCGGGCCGGGCCACGTCCGGGACAAGATAAAGATTCAATCCGCCGCCTCCGGCAGCGTGAGAAGCGAGAGCGGGGCGCACCGTTGGCTGTTGAACGGGTTGACGTAGCCCACATCGCCCGAGATGAGCGCGTAACAGGCGTTGGCCGCACTGAAGCGCAGACACAGCCACCAGGCGGAGGTGACTCCGAGGGCCGAGCCGCCGATGGCGTACAGCGAGCGGTTCACCGGGTCGGCCTTGTCCCTTGTCACTCCGCTCAGCCCGTAGGTCGCATCCCTCATCAGCTCGTAGAACTGCGCCGCCGAGGGCAGGAAGCCCTCTCCGCCGAAGAACTGCGAGCAGTAGAAAACGGCGGGGTACAGCGGCTTGCGCGTGCCGTCCGCAGCGAGGTATGTTATATCCTTGAGCGAGTCCGTCACGACCTTGCCGTCGCGCCACTTTATTCCCGCGCCCCCGGTCATGGCCGGCACCTTCAGGCATATGTCATCCATGTACGCCTCCCACTCAACCTCCGTGGGGTGCTCCGGGTCGGCGCAGTACTGCTGCCGCAGCCACAGGCACATATCGCCGTCGCGATGCTCTGATATGCCGGCGAAGCCCGGCCAGCAGATGGGATAGGCCGGCATGGACGATATGGGAGAGGTGGGGTTGTACGCCGAATTTGTGTTGTCTGTTCTGAAATACACCTTCGCCCTCGCCGCGTTCCACACGCCATACCCTCGCGTGCCGCATTCGCGCAGGAAGCTGGGGGCGGTCTCCGGCACATCCAGAGTCACCTTGCCTGTCAGGGTCAGCCCAGTGGCCTGCGTGAGGCTTGCTGCGTAGTACTCCGACGTGGTGTACTTGTCGTACTGGAGGATGACCCTGCCGTCCGTGTCCTTGTAGGCGGACCAGTCGGTCTCGCCGTTGGTCGTCAGGAACTGCTGGAGGGCTGTGACGAACTCGTCCACGGTGCTTGCCGTGTATGCAAAATCGTAGTAGGTGGAGGTCGTCGGCTTGCCGTGAAGCCGCAACTGCGCGGTGTGCTCCTCTCCGTCAAGCTCGTAGCCGGTCACGACATACGGATACACGTCCATCCACTTCTGCGCGGCGTTCTCCTTTGCCACGACCATCAGCTCGTTGCCCCTGCGGAGGGCGACCACGCCTACGGTCTCCCACGCTGTCGGGAACACTCCGGCATGGAAGGTGTCCAGGGCGATGAACTTAATCTTCCTGTTCTCGTCACGGCAGACGATGTCGCCCACGCCGGGCTGGTCCACCACCGCATTCACGCCGTCAATAGCTGTTTCATTGATGTTCTCGATGAGAGCCACCGTGCTCTCCATCTCGCTTTTCACAGCCGCGTCGTGCGCGGCCCTGTCTGGATAAGTCTTTATCATGATTCTCTAATTTTACATTAGTTAATGGCCACCCAGTCCGCCGTGGTGGGAGTGTCGGGCAGCACTCCCTTGGCCTTGTAGAACTTGTTATTGCTGCTGTCATAGTACTCCTGGAACGGGACCGTAGGAGGGGCGGCAGGCGCACCCTCCCCGGAGGAGCACATCGGGGTGCCGCATATCTCGGGGAAGTTGTCCAGCGTGAGCCTCCGCGCACGGAGGTGTCCCATATTGTCCACCACGGAGCCGAGGGCCCTGAGCTCCGCGTACAGTTCCGCGAACGCCTGCGCTATGACCTTCTGACCAGGCGCGCCCACGAAATTGGTCGCGATGCTCGCCAGCACTCCCCAGCGCACCCCGGTGACGCTCCCGTCCTCTATGTCCGCCTGCCTGCCGCTGACTACGACCTGCATGTCGGAGGTGCAGAGGAAGAGGTAGCTGCCGCTCTCGGGCATTGACGCGTCCGAAGTGCGGAACAGCGGCTCGTAGAAGCTCTCCGTGACCTGATGCGTGGCCGGGAGCTCCGGCACCGTCTCCCCGTCCTTGCCGGTGATTGTCACCGTGTCGTTCTCGCCATAGGCGTATGTATACACCAGTGAGGTGTCGTAGTCCGCCGTGGCGGTGGAGATGCGCCCCTGCTGGTCGTAGGTGTACGCATACACTATGACCTTGTCGTAGGTGTTCGTGACCATGCGCGCGAAGACCGCCACGCCCGTACCCAGGGCCTGTGAGCAGGGGAACAGATACACGTTGCCCGCCCTGAACTCCAGCGGCGCGGAGATGGCCATGCCCGACTGGGAGGTCTCGTCCCCGTCGCTGTCCACATACTTGCCGGATGTCCTGACGGTCATCGGCAGCTCCGTGCCCCCGGCATAGCGTCCGAACTCGGCCAGTACGGAGGAGAGAGCAGTCCGTATCTGCGCTACCTTATCGCTGAACTTGTACACAGCCGAACCGTCGGCCAGAATGTTCCACCCTGCGTTGACGGTCACGTTGCCCTCTCCGTCCGCCGTCGCCGGGGCGGAGGCATTGTTGTCTATGAGGGATATGTAGGCCGAGCCGTACATACCCACGATGTTGTACTTCTGATAGGTCCTGCCGGCCTCGTACTGCGATATCCATACCGGAACCCTGCCTATCGTCTTTTTTACATTTGCCATGATATTGCTGTTTAATCGGTTACTTCATAATCAAAGTCAAGCACCACCTCTCCGTCGGAGGTTATCTCCCCGGAGGTGAACGCGGAGTTGTCCGCGCCGACCACCGCCGAGAGAGTGCCCGTGGACTGGTCGAACTCTATCGCCAGGACGTTCTCCTGCGCCAGCAGGGCCGCGTCCGTCGCATCCTTCGTCGCCTTCTCGGATTCAGCCTTCAGTGTCGCGAAGGTCTCCTCCCGCTGCTGCTCTGCGGTCACCCTGCTTTGTTCGGCATTTACGCGCGATGTCTCCGCCGTCACACGGCTCTGTTCGGCAGTCACGCGCTTGGATTCCGCATCAACACGCCCCGTCTCCGCCTTTACCCTGGCTTCCTCGGCAGTCACGCGCGACTGCTCGGCGAGCACTCTCTTCTCCTCCGCCGCGGCCCTGGCCTCCTCGGCTGACACCCGCAGCTGTTCGGCCCTGACGCGCAGCTCCTCCGCAGCGGTGCGCTGCCGCTCGGCTGAGTCCCTCAGGAGCTCGGCGGCGGCACGGGCCTCCTCGGCCTGCACCCTGAGCAGTTCTGCCTGCACCCGTCCGGCCTCGGCTTCCTCGCGAGCTGTCTCGGCAACAGAAAGTTGCTTGCCCAGTTCGGTGACGGCCTGTACGGCCTTGTCGGCAGCGGCGTTGGCTGCCTCGGTGGCCTTGTTGCCCGCCTCCACGAGTGCCTGAATTGTCTTCTGAGCCTCCTCGGCGGCGTCCTCGGCGGGCTGCCTCAGCGAGTCCAGCCACTCCTCCTCCGTGCCCTTGAAACCGTGCAGTACCGCAATTTCGTATGCCGACAGACCGTTGGCGGGCACTGTTATCTCCGACTGTGCGCACACAGCCGTATCCTCTATTTCATATTCCATGCAGGACGCCGGAACCAGCCGCAGGACATTGCAGGCATCTGCAGTGTACATTCCGTCCCTGCCCTCATTTATAATTAGGGAAAACGAGTACAGTCCCGGAAGACGCTGATCCGCGCCGCGGAAAATCCACCGGACCGTATTGCCGTCAATCAGAAAATCCGCAACCTCCCTTACTCCGTAATCTCCTTTCACCAGGAGTTTAAGAGATAATGCCGAGGCGAGATTCTCGGGCCTGCCGTTGCGCATGATACGCCATTCCACCGGCAGGTCATTACCTATTCTTCTGACACTCTTCATTGAATAAATACCTTAAGATGCCGACCATGCGGCGTTACTGTTTACTTCCACTGTTTCGGACGCACCGTCCTGTTCCAAGCTCACTGAGCCAGGATCAGCTGAAATAGACGGTGTTCCTGCGGCTTGGCTCAACAAGATTGTCTGATATACTGACTCGTCCTCGTTGAATACACCTACTTGTATATACCTTTTAGCAGAGTTCGGATTGGGAATGCTTGAGAAAGGTATCAAAACGGTGAACTCGGTCTCCTTTCCCGTAGTTCCGCAATCCAGTTCTATACTGCTGTCGCCGTTTTTTCCTGTTACGGGAAACTTAAGTCCGGACTCCTCACTGCCGGTACCGGCGAACACAGTTGTGAGGTCGTACATCCAGAACGTATAAGGTGTAAAGAAGCCGCCAGAAGAGAGGCTTTGTCCGGCGCGAACACCCAGACGGGCACAATTAGACTTGACTTTCAGCATTATACTCATTCCGACTCCTATATCAGAGCCATCCTGAGGTGCCAAAATCTCTATAAATTCCGGCTTGGCCTTTTGTGTTACGGGGATTGTAAGCGACCCGGAGCCGGTGGAGCCGGCTGCGGTAAGAGTCACGTCTGTAGTCCGGGCCTCTCGTCCGGTGAACGGATCCGCCGATATGCTTATTTCCGTCAATCCCTCCTCGCCGGAAGCGGGGCTGACCTTACACCAGTCTGCTTTTGCCATATTTATAGTTTTATTGTAAAATCCATGCTTTCTTGCTTGTGACAATTATCCGCTGCGCATCCCCGCCGAACGGGAGCTCCACTGCGTCCACCGGGCTCCCGTCCATGTCCGTAACCCTCATCAACAGGATGTCCCCCGGGTCCGGTACGGGCAGGAAAGGAGGATCCGACATGTCCCTCTCAGGTGCCGGAAGCCCGGATTCATCACTGTATATATAACTGAACTCCACGGACCTGACTGTCTCCGACGAGAGCATGCTGACGGAGGACTCCGTGATGACTATCCGCCGGAAAGTTGAGTCTGACCGGATATAGATCAGCCTGGACTCCAACAACTCAGTCAACCACCGCAGTTCATTCTTTTTCAGCGGTCCTGTCTTTTGGACGAAAGTCCTTTCCGAGGTCACTCCTCCTTGTTTAAGACCCTCCGCATCGGCGACAACGGCATAATCCGTCTCGGGGGCATACTCGCGGCTTCCGGCCAGGCGGAAGCTGTCCCAGCCGCCGAGACTGTTGAGACAGACGAAATAGCGGTCATCCGGGCTTTCATGCGTGATGACGTACCGCTGGACATACGTCAGCCTCGTGCCGTCTGCATCACAGGCAAAGACATCGTACAGGCCGTATCGCGGTCCGTCGGACATGCCCCAGACACGCTGCGGACTGACATCCACACGGTAACATTCCCCTGTCTTCAGACTATCCGTCAGTACGACATCCTCGTGTTCTCCCGAGACTGATGAATAGAACCTGGCTACGAAACTGCCGCCGGCGCTTCCCATGTAATAAAAGGTGAGCCATTCCGGCTGAACGGGTGAAATCTCCTTCGTCTGTGGCTGGTGTGTAAGCCAGTGTGAGCTCAGGAACTCCCCGGATGTCTTGCCGCCGGAACTTCCCGGAAAGACCGAGAAACGCCCGAAATGTTCCGGGGAATCATCTATCATGTACATCACGGACAGCGGGAGTCCCTTAAGGGATGTTTCCGGGGATCCTTTCCACGGCGGCTCGTCATTAAAGGCGCTTCGCAGCAATTCCCTGACATCTATCTCCACATAGTCTCCTGCTGGGCCGGGCGAGTATGTCTCGCGAAGCTCATGAGTCATGCCGCCAGCAATAAGGGAGAAGAGGAACGGATCGTCGGAAGCAATCCGGAACGGCTCCATGTCCTCTATAAAGGAAAGCGGCGCGGGTATGTTCTCTACTGTCAGCATATGGCAAATGTACTTGCCGCGTCCCGGTAAAAAAAGGACAGATTTTCTACATGTCAAAGGGCGCGGACTCGTACCAGCACGGCACCTGAAGACGTGCGGATGCATCTCGACTAATAACGGCTACTGATCCGTCAGGATACTTAATCTCCGTAACCACCTTACAAGAAGCCAAAAGAATCCTGAAATGGCGCATGGCGGTCTGACCGATCCTGTCGGGATATTGCATCCATAAGAAATCATTACGGGCAGTGTTTTCCCATTTAAATGTTTCATTCTGAGTATAACTATGACTATTCCCAACAATCAAACTGTCGAGCCATTCCGTTTTGATTTCTTCTGCATCTGTTTCTACGTATTTCCAGTAGTAGTGGATGTCCGGGGGCACGGGCGGTTCCGTGTCGTGGATCTCGTCGGCATACTGCTGGAGCAGCTGGAAGTCGCAGCTGCCGCACTCATGCCGCCGGCCTACGGTGTAGTTCAGGCTCTTCGGCAGCAGTAACGCGCCTTTTCGCCATTTCGGCCGCAGCATGTCGTAGGAGAGCAGTGACATGACCGACAGATGAGGGGTCAGCTTGACAGAAGCCGTGCAGTTACGGGCCACATAGTCTGCGCCTGTGAAGAAATGGGTGTAAAGTGCCTCGGGGCGCAGATCGGAGCCGGCCGCCAGATTGCCCTGGTTGTTCAGTCCCCTTATGGTTCCGAAACGGTAGCGGAGGTTGTGGCCGTAGCTGAGGGCCGACATTCCGGTATCGGCGGCAATGATGATCTTCTGTCCGTCACTCTCTCCGGATTTTCCGATCACCGAGGTCCTGGAATGCAGCCTGCTTCCTATATATAATGCACTCACTCTGTCGCCGACATCAGATCCATACATCCAGTCGTACAGCGGTGGCAGCTCGTCGGAGGCGGTGCGCTCCTCGGCATTGTTCGTGCTCCGGCCGTCCCTGGCGAAGTAATCCGTACCGGCGCGTCTGAGCGTCAGATTGCCGTCGCTGTCGGTCTGCGTCTCATAGAACTCCCCGTGTGAGAGCCTGTATATCAGAGTCCCGGTCCTCAGGGTGGACGGCAGCAGGGATTCCCATTTCAGAAAGTCGATGTCCTCCATCCGGATGCAGGCTCCGTAACGCTCCACCAGCTCCGCCCATGTCTCAGCCGCCGGAGCAGCCCCGTCAATGGACGTACCGGAACTGATGACCAGGTGTGACGGCTCCGTGACGGAGATCTCTGGTTCCTCCCCATAGACCAGTTCCGAGATACCCATGTCCGGAGTCCTTTCGTAAATGTCCTTAAGAGATACCAGATCCACGGTCCGCCCGTCGGATCGCACCGAGAGGTAGATGCCGAACTTCGCCTCCATCCACTCCAGCCACTCGGCCACGGTGCATGAGGGCATCAGATCCGCGTAATGCAGAGTGCCGTCGCAGATGCTGTCGGCGTTGTTGTTGACCAGCACCACCTTGTCGAAGAAACTGTCGTCAAAGGCGTTTTCTCCTATGGCGTACCCCATCAGCCCGAACATCATGGATACGGCCCTGCGCAGGTACAGGAACGGAGTCAGGCCGTAGCCTTCCGGCACTTTCTCGTCCTCGCCACCGACATTGATGAGCCTCGCGCCGTAGATGAGAGACTCATGGCCGGGTTCGGCTGCCGTGTCCGGCTCGTTGAGCACCAGGTATGAGTCCTCATTCTTCTCGGTAAGCACCGGAAATACGGTGAAGTCCTCGTCCGTCTCGGAACCGTTGTATACATCAATAAGATATCCGGCCCATTCCCACGGAGTGCGGAAGTCGGTCCGGGCGGTATCCTTGAACAGCTCCTTCAGGGTGGTCTCCTTGTACTCGGAGTAAATGACGCTCTCCGAGAACACGAAGGAGGCCGAGATGCCGTTCCGGGAATACTTGCTAACAATCAGCTCGCCCGTTTTTATAAATGCCCCCGCCTCCAAGGAAGCCTTTACCCTGTAGGGATAGCGCATATGACGGGCTGGGCGCAGTGGCTGGCCGAGCGTCGCCAGGTTGTGCGGAGTGGCCGGAACGGTCACGGGTACGCTCTGCTCCCCTTGTTCCGAGAACACGGAGGAGGTCTTCTCTATCTCGAAGGAGAAATCCTCGGGGAGTTCCAGATCTCCTGTCTGTATCTTTACTTTCATCGTCTGCTTCCGGCTTTAAGGTGAGTGTCCCTGAGATTCTTCTGTGCATCCAGTTCCGAGAGCACGACATAGGCCTTGATGGGGTTCCGCCTCAGGGCCCGCAGTTCGGACATCACTCCGCCCAATGCGCTCTCTGTCCCCGGCGACGGCGTGCCAGTGTAGCCGCCGTCCGCGAATCCGGGCAGGGGATTGCGCCGGCTGCGGCGGGAGCGGATGCGCTCGATGGCCATGACGTGGGAATAGGCCTCGGGGTCGCGCATCTCCGGTACCGGCACCACATATTCACCGCGGTGGACTATGCCGGCGGGCTCCAGACGGCCGCCGTAACCTGTGAAGCCGCCTTCGGAATATCGTCCGGAGCCGCCGTCCCCGCCCGTCACCATGCGGATGGACGCGGAGTCCGAAGAGCCTGCAGACGAGGAGTTCATGATGGCGTTGCGCTGGGCCACTATGACAGCGACCTGTGCGGCCGTGGTGGCGGCTATGACCCCGGCCATAACGCCGCCCGCTACAGGTCCCAGCTGCGCCAGGGCCTGCATTACAGCCAATGCCCCCGCCGCTATGGTCTGGGCTATCTGGATGCCCATGTTGATATTGGCGTATCTCTTCTGAAGCTCAAGTTTTTTCGCCTCGTACTTCTCCTCGATGGCGGCCCGCTGGTCGGCGTTGCTGCCTGCTGCGGCCAGTTCCTTCTGCATCTGCGCCTCCAATGCAGATGTCTGAGCCTCCTGAATACTGCTGACCATAGATGCCATGTTGCTCAGTATGCCGGACGCCCGCTGAAGGCCCTCCTCCCAGCCCTCGCTCTGAATCTCCCAAGCCTGAGCACTGTACTTGCGTATGATATCCACCCTTGCCTTCTGGTATTCCTCCTCAGTAATGAGACCCTGCTCATAGAGCGAGCGCAGCTGAGCGATTTCCGCATCCTTGTCGGCGGAGAGGAGGCCGAGCCTGGTATTATTGTCGGCATACCTAGTCTTGATCTGTCCGGCCAGCCCTATGTCCGAGGCCAGCCGCGAGTCCCGGTTCTCCAGGTCACCCTGCGCGGCTGCATTGGCCGCCTCAATGCTCCCGTCCAGCATCTTCTCCACCTCGGAGTTGACATCCTGCGCCTTCTGCAGGGCACCGTCAAGAACCTCCTCCGAACCCTCGGCCGCAGCCTGCGTGAAGCCGTCCATGGAGGATATCATGTCGTCCAGCACCGCCTCTGTGGACTCCAGTATATCCACGCCGAACTTCCTGTTCATCTCGTTCACCCTCTGCAGCCTCTCGGTCTCGATACGCTTCAACTCGCGGTTCATCTCCTCCTCCGAGATCTTACGCTCGACATATTGCTGCTTGTAGATATTGGTTTCCTCCTTCGCCTGCCTCTCCACGTCATCCACGGCTTTCTGGTAATTCTCATCCTTCAGCTCTTCCCGGAGTTTGGCCTGTGTCGTCTTAACCCTGACCGTTGCCGCCTCTAAATCAGCCTGGGCTTTCAGATAGCCGGTCTGGGCATTGACATAGTTCTGTATCTGCTCGTCGTTGAGCAGGTCGTACTCCCGCTGGAACTCCACAACTCTTTCAAGACCGTCAGTAGATGCCAGCATCGCTTCCATCTCCTTTTCTATTTCCTTAATGTCTCCTTCCACACTATCCCGATAATCCGCACTGTCATTATACGCCATATTACGCCTTAATTTTTTCTTGTCAGCAAGTTTCTCTTCCAATTTCAGGTAATCGCCGGCGGCATTTATCATTTCCTCATTCTGGAAATAATCATCGACCATGTAAACCATATCCTCCTCACTGAGCTTTTCCTTGGTTTTTATACTGATTTCCTCCAGAGCAGCCTCTCTGGCCCGTTCAGCCGTCCTCTTCTTAGTTTCCATTATCTCATTCTCCAGTCTGAGAATTTCATTTGCCGCGGATATGCGTTCCTCGTTGGACCTCGTGGTGTCACGCATAATTGCTGTCTGTCTGGATATCTCTATGTTGTTTCTGGTCTCGGTCAGAGACGTGGCGTTCTGCATCTCGAAAAGGGCCTCCTGCATCTCCGCCAGCTCACGGCCCTCTCGGTATGCCCTTGCGACATTTGAAAAGAAATTGGACCAGTCCCCGGAAGCGAGGGCCGTCAGAAATGTCTCGTAACCCTTACGCATACCGGTCATCGTCCTATTCCAGCGGTCGCCAATTGCATTGGAATTAGCGGCAATATCCGATGCCAGTCTTTTCAATCCGTTAGCTACTCCTGAAAATAAAATAGTGCCTATGTTTCCATAAAACGTTGCTGCGCTATTCTTAATATTTGTAAAGAAACGCTGGAATCTACTTTGGGTTTTAGGAAGAGTCTGTACGCTTGTCTCCTGGGATTTATCAAGATCTTTGAGTCTGTCACCCACCTCCGCTATTCTGGCTTTCAGTTTGTTCCAATCCGGATTATTGGAGGCTCCCGGCAGATTGTTGAGACGGATTTCCAGCTGCTTGGCGTAATCCGTCAAGTCCTTGACGGAAAGCGATGTTATATCCATACTGTCCGATACACGAATAGTTCCTATCTGAACCTCGGACAGACGGGCTTCCACCTTGCGGTACTCATCATTGAGACGGTTCCACTGCTCCGGATTAAGTTCCTCCGATAAGTGGGTCAGTTCCTGACGGAGTTCCTGCTTTCTTTTAACGAGCTGGGCTGATGACATAGAGGTAATATCCAGCACCTCGCGGTAGGATTCATGCTCCTTGTTCAGCTTTTTGATATCCTTCTCCAGTCCCCTGGCGTGTTCCTGCAACTTGCGGATAACATCCGCGTCTCCGTTGCCGGACTCCATTAGGGACAGCATCACCTTATTGGTCTCCGACAGATCTCTCTTGAGTTTCTCCAACCGTTTGCCGCTTTTCTCGACGACATCGGTGAAATCCTGCATGCCGCCGTTATTGATGATGTTGAGATACAGATTGTGTACCTCTTCCGAAGACAATTTGGCCATAGTTACGACTTTCTTTTCCCGCAAAAGTCGCGACTATGGCCAAATAATTAAAGGACAGAAAACCTTACATTCTTCCCTATCTCTCCTTCCGTTCCAATTTTCTACGCTCGATACGGTCAAAATGCTCGTATGTCTTATTCTCCAGGAACCTCATGATCCGGAGCAATAAATAAGTAGCCCCGACAAAGACTCCCAGCAGAAAAAGCAGATATATGAATATTCCTCCATTCATGGCATATAACCTCGTTTGCTTCAAATATAATTAAACCTTTTCATATATACAAATTTTCACTTCAGATACTCAGTATCGTATGGAAACACCTGCGATATCTGACGGCGGATCTCGCCTGTGATTCCGGCCATCAATGCCCGGTAGACCCCGATGTAGATATATCCGTAGACATATTTGTTGTATATAGGCTCGTACACTTTCTTTTTCTTTCCTCCCGGCGTTCTCTTCAGATCCAGAAAGCGGATGTGCATGGGGTACTGGATGTGCATCTGCTTACTGCTCACAAATGCCGCCCTTGACAATGCAGACACAAGCTGCCCTGTGCGCTGACCGTAATAGGCAGCCGCTATCGAGCGCTGGACACTGAGGAGGTACCCGCTTTTCTCGACCAGAATCTCGCGTATGTATTTCTCTGTCATCATATCCAGTCGATGCCGCGCATCTTGAACATGAGGGTCCAACCGTAGCTGTTGGAGAGCTCGCGGGCGAAGAAGGGGGTGATGTCGTTGGGGAAGAGCAGTCTGCGGATGAAGGAGTCGGAGTCATCGGAGCGCATGTCGTCCCTGATGGAGGCGATGATCCGGAGCAGGCGGTCGGACAGCACCAGCTCGTCGGCCATGTCCATGGCCGTGGACGACACCGGTCTGGCAACGGTCACGGCCAGGGAGAGCTCGTCGCTCTTGACGTGCCGCAGATCCTCCGAGGAGGTGATGCCGCCGTAGTCCACGAAGAGGTATATGCCCTTGACCTGGGATATGCGGCGGCTGACGCTGTCCTCCTGGACTCCGAATACATAATCCGTTATCTCCGGGAAACGGCCCGCAGCGGCGGACATGGCCGTATCCCTGAGGTTCTCATAAGCCTCGTCGCCGTGGGCTTTCGTGAACACGGCGTTCACTACTTCCCGGCTCATGTACCGGGCGAAATACACGAATATGTCATGCAGTATGTGTCTCATGATGGCGGTGTTTTGATGTGATGCCTATCACCTGGTCCACGCTCAGGCCGAGTTCAGAGGCTATCTCCTGCGGCTTCATCCCGCACGAGTGCAGCGAGAATATGCTGTCAACGGTCTGCTTGAGCAGCACGTCCAGGTATGTCAGCAGGTTCATGTTCCCGGCGACATTGATGTCGCCGTAGCCTTTCTCGGACAGGGTGTACAGCGAGGCCTCCATGCCGAGAGGAGAGGTGCGTCCGCTCCCGGTCGAGCTGCGGTTGAACAGCAGGCCGTATTTCGGGATGCGGGATATCCACTCGTTGACAGCCCTGAAGTTGTACATAACGGCCATCTTTTCCGTGAATGGTATCCGTCCCGCCGGGTAATGCTCCATGTCTATATCTTTGCCCGAGTAGAGCACGCAGAGAAGGGATGAGAGTATCTCGTCGGCATACTCAGCATCAGGGGAGAGGGTCTCCAGCAGCCCCATGGCCGCCACATACTGCCGGGCCGTCATGTCGGTGGTGGCCAGCGGGCCCCTGCAGGAGAATCCGTAACCGGTCAGGGCCGGGTCGGAAGGCAGGTGCGGCAGCAGCTGTGCTGGAAAGCACAGGTCGAAGTCCACGCGGGTTTCGAAAGAGGATGCTATCCTTATCTCGGGATCGCCCTGATCCAGTTGAAACGGCAGGCGGTGACGCAGCAGTTCCTTCGTTCTGTCTGACAGACGGCCGTACCGTTCATCCTTGTATGAATACACATACGGCCAGCTGAAGCACTCGGTGAGCCGGAAGATGTTCTCGCACAGCACCTCATTGCCCGGGTTTTTAGGCAGTTTGCCCACAATGGCCTCTGTCAGCTTGATCTGAAACGAATTGAAGTCGCACCTACGGGCACCGAACTCCAGCATCGCATCCACAATGCCGAGCCACTGCTCCGGTGAAAGTTCCTCCCAGCGGGCCGGGAAATCCTTGTCGTTGATCCGTATCATAGTGTCACATAGTATTTGTTGCGTTCCTCATTACTGTTGGCCGCTCTGTCCGAGGCGCCCTTCAGCAGGCGGACAGAAGCCTCGATATCCGTGTACCAGTTGTCCACCTCGGACATGAGGTTGGAATAGAGCTTCTCGCGTACCTGCATCTGCGACCCGGTCTTCGAGAACTCGTGCGTGAGGTCCCAGCGGATGGATCGCGGCAGCTCCGTCAGGTCGAACTTCATCACCGCCTCGGCCATCACATGCCAGCACAGACAGCGGCGGATACGCTCCAGCAGCCTCTCGTCCTCAATCTTTGACAGGTCACCGGTACGCGGAAGGATATTCTCCCGCACTATCTTGCGCATGAGGAAGAGCACCTTGGAGTAGAAATACGGAGAGCGGTCAATACCGTAGTAACGGTCAAATTCCAGGGCATTGCGCACCGGCATCTGCTGCCTCTCCGTATACAGGTCCGTACTGCCGTAACCTCCGGTCTCCGGGTTGGAATCTAACCACAGCAGGAGAGTGTCCATCGCGGCCCAGAACTGCGATATGTACTCGTCCTTCATCTCCTCGTATTGGTACTTGTACAGCTGCTGGTCGCCCCCTCTGGACACGGACCAGAAGATAAGATGCTTATACATCGCGTAGTTGGCCGTGGCAAAGCGCATCGCCTGGAAGACGGGCTCCTCGGTCATCCCGCTGAGCGCATCGAATACCGCCTCGCCTACCGTATCAGCCACAGCCTTGCGGGCAAGCATGAACGCCGGCTTCAGCGCATCCATGGACATGGAGCCGTCCACGCCCTGGACATATCTGCGGAGCTCGTCCGTATCCTTGAAAAATATCTCCATAGTTCTACATCTGATTGTTGGACATTCTGTTGTCAGGAGTGACATCCTGCTGTCGGGCAATGGCCGGACGGTAGAAGCCTACCCGGATGCCGGAGCGGTATTTCTCCGGGAAGTTGATCTTCAGTGCCATATTGACATCGGCGCATACCACCGTCTCCGGGATAGTCAGGCCGTTGAGATAGATCATGTAGTTGTAGTAGGCGTCGGAGCCGGACTTGGATACTATGCCGTCCTTTGATACATTGGATATTGACGAGTCCAGTCCCTTGGACGAGAGCATCACTTCGTCCGCCCGCTTGTCATACTCCAGGATAGCCTCTATGTACTCCTTGTATTTCTGCGGTATCTCCTCTATCCTCCACCTTTCCTCTCCGCCCTGACCGTCGGAGAAGGAACGGGTGGCGTAGACCTTGCCCTGATTGCGCCCGGATCCTGACAGGAAGGCGGTGAGTTTCTTCAGTTCCCTGTTGATGTATTCGCTCAGAAGGGACTCACCGTACTCCGTACCGACATCCATATAGTCAGTGTCTCCGAACTTTATACGCTGCAGTTCCTTGCCCTTGGCCTCCAGTTCCGCGTTAAGCGAGCACACGTCCTCCAGCATACGCTGCTTGGCCTCCACCCAGGCATGGGGTATCACGATATGCAGTCTGGCCGACATGGCGTTCTCCAGATAATCGTTGATATAGGCCGGGGTCATGTTGCTGCCGTGGATCCAGTCCTTGATGCCGCGGAAAAACACATTGAAAGCATATATCTCCTCTCCGAAAGTCGGGTTCTTGGAATAGGATATCGCAGATGTGGCCGCAAGCGGGTCTGCCGGATCAAAGCGGCGGTAGACCTTATACTCCCCGGTGTTGCCGCCGTCCCAGTTGCCGACCATAACATGCTTGAAGTCGGAATCCGTCCAGTCGGTCTTGCCGGTCGGATTGCGGGAAGTACAAAGACGGCAGCGCAGCTCCGAGACATGCTCGAGACCGGCCACCGGCAGCGACCAGCGGCTGCGTCCTCCAACCGAGAGCCTCCAGGAGGAGAATATGCCCTCCGTATAATAGAAGCTGCGCACGCATTTGTTGATATATGTGCGGAAATCATCCGCCAGGCCGTTCTCGCGCCAGGAGTCCAGCCAGTCCGATATTACGGCATCTTCCAGATACTTTCTGGCGACATATCCGTACTCGTCCACGCTCTGCCTGTAGAGCACCGGGCCGTTGCCGTACAGCATACGGATCTGCTTCTCGATAAGTTCGGGAAGCAGACGGTTGTCGGTGATCATCCGGGCGCAAGTGTTGGGCTCCAGATTATCCGTGCCGAACGGATACACGAAGTACCTCCCCACGCCCAGCAGGGCGACGACACCGGTGCGCTGTTCCTTTTTAGCCGCGGCCAGCCTGACCGGTGACTCGCCGATCTGATAAGTGTACACATCCGATCCGCTGCGGACATAACCTATGTTATTCATCATACCATATCAGTTTATAGAGCTTGTTGTCTTCGTCTGAGAACGACATCCAGCGTATGAGCACTCTCCAGCACATACGGTGCTTCCCGTCGGTATTGTCGAAGAGGAAGTAGTTGGCCCCGTCCACGCTCCACTTCTCGTGCGGAAGCTGAAGCCGGGTCCGGCAGCCACGGCAGACCTGCAGTTCCGCAGATGCCTCGCCCTTAGCCCTGGAATATGGATAGAAGGCCAGGGTGAAGGTCCCTCCAAGGGCCGTCACCGCCTCCGCCCTGCGCAGCGCATCGTATCCGGACATCGTATTCATACGGCAAATCTCCTCCAAAATACCCATTTTGAAAAGGACAGAGGAGGCGTCATATTTCCCGACAGACAGGCGTGCAAAGCACGGCGAAAAATCAGCGGCTCCGGCCTCTCGAAGCCCCTTCCTGAAACGAAGTGAACGTGTTTTTCAGTCATTTCTCTGTCATTCATTTGATTAACTATAAATTTTCTCCAAAACGCCCCGAAACATTGCCGGAAAACCGCTCTACAAGGTCTGATTTTCAACGAAATCAGCCCGCGAGCCGCCTGTTTTCATCGGAAGATAGCGGGAATACAGGCCGTAGACCATGTACATCAGTCCGGACGGAAGCTGCGGTGTGACGGGAGCCTGCTGACTCAGCGGCACCCGTTTCTCCGGTGTCTTGTCCAGTTCTATCGGAGTACTGCCGGGTACCTTCTTGCAGGATATCATCGCCGAGATGAGATTGGGACACTCGTTGTAGTCGATGAGAATCCGGGGAACCTTCCTCTCGTCATTGGAGAGCAGCCTGCGCCAGAGATAGTAGTGCTGCCAGTGATAGATGGTGGCCTGGCCGAGGTTCTTCAGGATGACTTTCCAGCCACGCCTCTCCAGCTCCGCCTTCAACTCACGGGCATCGGTCTCGTTGACGCGCCGCTCGTTGCGCTTGTTGCCGGCACGGTCGTAGTACAGGTCGATGTGCCGGTTCCTGGCGGAGCGGAAAAATGAATCGAACCGCGCGGCCAGATCCTCGATGTCCTCCGGCGAGTAGACGAAGAACTCCTTCAGCACGCGCAGTTCGTTGTCCGCCCTCTTCTCCTGGGCGGCGACCATGGATGCGAAGGAGCCTGGATCGAAGCCAAGAATGATGCGTGCGTCCGGGTCATAATGCTTGAGATACGATGAGTCAATAGTGAAGCTGTCCTTGATGTTGCGGGACATCAGGCCCTTATAGAGATAGGAATCCTCGAAGACATGCTTCTCGGTGCTGAACCGGTCGAAGAACATGTTCTCGTAGTCCATGTCATGGATGGAGCAGATGCTGGTAAGGAACTCCGACATGCTCAGGTTAGAGAAGTTGTCGGTGAAGAATTTCGCACCGAGCACCTCATTGTTCACGAAAGTGCTGACCCGCAGGTAGAAAAGGCAGTCCCGGCGCATGTCGTCGAGCAGAGGACGGTAACGCTCTATTATCCTGCGGTTACGCTCCACATCCTGTCCCCTCCGAACTGCCGCCATGGCCTTGTCCACATGCATGGCGACGGTGATGATGTCCTCCACCAGCTGCTTGTCCATCTGGCCGGCATATTTGGTGAACCAGGCATCCTCCCCGAGCGTCACCCTGGCCGTGTCAGAGACGCCGGTAAAGCCGCCGTAATACGGAGACCTGTGAACTCCGGCGGCATCCAGACGGCCTACACGCATGGCGGGGAATATCCTGGAACGCACCTTCTCGCCGTCTGAGTGCTTCATCTCCTCGAAGAAGAAATGCACGATGTTGGCTCCGGCGATGCTGTCCGGCTGGTCGGTGGACACCAGGCGTATGTTGAAGCCGTTGGCGAATACAATGCTGTGCTCGGGGTGAAGTATGGGATACCGGGGTTTGCAGAAATGCCTCGGCAGGTCTTTCTCCCCGTACACGAAGTCCACGCCCTCTCTCATCAGAGGCCTGCCCGTGGCATCGGCGGCACTTTTGTAGAACGAGATAAGTTCCGGAATGATGATTGACATCAGGCGGATATAGGTGCTGTGGCCGAATCCGGCCGTCTCGCCCGGCATCGATGCGGCCACCCGTATGGTCCTCGGCCCGGTCACGCCCTTGGTCTTGCCGGTACCGCGCCCGGCTTCGATGATCATACGGTTTGAGTCCACCAGCAGCACCAGCAGCTGCATCATGTTGGCGTAGTACGCCGTCAGGCCGTCATCCTTCCTCTCCATCGTCTGTCACATCCTCGTATTCGGCATCCACGCCGGCCTCGCCGCGCAGACGCTCCCTCTCCCTGTCCGTCACCGGCAGCTGTCCGATGATCCGGCCCAGCTGCTTCTTCTCGTTGCGTCTGACCGCCTCGTAGACACTCTTCTTCTTGTATCCCATCCTGGTGAAATCAACATCCTCCGACACGATGAAGACAGGCGGCTGCCAGTCCCCGGGGCGGATGACATCCCGGTTGCGCGTGCGGTACTCGTGGGCCTTGGCCGAGGCCTTGAGGGCGATGTCAAGCCGGTTCATCTTCACGGCCAGACGGAAGATATCCTCCATGCGGTCGGCGTAGTAGTTGTCCCACGCCTCGGCGGAGATGCTGTCATCGATATAGAAGAACTGGAGAGCATCATAATACACCGTTCTGGCCTCAGAATAGGTCATAGCCGGCCACTCCAGGCGCAGCGACCTGGTGACACGGGTCAGGCTGGCCCCCTGGTAATGAATGATGGAGGCGGCGGAGTTGAGCTGGAGGATATACTCCCGCAGATCCTCCGCTATCATGTCCCCCTTGCGCGTGAGCATGAAGTCGCGCACCGTATCGCCGTCCAGCCGCCGCAGTCTTTCCAGTTTGGTACTCATATTCCGAACAGTTCCCGTTTCATCTCGTCCACCTCCGACTGAAGATTGCGCTCGTAGATGAGTCTGGCGGCATCCACATCTCCGGCTACGGCCTCATTCTGCAGGGCGGTGTTTATATCCTTTCCCGCCTCCTCCAGACCGGCCTGATACGCCTTGCACAGGTCCGTTGTCGGATTCGTCAGGTTACGGACAAAGTGCTCCCGGTCCTGCCCCTCCAGCTCAAAGGCGGAGGCGACAGCCGTCACCGAGGCATTGCGCCGGCCCAGTTCCAGTACCATTGACAGGTATTCCTTGCTATATTCTCTTTTCCGAGGCATAAAGGTTCAATTTAAGACATTCGCTCATCATTCTCTCTTTGTCCGTCCATTTCTCCAGCAACTGCCGGTATTTCTCCGTCTTCTCCTCACTGAGACCCTTGCGGCGCAGATACGCTCCGTATCTATAGACATTCATGCCGGCATTGCGGTACTCATTCATGAAGTTCTCCGGAGAGATCAGCAGCAGTTGCCGGAGCCGCGACATCTCATCGTCCGTCCTTACGAACGGGTGACGGCCCAGAAAGCGGCCTGTATTGTTGAAACTGCGGAGCTCGTCAAAGCACAATCTGTTCCTGATGGACTTCTCCACCGTCTCCGCGATCGTCTCCGGGGTCGGACTCTCGTCTAGCGTCCGATCCAGCTTCAGCAGATCCCGGTGCAGGTTCACCCTGTCCGAGTATATCAGCTCCGCTTTCTGAATCAGAGGATCCTCCAGATTCTTCCAATCGATTTTCGGAAACTCTTCCTGTTTCGTCCTCTTTTTTTTTAGTGTCCGCAGGCTCTGCAGGAGCCTGTACCGTCTCCGGGCTTTCCTGCCCGGCGTTCTCCTGTAGTGCCGCAGCTTTCCTGTTGGCGAGGATCTCGTCCTTGGTGCAGTACTGAAGAAGGGTGTAGAGGATGTCGTAAGACAATGTGGAACCGTTGGATGAACCCAGGGCGCGCACCAGCAGCGAGGACTTGGGCGCATAACGGCGCAGGAGAGCCTTGTCGGTATCGATATGGGCATCATATGAGAGTTCCTGCGCTATTCTGTTACGTTCTCTGTATCCGATATTGTACATGATCTGTTCGTGTTAAAAGGCCGGGATGCAGGCATCCACCCGAACCCCGGCCGACTGAGTAAAACTATGTGTGAGATTACGAGGTCTGCACCCTTGATACTTCCACGAGCGTGGACGCGTCCAGCACACGGAAGATGATGGAACTGCCGGCCTTGCCGCTCCAGGTCGTCCCGTTGCGGAGCACTATGCCGTCGGTCTCCTCTATCTGTGTGGGATGGGCTCCGCCGCCGCCGACAATCTCGATCAACCGTCCCTCGTCCGAGGCCGACAGGCCGGTGAACGAGGCGATGACCGTGGCCTTGGTGTTGTCCGCGGATGTCTTGTACTGCTGCGCTCCCGAAAGGGCCACGGTAGTCGCATCGGCCGCGATGGCCGTCGCTGGCTGCAGCTCGACAGCCCCGGTGTAGATAAGCGGCATGTCGAAGGACGAGTTGCCGAAGGTCAGGGTGCTGTAGCGTCCGTCCTTGTTGTTGAGACGCTCGAAGGTCTGAAGGATATAAGGGCAGAACTCCCTTCCGTACAGATACTTCTTGCCGGTGTCTATCTCCTGCAGTACGATGTAGAAGAGCTCGCCCTGGTTGTTCTCAAGGAAGTCGTAGACCTCCGGCCTCTGACCGCCGAGCACGAAGGCGAGGGTATTCTCCACGGTAGAGGTCACGTCTCCCTTGGTGGAGGTTGACTTGTCGTCAAGAGAGTAGGCTACGGCCTCAAGATAGTGCCAGTACTGGCCCTGCAGCAGGGGGATAGTGCCTATCTCCCTGTTGGCGTTGGGCTTCGGGAAGGCCTTGTCAGGGTCTATCTGATCCACATGGACCAGATAGACTCTATAATGGATCTGACTGCCGGCGGTGACGCGGTCGCCGACATGCTTGATGTTTACGAAATTCATCATATCTCAGAATGTTTTTAAGCGGTTACTTTCCTGGACGCTTCCACGAACTTCTCGCCGTTCCAGTATACCTTCAGGTAGTCCCCGGCCGCCGTAGGCGTCCATGCTGCAGTCAGGCCGTCGAACTTGCCGCTCTTGGCCACGGTGGTGGCGTGGGAGCCTCCGCCGCTCTCAATGATGTAGACCACGCCGGTCTTGGCTCCCGTGATGTCGGTAAGGGCAGTGGCCTTGGTATTGGCCGCGGATGTCCTGAACACAGGTCCCTTGGCGGCGTCGGCGGTAGTGGCGTCGGCGGCCAGCTTGTCGGCAGGCCTGTTCATGAAGATGAGCTGATCCTTGCGGTCAGAGGTCTCGAATGCCTCGTCGTCAGCCATCTGCTTGCCTGCAAATGCGGCTCCGACGCCTTCCTTCCACACGCTGTAGGCCCATACGCTTTCCAGCCTCTGCTCGAAGCGGATGCTGGTCATCTCGCCGGGTACGTTCTCAAGCTGAAGGATGTTGCCGGGCAGGGTGATCCACATCAGCTTGGACTGTCCCATATTGGGCACCCAGATGATGCGCACGTCGTAGTTGGGAACTTTGTTCTGCACGCCTGTGTAGTCGGCGTTGCCGCCGTACTTGGTGTTGTACCACGCCTTGAACCATGGCTCGTGGTTCTTGTTGGCATAGAGGGCGAAGTCCTGGATGTTGTCCAGCACCGCGGCCACCTTGGAGGTCATCTCCTCGAACACGTCTCCGATGTTTGCGGAGGTGTAGTCGTTGACATCATCCTCGGTAAAGGGCAGCACCTTGCGGCCCTCCACATAACTGTAAAGGCGGTGGATGACGCCGAACGCCGCGAAATTGGCATGGGCTATCTCGCCCTTTACCGGCTCGATGCGGTAGCCGTTGACCACACGGTAGTTCCTCTCCTGCTGGAGCTTGGTGGCGATATTGAGTACCAGCCACTCTATCATGTTCCACTTCACGGGATCCGAGCCGGAGGTGTTGAGATAGCCGATGTACTGTGTCTCTATCCACTTGAGGGACTCGAAGAGATACTTGAACATCGCGTCATGCACTTTCGCCAGCTCAGGCTTGAAGTCCACGGAACCCTTGCTCAGCTCTCCTGCCTGATAGGCCTGCGAGAACTCGCCGAAGAAGACATTGGTAAGCACCTCGCCGTCCTGGATGTTGCTCCTGCGGGGGAAGATGTCATCAAGCGTGGGAATCATCAGGATCCTCGCGATGAGAGCATCCTGACGGCGAACCAGGAACTGCTCGCCGAGACCGGCGTCCTTGAGCGATGAGTAATCCACCTCTCCGAGCTTGCCGGGAGTGATCACGCCCATCTGGTAGAGTTCGGCGTACCTCTTGGAAAGGCTGCGGGAATACTTCTGGAACTCTTCCATGAAGGCGTTCCTGTCCTCCGCCGACGGATCCTCCAGCTGGCGGCCGTAACGGGTGATGCGGTTCCACCTGCGGTCCATCGCGAACATCGGGTGCTCGATGCCGAAGATATGGGATGCGGTATGGGCGCGGCCGAAGACCTTCACCTCGTGGGTGACCGTGGCCTCGGGCCTGTCAGGCTGCGCCTTGGCAGCGAGATCGCGGACCTGCCTGTTAAGGCTGTTGATGGCACTGATGACCCTCCGGGCACCGGCTACGGGAGCCACTTCCTCCTCTTCTCCAGCATTTCCGGCACCATTGTCACCGTCATCCTCAGTTCCATGGTCGGCTCCGGGGATCTCTTCCTCCGTCATTCCGTTGATGACAGCGAGAATCTCCCTGTAGGCGGCTGCCTCGGCTTCCGTCTTCTTCCATGCGGCCGAATCGGCTGCGAAATCGGAGCCGTACTCCTCCTTCCAGCTCTTTGCGATCATCTCGGCATCCTCGGGAGTCAGTTCCTTCCTGGACGCCCTCTCCTGCAGGCCGAGTTTCTGCAGGATCTTGGCCAGTTTTTCTTTGAAATTCATAATGTCTGATAGATTGAGTTAATAATGTCGTTTGATTTCGCTCCGAGGTCATGCGCCTCCTGAAGACACTCGTCCACGCTCCTGATCCCGTCGATAAGGCTGAGAGCCTGCGCTTCCTGAGCGTAGTATATCTCGCCGCGCAGCACGTCGGAGCCGTCAGGAACGGTCCTGGAGGAGCGGATGTCTCCCAGCATGGTCTCCAGCACCGGATCAAGAAAGCGGTGGACGTATTCTTCCGGCTTGCCGTCCACGGCATCGTTATACACTTTGTTCTTGAGGTCGCTGCCGGTGGCGTAGACCTCTATCTCCTTGTAGCCGTTGCTGCGGTACCATTCCCGGCAGTCCATAAAACGGGCCATCACGCCGATGGAGCCCACCTCTGAAAAGGGAGACACCGCGTAGACCCTGTCCGCGGCCGAGGCGATCCAGTAGGCCGCGCTGGCGCACATCTCCTCGCAGACAGCGATGACGGGCTTCCTGCACGCCCTGATGGCGGAAGCGGCCTCGTGACAGTAGAAAATCTCTCCGCCAGGGCTGTCCACGACAAGCAGATGAGCCGCAAACTCCGGCCTCTCCTCCGCCGTCAGGAGGTCGTCAACGAACTCCCTCGTGGAAAATCCCCACCAGCTGTCATAAAAGACCGTTCCGTAGACATAGTGCAGGGCCACGCTGTCCGGCTCCGCCTCGTCTGACCACGGAAAGGCCGTCTTGACGGACTTTGTCTTCAGGATACCCAGCGTATCACGATAAGAAATGTCCCCGTCTGGTGACTCAAGCAGGTCTATCGCGGCCGGATGTATGGAAATGATGGTATCGGGTGCTTTTCTGACTGTCATTCTTGCTTTTTCCGCAAAAATGACCTCAAAAATCCACAGATAAAAGGACTATAAAGGCACATCCGCGACACTTGCGCACTCCGCCGACAGCAGAAAACGGTCGGGATAGGGAGTGACGGCAACCTTCACCGGGTCCTCCTTGGTCCCCATATAACGTACGGAGCCGTCGGAGAGGGTCATCTCAATCACCGCATACCTGCCGCCGAACTTCTTGACCGCCGGATCCGCCGTCACCGCCGAGAAATTCTGCATATAATACACTCCATTGTCATCATTCTGGACCTCCTGGGTGAGGGACGCCGGGTCGGATGCCATAAAAGCGGCAGGCCGCGCCTCTTCGGCCAGGGTGACGAACTGCCGCCACTGGCAGCTTATCTCAGCGGGGTCGATGAGGCGGAAAAAATGGGTAAAACTCTTCATATTCGAAAGTCGGATAAGCGTTAAAAACTAGTGACAGCAACAGGGCCAACTTTTGCCGGAAAAATGCGTTTTCCCTCCCTCTGGCGGAAGCGGTACCAGTCCTTGCGGAGCATCTCGATGGTGATGCTGTTGGTCCCGTCGATACGGTGGTCGTTGCAGAACTCCTCGATGGCCTCGGTGATCTTCAGGTCGGTGTTGTTGCTGCAGCCCATCATATAGTCGTGGAAGGTCTTCTTGAACTCGTGCTCAAGATGACGGCGTATGACGCGCTCGCCTGTCGGATCGAGGAAACAGCGGAAAAGGGTATTGAGCTGCACCACCCTCCCGGACGGTACGCTGTAGGACCTGGCCGAATGGGCATTGCGCAGAGCGATGCGGATGTATTCGCCGGCCAGGTCGGGATGAGGCGGCGCATATCCGTCGGCAGAGGTCACCAGGTACTGCTTGAGCAGGCACCACAGCACGGAATCCTTGGCCGGCACTATCACGTCGCAGCCCCGGGTGCATACCACATACTCCCTCAGGCACGACCCGACCCTTACGTCCACTGTCATCATATCTTCCATAGTGCGAAGGTCTATAATTTGCAAATCATTTAAAATGACCATATAAAGATACAAAAAATCCCGGCTCAGAGGTACTCCGAACCGGGATTTCAGCAACAAACAAGCTTTTGCCGCCACTGTAGGTCAGTCACAACTCTTCTTTTTAAATTTTCCGAAGTCTTTTCCGGAATAATTTGACACTCTGACACCAGATGTAAATCTATACTGGTTATCAGTGTGTTAAGCGGGTCAAAACATCAAAAAACCTATTTGACACCGAAAATAGCCCGAACGGGGCTAACTATCTGATAACGTGCGGTGTCAAAACTTTTCCGTACATACCCCCGGAAAATGGGCCTTGGTGTCAGAAAAACCAAAATGACATAATTTGACACCGCAATTTGACACCGCGTAACCTCTTTATTATCTTATACTTAGACCTCTTTTTCTCCTCTTGGTGTCAAATTGTCAAAGGATTATAAAAAGAAGTAGGTGAAGTGATGTAAACTCTACGGCGGGACACAAAAAAAGCGGGGCCCCCGCACCCCGCTTGAAATCGAGCCGTAATTGACACTGCGACACGCATCACTCCTCATCATTGAAGAGAGGCATGTCCTCCTCATCCGGCTCCGGCTCGCCGCGCATGATGCGGGCGATGTTGAGAGCTCCGTCACAGTGAGTGTCGATGTACCAGTAGTAGACATCCTTGCCGTCCTCCTTGCGGTGGATCTCGCCGCGTTCCTGGTCGCTGGGAGTGAGCAGCAGCTCGGATGGATTGAACCGCCACTTCTTGTACTGACACAGCAGGTACAGGCGCCTGGAAAAGGTCTTGAGCTTGATGAGCTCGGCGTACTTCTTCGGAAGGCTGGCCCGGTAGTCCTCGAACACGTCGTGCTTATTGATGAGACAGTTCAGGCGGCCCGGAGTGAAGTAGTCCTCTGCCCAGTATAGAAATTCGTCCGTGATGGCCCGCTGGAGGTTGCGCTTCTCGATCCTGTCCATGGGCGGCTGGATCCTCGTGCGCAGCTTCATGTATACGGACAGGCAGTTGAACATGAAGGTGTAGAAATCATCCATCTCCTGGGGAGTGTAGTCCTGGATGAGGTTCTTGCCGAACTCGGTCAGCGGCGAACGCTCGCTCATGTCCCGGGACGGATCCTCCGGGTGGTAGTAGTCCGAGAAGGCCACGAACCAGGTCCTGCGCCGCAGGGACGCATCGAACTTGTTGATGGCGTGGTTGGAGGTGAACGCCACCTTGGGAGAGTCCTTGTACTCTATGGTGAAGGCCGGGGCATACTTGGCGTTGACCGTCATTTTGCCGGTAATCATAGGCATGAAGCGATGCAGGTCTACCATCTCATTGAGGTCATCGAGGAAGACCGTATCGGTCACGCCCTTGATGACTCCCTGCAGGAGGAACTCTGTCTTGGAGGGGTTGTAGTCCTGGCCGTTGATGAAGAGCTGACGGCGCAGCCGCTCGACCGAGGAGACGAATAGCGACTTGCCGGTACCGCCCATGTGCGCGCCCTCGTCCGACTGCTCCATCTCCATGGCGTAGATGGCGTACGGCTGGCCGGCACTCTTGTACTTGCACAGCAGATAGCCCAGGGCCATGACCTTATTGATGAAGTGCAGCTCATTCTCGGAGCGTTCCTCGTCGGTCAGCGGCACGCCCAGCTCCTCCTTCCGCCAGTACTGCCGGCCGGTATTCCAGACGTACTGCATGAATGTGCTGTCGCTGCGGTGGACGATGAGCCGGTACCGCTTACTGTCTGTCAGAGTGTCAATCTCCTTCCGTATGGCATTCGCCTCGGGGGACCGGGGGACCGCGGCCCGGAGCCGGGTGAGCAGGGCGGCGTATTCGTCGGTGTACTCTATGTCGAAGAACGGTTCCCGGATGGAGATGTCGTGGTCGATGATCTTGTGCTCGTACACCATGCAGGAAGTGCTGCCCGGACGCAGCCTCTCGGCTCCTCCGGCCGTCACCCTGACCACCCCGTTGCGGAAGAAGAAGTATTCCTGCCTCTCGTCCCAGGAAGTGAAGTCCGGCGTTATCAGCTTCATCCTCTCCAGCGAGGCCAGGCGGATCTTGGGAGTGTTGTACAGGAAGTTGGCCAGTGCCTGCGTATAGTAGACGGTATGCGTCCGGATGTACTCGATCAGGTATTCGGCACAGGCGGAGGATATGGCGTTCTCGTCGATGAGGGAGACCACGTTGTCGTGAATGCGGCAGAAGGTATATCCCTTGGCGTTGGCCGTCGTGGGGATGCGGTAGAATCCGGCCGCCTGCAGGAAGGCGTACATCTGCTCGTTGTTGATGTCGTAGGAGTACTCACCCGTCTTCTTGGACATCCTCAGGGTCCAGAACTTGAGCGAGCCGGAAAGCTTCATCAGGTCAGCGAAGAGCTTGTACGGGTCGGGCTGCTCGGGACGACGGAAGTGTACGAAGAAGTCCTTGGCGTCCTTGCACTGGCCGCCCTTGCGGGTGCGGAATGTGCGCAGCTCGTCCGGAAGGCGGATGACCCGCAGATCCAGGTAGCGCATGGCGATGCGGTACATGCCGGCCAGGCCTGTGTCATCGATGTCGTAGAGGATGTACACGCTCTTGGCTATCCTCTGCAGCATGAAGAACTCATGAGCGTTAAGATCCGCCGTCTCGGAGTTGAGCCAGCAGACATGGTATCCGGCCGCATGGACATTAAGGGCATCGGACGGGCCGCTGCAGATGATGAGCTCCTCCCACCTGGTATCCTCGTCACTCCCGGCACCGTCGTCCTGAGTGCCGGGATAGAGTCCGTCCCGGGCCTGGGCCAGGGCAGCGCGGAACTTGCGCTCGCCGAAGACATAATCCGCCGGCTTCTCGCCCACATACATGAAGCGCACCTTGCCGAGAGGGATGTACAGCTTGCCCCAGTCGCCGTAGTCGTAGTAGAATATGGGATAATCCGGAGTGGAGGATATCTTCCAGCTCCGGCCCTTCTCATTGCGCCTGGTGATGTAGTAATCGACCGGCTTGAGGCAGAGATCGTCGCAGACCTGCTCGGTGATGCGGTATCCGAGGATGTCCAGCTCGGCCTGGGTGAATTTGCCGTCCGGCCGGACAAAGACCCTTATGCTGTCGGATGGCTGGGCCGCCTCCATCTTCGGAACCGGTTCTCCCGCCGGACCGGAGACATCCTCCAGCAGGTGCGGGGCGAACTTCCGGGCTATCCAGTCCAGGGCCTGGGGAAATGTCAGATGCTCCTCCCTCTGCACCAGCTGTACTGCCGTATATGCCTTGGTGTCCGCTCCACCCTTGTCCTGGAAGAACCACACGCCCTCCTTGCAGAAGACCGTGGCCGACGGATTGCGGTCATCCGGACGGACACGGAAGTTGCGGCTGCCGCCGTTCCGGAAGCAGGCCGAGGCCTGAGGAAAGTAGTACTGCAGGACAGCCTTGCCTCCCTCAGTGGCCGCGAATATATCCTCTTTCTCGATACGCTTTCTCATATTGTCTTAAAAAAAATAAAGCGGCAGCCCCGTACATACCGGAGTCACCGCTGCATGAAGTGGGGCCGGCTGGAAGGCGCATATCCTTCCGGGCCGGCCCCGGTTGTCTTAATAAACGGTCATCGCCTCACGGCGGTACAACTGTCAAAAATAGACTAAAGTTCCATGCCTACAAAAATTTTCTCACTTCTCTGCTGCAGTGACTCCGGTATGTCAAGGAACGTCCTGTTGTGTCCTCCGGCGGGGAGTCGGACCCCGCACCGCCCTGCGCTCTTTGATCCTGGCCCGGTACCCGTTACGGGCCGCTACGGAGGGAAATGGGCGGGCTTCCGTGCTAGTCCGAGGCCGCCCGCCCGGGTTGTTTATTGTGAGGGTTGCGAGACTTCTGATCAAAGCTCCTCATCCGGGGACACTGGCCGTCGCAGGGGCGGAACTGTTCCGGACTGGTGCAGTTCCTGGTGCACTCCCCGCCGAAGAGGTGGATGCACTTCTGGCGGCGGTCCTCCCTGGCCTCGTCCGCGGTCATTTCCTGTCCTCCCTGATGAGACAGAAGCTGCGGATCGAGGCGAGTTCTATCGTCGCTAACGCGAATCCGCTCCTGATAATCAGGTTGCCGTCCTTCATCTCCTTCAATCTTCCAATCCTGATCTCGCTATTCACAACGACCTGCAGCTTGGATCCGTTGGGGACAAGGCAGAGATCCTCTTTAGGGTATGGGGTGTTATACTTCAGCTTTTCCATCGATACTGTATTTTAATTGTGAGAGTACCTCGTTTACTTCCCCGGCCGGCATTCCCTCCGGGGACGTGGCCACCGCCGTAGATCTCTGGCCGAAGCGGTCATGACTCACGTGGATGATGATGTCGTAGTCCTGTATCATATCGTTTCCATTTCCTTGATTGTGGCGATTCTGCAGGAGATGTCCTCCAGCAGAGAGGACAGCTCTGAGACGTCGGTGTCCAGGACGGAGGCGCAGCAGTGTGCCACGCGCAAGGCCGTCTCCTCTTTATTAGTGGTATCATTCGTAATGCAGTGCAGGTCACGTAGCACGAGCAGTGCGGCCCGTATGAGCTCGAGTCTTCTTAGTCCTATTTCCATAGCATCATTGTTCCCTATCTGTTTCTGAGTCTCTTACTGGTTCCTCTATGTCGGGGACAAAAAGCTCCGTGTCGCAGCCGAAGACGATGTCGTTGGCCGCCCGCATCAGGGTCTCGACGGCCTCCGGGGACTCTTCCCTGGGGACGTTGACGGTGATGTAAATAGATCTCTGGCCGTCGTCGTCAAAACGGTCCGTAATGTTCAGTCTGTATTCTCTTTCGTTCATCTCAGTGTGTTTTGAGTTGTTCGTTAAGAAATCTCCAGGAAAGGCCGGCTGGGGCCAGTACATACAGCGTTCCGGCTGCCATGTACGAGAATGGCGTCAGGGGGCCGTGGAGGCTCCATGAGCGGAGGACGGCTGCGCTGATCAGCAGCCCCAGCAGGGCCACGGCGCAGGTCAGCGCGATGACGGCGCGGCGGCCGTCGAAGGGTTGGTTGTGTGACATGATATTGTGTGTTTAGATGATGTTCCATAGCGTATCGTCCTCCAGTATGTTTTCGTCCCGACGGCCCCTGCGCACCCTTGATGACATGGTCCTGCCGGCTTCTCCGGATCTGCGCGTCCTTATCATGTCACCATTCAGGCTGACAATCTGAGGAACCAGCAGGACCAACATCATCATCGCACAGATCCTTCGCCTCAAGGGTGTCCAGTCGACACTGATGTTGTATCTCTTTATGGCCCACCACAGGGACATTTCCGTGCGGTGCTGCACGTGCAGCTTGGCCTTGATGCCCGTTATGATGTTGCGGACGGTGCTGACTGAGACGGGCACTCCGCTCCTGGTCGGGAGATGTTCCGGAATCTCCTTGTCGGCCAGGCCGAGGAAGACGAGCTCAAGCACCTCCTCCTGCCTGCGGGTCAGTCTCACTCCTTCCGTCCTCATGACTCAGCCCTCCGCTACCTCCGGCACAATGTCCGTTCCGGCCAGTTCCGGGGCCTGTCCCCACACGCGGAAGATGCCGTAGTCCGCGAATATCCTCTCGATGGCCATCTGCTCGGCCGGAGTGAGGCTGTACTGCCCCCTCAGGCGGTTGGCCCAGGAGGCCCTGGTGGAGATGTTGAGAGCGTGCATGATGCGCCGCTTGATGGCGGCCATGTTGCCGACGGTCACCTGGGACCATCCCAGGGCGAAGCTCGTGCTGTTTTCCATTGTCGTATCCATATCATTCATCGTGGCTTCCCCCGCCGGTATCGCTCCGGGAACCGTCACGGTGCAGGCCGCTCCTGCCGGGGGAATGTTGACTATATTTGCACATCAAACCAAAAATATGAGTCAACATGAACAAGTTAAAAAAGAACATTCCTCATTATGACATCATGAAGGGCAGCTACTTCTATCCCCGCACGAAAGTCTTCCCTCCTGAGAACGAGTCGGAGCAGGAGGCCTCCGATGTCTTCGCCCTCTTCATGCAGGCCGCGCTTCCCAAGCAGCGGGTATCGGCCTACAATCTCAACAGTGTCCAGCGTCTCATCATCTTCGAGAACCTGGTCAGGGACACCCCGCTGAGCGACGGCAAGAGCTCGTGGTGGAGGCAGGCCGTCACGGAGAGCAAAAGGCTGCTCGACAACCAGATTTTCCGCGCCTTCACAGGGTTTACCTCGCAGTTCTTTGCCGGCAACGTATCCGGGCCAACCACAGAAGCAATTCAGTTGTTGCTCGCAAGTAAAAATGTTCCAGACTCATCCAGATATGTCGCGGCGATGAGGAGCGCTTTGGAAATTCTTGAAAAATAAAGAAGTCCTTCTGTATGAGTCTGTCGGCCTCCTCCTGCTCACGCAGCCCTGTCACCATCTCGAGGATGTGGGTAGTCAGCCGGTTGAACGGTATGCGGAAACGCTGTCCCCAGTTCTTGAGCAGCGGCCTGCGGTAGGAACGGATGAATGCTTTCCTGTCCTCCGGCTGCAGGCATTCTGTCATGATAAGCAGCGCGGCCAGCCAGCGGACTATCTGGCGGCGGCTCATGTTCCTGAAGGCGGTCTCTACCCTGCCCTCCAGTCCGGGATCGATGAAATCCTTGATTGTCTCTGTCTCTCGCATAGTCATTTTTATCTATTTTTTTTTTACTTTTGTTGCTTTACATTTGTAAAGCCAATTAAACACTTGTTTAACTCGCTTTACAGGTGCAAAGCTAATAGAATTTTTCTATTATATGCAAGAATTTTAAAAGAAATTTTCAAATTTATGCAAGGAAGAGATATTATAGAATTGATTTTAAGTGATTTAGGTATTAAAGCGCCCACCTTTGCAAATAGCATCGGCTTAAAATATCAGCGTATCCTTGACATTCAATCTGGAAAAACAAAGAAAATATCCCCTACTGTAGCCGATGCAATAATAGAAAAATATCCTCAGTATAGCAAAGTGTGGCTCCTGACTGGAGAAGGCAATAAAACATGCTCTGACCACTCAGCCACTGTTGTCGGGAACAACAATGGCATAAATAACTCAGGTACAATAAATTTATCGCATTCGACCATTGACAACCGCTCATACTACAGCGATTCCCCTGACGTGCGGCGTGCCGAGATCGACCGCCTCGACCAGATAATAGAGACCAAGGAAGGAATAATCAAGAGCCAGGAGGAGAGGATCAAGAGCCAGGAGGAGAGGATCAAGAGCCAGG